>Ga0302325_10027312_pt1 | contig 11834 bp, 20 predicted proteins | sample Palsa_T0_2_FD_201948 | JGI IMG/M metagenome (GOLD analysis project Ga0302325, IMG submission 201948) | Peat permafrost microbial communities from Stordalen Mire near Abisko, Sweden - Palsa_T0_2 | ecosystem: Environmental > Terrestrial > Soil > Palsa > Peat permafrost | place: Sweden: Abisko... | reverse complement strand
CCGGTGAAATTCACACACTGCTGCCAATCGCGTAATCTTGTGATTTTTGGCAAACCGTCAATATCGTCGCCGGGACCCGACATATAGCGAGGTCCGGCAATCAGAACAGCATCAACCGTGAAAATTAGCGCGCGGGTTTCTTGACACCCGCTTCACATTCGCTAATCTTCTCCGCTCGCCTCGTGGAGGCGGGCGGTGCCCTTGTCGACCGATCGGGGCGACCAGCCGAATCAGTTTTTGCAACGGCAGACGCATAGATGGCAGAGCAAACGAGAATTCGGATTCGGATGGAAGCCTACGATCATCGGGCGCTGGATGCATCGGCGAAGGAAATCGTCGATAACGCCAAGCGAACCAATGCTCGGGTGTGCGGTCCCATTCCGGTTCCCACTCGCATTGAGCGCTACACGGTGTTGCGGAGTCCGCACATTGATAAGAAGAGCCGCGAGCAGTTCGAGATGCGGACGCACAAGCGCGTCATTGATATCTTCGAGCCGACCGCGCGGACCGTCGAAGCGCTTAATCGCCTGGTTGTCCCGGCCGGCGTTTTTGTGAAGATCAAGGCCTAGAACTTTTACGTTTAATATCGCGCCCCTGTGTTAAGGGGCGTTTGCATTGAAATTAGCTTCCTGACCGCGAGGTTCATCCAAGAACCTGCTCGCCGAAGGGCACTTGCCCCAAGGCCGCGAGTCAAGGGTGTTTTATCGTCTGAATTGGTGATCCGTTTAGCCGGCGAGCATGCTCGCCGGTTGCACAAAAGGAGCCAGGTCAAGAGTCGAAGGTGATGTTTGCCTTCCACTCCTCTGCCGGCAATAGAACATGACCCCCGCTCTGCTTGGAAAAAAAATCGGGATGACCCGCATCTACGACGAGAAGGGCGCGATTGTGCCCGTGACCGTCGTTGAAGCCGGCCCATGCTCGGTGACGCAGGTGAAGACCACCGAAACCGATGGCTATTTTGCCGTCCAACTCGGTTTCGGCGCCGTCAAGCCGCGTCACAGTACATTCCCCCTGATGGGCCACTGTGCCAAAGCAGGCGTAGCGCCTCTCCGCCATTTCCGTGAAATTCGCTTGAAAGAAGCGACGACGCTGACCCCGGGAGCAACGGTCGGCGTCGATCTGTTTAATGACGTGAAGTTTGTGGACGTCATCGGCACCAGCAAAGGCAAGGGCTTTGCCGGCGTCATGAAACGCCATCACTTCGGCGGACAATGCGCCAGCCATGGCACCGAGCGCAAACACCGCTCGCCCGGCTCGCTCGCATCCCGCGCCACTTGGCGCGGCCAGAGCGGCAAGCCCAAAAAGGGCGTTCGCATGGCCGGTCACATGGGAATGGATACGGTAACGACGACGAATCATCCGCTGGTAAAGATTGACAAAGAAAACAACCTGTTGCTGATCAAAGGAGCGCTGCCCGGACCAAACGGAGCGCTCCTTTTCGTTAGGCAGGCGATTACGGCGAAGGTGAAGAAAACTGAGGAATAAGTTGATAGTTGCTGGTTGCCAGCAGCCGGCGGGTTTTTACTAGCAACTAGCAACTCATAACTAGCAACTTGAGCAAAGCCATGATCGAAGTATCCGTATACAACCAGACCGGCCAGGAGATCGAGAAGATCCAGGTCGATGAAGCCAAGCTCGGCGGCAAGGTTAATAATGCATTGCTCAAGCAGGCGATGGTCATGTACCACGCCAACCAGCGGCAGGGCACGGTTCGCACCCAGGCGCGCGGAGAAGTCGCCGGCTCCACGCGGAAGATCTTCCGTCAGAAGGGGACCGGCAACGCCCGCCAGGGAAGCATCCGCCAGCCCGTTCGTCGCGGCGGCGGTCATGCCAAGCAGAAGCGGCCCAAGGAATGGCGTCTGGCGCTTCCGAAGAAAGCCCGCCGCCGCGCCACCGAATCGGCCATCCTCAGCAAATTCCAGAGCGGCGACGTTCGCGTGATTGATGCGATCAAATTCGAATCACCCAAGACCAAGCTGGTCGCCCAGATGTACAAGGCGCTGGGCATCGATCGCAGTTGCCTGCTCGCATTGCACGGCCGCGATGAGACTGTCGAACGCTCGGCCCGCAATCTGGATCGCACGACTTTGACGACGGTCGAGCAGTTAAATGCCTGGGACATCATGCGGAACCGCACTCTACTTTTGACGAAGGACGGCTTGAGCGAATTGCTCGCGTAATCGCAGGCCCGCATGTACATGCGGGGCTCGGAAGAGATTGCCATGGACAACACCAACGTCATCATCAAGCCGCTGATCACCGAGAAGACCACGCATCAGCAGACGACCCGCAATGCGTACGCCTTTGAAGTGCACGCCGATGCCAACAAGCATCAGATCAAAAAGGCGGTCGAGGCGATTTATGAAGTGAAGGTTGTTGATGTGCGCACGCTTCTCCGCAAGGGCAAGCCGCGCCGGACGCGCACCGGTCAGACTCATGGGAGTGATTGGAAGCGCGCGATTGTTGTATTGGACGAAAACTCGAGGATCGAACTGTTCTAAATTAAATCCGAGCCGGGCCGTGTCGGCCCGGATCTTCGAAGGTACTGAATATGGCCATCAGATTTTACAACCCGACTTCGCCCGGACGCCGCCAGGGCACCGTTATCGATTACAAATCGGTGCTGACCAAGTTCACACCCGATCGCTCGCTGACGGTCGGCCAGACCCGAGCCAGCGGACGCAATCACCATGGCGTGATCACCGCCAAACACCACGGCGGGGGCAACAAGCGGCTCTATCGCATTATCGATTTCAAGCGAATTAAAGATGGCATCCCCGCCACGGTCGAGTCGATCGAATACGATCCCAATCGGTCGGTGCACATCGCGATGATCAAGTACGAGGATGGCGAAAAAGCATACATCCTCGCGGCCAACGGCTTGGGCGTTGGCTCGAAGGTGATCAGCGGCCCTGATTCTCCGCCGGAGATCGGCAATGCAATGCCGCTGGCGAATATCCCCGCGGGTTTGGACATCCACAACATCGAAATGAATCCCGGCCAGGGGGGCAAGCTGGTTCGCTCTGCCGGCGGTGTGGGACGTCTGGGCGCGAAGGAAGGCGAATATTCGGTCGTCATTCTCCCTTCCGGCGAGATGCGCCGCGTGAAGAGCAAGTGCCGCGCAACGATCGGTGGGCTGGGAAATACCGATTGGATCAACGTGAACCTCGGCAAGGCCGGCCGCAGTCGCCACATGGGAATCCGCCCGCACACGCGTGCCAAGGCGATGAACCCCATCGACCATCCATTGGGTGGTGGTGAAGGCCGGTCCAACGGCGGGCGCCATCCGGTGAGTAAGACCGGCGTCCCAGCCAAGGGCGGAATCACGCGGAGCCCCAGAGCCAAGAGCGAGAAGCTGATTCTCCGTCGCCGCAAGTTCGGCAAGTTCCAGCAGCGGCCACAGACGGTCAATCAATAGTGAAGCGAGTTGCTAGTTGTTAGTTGCCAGTGGAATGGCAACAAGCAACTAGGAACTAGAAACTAGCAACTGTGAGTTTGAAATGAGCAGAAGCGCAAAAAAAGGCCCGTTTGTCGACGAAAAGCTGTATCAGAAGGTCGCGCGGATGAACGAGAACCGCGCGAAGCAGCCTGTCCGCACCTGGGCGCGGGCCTGCACCATCATTCCGGAATTTGTGGGCCATACGTTCGAGGTTCACACAGGCAACAAGCATGTGAAGGTGTTTGTGCAGGAAGACATGGTGGGTCACAAGCTCGGCGAGTTCGCCCCGACGAGAATCTTCCGCGGCCACAGTGGTCGCAAGGCAGCAACAACGCCGGGAGCACCGGCCTGAGGAAATGATGAATGAGGAACGATGAATATGGATTTGAATTCCGTTCATCATTCATCGTTCATCCTTCCAACTTGGTATTGCAATGGCTTACGAATCCAAACATCGTTTCGCTCGAATTGCTCCGCGGAAAGCGCGGCTGCTAATGGACCTGGTGCGCGGCCGCGATGTGGATGATGCGATCACGCTTCTGCGGTTCTCGAAGCAGCGTGCCAGCGGCATGATCGAAAAGGTTATCCGCTCTGCCGTCGCCAATGCTTCGGAGCAGGACACGACACCGCGCCGCAACGCATTATTTGTCGCCGAAGCCCGCGTTGACGCCGGCCCGGTGATCAAGCGTTTCCAGCCGAAGGATCGCGGCAAGGCCTATTCGATCATGAAACGAACGAGCCACCTGGTGGTGAGCATCGACGAGAGGAAAAAGTAGAGCAGAAGTTGTTAGTTGCTGGTTGCTAGTTGCTAGCAATCGCTTGAACTAGCAACTAGCAACTAGCAACTGGACCGGCATTATGGGTCAAAAAGTAAATCCATTAGGCTTTCGCATCGGGATCACCGAGGACTGGAAGAGCCGCTGGTACGCCCCCAAGGCGGCGTTCGGCGACTTTCTTGGCGAGGATTTCAAAATCCGCACACACATCGACAAGAAGCTCAACCGCAAGCCCCCGTTCGCCGCGGTCAGCGAAGTTCTGATCGAGCGGACGCGCGAGGAAGTGACCGTCACGATCAAGACGGCTCGACCGGGTCTTGTTGTCGGTCCGAAGGGTGCCGAAGTCGATAAGCTGCGCGAAGAGCTGGAGAACCTGATCAAGCGCAAGATCGCTCCGATCAAGGTGATCGAAATCAAGAATCCTGACCTGAATGGCCAACTGGTTGCCGAAGCGATTGCCGAGCAGTTGAAGAAGCGTGCCAGCTTCCGTCGCGTGCTCAAGCAGCGGATGGAAGGCACGATGCAGGCTGGTGCCAAGGGCATCAAGATCAACGTCAGCGGCCGGCTTGGCGGCGCGGAAATCGCCCGCAGCGAAAAAAGCGTGACTGGTTCGGTTCCCCTGACGACGCTCCAGGCGGATGTGAATTACGGCTACGCGATCGCCTTCACGACATACGGCACGATTGGCGTGAAGGTGTGGATCTATCGCGGCATGTATGGTGAAGAAGTTTTGGAGACAGATGTTCGTCCCGGCGGCGCGCCGCGGCGTGGACGGCGATAAAAACCAACGCCTGACGCCCAATGCCTAACGCCAAGTTTGTTCGAGGTGATTTATGCCAATGATGCCCAGCCGGGTGAAGTTCCGCAAAAGCCAGCGCGGCAAGATGAAGGGCAATGCGACCCGCGGCAACACCGTTGCCTTCGGCGAATACGGCCTGCAGAGCCTGGCGACCTCGTGGATCACGGCCCGTCAGATCGAGGCCGGCCGTGTGGCGTGCAGCCACTATCTGCGTCGCGAGGGCCGATTGTTCATTCGGATCTTCCCGCACAAGCCCGTGAGCGGTAAGCCGCTGGAAACCCGCATGGGCAAGGGCAAGGGCGAGCCGGAATACTGGGTCGCCATCGTGAAACCCGGAACGGTGATGTTTGAGGTGACCGGCGTTGATGAAGTCACCGCCAAGCGGGCACTGGCTCGCGTGGCTCACAAGATGCCGATCAGGTGCCGGTTTGTCGCCCGCAAGCATGCGGTGGCTTAATTCCATTAGCCCCGGCCTTTGGCCGGGTTTTTGGCGAGAGTGTCATGACGACCAAAGAACTTCGAGAAAAAGAGACCGGCCACTTGAAGCACGAGCTGGTCGAACAGCAAAAGCACCTGTTCGAGCTGCGAAGCCAGGCCGTGACTGAGAAGCTGGAAGATCCCAGCCAGTTGAAAAAGACGCGCAAGCAGATCGCCCGGATGAAGACGGTGCTTCGCCAGCGCGAATTGGATGCCGCCCGCAAGTGAATACGGCTAATTAGTGAGAACGAATATGGCAGAGACAACACAGAAAACCGGCACCCAGCCCAAGACGCCCGAGCGCGCCCTGCTCCGCAAGATCGTGGGCGTGGTCGCTTCGGACAAGGGCAACAAGACCATCAAGGTCGTGGTCAACTATCAGATGCGTCACGAGAAGTATGGCAAATACCTAAAGCGCCGTACCGTTCTCCACGCTCACGATGAAAAGAACGAAGCCAAAGAAGGCGACACCGTTGAAATTGCAGAGAGTCGGCCATTAAGCAGAACAAAACATCACCGCCTCCTGCGGATCGTGACCAAGGCCCCCGAGAAGGCCGTGCAGATTTCGGCGGAAGAAGTGATGACAGGCAAGGCGCCGGAAGAAAGATAACGAGCCGCCGAGCCGGGCCGTGTCGGCCCGGTTTTGAAGCCCCGATTAGAATACTGGGCGACACGCCCCGGCTCTTACGGACAATAGTAATGATTCAGCAGCAAACATACGTAGACATCGCCGACAACAGCGGCGCCAAGCAGGCGATGTGCATCAAGGTCATCGGCGGCAGCAGCAGCAAAGGCAAATTCAAGCGCAAGGTTGCTCATGTCGGTGATGTGATCATTTGTGCCGTGAAAAAAACTTTGCCCGGCGGCGACATCAAGCAGGGCGAAATCATCCGCTGCGTCGTGGTGCGCACCAAGCAACCGACGATGCGAAGCGACGGCAGCTACGTCCGTTTCGATAAAAACGCCGCCGTAGTGATCGATAAGGAAAACAACCCGCGTGGCACGCGCATTTTCGGAGCCGTCGCCCGCGAGCTGCGCGACAAGAATTTTATGAAGATTGTTTCGCTTGCGAGTGAAGTGGTGTGAAGAAGGTTGCTAGTTGCTGGTTGCTAGTTGCTAGCGGCCGCTTGAACTAGCAACTAGGAACTAGCAACTGGTTTTTCAAATGGCAAGACACATTAAATCAGGCGACCAAGTGATGGTGATCACGGGAGCGGACAAGGGTAAAACCGGCAAGGTGCTCCGCGTTCTCACCAACAAGGATCGCGTGATCGTCGAAGGGATCAATCGGGTCTGGAAGCACGTTCGCCCCAGCCAGCGCAGCCCGCAGGGCGGCCGCATCCAGAAGGATGCCCCGATTCACCTGAGCAACGTGATGCCGCTGGATCCGACGACCGGCAAAGGTACACGCGTGAGATTCGCCGACAAGGACGGCCGTAAACATCGGATGGCCGTCGGCAGCGGCACCGATCTGGGCCCAACTGGAAAGAAATAGATTCTTCCGTTAGCCCCCCGCTCTGCGGGGGTTTTGAGACGAGGCCACCATGGCAGACGAAAAGAAAGAAAAGCAAAAAGGCCCCAAAGGCGGCAAACCCTCCGACGCCGAAATCGCGGCTAAAAAGGCCGCGAAGAAGGCGTCCAAAGCAGCCGCTTCTGAAGAGGGCGGCGCCGAAGAAGCACCGTCGACCCCGGCTCCTCCGCCGCGCCTGATCGCTCACTATCGTGAGAAGATCGTTCCCGCGATGAAGGAAAAGTTTGGCTACGGGAACGTGCTGGCCGTTCCGCGACTGGAGAAGATCGTGATCTCCATGGGGCTGGGCAAAGCCGTCACCGCTGGCGAGAAGGGCAAGTACGAGCAGGCCGAGAAAGAGCTTGGCGTCATCGCCGGCCAGAAGCCGCTGCGCTGCAAGGCGAAAAAGAGTGTCGCGAATTTCAAGGTTCGCGAAGGACAGGAGACCGGTTTGAAAGTGACGCTGCGTGGCGGACGGATGTATGAGTTTCTCGATCGCATGATCACGCTGGCGATCCCGCGCGTGAAGGACTTCCGCGGCTTGAATCCCGATGCGTTCGACAAAGGCGGCAACTACAATTTCGGGTTTACCGAACAGACGGTTTTCCCCGAAGTCGATGCCTCCGCCGTGACGTTCCAGCAGGGGATGAACATCACGGTGGTAACCACCGCGAGCAAGCCGGACGAAGGCCGGGAACTGCTCAAGCAGTTTGGCATTCCCTTCCGCGCTGAGGCGAAATTGGAAGGCCGCGGCGGGAAATAGGAGTTTCTTCGCCGCTTGCGGCTTAGCGGGCCAGCGGCGCCCGCTGGCCCGCTAAGCCGCAAGCGGCAGAATGCGAGGTTGGAATAGGAATAACAGATATGGCCACAAAAGCCTGGGTTGCAAAACAGAAGCGTCGTGAAGCATTGGTGAAGAAATTCGCCGATCTTCGCCGCACGCTCAAGAAGCAGAAGAACTATTCCGCGCTGGCCAAGCTGCCGCGCGACAGCAGCGCGACGCGCAGCCACAACCGTTGTCAATTGACCGGTCGCGCCCACGGCACGCTGCGAAAGTTCAAAATCAGCCGAATCATGCTTCGCGAACTGGCGTTGGCCGGCAAGATTCCAGGTGTGAAGAAGGCAAGTTGGTGAGAAAGAAGTTGCTAGTTGTGAGTTGCTAGTTGCTAGAAAATAAAGCACCGGCACAAACGACTGGCTCTAACTAACAACCAGCAACTAGAAATTAGCAACTGACAAAGCAATGAACAATCAAGACCCCATCGCGGACATGCTGACCCGCATCCGGAATGCAAACCGAGTGGGCCGCAAACTCGTACAGATCCCCAAAAGCAAGATCTGCACCGGTATCGCCCAGGTTCTCAAAGACGAAGGCTACATCGAAGAATTCGATGTGATCGACGATTCCAAGCAGGGCCAGCTTCGCGTCAAACTGAAATATTCGATGAGCGGAGAGAAAGTCATTCACGCCATCGATCGCACGAGTAAACCCGGTTGCCGGGTTTATCGTGGCGTTGAGCAGTTGCCCAAGGTACTCAATGGCATGGGCATCGCGGTGGTGAGCACGAGCAAAGGCGTGATGAGCGATCGTAAGGCGCGTGAGCAGAATGTGGGTGGTGAGTTGTTGTGTGTTGTTAGCTAGTCATGTGACGGAGCCGGGCCGTGTCGGCCCGGTCTTGAAATCCGGGGCGACACGCCCCGGCTCTGTAGAGCGCAGGTGCAGTCATGAGCAGAATCGGCAAAAAACCCGTCCCCGTCGGCGCCGCGAAGGTGAACGTGGCGGCTCGTCTCATCAAGGTCGAAGGCCCCAAGGGCAAGCTCGAACTTCATGTGCATCCGCTGATCACCGTCAAGATGGATGGCGAGAAGAAGGAACTGGTCGTGACGCGCCCGAATGATGAGAAGCAGAGCAAGGCGCTGCACGGCCTCACCCGCGCGCTCCTTGCTAACATGATCGAAGGCGTGACCACTGGGTGCAAGAAGACGCTGGAGATCCAGGGCGTCGGCTACAAGGCGGAACAAAAGGGCAAAAACATTGTTCTGTCCGTCGGCTACGCGAACACAATCTCTGTCGCGATCCCGATGGGCCTGGACGTGAAGCTCGAAGGCGTGAACAAGATTCACATCGCCGGCCCGGATAAACAGGCGGTCGGTCAGTTTGCCAGCGAGCTTCGGGGCATTCGCAAGCCCGAGCCGTACAAGGGCAAGGGCATTCGCTACGAAGGCGAAGTCGTCAAGATCAAGGCGGGCAAAGCGTTTGCCGGCGCTGGAGCCAAATAAGGAGAACGATCAACGAGCAACGAACAACGAACAACAGAATTGTCTTCTGGCGCCTTTTCTATTGTTCCTTGTTCGTTGTTCGTTGCTCGTTGAATAAGAATGTCTGACAAAAATAAAGACAAACAGATTCGACTCGATCGCCGCAAATACAGCATTCGCGCCGCGCTGGTTGGCTCGACTGCCCGTCCGCGACTGAGCGTCTTCCGCTCCGACAAGCACATTTATGCACAGCTTATCGATGATATGGACGGCAAGACCCTCGCAGCCGCATCGAGCGCGCTGAAGGAAGTTCGCGGCGAGCTGAAGAACGGCGGCAATATCGCTGCCGCCAAACTCGTCGGCAAAGCGATCGCTCAGCGTGCCAAGGCCGCGGGCGTGACAAAGGTCGCCTTCGATCGTGGTGGCCGGAAATATCATGGCCGGGTAAAGGCCCTCGCCGATGCCGCTCGAGAAGGTGGATTGCAATTTTAAGTCGGTTATCGACAAACGGACGACGAACTATGTCTGAAGAAACGCCCCAATCGCAACAGCCCGAATCCCAAGCCCCTCCGCAGGCGCCGATCGCGGACGCAAGCGCGCCGGGCAGTGACGCCGCGGCATCACCAGCGGCAGGTGCGCGCAGTGGCGGCGGTCAGGGTGGGCGCGGTGGTCAGGGCGGCGGTCAAGGTGGTGGCAGGGGCGGCGATCGTCGCGGAGGCGGTCGCGGGCGCGGACGCAGCGACCGCGATCGCGGTGGCGATGAATCCGGCGTCGAATCGGCAGTGGTTCGCATCTACCGCTGCTCCAAGGTCGTCAAGGGCGGCCGCACGTTCAGTTTCGGCGCTTTGGTTGTGGCGGGTGATCGCAAGGGAAATATCGGCATTGGCTACGGCAAGGCCAACGAGGTGCCGCCGGCTGTCGAGAAGGCCACCAAGGATGCCCGCAAGCAGATGTTCAAAGTGAACCTCAAGGGCACCACGATTCCGCATACGGTCAAAGGCACCAGTGGCGCCAGCACCGTTATTCTGGTCCCGGCCCGTCCCGGCACCGGCGTAACCGCCGGCAAGAGTGTCCGCCCGTGTGTGGAACTGGCCGGTGTCACGGATATTTTGACCAAGGCCTACGGCTCCACCAGCCCCAAGAATCTGGTCAAGGCAACGATGCACGCTCTTCGCCAACTGAAGAACCGCGATCAGGTCGAAGTCACGCGCGGCGTTGCGTTGGAAAAAGGCGCAGGAGAATTGGTGACAGCGTAACAAAGTTGCTAGTTGTTGGTTGCTAGTTGCTAGCAGCCATTTACTAGCAACTGACAACTAGCAACTGTGTGTTCCCATGAGCATGTTTCACGAAATTACCCGCGGCCTTCCCCGCTACAAGAAGCCACAGCGCAAAGGCCGCGGCGAGTCGAGCGGTCGCGGCAAGACCTGCGGCCGCGGCAACAAGGGCTCCAAAGCCCGCGTTGGCACCACCTACAAGCCGACGTACGAAGGCGGTCAAACCGAAATCTTCCGTCGCTTTCCCAAGCGCGGATTCAACAACGAGAACTTCGAGAGGCGATTTTACATCGTCAATCTCGCCGAGCTGGACAGTTTTGATGAGGGAGCTACGGTCGATGCGGTCGCGCTTCACGAAAAGGGCCTGATCCCCGACATGAAGTTGCCGGTGAAGATTCTGGGGGATGGTGCGATATCCAAGAAGCTGACCGTGGTTGCCGGTTGGTACACCAAGTCGGCTCACCAAAAGATTTCCGACGCCGGTGGCACGCCCCAGAATGCCAAGGGCGAGGCCTTCGAATTCCCCAAGCCCAAGAAGATATTTGTTCCGCGCGAGCCCGTGAAGAAGAGCAAGAAACTGGAGGACTCCGCCGAATCCGAGCCCGCTGGAAAGACCCAATCCAAAGCAGTTGATGCGCCGGCTACCCTGTCCAAGCCGACCAGCGCCGGGACCACTGAATAGTCGCGTGGACATTTGCGGCGACAGCGCGGAACCGCCGGTCTTCCCCTGCAGGTGAACTTTTCGCCCGCGCGGATACAATCATTCCCGGTGATCACTTATGTTCCAGACCTTCATCAACATCTTTCGCGTTCCCGAACTGCGGAACAAGGTGCTCTTCACTTTGTTCATGCTGGCCGTCTATCGCATCGGCTATCACGTCCCGTTGCCCGGTGTCGATCAGGCCAGCTTCGCGGCCCTTGTGAAGCAACAGCAGAGTAACGCCGATGGAAGCGCCGCCGGCCGACTGGCCAATTACGTGTCGCTGTTCTCCGGCGGCAATCTTTCCCAAAGCACGATTTTCGGCTTGGGAGTGATGCCCTATATCTCCGCTTCGATCATCTTCCAATTGCTCGGGACCGTCGTGCCGGCGCTGGAGAAGATGCAGAAGGAAGGGGAAACCGGCCGCAAGAAGATCCAGGAATGGACGCGCTATACCACGGTGCCCCTCGCGCTGATTCAGGGCGTTTTCTGGCTCAGCTACATGCACCATCCCGGCACCGGATTCCCGCTGGTACAGAAGTTCTTCATCTTTCAGTCGCCGATCAGCTTCTGGGTGATGGGGCTCTTCTCGCTCGTCGCGGG
>Ga0302325_10027311_pt1 | contig 11834 bp, 10 predicted proteins | sample Palsa_T0_2_FD_201948 | JGI IMG/M metagenome (GOLD analysis project Ga0302325, IMG submission 201948) | Peat permafrost microbial communities from Stordalen Mire near Abisko, Sweden - Palsa_T0_2 | ecosystem: Environmental > Terrestrial > Soil > Palsa > Peat permafrost | place: Sweden: Abisko... | reverse complement strand
GACGAGCGCCTGGGTGGTGCGCTCGCTCGGCAGGTGGAGCCAGCGCTCGACGTTCCAGATGGTCTGGCCCCGGGCGATGGCGGTGCTGCTCTGACCGAGCGACCACGCGCCCGCGTATTGCCACATCCCGTACAGCACCAGGATGAGAGTGAGCTCTTTGGCCCACGGTCGCACGGCTTTGGCCCAGCGCTGGTCCGAGCGACGGGATACGGTCCAGGTGGCCGCCGTGACACCGGCCATCTCCGCCGCGTCCTGCCAGGGCAACCACGCGAGCACCGGTGCAGGCTACCGAGGTGGCGCCCGCTCCGAGCGGCCACTGGCTTGGCTGCCCGGCCACTGTTTGCACGGCCACTGGCTTGGCTGCCCGGCTGGTTGCTAAGGCCGGACTGTTAAGGCTAGACTTAATATATGACTTCGGACCTGGATGTCACCGACGTGGCCGACGCGCTTCGGGTGAGCATTGGCCTGTTCGTGCGCCGGCTGCGCCAGGTGCAGGGCGACGGCGAGCTCACCATGCCCGAGACCTCGGCCCTCGCCCGGCTGGACCGAGGCGGCCCGACCACGCCGGGGGCCCTGGCCAAGCTCGAGCAGATCAGCCCGCAGTCGATGGGGGCCACGTTGGCCGCGCTGGAGGAGCGGGGGCTGGTGGAGCGCCGCCCCGATCCGGGCGACGGCCGGCGGGCGGTCATGTCGCTGACCGACGCCGGTCTCCTGGCCCTGCGCAACCGCCGCACCACCCGCACCACGGAAATGGCGAAGGCTCTGGCGGCCGGGTGCAGCCCAGCCGAGTTGGAACTGCTCATGGCCGTGGCGCCCCTGATCGAGCGCCTGGCGCAAAGTATCTGATGGATCACGAGCATTTGATGGCCCGCCTATCGATCCGGGGCCGGGTGGGGGCCACGCTGCGCACCACCTTCTCCTCGCTGCATACCCGCAACTTCCGGTTGTTCTTCATCGGCCAGACCGTCTCCAACACCGGCAACTGGTTGACCAATGTGGCCCTGACGCTGCTGGTGCTCCACCTGACCAATAGCGGGTTCGCCATCGGCTTGTTGGCGGCGGTCCAATACGGTCCCATTCTCCTGTTCTCGATCAACGCCGGAGCCATCGCCGACCGGCACAACAAACGACATCTGCTCTTTTTCACCCAAAGCCTGGAGATGGCCGAGTCGATCGCCTTGGCCTGCTTGGCGTTCATGCACCATCCGCCCCTGGTGGCGCTGTTCGCCACCGCCGCCGCGGGCGGGACCCTGCTGGCGCTGGACAACCCGCTTCGTCGCTCGTTCGTGACCGAGATGGTGCCCGAGGAGGACCGGGCCAACGCCGTCGTGCTGTACAGCCTGATTGTCAACGTGGCTCGCATCTTCGGCCCCGCCCTGGCCGGCCTGCTCGTGATCACCGTGGGTTACGGCTGGTGTTTCAGCGTCGATGCCGCCTCCTACCTGGTGGTCCTGGTTGCCCTGTGGATGATGCGACCGGCCGAGCTGCGCCGCGGCGTCGTCCCGCCGAGAGCCAAGGGAGAGATCCGAGCTGGTTTGCATTACGTCGCCCGCACGCCCAACCTGTGGATCTCCTGCGTCATGCTCGGCGTCATTGGCCTGTTCAGCTATAACTACTTCAACGTCACGTTGCCTCTGTTGTCGATCCGTTCGCTGCACGGGGGCGACGGCACGTTCACGTTGCTGTACTCCGTCTTCAGCGCCGGGGCGGTGGTTAGTGCGCTGGTCATCGCCAACAAGAAGCTGGTCCAGATCCGCTACGTCATCGTGGGCGCGGTTGCGTTCGGGGTGGCGATGCTGGCCTTGGCGTTCGCCCCCACCACCGCCCTCGCCGTTCCCGCCGTGTTCATCGTGGGGTTGGCTGCGATCTTGTACATGACCTCGACGACTGCCATCGTCCAGATCGAGGCCGATCCGGCGTTCCACGGACGGATTCTGGCCTTGCAGACCTTCCTCATGGTCGGCACCACCCCGTTAGGCGGGCCGGTCCTTGGCTGGCTGGGCGATGTGCTGGGCGCCCGGGCCCCAATCGCGCTGGGTGGTGTCGTGTGCCTGGCCGCGGCCGGCGGGGGCTGGATCGCCCACCACGTCGTGCTTCGCCGGGCCGCCGCCGATGCCAGCCGCGACGTCGATATGGTCGGGAACGAGCATTCCCACCACCGACGGTTTGGACCTGAGCTTCCACTCCTACCAGAACGCCCCGAGCGGGACGCAACCGGCTGACAGAATGGTTTTGTGATCGCGGCTGCCCCACCCGTATCGTCACCTCGGTCAACTGCCGCTCGCTGGTTGCCGCTCGCTGGTTGCTTTGCATCGCTGGTTGCCGCTCGCCGGCCGCTTTGCATCGCAAACTGGGCGAGGATCCAGGCTTCGGGCGTGCTTCGGGTCGAAAACGCCCCAGTTGACACGCCCAGAGACCCAATCCTCGCCCAGATGGCGCCGGGTTTCTAGGGATCGCAGGACCAGTGGCACGAAAGCTCCCCCTTTTCCCAGGTCAATGGCGGCGCCTCGCCGTGGCAGTATCGAGCACATGCCTGTGCGGCGCCGCCCTTGGCCGGAGGAGCGAAGCGGCCGACGAGATGGTAGGGGTTGAACCGGCATGTGACGGACCCGACTGTGGTCCGTCAGATCTGTATTGGGCCGACCTCGACTCTCCCGTCGCATGAGCTGAACGAATCGGAAGGGGACCCGGCGTTCGCCACATTGATCGCGGTCCCGCCGGGGAGGGTGACACGGAGCGGGTTTGGCTGCTCCAGCTGCGTGGGCGGGCAGACCTGGTTGGCAGAGGTCAGCCCGGTTCCCTGAAGCTCGAAATACGCGTAACGGACGCCGTTTGAAGGCGAGAACGCCGGTTGGCTCGCGGGCAGCGTGACGACGGCTGGTGACTGGGTGGAACGGGCAACATAACTGGCTAACGCCGTTCCGCCCGGTCCGAGGAACTCCGTTGACGGAAAACCCTGCATCGAACATGTCGGGCCGGTGTTGCGGATAGCGACTGGTGCCTCCAACGAAAGATTCCCGGTGCTCTGACTCAGCCCTAGGGTCGAGTATAGAACCACTGCCCCCGACGAGCTTGGCTGCCTTTACTGCAGCCTCAAGCGGCGGCCCGGTGAGGAACGCTTCGATCTCGTCGACGCTTCCCCTGACTGCCCAAGGTGCGACGGCAGCGGGAACCGAACGAGCGAGTACAACTACATAGGCCGATGGGACTCCTGGGGGGTGACCCAAGGACACCTGCGTTTCCGCCGCGACGGCGACCGGCTTCCACCAGGACCAGGCGAATCGGCGAACTCGGGCATCGACCGGCGCCGTGACGACAGCCCACAGAGATGGGATCGAGGCCGGTGGCGCGACGTCGACCTCGCGGCGCTCGACGACGAGGAGCGACAAGAAGAGAATCGGACGTGGGAACAGCGAAAGGACGAACCCCGATCGTTCGACCTCCCCGAGCACGGCAGTAAAGGAATCCCCGGCACCGCGCGAATCAGGCCCGGCGAGTCGCACGACGATTTCATCGCCCGTCGCGGCATCTGGGCAGTATCCAACATTGTGCGAGACGGGATCTGGCACACGATCAAGGGACCAGATTGGCGGGTCGTGTACCGCGACCCGCCGACTTGGCTGTCTCGGATGGCCCGACATAAGCAGGACAACTGGCTTCAGGAGTTCCGACACCTCCTCGAGGAGACCCCATCGGAGGCGATCGTCACGCTGATCTACTGTCACGGATAGGGCAATACCGGCATCGGGCGACTGGATTCGTTCGACCCGGGTCGTGGACGGCTGGTTCATTCGACACGGTTCCAGTGAATGTGATCGGCGGTGTCGATAGCGAGACCCACCGGTGCGCGATACTGCTCGTACGGCTTGGCGGGCCAGGCCGTACGAGGAGGGTAGGGGTATGCCCGATTCCGAACTGCCACCGCGGCCAAGCGACGTCGAGGCCGCCGCTCTAGGCCCGCCGGAGGGTGTGGTGGGTCCCCCGGAGGGGGGCACCACCGCCGGGCTCGTGGATCTCGGCCCGCCCGTTGCCTATCCCCAGTCCCACGCCACCACGCAACCGATTCTCGAGGAGTTGGACGGCGTGGCCTCCAGCGAAGCCGCCAGCTTCTACCTCGACACCGTCGAGTCGATGGGTAACTTTCAAATCTTCGGTGAGGATATTACCAATGGGGAGGACCACACCCAGGGGCTGGCCCGGACGCAGCGCCTCTCCGACGGATCGATCTACTGGTTCCTCTCATACTCCGACACCAGCGGGCAGGGCAGCCTCTCCCAATACCGGTATGCGGGCAGCTTGGACGACGAGCATGTGGTCCAGACCTCCCCGCTCACGGTCGCCCCGATGGCCCAGCTCTTGACACTGGACGACGAGTGGCACCCTTCTGACATCACCTTCCTGCCGGAGGTGAACGGAGCCGACGCCGGCTACCTCCTCGTCACCGAGGAGATGGACCGACATCTCCTCGCGGTCTACCGCTGGGCGCCCGGCCAGGACCTCTCCCTCCAGGGCTACGTCGGGACAACGGCGGCCAATGCGGGCGACCCGCCGCCCACCCCGTTGCCGACCGGAGGCCCGAACTTCGTCTTCGTCGACCTGGTTGACGGCGAGTACCTGCTCGGTGTCGCCAGCAACAACTGGGGCCTCGGGTACTTGTACACCGCCGATCCGGCCCGGCTGTTCCCCTCCGCCACGCCCGGCCAGCTCGACGTCGCCGCCTTCGCCCCGTCCGGCGGGACGTTCCCGTTCCCACTCCTCGGAGGGCCATGCCAGTGCAAGCTGGTACGTGACGCCACCGGGGCGTGGTCGCTGCTCGCCTTCCGGGGCGATCCGGATGACTCCGAGACCGCCACCGACTACGTCGACCTCTACCCCGTGCAGTATCCGCCGCTGGTGATTGGGGCGCGCCAGGCCTCGGTGCACGTCTTCTTCCCCGCTGGCGACACCAGCTTCGCCAGCACCGGCACCCACTACGTGGAGCCATCGGGGCGTCTGCTCGTGTCGTCGTCCTACCGCTGGGCGGAGGACGAGGGCCCGGGAACCTCCGGCTACGTCACCCGGGTCGACGAGCTGCCTGACGATCCTGTGGCGCACGGCCCCGGCGGAGGGGGCGGCGGGCAGCCGGTCGGGCCGAACAACCCGCCCCACCAACTGGAGTGATCCCCGCGCCGGGCGCGGCGAGCGTGCTCGGCGATGACGTCCCCGCTGCAGTCGGTCGCACGGGCCCGGGGGACCTATATCCGGAGCCTACAGAAACCCTGGTTATACCTTGGCCATGTTGGCGAAGCGGGTGTAGTGGTCGAGGAATGCCAGGTGGGTGATTCCGGTCGGGCCATTGCGGTGCTTGGAGATGATTATCTCGGCAGTGCCTCGGTCGGGCGATTCGGGGTTGTATACCTCGTCCCGGTACAGGAACATCACCACGTCGGCATCTTGCTCGAGGCTGCCCGACTCTCTGAGGTCGGCCAGCATGGGGCGCTTGTCGGCCCGCATTTCCAGGTTCCGGGACAGCTGCGACAGGGCGACCACCGGCACCTCGAGCTCACGGGCCAGGATCTTCAATCCTCGGCTGATCTCCGAGACCTCGACCTGGCGGTTTTCTGCACTGTGGCGGCCCGACATCAACTGCAGGTAGTCGACCACGATCAGGCCCAGCTTGCCCAGCCGGCTGCGCAGCCGCCTGGCCTTGGCCCGGATCTCCATGATGGTCAAGTTGGGGTTGTCGTCGATGTACAGCGGCGCCTCGCCCAGCCGCCCGATGGCGTGGCTGATCTTGGGCCAATCCGACTCGAGCAGCTTGCCGTTGCGCACCCTGGTCGACTCGACCCGCGCCTCGGAGCACAGCAGGCGCTGGGTCACCTCCGAGTGGCTCATCTCCAGGGAGAAGAACAGCACCGGGATATGCGCCTCCATGGCCGCATGGGCCGCCATCCCCAGCGCCATGGCCGTCTTGCCCATTGATGGGCGGGCGCCCACGATGACCAGGCTCGACGGCTGGAGCCCGGACAGGCGCTCGTCGAGGTCCAGGAACCCGGTGGGCACGCCGGTGATGGAGTCGCCCCGGTCGTACAGCGACTCCAAACGGTCCAGGCTCTCGGCCAGCAGGTCGTGGAGCGGCCGAAGCGAGTCGGTGACCCGGCGTTCGGCCACCTCGAACACCAGCGTCTCGGCCCGGTCGACCGCCTCTGACACGTCCTCGGGGACGCCGTAGCTGATCTCGGCGATCTCGCCCGCCACGCCGATGAGGCGGCGCAGCAACGCGTGCTCCTCGACGATGCGGGCGTAGCGACCGGCATTGGTGGTGGCCGGTGTGTTGGCCTGGAGGGTGATGAGCGTGGCTGGGCCACCGATGGCGTCGAGCAGATCGGCGCGGCGCAGCTCGTCGGCCACCGTGACCGGGTCGGCGGGCTCGCCTTGGCCGTACAGCGAGCACACGGCGTCGAACACGTGCCCGTGAGCCGGCTTGTAGAAGTCGTCGGCCGAGCACGTCTCGACCGCCGCCGCGATGGCGTCGCGCGACAGGAGCATGGCGCCGAGGAGAGACTCCTCGGCCTGAAGGTTGTGGGGGGGGACCCGTCCGGCCGCGCCAGAGGAGGCGCCGCCTTGGGTCCCCTTACGACGCCGGGCGTCGTCGAGGGATTGAACCATGAGCGGCCCCTACCTTGGCCGCCGGGGCTGTGGGGTCGCTAGAGGATGAGGGTGTGGATTCGCGGTGGACACCTGGGGACAAGGAGAGGGGTATCCGAACATATGTTCGGATACAGTACCGCGACGCGAGAGGGCGCCGGGTGGATGCCCGGCGCCCTGACCAACTGACGACTGTTCTACCAGCGATGGAGCGAGCTCAGCTGCGTACGACCTCGATCGTGACCCGGAACTCCACTTCCGAGTGCAGCTTCACCTGCACCTCGTGGACACCAAGGGTGCGAATGGGATCGTCCAGGTGCAGCTTCCGGCGATCGAGGTCGATCCCCGTCTGCTCGGACACGGCGGCGACCACATCGGCCGAGGTGACCGAGCCGAACAGCTTGCCCTCGGCGCCCGCTCGTGCCGAGAGGCGAATGACCTCGGGCACCAGCAAGCGGGCGATCGTCTCGGCTGCTTCCCGGTCGCGGGCGTCGCGTCGGTCGCGGGCCCGGCGCATGGCGGTTGCCTGAGCGTCGAGGCCCGAGCCGGCCACGATGGCGTGACCCTTGGGCAGGAGATAGTTGCGGGCGTAGCCGTCGGCCACCTCGCGGATGTCTCCCCGCTTGCCCAGGTTGTCCAGATCGGTGCGGAGAACAACTCGCATCTAGAACGGCTCCTCGTCGTTGTTGCTCGGATAGCTGGGCGGTGGTTCGTTGGGGACGGGTCGCCCGCTCGAGGAAGGCCCACCCGAGGAAGACGGAGCACCATCAGGTGACCGGCGTTCGTTCTTCTCGATCTTGACCGTGGCCCAGCGCAGGCTGGGCGACACCTCATCGGCCACGATTTCGACCTTCGAGCGCTTTTCGCCCTCTTGGGTTTCCCAGCTGCGCTGGTCCAGCCGCCCGCTGACGGTGACCCGGCTACCCCGGGTCAGGGACTGGGCGCAGTTTTCGCCCAGTGTCCCCCATGCCACCACGTCGAAGAACGACGTGGCCTCTTCCCATTCGTTGGTCTGCCGATTTTGCCACTTGCGGTTGACCGCCACGCCGAAGTTGGCGATGGCTTGGCCGGCCGGCGTGAAGCGCAATTCGGGGTCCCGGGTGATGTTCCCGGTAATGCTGACGTGGTTGCCGTTGGACATGGTCTCTTAGTCTCCGTTCGTGCCTTTGTCTCCGCCTCCGGCACCGGCACCCGCGTCGACCTTGACCGGCCGGGTACGGCCGGCGATCTTGTCGGGCATCCGGATCACCTTGTAGCGAATCACCTCATCTGCGAGGTGCAGCATCCGGTCGAGCTCAGCCATCGCCGAAGGGTCGGCGGTCGTCTCAATGAGGACGTAGTACCCCTCGTTGTGATGCTTGATCTCGTACGCGAATCGGCGCCTGCCCCAGTGATCGACACGCCCCAGGGTCGCACCCTTGGACTTGATCAACTCGGTGGCTCGATCCACGGTCGCCCGGATGACATCCTCGTCCAGGCCGACGTTCAAGATAACCATGACTTCATACGGCCGCATAGCGGACCCTTACCTCCCTCTGGACCCGGCGTCGCCGCTCGGGGCCCCGGTCGGTCCGGGGCAGGGTTGTGTTGACCAGGTCATGGTAGTCGACGTCTGCGATTGGTCCACCCCTTCAGCATGACAAAAGGGTGTGACAAGAACTCGGGCTAGCAGGATCCGCCCACCGTGAGGGTGGAACCAGGCCCGATCCCGACATGGCCCAGCTGCCCCTCCGGCACCTCGAGGGCGACGGTATAGGGGCCGGCAGCACCGTACAACGGGCAGTTGACGACGGTGCAGGGCGGCATGTCGGTAGCCGAAAGGTACCGCCCGTTGCTCCCGAACCAGGCGATCGAAAGAGGGATCAGCGTGTCCTTCATATAGAACTCGACCGTGGTCGGCGCCACGAACTGGAACAACATCCCGTCGTAGCCCCCCAGGTTGGTGCGATTCATGAGGCCCTGGTCTTGCTGGGCCACCGTCAGGGCCAGCAGGCCGCAGTGCCGCGAAGTGACGCCCTCCGCGCTGCGCACGGTGAAGCCGATCTGTTGGAACCCCTTCACTCGTGACGTGGTGGCGCCGTTGCTCTCCACCTTGGGTCGGCTGGTGGTGTTGGCACCCTTGATCAGGTAAGCGGCCACCCCCAGGAGCAGGACGGCTACCGTTCCCCGCAGGACCCAGCGCAACGTTCGTTCGTCAGTGCTCTTGGTTTGGGCAGCCATGGCCGACCATGGTTGCAGTTCCTGCGGTCGTCGTCAGGCTCGGTCGTACAGGCTCAGCCGTACAGGCCGATCACCTGCTCGGCGGGCGCGGGCAGCGGGCGCCGGACGTCGCCCATCAGGTGGTAGCTCTCGTCTGGGGTGGGAAAACGGTGGCCTCGCACGTCGCTGGCGTAGGTGGCCATTGCCGCCACCGCCTCGGCTTTCAACGAGGCATAGCGGCGGACGAATTTGGGCAACACCCGATCCTCCAGCCCCAAGATGTCGTGGAACACCAGCACTTGCCCGTCGCACCACGGCCCCGCCCCGATCCCGATGGTGGGCACGGCCACGGCGTCGGTCACCATGGCCGCCACCGTGTCGGGCACGCCTTCCAGCACGATGGCGAAGCAGCCTGCCTCGGCCAGGGCCAGTCCGTCGGCCACCAGCGCGTCGATGGCCGCCGCCTCTTTCCCTTGCACCTTGAAGCCGCCCATCATGTGCACCGATTGCGGGGTCAAGCCAATGTGGCCCATGACCGGAATCTCGGCGTCGAGGATGGCTTCGACCATGGGGAGGCGCTTGCGCCCGCCTTCCAACTTGACCGCCTGGGCCCCGGCCCGCACCAGCCGCGCCGCGTTGCGCACGGCGTCGCCGGTGTCGAGGTGGTAGCTCATCCACGGCAGGTCGGTGATGACCATGGGACGGGGCTTGGCCCGGGCCACCGCCGCGGTGTGGTGCTCCATGTCGGCCACCGTCACCGACAGCGTGTTGTCGTAGCCCAGCACGACCATGGCCAGCGAGTCACCGACCAGGATCATGTCGACGCCGGCGTCGTCGGCGATGCGGGCACCGGGCGCGTCGTACGCCGTGACCATGACCAACGGCTCACCCGAGCCCTTGCGAGCCCGGACCGTGGGCGCGGTGACCACAGGGGTCATGTCGGTACCTCCTCATCTGACCCGTCCAGCGCCCCACGGCTGCCAGCGGTAAGGCCATGGTACAACGTCGGCTCTCACCGTGCCCGAGACCGGCATTCTGTTGTGGTTCACCGGAACCACAGAAGTTCGCGGGGACGGGGAGGACTAGCGGATGGTGGTGGTGGTCTGGCGGCCGTTTGGCGGAGGGGTTGACGGAGGGAAAGTGGGAATGGTGGTGGGCGTGGTGGTGCGCCGGGTTGGGGGCGTGGTGATGGTCGTCGCCGTCCCACCCTTGGGCACCGACGTAGTGGTAGTGGTCGGCGTCCCCAGGCCCTTGGGGAACGTGACCAGGTTGGCGGGCGATTTTATCACCGCACCACCCAGTTGGGCGGGCGTCGGGGTGGCGAAGGTCCCGGTGTAGGCCGGGTTCTTGCCGTCGTCGGTCACCGCCTGCATGAAATGGCGCCAAAGTGTGGCTGGCTCCCCTCCGCCTTCCACCCCGCCCGAGGTGCCCAGGATGCCGACCATCGGTCGCGTGCTGCCGGGGAAGCCGATCCACACCGCGGCGGTCAGCTTGGGGGTGAAGCCGATGAACCAGGCATCGGTGTAGTCGCTCGTCGTCCCCGTCTTGCCTGCGATGGGCGTCCCGAAGTTCGCCCCCGGCCCCGTCCCCCCCTTGGCCACCACCTGCTGCAGCACGTACTCCAACACCTGATCCTGGGTCGGCGTCAGGATCGTCTTGGGCAGCGGCGGCGCCCACGGCAGCACCGTCCCGTTGGACGTGGTCACCTTGGTGATCACCTGGGGCGCCAGGAAATAGCCGCCCCGGGCGAAGGTGCTATACGCCGCCGCCATCTCCAGCACCGACACCTGGGCCGTCCCCAGCACCAGCGAGCCGTTGGGGTTCATCCCGACGTCGTTCGGGCTCAGGCCCATTTGCTCGGCCATGGCCAGCAACTTGGACGGGCCGATGGCCATTTCCAGCTGGGCGTACACCGTGTTGATCGATTGGGCGGTGGCGTTGATCAGGCTGACCGAGGGGCCGGCGTCCTCGTTGTCGAAGTTGTTGACCAGGTAGTCGACGCCATTTTTTCCCTGACCCTTCAGGTTGACCTGGGGTGGGCCGGGGAACGTCGAGTTCACCGAGTACCCGTCCTTGATGGTCTGGGCCAGCAGAAAGGGCTTGAAGGTGGAGCCCGCCTGGCGGCCTGATCCCCCGCCCGCCGTTCCCACCGCCAGGTTGACCTGGGACGTGGTGTAGTCCCGTCCACCCACCATGGCTTTGACGTCGCCGTTGTTGTCCACCGCCACCAGGGCGCCGGCTGGGTCGCCGCTGTAGGCGAGGCCCTGGTTGCCATAGACGGCGTTGTACGCCTGGTCCTGCATGCCCAGGTCGAGCGTTGTGGTGACCCGCAGGCCCAAACCGAGGGGGTAGCGCAGTTGCAATTGTTGCTCGACGTAGTCCAGGAAGTACTGGTCGTGGTGGGCGTCGTCCACCTTGGTCGCCTGTTGCTGGCTGGCGTCGACCGGCGTGGTGGGCAGCGCCGTGGCGTTGGCTGCGTCGGCCTGGGCCTGGGTGATCTTGTGGTAGCGGACCATGGACGCCAGGCTCTCGGCCCGTCGCCCCATCGCCACCGAGGGCGACCCCACCGGGTCGGCCGCTTCGGGGCCTCGGATGAGCCCCGCCAGCAGCGCCGCCTGGGGCAGCGTCAACTGCTGGACGTTCTCCTGAAAATAGGCCTGTGACGCCGCCTGGATCCCGTACGCGCCGCGGCCCCAATAGATGGTGTTGAGATAGCGCTCCAGGATCTCGTTCTTGGTCAGGGTCCGCTGCAACCGGATGGCCAGCGCCGCTTCCTTGATCTTGCGCAACAGGGTGCGCTGCGAGTTCAGGTAGGCCTGCTTGACGTACTGCTGGGTGATGGTGGAGCCGCCCTGGAGGTTGCCGTTGCCCCGGATGTCGCTGACCAGGGCGCGGAAGGTCCCGACCAGGTCGACGCCGCCGTGCTGGAAGTAGGCGTGGTCCTCAGTCGCCACCACCGCGTCGATGGCCACCTGGGGGACCTGGGAAAGGGGGACCGACACGCGGTT
>Ga0302325_10027310_pt1 | contig 11834 bp, 9 predicted proteins | sample Palsa_T0_2_FD_201948 | JGI IMG/M metagenome (GOLD analysis project Ga0302325, IMG submission 201948) | Peat permafrost microbial communities from Stordalen Mire near Abisko, Sweden - Palsa_T0_2 | ecosystem: Environmental > Terrestrial > Soil > Palsa > Peat permafrost | place: Sweden: Abisko... | reverse complement strand
CCGCCGCCGCGACCAAAAGATGTGGGACTGAGTGGTGAAGGCTGAAAGCTCGGAAGGCTATCTTGTTTTTGCAGTCCCTTGTCGGAGTCCGACCAGGGCGACGGGATAGACGTGCCATTGATTGGGATTAGTTAGTTCCGGTAAGTTAGCAACTCCTGACAGTCGTGTCACCCTGAAGACATAATCAATGCTTTGTACCCTTTGACCACTTTGCCTGTCCTATGTCCACCCCTCGCGTCACGTGGGGTACAGGATAGTGCGAATGAAGTTTCTCTTCTTCTCCCTAATACGCTAGGCTACGCCGCGCGATCTGTGGATTCCTGAATCGAGTCACGGTCCTTATACCAAGAAGCATAGATCGGCCACAACGCCTTAACCCTCATCAAGTGCTTCTACGCCGGATTTTATCCCCCGAAATTGATCGCACATGTCGATAACGTGGGTGCTCGTCCCATTCGCGTCAGGAAGGCCCTGTCTCTGCACTTAGCTACCGCGCTCTGGTTCCCCCCTTCCAAGAGCTCAGGAGAAAAATGCTATGCGTCCGTCGAGGAAATTTGGTTTGTGCGCATTTATCGTGCTCGTTGCGGTTATTCTTCCCAGACTCGCCTCAGGGCAATCCGAAGCCGGTACGATTTCGGGCTCTGTAAAAGATGCTTCGGGAGCGGTAGTTGCCCGGGCCAAGGTAAACGCGAAGAGTATCGCGAACGGAACCGAACGAACCGCGTCCACCGGAGCCCTTGGCCAGTATACGATTCCGGCTCTCACGCCAGGCACTTATGAGGTGACGATCACAAGCCAGACATTCAAAACCTACCGGACCACCGTGGAGGTCAGCGTGGGCGGAATCGCCACGGTGGATGCCCAATTGACAATCGGTTCAAGCTCGGTTGTAGTGGAAGTGGTAGGCGAATCGGCCACCCAGGTGAACACCGAGACGCAGGAGCTCTCGCAGCTCATCGATACACAGCAATTGGCGCAACTACCCAGCCTTACGCGCAATCCTTACGATTTTGTGGCGCTTTCCGGCAACGTGAGCAGCGGCGATAACACCACCACCAACAGCAACAGCAGCCAGAATATTGCCAGCCGCGGCGTCGGTTACGCCATCAACGGGCAACGGGAATCGGGCACCGAGATTCTGCTGGACGGCATAGAAAATGTGAGTATATTCGGTGCGATTGTTGGCGAGCAGATCCCTGTTGATTCAGTACAGGAATACAGCGTAATCAGCAACAACTTCTCGGCGGAATACGGTCGCGCCTCGGGCGGAGTCGTCAATCTAACGACCAAGTCAGGGAGCAACAACCTCCACGGTTCCGCTTGGGAGTTCAACCGGCTTTCGGCCTATACGGCCAACACTTACAATAACGTGGCCAATGACCTTCCGAAGGGTGTCTACACTCGTAACCAGTTCGGCTTCGACGTAGGGGGACCGTTTTTCAAGAATAAGTTGTTTTTCTTTGGAAGTACGGAATGGACCCGAGTCCGCAGCGCGGCGATCGAGACGGAATTGATACCAACCACGGCGTTTCTAGGCTATACGGCTCCAAACGTGCAATCCTACTTCAGTGCATTCGGGAGTACTCCTTACCAAAACCAAACCTCCACCACTTTCACCGCGTCGGCTCTCGGGATTACGCTTCCCCCGTCCGTTCCGGCCGGGACGCCCATTCTGCAACAAGTCAGCTTCCCGGCCAATGCTGATGCGGGCGGCGATTTTCCACAGAACACATACCGGATTCTGGGCCGTCTCGATTACAACCTGAGCGATAAAACGCAAATGTTTTTCCGCTTCGGCCAGGAAAACCAGCTCCTCTTTTCGGGTACATATTATTACAGCGCTTATCCGCAATATGACGTTGGTACGGCTAACAACAACGACACCGGACTGTTCTCAGTTACCCATAGCTTCACATCAAACCTGCTAAGCAATTCGAAGATCAGTTTTTCCCGGTTTGCCGCCCCCAACACCTACAACCCAGCCTTGCAAAACATACCGGGGCTGATGTTTGAAGGCGCTTCCGTGAATGGACTCTCGATCCAGTTCCCTGGATTGGAAAATTACATGTCACCCGGAGAGGGCGGGCTACCCTACGGCGGTCCTCAGAACACCTTTCAATTGGAGCAGGATGTGGCATGGACCAGGGGCAAGCATTCTCTGCGCTTCGGCGGCCAGTTTACATACATCCAATTAAACAATGCCTATGGAGCTTATGCGCAAGCTGTAGAGGTTCTGCCGACCGGTCCACAGGCGGCGCTAACGGCGATGACGACCGGCATCTTGGATTACTATGAGGCGGCGGTCGACCCACAAGGCAAGCTTCCGTGTGCAACGAATGCCGATGGCACCGAGATTCCAACGTCAAGCTGCGAAGTAACACCGCCGGTAACTTCGCCAAGCTTCTCTCGCAGCTATCGATACAAGGACTGGGCAATCTACGCACAGGATGGCTTTCGGGCAACACCGAGGCTCACCCTCAACTATGGCTTGCGCTACGAGCATTACGGCGTACAGCACAACGACAATCAGGCTCTCGACTCCAATCTTTACTACGGCCCCGGTACAAATATTTATCAGCAAATAGCCACCGGAACCGTCCAACTTGCTACCCAGAGTCCCATTGGTCAACTGTGGGCGCCGCGATGGGGCACGGCCGCGCCGCGCGTCGGGTTTGCCTACGATCTTTTTGGAAAAGGCGACACCAGCCTGCGGGGCGGTTTCGGGATCAGCTATGAGCGTAACTTCGGGAACGTCACTTTCAACACGATACAAAACGTCCCAAATTACGGCGTGCTGCAGGCCTACAACGTACCTGTCACCAACAGTAATCTGGGGCCTTTGGCCGTTGCCGGTCCACCTGTACCGCTCCCCCCGGTCGAACTACGCAATGTCAACCAGAACATTAACGTGGCGCAGACCCAATTCTGGAGCCTCGCTCTGGAACATAAGGTCACCCGCAACACTGTCGTTGCCGCGGAGTATAGCGGAGCGCACGGCGTTCACCTCTATGACATCATTGTGGGCAACCCCATCGCCGGCGGTCAGGAATATCTAGGTCAGCCATTCTATACCGGCACTGACCCGTTGACGGGCGGAACGTGCCCCTTACCCGACCCTGCGACAGGGGGGCTCGCTTGCTACACGCGACCAAACGATGCATACGCCGGTGTTAATGTACGAGGCAGCAATGGAGAAAGCAGCTACAACGCCCTCAACTTAAAGTTCCAGACGCAGAACTTGCACGATACCGGCCTCAGCATGGTTGCGAACTTCACTTGGTCGCATTCCTTGGATGATCTGAGTTCGACCTTCAATGACGGTACCCAAGGCGCCTCCTATGGGATCGGCAACCTCGGGTATACGGATCCGTTAAACCCCAAGCTCGATTGGGGCAACTCGGACTATAACGTGGGAAACCGTTTGGTCGTAGCGCCCATTTGGGAGACTCCGTGGTTTAGGAGTGGCAAAGGTATGGCAACCCAGGCGCTCGGAGGCTGGTCGGCGAGCGGGATTTTTACGGCGCGCACCGGCGTGCCCTTCGCTGCATATGACTACACCTACAACGTAAACGGATATGCCGGGGTTCCCAGAATCGTGCCCTCGACGCCGATAACCAGCTACAAAGCTACCTCGGGCCCGGCGGTTGGTCCCAATCAATTCCTGGTTAACACAATTCCCGGGGCAAACGATCTCGCGCCCTTCAATCCGACTCTGGGCATCGACGATTTCGGGCCGTTTCCATCCAACATGATTGGCAGAAACTCTTTTACGGGGCCGGGTGGGTGGAACTTGGATGCGGCCGTGGCCAAGAAGTTCAAAGTCACCGAGCGTTTTGGTCTTGAGTTCCGTGCTGAAGGATTCAACGTCTTCAACCATCACGATCTGTTCGTCAACGGATATGCTCTGGATGTGCTCAATACCCCTGGCACGATTGGCTCACCTTTACCGGTGATTGCCCTGAAAGGCGGTCTCAACAACATAGCCACCGGCGGCAACCACGACGAGCGCCGTTTCGGGCAGTTCTCACTAAGACTGAGTTTTTAGCAGTGAATAGTGCGAGCACTGGCGGGAGGGACAACAACGTCCCTTCTTCTTTATGTTCTAGTTCTGCGTGCACGCCATTCGAAGTATGAGGTTCGTAAGCCTCAACGAAAGAGCTGCATGAAAACGCTGCTCCTGTTGCTGTTGTTCAGCCCGTGGCTACTTGCTCAAGGCTCGCGGCCCGCCATCTCGTTGACCGATGCTGAAGGGATCGAAGCTGGCGAGGTGGTAGCAAGAGACTTTATTCGTCGGGAAGGTATGGAACCAACTCCGCAGACTAAGAAAATCGACGCCTATCTCCAGGTCGTAGGAGAGCGCATCGCAGCTCACGGCCAACGAATTCTGCCCTATCGATTCCGCTATGATCCTAGTCCCGGATTCAAGAGCGCGGTCGGACTCCCCGGCGGCCTGGTTGTTGTTGGAGCCGGAATGCTGGCCTATATGGACACAGAAGATCAGCTAGCGATGGTTCTCGGACACGAAATTGAACATATTGCGCTCAATCAGTGCCATGACAGGTTAGTCAAACTAATGATGGACGAACATCTCACATCCATACGATCTCAGCAAATTAACGGTAGATCCGTTTCTTGAAGGCTATGGTCATAACGGCGAATTTGCCGCCAATCGCGAAGGTGTAACTCTGGCCATGGAAGCGGGGTATTCCGCGGATGCCGCTATTCGATTGCTCCAAACATGGATAATTCTTGGTGAACAGATGCCCAACACCCAAAGAAGCAAAGAGCAACTGGAGGCCCGCATTGTTCAAATTCAATCTGTCCGCGATGCAAGTAAATTGACGAAACCGGCCATTGAGAAACCGCTCGTGTTACCGTAGCGTGCCAACCAAGAGATGGTGGAACCCCATCAGACTTTCCCTATGCTATCGGCGCAGCCACAAAAGCCTCCCTATCGTAGACCACTGCCGTGCCATTCGCGAGCAGGCATCCCAGTTGGCCGAGAATCGGGCGTCCCCCGGTTGAGGCCGGACGTCGAGAGTTCAGATCGCGAACGGCCTGGGCGGCCGCTTGAGAAGTTGTGGTCGCCGCAAGGCCCAGTGAAGAGATAGAAGATCTGGCTGGGGGAGATTCAAAATTGACTGGGGTTTGGTAACTCCGTTTGTCCCAACGTCAGTTCATGTTTGTCCGGCGGGTGGCCGCCATCTGCGGCGGCAAGGATAACTCGGAGGTTTTGGTTAGGCACGAAAACGGAAGGGGGTAGCCCCTCTCGCGCTGTCCGAGAAAGGGCAAACCCCACAGATCTGGCATATTGCTGGTTCATGCCCCAGGGAAAATTGAGTGGAATGCGACCGTCAGAATAACTGGACTTCGACCTTGTTCGGTGATTCGATTTGATCCCGATCGTCCCGTTCCATATGGTGTTTGTCCCGCTCTGACTGCTGTTCCGGCCCATCCCGCTCACTTTTTTCGGTGGCAATCGTCACTCGAATACCAATGACGAATCGTCCTGTCATTTTTGCGAATGTGGCAACGGTTGTAGTTTTGCTTACTTCCGTCGGATGGACCCAAAAAGCGGAAAAATCCGCATACTCAGTCCTTCCGAAGCCATGCTGGAGGCGTGGAACGATGTGGGCCGCAAATTGATCGCCATGGCCGAAGACTTCTCCGAGGGTAAATACGACTTCAAGCCAGTGTCGGCACAGCGAAGGTTTGCCGAGCAACTGCTGCATGTCGCCGGATCCAACGATCTCTTCACCGCCGTGGCCAGGGGAGAGAAACCGATTGACTATGAGTCCCGTGCCAACTACAAGACCAAGGCTGCTGTGGTCGCGTACCTGAAGAAATCATTCGCCGACGGCACCACGGTTATCAAGTCGAAAGGCGATGCTGGAATGGCACGCCCGGTGGTGGCTCCGGAATCACATGAAACGGTGTCGCTGGCAGATCTGGCGTGCGAGTTAATCGAACACTCGGCGGAGCACTACGGCCAACTCGTGGTCTATTACCGTGTGGCCGGACTAGTTCCAGCCGAGTCTAGACCCAAGCCATAAAAGCAAAAATGGTACGGGTCCGCACTAAACAAGACTCGCTTTTTGGTCGTTATGAAAGGGCATTGGCGATGCGTAATGGCTTGGATCGAGTATTCGTCGTCGCTTTATATGCCGTTGTCTTCGCGCATGGTGGTTGGTCGCCCTGTCTCGCGGCACAGCCGCCGCAGCCGAAGCTGATTGTCCAAATCACCATGGACCAGCTCCGCGGCGACCTGCTGCGAGACTATGTGCCGGCTCTCAGCGAAGGTTTCGGGCGATTAGAGAGCGGCGGATTCTGGATCAGACGAGGAGATGTCAATCATGCGGTGACTGTGTCGTTTCCGGGTCACGCCACTCTCGCGACGGGGATGTATCCATCGCATCATGGACTGGTTGCAAATGAGTTCTGGACCCAGAGGGACGGCAAGTGGGCATCAGTCGACTTTTCCGATGACGCCAACTTTCGCATACTTAATGATCCATCCAGCGTAGGCGCGTCGCCCAAATTGTTGATAAGCACAACTCTTGCCGAGTGGGTGAAGGAAGCCGACCCTCACGCCAAAGCAATTGCTATCGGAAGCGACGAAAACGTACCGATTGCCTACGCCGGCCACAAATCCGACGGAGTGTATGTGTTCGATTCGGCAGCGAACAGCTTCACTACGTCGACGTTCTACGCGCCCAGTGTTCCCGACTGGGTGAATGCGTTTAACCAGACTGAGCTGACCCGCTATCAGGAGCGGACCTGGAACTTGGTTGTCCCAAAGCAGTTTGTGTCCTTGGCAAGTCCGGAAAAGACTTACTATCGCGGCCAACCCAACCCTCAGTTTCCTCATGTTTACGAAAAGGAAAGCGTCAGCCGTCCCGATCATCCTCAACCCTACGCTATATGGTTCAACTCAACTCCTCTAAAAGACGAGGCGCTCCTAGCGCTGGCGGCGCGAACGGTCGATGCGGAGCGTCTCGGCCAGCACGGAGCCGTCGACTACCTCGCCATCGACGTGGACAGCACTGATCAGGTCGGGCACAAGTACGGACCGCGAAGCCTAGAGCAACTGGATACCCTGGTTCGCCTCGACCACGCCCTCGCCCGCTTCCTCGATCATCTCGATGCCGTCGTAGGAAAAAACAATTATGTGGTGGCGCTTTCCGCGGACCACGGCGCCGCTGATCCTCCCGAATCCCTCCCCGGAGTAAGGCGCATAACCACGCCCGAGATCGAAGCGCTATTGGATAAGGTAGAGGCAATCGCGAAGGCGAACACCGGCACCACCGCCGAACTCGCCGCGCGCATCGCAACCGAGCTCAAACGTGCTGACTTCATCGCGGATGCGTACACTCCGGAGCGTCTGTCTGTACCCTCCGACGATCCGTTTGTGCAGCTCTATCAACGTTCGTTCCGACCGTCATATACGACTGACTTCCCGCTGTGGACGACCAAAGTACGCGAATATCATCCGGCACGATATGGCGTCGTTGTCCGCTTCAAGGAGGGGATGATATTTGACTGGGCGGTTTCAGTGCACGGTTCTCCGTATGCGTACGACCGCGATGTGCCCATCATCTTTTATGGCGCGAGCATTCGTCACGGATCGCGACCGGATGGCGTAATGACAGTCGATGTCGCTCCGACACTTGGCGCGGCAGCGGGAATTCGTCCTCCAGCCGGGCTCGACGGACATCCCTCGTCGTTCGTCTTGAATACTGAAGGTGACGGTTCACGATCAACAGGGAAGTGAGCCCAGTTCCGGACGTTTAACGTGCCTCTGCGGAATCCAATCTTGGAAATAAAAATGCGGTTTCGACATCCAGGGTTGAACTGCTGTGCTTCGCTCGCTTCGATCCGAACCCAAGACGCCACACTATCAAAACCTTCCATTTCCCCGCCAAGACGTTCGAGGTAGCCTGCAGAGGATAGCCAAAATGCATTTTCATCTCCTGCGTCTCCCCGTTGCGCAGCCTTTTTGCCTGTTATTCAAACAAAGCCACTAACAAAATGGTGCGCACTTCCCACTTTCTCGAGTCCGCGTTAATTTAGGGTTGACAGCCGGGCCGACCCGAATTCTTCCCAACGAAAGTGCTCTGGGACGGCTTAGAATGTGAACCCAAGCGCATCTAGCCGCAGGAGTTATTTTATGGCAACCAAGCTGAGGACCGAGCAGATGAAGCAGCGTGTTCGCGAACACTTCGAAGACTTCGTGAACCGCCGCAAGGCCGAAGTCATTCGCACAAACATGACTCCCGACTTCTACGACCACGACGGCCCGGGCGGGAAGCCCACCGGCCTCCAAGGCGATGAGGAAATGATGCTCGGCATGTACAAAGCCATGCCCGACCTTCATCTCAGCATCGAGGAGATGATTGCCGAGGGCGACAAAGTTGTTTGCCGCAATATCTGGCGCTGGACCGACCAGCATTCCGGCAAAAAAATGCAATTTCACGGTTTTGTGATGTGGCGCTTCGAGGGGGAAAAGATCGCTGAGCGCTGGGCCACCGTCACTCCCCCTGCGGAAGGAAGTTCCTGGACGGCGGAGGGCAAATAAACCAAATCTGTAGTCTAGTCAGAAAAAGCGGAGTGTTTGTGCATGCGCCAATCTCGAACGTCGATTTAATTCGCGACTACTTGGATGCCGTCATAAGCAAAGACACATCCGCCAACGATCGATAATATGCGGCAGAAAGTCACTCGTTTCCCGCGAGCTGGATTCTGTTTCTATTTGTGTTCCGCCACGAGCTCTAATTCATTATCTTCTTCAGGAATGGCAGACCTTCAAATGCTACGGTCTCAGGAGTGGGGGCCAGATCGCGCCAGATCGCCGCCGCGGCGGCGAGTTCCTTGTGGCTGTAGCCGAAGCTTTCGATGGTGATCCAACCTTCGTACCTTATCTCTTTTAACGCCGCCGCGATGCCTACAAAGTCTACATGTCCGGTTCCGGGGACGCCCCGGTCGTTCTCGCAGGCGTGCACATGCTTCAACCTTTTCCCAGTCATGCGAAAGGCCGCTGCCACATCCTTCTCTTCTATGTTCGTGTGGAACGTGTCTAGAAGAACTCCAATGCTGGAATCGTTGATAGCTTCGCAGAACATAATGGCGTCGGCAGCGGTATTCAGGAAATAAGTCTCGAAGCGGTTCAGCGGTTCCAACGCCAAGTCAATCTGGTGAGACTGCAAGATTTCTCCCAACGACTGAAAGCACTCGACCGCCCATTGCCATTCATCGGACGTGCGGCGGCGGCCAGGCAGGTATCCGATCGGAGAATATACGGGGCCAGCCATGAGGTTGCTGCCGAGGTCGGCGGCCAACTTGATGGTATCTGCCAGATGCTGCCGGGTCTGGCGCCGGATTTCCGCGTCCTCGCTGGTTGGGTTCATGCCGTTGGGGAGGATGGCGCAGACGGTGCATTCCAGATCGTTCTCGGCCAAGGCACGGCGAATGGAGCCGGCCTGAAACTTTGCCGGCTCAAATACAGGGACTTCAAATCCGTCGAAGCCCTGGGCGCGGAGACGGGGCAAGAGAGAGAAGCTGCGGCGGTCGAATTCAGTTGTCCAAATCAGCGCGTTCACGGCGAATTTCATTGCCTGGGCCTCAAGCTACTGCAACTCTGGGGCTTCCAAACCGGGCGGCTACCGTCCAGCGCACAGTGGTAATGCAGCGCTTCGATGATTCTGGGATGCGAGCCATCAGCCTGCATGATCCACACCGGACGTTGGTCGGCTTTTTTTTCGCGGTATACATAATCTTTGCAATCCGGAAAATTCCAATAGTCGTAATCAGTGAGCCGGAAGGTAATGAAGCGCATATCCGGAGACCACGCCGAGGAAGCGGCGAACTGTTCCAGGTGAGTGAGTTGTTTTTGATTGCCGCCCGCGGCGTCGCAAATGAACAATTCGAGTTTGGCTCCGACCTGATCGCTGTAGAGCAGCTTTTCCCCATCGGGCGACCAGACGGGAGTGACGGCGCCGATCTCGTTTTCGTGAGTAGTGAGCTGGCGAATGTGGCTTCCGTCTGCATTCATGGTGAAGAGGCAATAGCCGCGGCCCGTATGCTGAGTGAAGGCAATGGTCTGGCCATCAGGTGATATTGCGGGATCGCGTCCGGGCCCAACTACGGAGAAGGCCGATCCATCGGGTCGCACCCGAGCGATGATTGCTTCTTTGCCGTCGGCCGGGGCGTAGCCGAAATAAATTAAATCGCGGGTCCAGGTCGGGAAGTAGCAGATGCCTTGCTCGGCCACGTCGGTGAGGCGCTGTACGTTTTGGCCGTTGGAGTCCATCCCATAAAGATTCCAAGTCAGGGGTACGTCGCGGTCGGAAGTGAAAACTACTTTGGAGCCATCCGGCGACCAGATCGGATAGCGATTCTCCGATTGCGGACTGCGAGTAAGGTTGCGCATATCGCCGAAGACGAGATCGACAGCGAAAATTTCGGTGTTGCCAGTGCGAATGCTGGTGATGAGAAGCTCGCTTCCGGCGGAAGCTGGGGGAAGCGTCGCGTCAAGACTGGGGAATTCGCCGTTAGGCATGATTTTCTCTCACGCTTCAGTGGAACATTGGCAACTTCACGATTTCTCCACCGCGCATGGCGGAGTCGTGAGCGCAAATTCCGGCGCAGGTCCAGTTTACCGACTGGAAGACATCGGGAAACGAGGGCCGGTTCTCCGCCATGCTGTTCACGAATTCATCCACCAGGTGGGGATGCGAGCCGCCGTGTCCTCCTCCTTGTATGAAGGAAAGATGAGCGTGCTGTTCGTCGTAGACACCCTTGGTGGTAAAACGCTGGATTTGTTCCGGCAGCAGGCAAGCAAAATCCGGAACGGCGATGTGCTGGGGCCGTTCGCCGAGGTGAATCGTACAGGCCTCGTTCTCGATTCTGGTCCACTCAAACGATTGCTTCTCCGCGTAGACATCGAAGCTCTCAATATACTGGCGCGCGGTTTCAAACAACGAACGAGTTACTTCGAACGACAGTTGCTGCCCGCGAACCTTGAATAGAGCGCTCTCCACCGCGAAGGGAGAACCGTATCTCTCAGCCAGATGCCTGGCTATGCTCCCCGAGCCGAAGCACGCGACATAATCGGCCTCTCCCTTGACCAGTGCCAAGCACGGACTCACGGCGTGGGTAGCGTAGTGCATGGGCGGAAGCCCTTCCCAGTAGCCCGGCCATCCCGCCATATCCTGCTGGTGGCAGCCGCGCATGAATTGAATTCGCCCTAGCTTCCCGTTGTCGCGAAGATCGCGAATGAAGAGGAACTCGCGAGTATAGATGGAAGTTTCCATCATCATGTAATTCTTGCGGCTCCGTTGCGCCGCCTCGACGATCCCGGCGCATTCCTCGATCGTGGTGGCAGAAGGTACGGTGCAAGCCACGTGCTTGCCGGCGTTGAGAGCGGCAATGCTCTGGGAGGCATGAAGATGAATGGGTGAGTTGATATGGACCGCATCCACCTCAGGATCGCAAAGCAGAGCCTTGAAATCGGAATAGCGCTTCTGCACGCCAAATTGGTCGCCGACTTCGTCAAGCCGCGCTTGCGTGCGCTGGCAGATGGCGTACATGTTGGCAAGGGGATGGTGCTGATAGATCGGAATGAACTCTTTGCCGAATCCGAGTCCCACGATAGCCACATTGATTTTCCGTAGGGGCACGTTTTCCTTCCCTTCGCCACAACTATGGAACCAACCACCCTACGGGGAGGACCGCCATCGCGACTGAGCTCCCCTAGCGACGGTAACGTGAGAGCGTATCTTTTAATCGCGCTACCTTCTGTAAGGAAGGGCATCGTTTTTCTGACAAAACTATCGTGT
>Ga0302325_10027308_pt1 | contig 11836 bp, 14 predicted proteins | sample Palsa_T0_2_FD_201948 | JGI IMG/M metagenome (GOLD analysis project Ga0302325, IMG submission 201948) | Peat permafrost microbial communities from Stordalen Mire near Abisko, Sweden - Palsa_T0_2 | ecosystem: Environmental > Terrestrial > Soil > Palsa > Peat permafrost | place: Sweden: Abisko... | reverse complement strand
CAGAACGGGTCGAAGTCCGCTGACGTCGTCCATCTGACAGGCTGAGTCATCTCGCCGATTGGAGGGCTGCGAGCCTACCTGGCGAGCCGCCCTCCCATCATTCCCTCCCGGGCGACCCGGGTCTCCTACACTCCCCCGGAAGGCGAACACGATGACCATCGACGAAGCCATACCGATCTTCGAAACCTCGACCCCCGACGAGTGGACGACGGCGCACACCGACCTCGACAGCGCCACCTCAAGCGCCCTCTACCTCCCGCAACCAAGTCTGTCGATCGTCTCTCACTTTCCTCGCGCAGTAGACAAGAGCACGGACATCGGCGAGCCGTGGGTCATCCCCGGCCGCCCCGCGGCATGGCCCGGATCGATACGCGTCCTCACAGAAGGGGTGGAGATCGCCAACGTCCCGGGCTTTTCGGTGCGCGCAATCGCTCGCGTACCCGAACCTGCATCGCCTGACGATCGAACTGTCGAGAACTGGAAGATCGGACTCTTCAGGCTCTCGAGCCTCCTTGAGTACGATCCCGCCGTTCGTAGCAGCTTCCAGACCCAGTTCGATAAGGCATTGGCGGAGTTCCGTATCACCAGCCGGTGGTACCAAGCCTGAGCTCGATGAAGCCGCTCGTGGAGCGCCGGCACCGGCCACGGTGATCGGACATCCCCGATCGGCGACCGGTCGGCCGCCCATATCGCATCCCGCATGGAGTATCAGCGACGCACGATCGGCGCCGAGGCAGGAGACGCCGGTCAATGCTCGGCGATGTTCTCGCGCGAGGTCATCGTCGAGGGATCGAGAAGCTTCTCGGACATCGACCGCGCAAAGCAAACGACTGCGCGTCACCTGCAGTTCATCGGACTCCAGCGGCCGACGGCGCTAGAGAAGAACCTGGCGCTCACGCTGGTGATTCAGGATCTTGCGTTTCACTCGCTGGAGCGCGTTGTCGATCGTCTTGGTGTCGCAGGCCAGCTCGTCTGCCATCTCCTCGTAGGAGGAACCCTCGAGGTAGAGGCGCAGGGCGTCGGACTCGAGCCCCGAGAGCGTCGTCCCGAGGCAGCCGACGAGACTCTGCAACTCCTCCGTCGAGATGACGCATACGGCCGGGTCGTTGACGTTCGAGCCGGGGAGCGCATCACCGAGGGTGCAGTCGCCGTCGGACTCCTGGCCCGCGGGGGTGTGGCTGAAGGAGACATAGCTGTTAAGCGGCGAATGCTTGTAGCGGGTCGCGCTCTTGATCGCGGTGATGATCTGCCGGGTGACGCAAAGCTCGGCAAACGAGCGGAACGAGGTCTCCTTATCGGGACGAAAGTCGCGTACGGCCTTGTAGAGGCCGATCAGCCCCTCCTGAATCAGGTCATCGTTGCCGCCGCCCACCAGGAAGTACGCGCTCGCCTTGAGCCGCACAAACGGGGTGTAGCGACGGATCAGCGTGTCGAGTGCCGCCGGACTGCCGTTCCTCGCCTTGAGCACAAACTGCAAGTCCTCAAGCTCTTGTTGAGCCTTGGCAGGCGTTTTAACCATTGCGCCAGTGCGAACTGCCACGTTTTTTCCCTCCATCAGCGCGTTTCCGCTCTCGCCGTTCAGAAAAGGCTCATCCTTAGGTCGAGATAAACTTAGCAATCCGTCACAGAAAACACAAGCCCCCTTTGCAGGGGGACCCGTTTGCTCTGCATGGAATCTACGTGCCTCGGCGCAGCCGCTCGAGTCTCGCGCGAGTCGCTTCGTCGAGCTTGTCGCCGAGACCCCCGCTCGGAGCCCGGCGAGGAATGAGCGGCGCGAGGTCGCGAAAGAACATGCCGGAGGAGAGCGTCGCCACTTCCCGGCCCGCCGTACCGAGAACGGTCAGATCTGAGGTCACGACGATCACCCGCACGAGCTTGCGGTGCTGTACCGCCAGACGCTCCAGAAGTGTGTCGGCGTCGGGCGCAAATCGCACCGAGAGCGGTCCGAACTCGGCGTCTTCGCCGGCGCCATCGAACACCACTATGCCGCGGGCGCCCTCGATCGCGACGAAGCTCGCGAGCCGGTCGACCAGCGCCGCGCGCTCGGAGAAGGGCCCGGCGTGGAGGAGGTTGTAGCCATCGAAAAGGTACAGCGCTGCGTCGGGCATCACCGTTCAGGCCCGCGCTGGCGGCGGCTCTCGTAGAGGAGCAGTGCAGCGGCGACGCTGACATTGAGCGACTCCACCCTTCCGGCGCTCGGAATCGATACGAGCCCGTCGCAGCTCCGGGCGACGAGCGGGCGCAACCCCCGTCCCTCGGCCCCGAAGACGAGCGCCACCCCGCCGGTCAGATCGGCGTCCCACATCGAGACCTCGGCTCCGGCGGAAGCCCCGTAGACCCAGAGGTCGGGACCCTTGACCTCGTTGAGATAGCGGGCGAGGTTCGTGACAACCGCGATCGCGAGATGCTCGATCGCGCCGGCCGAGGAGCGCGCAACCGCGGGGGTGACGACGGCCGATCCGTGGGCCGGCACGACGACTCCGGTCGCCCCGGCGACCTCGGCGCTCCGGCAAACCGCACCGAGGTTGCGGGGATCGGTCACCCGATCGAGCACCGCAAGCAGTGGGCGTTCGACGGCAGCCAACGCGTAGGCATCGGCATATCGGTAGGGCTCCATCCGGGCGACGACGCCCTGGTGATCTCGGGTGGCTGCGAGCTCGCTGAGTTCCCGCTCCGTTCGAATCCTGGCTCCGGCATCGCGAAGCCACTGCTCGCCCGCGACGGCCCGCTCGGTCGCGAGCAGCTCGAGGACCTCGCGTCGGCCACGGAGAGCCTCGCGCGCAGCGCGTCGGCCGTAGACGATGTCGTAGCTCACCGCCTGCGAACCAACGCGTACCCTGCGCCGGCGGCGTCGCGCATCTCCCAACCCGCGGCATCGAGCTCCGCCCGAAGACGGTCTGCCGACTCGAAGTCTCGCGCGGCGCGTGCTTCCTGGCGGCGGGCGGCGAGCTCGGCAACCTGCGGCGGGGCCTCCTCCCGCTCGGCGAGCGTCGCCAGACCGAACAGCGAGAGAGCGCGCGCGAGGAGCTCGTGGTCATCCCATCCGTGGAGCACCGCAAGCGCGCCCGGGGTGTTGAAGTCGTCCTCGAGCGCCCGGGCAAACTGCTCCCACGCGCCATCCGGAGCCCGCCTCGACGGGCGGCGAAAAACCTCTCGCAGACCCTCCGCCTGGGCGGCCGCCTGCGCCATCGTCTCCTCGGAGAAGTCGATCGGCTTCCGCCAGTGCCCGCCGAGGAACAAGATGAGCAGCGGCTCGCGTCCCCAGCGTTCGATCACGTCACGGAGCGTCGCGATGTTGCCGGCCGACTTCGACATCTTCTCCCGTGTCAGCTCCAGCATGCCGTTGTGCGCCCAGATGCGGGCGAACGGATGCCCGAGAGCCCGTGACTGGGCGAGTTCGTTCTCGTGATGGGGAAAGACGAGGTCGATCCCGCCGCCGTGGATCTCGAACGTCGTCCCGAGCGTCTGCTCGGCCATCACGGAGCACTCGATATGCCAACCCGGCCGACCTTCGCCCCACGGGGAGGGCCACGAGGTGTCCTCCCCCTCCTTCGTGGCCTTCCAGAGCGCGAAGTCGCGTGCGTCCTCCTTGAGCGAGTTCGGCTCGCCGTCGACAATCTGGTCTCCCCGCTGTCGCGACAGCCTGCCGTACTCGGGAAAGCGGGACACCCGGAAGTACACGTCGCCCTCCACGGGGTAGGCGAACCCTCGCGCGACGAGCGTCTCGATGAAGGCGACGATCTCGGGAACGAACTCGCTCACCTTCGGGAGCAGATCGGGCGCACCGAGCCCGAGGTCTGCGGTGTCCTCGAGGTACCAGGCGGTCGCGCGGCGTGCGAGCTCCTCGCTCGCCCCGGGCGCCGCCGCGTAGATCTTGTCGTTGACGTCGGTGATGTTGTGGACGAGAGTCACCTCGTATCCGCTTTGACGCAGCCACGAGCGGAGCCACATCCCGATGACGAACGGACGCGCGTTGCCGACGTGCGCGCGCGCGTACACGGTGGGGCCGCAGAAGTACATCCGCACCGGGCCGGGCGGCGGCGGCAGCGCCACGAGCGAGCGCGTGTATGTGTCAAAGAGCCGCATCGATCCTCGCGAGCGTTTCGCCCTGGGACAGCGCTGCGAGCACCGACCACAGCTCCGGCCCGCTCTCGCGCCCGGTGAGCGCCATCCGAACAGTGCGCAGGTGGCCGCCGACCGCCTTCAGCTCGCGCACGAGCTCCTTTGCCGCGGCGGCGTCGAGCCGGTCGGGCGACGACGCGCGCAGCTCTCGAAAACGCTCGAGCGTCGGGCGCTCCTCAATCAGCTTGACGGCCGGAGGCGTGAGGATCGAGCGCGCGAGCTCGCGCGCCTCGAGCAGGTCGCGCGCGCCCCGCAACGCCGGGACGACCTCGACCGGGAGCGAGAGGCGTTCGGCGAGCTCCCGATCAGGGAGGCTCGCGATCACCTCTACCGCGAGCGAGGCAATACGGCCTGGGTCGAGCTGAACGTCATGCCGGGGAATACCGAGCTCCTCCAGGTAGGCGCGAACCGCCTCCGCGGGGATGCCCTCCTCGCGCAGCGATGCGATCGAGCCGCCCTGGGCACGCTTCGAGATCTTCTTGCCGTCCGGGCCGAGGAGGAGGCCGTAATGGAGGTAGTCGGGAGCGGAGCCGCCGATCGAGAGTGAGAGGGCTCGATGGAGCCCGTCGTTCGGGCGGTGGTCGTTGCCGCGAAGAACGTGCGTGATCCCGTAGTCGAGATCGTCGACGACACTCGCCAGGTGATACGTGGCGCTACCATCCTCGCGCAGCAACGTCACGCCCTCGAAGCGCGCCGGAAGGCCCCGCGCCGCCTCCCGGTAGCGCTCCTGGCGCTCGCTCTGGCGTACCGGGCCCTCGTCCCACGTGATTCCGAGCCAGCGCAGGTCATCCAGGATCGCCTCCTCACCGCCAGGCAGGTTCCGGGCGGGGTCCGTATCGTCGATCCGCAGGAGCATCAGCTCCGCAAAGTTGCGGTTGGCGACCGCCCCGAGCGCGTTTCCGATGTGGAGCGAGCCGGTCGGGCTCGGAGCGAAGCGGACCTTCATCCGCTTCTGAGTCTAGGCGGCGGGCGAGGGGCTACTCGCTGCTGTCCGGTCGGATGAGGCCTCTGATCTCCCCGAGCGCCTGGGTGAGCTCGCTGGGGAGCATCCAGATGGTGTTGGCCTGTCCCTGTGCGATCTGCGGGAGCGTCTGCAGGTACTGGTAGGCGAGCAGCTTCTGGTCGACATTGCCCTCGTGAATGGCCCTGAACACGGTGTCGATCGCTTTCGCCTGGCCCTCGGCCTGGAGAATCGCCGACTGACGCTGGCCCTCCGCCTTGAGGATCGCCGACTGCTTCTCGCCTTCCGCGGTGAGGATCTGGGATTGCTTGACGCCTTCGGCCGTGAGGATCGCGGCCCGCTTCTCTCGATCGGCGCGCATCTGCTTCTCCATCGACTCCTGGATCGATGCAGGCGGGTCGATCGACTTGAGCTCGACCCGGTTGACGCGGATCCCCCACTTCCCCGTCGCTTCGTCCAGCACGCCGCGCAGCTGGTTGTTGATGTCGTCGCGCGAGGTGAACGTCGTCTCGAGATCCATTCCCCCGATGACGTTGCGCAGCGTGGTCACGGTGAGCTGCTCGATCGCCTGGATGTAGTTGGCGATCTCGTAGGTCGCAGCCTTGGCATCGGTGACCTGGTAGTAGATGACCGTGTCGATCGACACGACGAGGTTGTCCTCGGTGATCACCGGCTGAGGCTTGAACGAGACAACCTGCTCGCGGAGGTCGATCAGCGGCCGCAGCCGATCGACGAAGGGCACGACGAGCGCGAGCCCGGGTGAGAGCGTCCGGTTGTAGCGGCCGACGCGCTCGATCACACCCGCGCGCGCCTGCGGGACGATCCGGATCGTCCGCGCCAGCGTGGCGAGCACGAGAACCGCGACGACAATGATGATGATGATCGGAACCATGTGGACTCCTATGCGTAGACGAGCGCGGTCGCGCCCTGGATTTCGGCGACCTGGACCACGGTTCCCGGCTCGAGCACCTGGCTCTCGTCGATGGCGCGGGCACTCCAGACCTCGCCCCCGATCTTGACCCGACCGCCGTTCAGGTCGACCTGCTCGATGACGACGCCGGACGCGCCCACGAGCGCCGCGGTTCCGGTTCGCATTGCGATCGGCATGCGGATGTGGCTGCGCGCGATCGGACGCAGCACGGCTATCGAGGCAGCCGAGCCGACGACGAAAACCGTGAGATCGATCACCCACCCGGCGCCGAGGGAGGCGGCGATCGCAGCCGCCGTCGCGGCAAGAGCGATCGGGCCGAGGAAGAATAGTCCTGGCGTCAGAATCTCCCCGATCGCAAGCAGAACGGCGATGAGAGCCCACGCAACCCAGGCAGCCACAATCTCGATGGTAGACCCCCGGGGGCCTCAGCCGCGCGGCCTCGCCGTTCGCAGCTGCCGGCGGGACCGCACGCGTCGGCCGTCGGGTCGTCTAGGCTGAGCGCGGTGGAGGCGCTCCTTCTGCAGTGGTACGCAGAAAACGCGCGCGACCTGCCCTGGAGGAAGACAACGGATCCGTACAGGATCCTGGTCTCGGAGATCATGCTCCAGCAGACCCAGGTCGAGCGGGTCGTCCCTCGTTACCTCCGCTGGCTCGAGCGCTGGCCAAGCGTGGAGGCACTCGCCGGAGCCTCGCCAGCGCAGGTGATCGTCGAGTGGCAGGGCCTCGGCTACAACCGCCGCGCGATCCAGCTCCACCGCGCGGCCCGATTCGTCGCCGCGAGCGGCTGGCCCGACGACCTGACCGAGCTGCCGGGGGTCGGCCCCTACACCGCGGCGGCGGTCGGAAACTTCGCCTTCGGGCGCGATGTCCTCCCGCTTGACACCAACGTGCGTCGGGTCGAGGAGCGCACGGGCGAGTCGTTCAGCCCCGCCTGCGCACAGGCGCTCTTCGATCTCGGTGCCACCGTCTGCCTCGCGCGCATCCCGCGCTGCGGGGCGTGCCCGCTTTCGTGCACCTGCCCCTCACGGGGCCGGCGGTTCGAGCCGTTGCGCCGCCAGTCGCCCTTCGAGGGCTCGTTTCGCCAGCGGCGCGCGGTCGCGCTCCGTGCGGTCGTGGCGGGCGAGGAAAGCGAGGACCACGACGCGCTCGCCTCCCTCCGGCGCGACGGGCTGGTCAGCGAGGGCCGCGACGGGCGGCCGGTGCTCCCGCCGGGCTCGCCGGCGGCTGTAACCTAGCCACGCTCGAGAAGGGCGACCGCCTGGGCGGCGAGACCCTCCCGCCGACCCGCGAACCCGAGCCCGTCGGTGGTCGTCGCCCGCACGTTGACCTCGCCCTCGCCGATCGCGGTGCCCAGAAGCCTGCGCATCTCCTCACGGTGATCGGCGATACGCGGCTCCTCGCCCACGAGGACGCAGTCGGCGTTGACCAGTCGCCAGCCCGTCGCCCGCACCTGCGCGTAGGCGTCGGCGAGCAGGTCGAGCGAAGACGCGCCGCGGAAGCGCGTCCCGTCCGAGGGAAAGAGCGATCCGATGTCACCGAGGCCGGCCGCGCCGAGCAGCGCATCGATCAGCGCGTGGGTGATCACGTCGCCGTCGGAGTGACCGGCGAGCCCGCTCGGGTGATCGAGCGCGACCCCGCCGAGCACGAGCGGCACGCCAGGCTGGAAGGCGTGGGCATCGAAGCCCGTGCCGATACGACAGTCGCTCACCTCCGCAGGCTACTCGGGATGTTCGGCATCGAGCCAGACCTCGACCCGGCGCAGATCCTCGCTCGTGGTGACCTTGAGGAGGTGTTCGTCGCCCGGAACGATCGCGATGCGGCCGCCCGCCGCCTCGACGAGCGAGGCGCAGTCGGAGCCCTCGCCGACGGCCGCCGCGCGCAGCACGGCTGCCACGAAGGCCTGGGGGGTCTGCACCGCGACCAGCTCGGCACGCGCGAGCGTCTCGGTCACCAGACCGCGGCTCGCGCGCTTGATGGTGTCGGCAACCGCCAGGGCCGGAACGGCTCCGTCGAATCCACGGCCGAGCGCCTCGAGCAGCGCTGCCACGAGGCCCGCGGGCAGGAGCGGCCGCGCAGCGTCGTGGACGAGCACGAACCGGGCCTCCTCCGCGACCTCGGCGAGCCCGATCCGGACCGACTGGGAGCGAGTCACCCCACCCTCGACGCACGCGGCCACCTTCGACAGACCGAGCTCCTCGGCGAGGAGGATCGCCGGTTCCTCCCAGCCCGGCGGAGCCACGAGAACAATCGCGTCGATCAAATCGCACTCGTCGAGCCGGGCGAGCGGTTCTGCGAGGAGCGGCCGGCCACGGAGGCGCGCAAACGCCTTCGGCCGGTCGCCGCCGAGCCTCTCACCCCGGCCGGCGGCGACCAGGACGGCCCAGACACTCAAGGCCGCAACCTATGCGGCGGCTGGCGTCTTCGGTGTCGCCTTCGCGGTCGGTGTCCGTTTTGCGGCCGGCGGCCGCTTGCTCTCGGGCTGGTCTCCGGCCCCCGTGAGCACCCCCTCGAGCCAGACAAACGCGTCGTCCTCCGAGAGGTTCTTCGCGTACATCAGCTCGGAGGCAAGGATCTTCTTCGCCTTCACGTACATCTGTTTCTCGCCGGTGGAAAGTCCCTTCTCGCCGTCGCGCAACGAGAGGTTGCGTACTACCTCGGCGAGCTCGAAGACATCGCCCGTCTTCATCTTGTCGCGGTTGTGCTTGAAGCGCCGGTTCCAATTCTTCGGCATTTCCGTACCACCGCTTGTCAGATACTTGACAACCTTCTTGACGGCCTCCTCGTCGATCACCTTCCGTAGACCGACGCGCTCGGCGTTCTCGGCCGGAACGTTCACCGTCATATCATTGTGGAGGATCTTGATCGTCAGGTACTCGCGCGTCTCCCCCTGAACCTCGCGCTGCTCACGTTTCACGATGGTGCCTGCACCGTGGTGCGGGTACACCACCTTGTCGCCGACCTTGTACAAGCTGTCTCCCTCTCCCGTGTCGCAAACGCGCCGTCGACCCACTAGGGGGGCCGTCGGCGAAGACACGTAAGTCTAGCAGAAACTGCCTAAAAGCGCCACTTTTGCAGGGATTTTAGAAAACCCCTGCTCAGGCCGACTTCTCGCTCAGCGCGATCGGGAGCGCCCGAGCGACCGTGTCTGCCTCGAGGCTCCCACCACCCGTCCCAAGCGGGGCGAGCACCGGGGAGAGGCCGAACTTCCGACACTCCTCCAGTCGGCGGGAGGCCTGCGCCGCGGGTCGCAGCCGCCCGGTGAGCCCGAGCTCTCCGAACGCGGCCAGGCCCTCCGATACGGGGAGGCCGCGTGCGGCGGAGGCGACCGCGAGCGCGATCCCGAGGTCGGCGCCGGGCTCGTCGATGCGAACCCCGCCCGCCACGTTGACAAAGACGTCCGCCGTGCCGAGCGGGAGGCGGCCGTGGCGTGCGAGCACGGCGACGATCATGGCCAGCCGACGGTGATCGACACCGGTTGCCACGCGGCGCGGCATCGCGAGGTCGGTCGGTGCGACGAGCGACTGAATCTCCAGCAGGAGTGGTCGCGTGCCCTGGAGGACGCAGGCGACCGCGGCGCCGACCTCGCCCGCTTCGCTTCGACCGAAGAGCGCCGAGGGCTCGGGGACACCGCGCAAGCCGACCGCGGTCATCTCGAAGACGGCGAGCTCGTCGGTCGAGCCGAAGCGGTTCTTGGTCGCCCGCATGACCCGGTGGGCGAGGTAGCGATCGCCCTCGAACTGGAGCACACAGTCGACGAGGTGCTCGAGCACCCGCGGGCCGGCGAGAGAGCCGTCCTTGGTGACATGCCCCACGAGGAACGTCGCGACCCCGACCTGCTTGGCGATGCGCATGATCCGCCCTGCTGCCTCGCGTACCTGGGCCACCGAGCCGGGCGCGGAGCCGATCTCGGGCGCGTGGAGCGTCTGGACCGAGTCGATCACGCAGACCGCGGGCCGCTCGCGCTCGAGAGCGGCGCAGACGACGTCGAGCTCGGTCTCGGCGAGTATCGCCACCCCTTCGCAACCGGAGAGCCGCGCGGCGCGGAGCTTGACCTGCTCGAGCGACTCCTCGCCGGTCACGAGCAGGGCGCTGCGCCTCTTCGAGACGGCACCGAGCATCGCGAGCAGGAGCGTCGACTTGCCGACCCCGGGCTCGCCGCCGACAAGGACGACCGAGGCGGGTACCAGGCCCCCTCCGAGGACGCGATCGAGCTCGGCGATGCCCGTCGGAATGCGATCGGCCTCGACCGCGGCGACCTCGACCAGGCGCAGTACCGGCGCGACGCGCGTGCCCTTCGTGCCCCGCGCGGGCACGAGCTCCTCGACGAGCGTTCCGAAGGCCCCGCAGCCGGGGCAGCGGCCGAACCAGCGCCCCGAAACGGCGCCACACTCGCTGCAGACGTGCTGGACGGCGGCGGACTTGGGCATGGATGGCCAATGTACGCGGCGCGTACGACGGCGCCCGTTTCGCCCTCCCGGGCTCGGATCCCTCAGGCAGGACGGAGACGCCTCGCGCGCGTCAGCGGCTGCGGGGGTCGCGCCGATCGTCTAGCCTCCCCCGGGATGACCCGCGGCAAGGTTCGCAGCCGACGAGAGGTCGTCGAGCGCGTTGGCGTTCTCAGCGTCGCGGTCCGGCGCGGGCTCGAGCAGCTTCCCTCGGCTTCCCGCGACCCGTCGGTGGTCGAGGCACTCTGGCAGGCCGAGGGGCTCGGAACGCTCCTGTGGGCGTTCGAGCTCGTCACCCTGCCCCCGTTCGACCGCACCTTCGACCCCGAGGCGCTCCTCAGGACCCCGGTGGGAGACGCGAGGCTCCGTGACCCAACCGCGATCGAGCATACGCGCGAGTCGGCACGGCTGTGGCACTGGCGCGCACGGACGACGCTCCTGCGGGCCGACGGCGGGCTCGAGCTGCCGGGCGGCTGGCAGTCGTTCGAGCAGCTGATCGCCGTCGCCGCCCTGCGCGGGCACGAGCGGGGCCTCCTACCCGCGCCCCTCCGCGGCGACTTCCCCGCCTTCGGCACCGGCTACCGCGGCCTCTCCCGCGACCAGCACGTTGAGACGCTCTCGATCGCCTACGAGCGCCACCGCGCGCTCAACTGGCTCTGCGGCAGAGCCGGCGGGTGGGCCGAGACGCCCACCGACACCTGAGCGCCGCTGCGAGCGAGAAGGCGCGGCTCAGTCGGATTCGGCTGCCGAGTCGGAGGCGTCGTCCGGATCACCGGCGGAGGTCGCACCGACCTTGGCGGGCTCCGGCGAGGAGATCGGCGGGATAACCTCGATCTCGACCTCCTCCTCGTTCTGACGCTTGATGACGATCGACGAACCGGGTTCGAGGCTCCGTCCGAGGACGAAGTCCGCGAGCGGGTCCTCGATCAACCGCTGGATCGCACGTCGTAGCGGCCGGGCGCCCATCGATGGGTCGTAGCCCTTCTCGACGAGCATCTCCTTCGCTTCCAGCGAAAGCTCGATCGTCACCTCGTGCTCGGCCATCTGGACGCGCAGCCGGTTCAACATCAGGTCGACGATCTGCAGGATCTCGTCCTTGGAGAGCTTCGGGAAGACGATGATCTCGTCGATACGGTTGAGGAGCTCGGGACGAAACGCCTTCTTGAGGTCGCCCATCACCCGGCCCTTCATGTCCTCGTAGGAGAGGCCCTGCTCGTCGGAGAGGTTGAAGCCGAGCGCTTGGTTCTTCGAGATGGACGTCGAGCCGATGTTCGAGGTCATGATCACGATCACGTTGCGGAAATCGACCTTGCGCCCCTGCGAATCGGTCAGCTTCCCGTCCTCGAGGATCTGCAGCAGGATGTTGAACACGTCAGG
>Ga0302325_10027305_pt1 | contig 11836 bp, 12 predicted proteins | sample Palsa_T0_2_FD_201948 | JGI IMG/M metagenome (GOLD analysis project Ga0302325, IMG submission 201948) | Peat permafrost microbial communities from Stordalen Mire near Abisko, Sweden - Palsa_T0_2 | ecosystem: Environmental > Terrestrial > Soil > Palsa > Peat permafrost | place: Sweden: Abisko... | reverse complement strand
TGCTGCTGTCCGACACCGTCGATGGCTCCCTGAATTACGTCGACATCGGCACGGGAACCCTGAGCAGCGCTCAGTCGGGGACTACTACCAGTTCAGCCGCCTACACTCCCGATAGCGGGTTCGTTGAATGGGTTACCGGCATGGTGCTTGGCTTCGGCCTTCCCACTGGAACGTCAGGCACGGTGGGATTGGGAGTATCGAATACGGCCAATGCGCTGGATATCATGGCGCAAGGTGGGCTGACCTACATAACTGTAACAAGCACCAGCCCGCAAAAAGTTTTGGTCTACTCAACTTGTGATCAGAGCCCCCAGGAACGGATGCTGACCGCAGCTGCTCCTACTTTGATTAAGGCGCTCCCCAATGGGACGGGCGCTGTGGCTGCCGACTCGCCCACCATCGACGTGATCTCCACGCCCTCGGTCTTAAGCGCCGGCTGCCCTGTCACCACCCAGAGCACAATCACGCCGTACGACTTGGGCGCGGGCAGCTTCACTGCCCAGCAAGTGTTCGTCAGCCCGGACAGCACTCGCGCCTGGATCGTCAGCAATCTTCCTCAGATACTGACCTTCTCTTTACCTTCGTTAACGCCGAACAATATCCCGTTGACCGGAGGGGCAGCGGCTTACAACGGTGGGATCACGATGGATAGCGCCAATGCGTATTTTGGCGCCAGCGATGGCACTGTGCATCGCATCCTCGTCGACGAGTTGAGCGATGTGGCACAGATTGCCGTCAACTTGAAGGATGCCAACGGCAACGTTACACCGCCGAACCTGGTTGTCGTGGTGCCATAAGCGGGAGCGCCACGCGCGCAGTCAAATGGGCGCTTTACTCCGGCGCGCCGCCCAGCAGTTCGAAGCGCCCGCTCTCGGGTTCGGCTGCCGAGATAGAGCCGGCAGCGATGTCATAGACCCAACCTTGCAGCGCCAGATCTCCGCGGGACAAGGCCGCAGCGACGGCGGGATGCGTCTTCAGGTTTTCCAACTGCGTCAGGACGTTGTACTCCGTCAGCAGCCCAAGCTTCTCTTCCGTGGGAGTGTCGCGATCTTCGCGCAGCAGACGTTCGCGCGAAGCCAGCGAGTGCCGCATCCAACTCTGCAAGGCCGGCATTCCGGCGGCTTGCTCCGGTTCCAGCAGCGCTTTTACCACTCCGCAATCGGTATGTCCGCATACGATGATGAGCGGCACATGCAAAGCTAGCAAAGCGTATTCCACACTCGCTGTCACGCCGCCCACGTGATCGCTGTACTTGGGAGCGATGTTTCCCGGAGTGCGCTCGATGAAAATCTCGCCCGGCCGGCTTTGCATCAGCATGGCAGGATCGACGCGCGAATCAGCGCAGGTAAAGAACATGGCAATCGGCTGCTGGCCATGCTTCATCTTCTCAAAAAGCTGGCGCTGCGCGGGATAAACTTCCCGTTGGAACTTCGCTACGCCTTGCACGATCTTCGCTAGCGCTTCCTGACTCTTCAAGTTCCCTCCATCAAACTATATCGGTCGCCGCCGGCCGCCGGTGTCCGGCTTCACAGCCTGCGGAAAAAGTCATACGATTTTGAAGGGGCGCAGCTTTAGCCATGCTCTGAGCTTGCCGAACGGGTACGCTGTTACAGGCTAATATTTTGTCGTCACGAACCGACTTTACAGGCTACGGAGAAAGTCGCTGTCGTCGCATTTTGAAGGGGTGGTCGCGCCGCCGCTCCGCGTGCTCCATCATGGGCAGCTCCCGCAACTGCTGCAAGCCTTCGTCGGACCACAGCCGCCGCCCTTTCTGCAGCCCCTGGTTCAGCGCCAGCGATTGCAGCTGGTTCTTCACCTTGGTCCGCATGCGCATGCGATGGTGCCGGTCCATCAGCAGATGCCGCACATCGCGCTCCCCCTCCGACGGCACCCAGATCCGCGGAAAGCGCTCGTCCAGCATCAGCTTCAAGATCAGCTCCGCATCCCGCCGGTCCGTCTTCTGCTGTCGCGTCTCGGCCGCCCGAATGCGCGCCGCGTCCCCGATCCACAGCTGGTGCCCGCACTCCTGCAACAGCCGCCGGAACCACTGGCTGGGACATCCCGACTCCATCCCTACCCGCACTTCGCCTTGCAATCCACGATAAAACTCCATGGCCGGCGCGGGATGGAGCAACTTCTTCTCCTCGATCTCACCCGTCCGATTGTCAAAGATCGCTAACTGCTGAAACCCAGAATGAAAATCACAACCTATAATCAACATGGTCGGCTCCTTCTGGGTCCTCTGCCTTTCGCAAAAAAACAGACTACCCGGTTTGGGGCCAACCTCGTTATGAGATCAAGCGGAGCGTCCGCCCGCGAGGGGTCTGCTGTTCCGACTTTTTCAGCAGCCTGCTAGAGGCTGATTATTGACGTTCGGCGGAAGCTTGCGCCGCCCGGGCTAAGGGTCATTTCTCATCGCTTACCCGCCGCTGGAGCGGTGGGCTATGATCTTCCGTCCCGCAAGCGGAACTCGGGTTTTGGCGGTCGTGCAATTACGCCTAAACGAATAGCCAAACATCGTGTCGATTCATCGAGAAGCGTGAGGCACGATCAAAAGAGCGTTATAAGCGCCAAGATACCATAGCCCAGCACGCAGCCGAAGATACGTTCTGGTCAGATTGGAGTAAGTTATGCGACGCACTTCCAGCATGGGACTGAGTTTTCCGCCGTTCACGCGCGCGGTGAAGCAACTGCTCATCGCCAACGGCGCGGTGTTCCTGGGAGTGGCGTTGCTCGGGGTTTTCGTCCCTGGCGGCGAGCGCTGGGTCCAACTCCACTTCGGGTTAGTGCCGGCGCTGGTGGTCTTTCGCGGCTATATATGGCAGTTGCTGACCTACGCATTTCTTCATGCCGGCCTGTGGCACATTCTGTTCAACATGCTGGCGCTCTGGATGTTCGGCGCGCAACTGGAGCAGGACTGGGGCTACAGCCTTTTCCTCCAGTTCTATTTCTTCTGCGCCATCGGTGCCGCGCTGACGACCGTCGTTGTATCGTTCACTGGAGTGTTGGGAAGCAGTCCGTTGATTCCCACAGTAGGCGCTTCCGGAGCCATCTTCGGACTGCTGCTCGCCTTCGGCATCCTGCACGCCGAAGCGGAGATCATGCTGTTTCCCATTCCCTTCATGATCAAGGCCAAATACTTCATCATGGGCCTGATCTTCATCGAGGTGTTCCTCACGCTCTCGTCCGCTCATCAGGCCGGAGCGTCGGTCGCCTACATGGCGCACCTGGGAGGTCTGCTCTTCGGCTACATCTGGCTGAAGTTCGTCCCGCGACGTGGCTTCGGCTATGCGGCTTCGGAGCGCGCGTTTGGACTGCGCAACTCCTACTACCGCTGGAAGCGCAAGCGCGCCGCGCGCAAGTTCGAAGTCTACATGCGAAAGCACGATGACCGCGGCGACTACAAGCACGAAGACTACTTCGACGAGTCCGGCAACTTCCGCGATCCGAGCGCGCAGGAACCGCGCAAGAAGAACGGGGACACGCGCGGTCCGTGGGTGAATTGAAGCAGTTGTCGGTTGTTGGTTGTCTGTCAGAACGCAGCGCCCGCTCAAAGGCGGGCGTTTATCGGGACGACGCATTGAGAAGTGGAAACCGACAACTGACAACTGACAACTGACAACTGTTTTTCAGCTCTCGAAAACCTTCTCCAGACTCCCGTACCCGATAGGACAGAAAGCTTGCCGATTCGGGAACTCTCCGGATGAAAGTCAGTTCACACGCCGCGGGCAGTGAGCAGGGCACTACAATGGTGGTGTTGTCGCAGTCAAAACAGAAATCCTGGCTTGGATGTTTTTGCGGTCACCGGAATGGGACATCCCGAGACCGGCGACCCTCCGCCGCACCCGGACGCCCAGTGGGTGCAAAAGTCAGCAATAATGATGATATAGCAGCCAGCAGTTCCGGCTTTTTTTGATTGTTTAAATAATAGTTTAAATAAGATTAGGAGCCAAGAATGAACAGGGCAAAATGGACTTTCTGCATAATATTGTTTCTCATGATGTCGCTGGGAATGCTGTATGCCCAGAAGCCGGTCGGATCGAATCGTCCAGCCAGTGTGCCGTCCGACTATGTGATTACGCCGTTCGGCTACTTTCATCCATCGTGTGTGCGGGCGGCCAAGAACGGAGAGACCGTGCTGGCCGATGGCCGCATCCGATTTGAGGATGGAACGGAGGAAACAGTCGCTCCGTTTTGTAGTTTTCCGCGCTATACGCCCAAGGGAGAGCTTGTAGTGGAAGGTTCGGCAAACCCCGGACCTCTCGATATAAGCTGGAGCTGGATTGAATCCGGCCAGGTTGTCACCAGTACTACCTATGACGCAGTTATGGCCGCCTGGACCGTCCCGCAGACGCCTACTTCGAACGATGGCCAGACTTTGTTTTTCTTTCCCGCTCTTACTCATAACCACCTTACTCCACCCAGTGAGGAGCCGATTATCCAGCCTGTGTTGGGGTGGAATGATGGACAGTCTGGAGCTGGGCCATGGAATATTGCAAGCTGGAACTGCTGTCCCAGCGGCATGACATGGAACAGTAGCCCGGTGACCGTTAATCCCGGCGACCAAATCCAAGGCACGGTCATGAGCGCCTGCGGAGCGGCACTCGTTCACGCCTGTTCGAAATGGACTATTACAACCGAAGACGTGACTACCGGGCAAAGCACAACCTTGAACGTCGCTTACCCCAGTTTGATGAACTTCGTGTGGGCCCAATCCGGGGTGTTGGAGGTCTACAGCATTTACCAGTGCAGCGACTTTCCGCCGGACGGCTCCATAACATTCAGCAACGTAGCTTTGTTCGACAATTACTTCCGGCGAATCACAAGCCCGGCTTGGGCTTCCGAGCTTTTCGTCACCCAGGGCCAAACCACTCCATGGTGCAATTATGGGGTGACCGTGACGGACACGAGCGCAACGCTTACCTATTAGGCCCGCAATAGAACTCAGGCGTGGGCTGCCAGGCCTTGCCGCCTATTGCGGCTTTGCACGCTCGATGCAACTGAATTTGCACGACGGTGCAACCAATCCCGAAACGGATAAGTTACGATATGGCCTGTTCCCAACAATCCTCTTAAGGCAAGTGAGGTAAGTCTCTCCCCGTCAGCTTCTTACGCCGTAATGCAAAATTAAGTTGCGCTGCTGACAGCGCGTGATTACTCTCTCACGCCAGACGAGCCTTAAGGGAGGAGACCAACATGGCCCAGCAGCAGATCGCAGCTTCAATTTTCGACATCAACTTACGAGCGAGAAGAGCGACGCTCATTGCTTTGGCCGTTCTCGTGGTAGTTCTCACCGTGGCCCCAACGGCACTAGCGCAAACTTTGACCGTTCTGCACACTTTCAACGGCAGGCCGGATGGAGCAGAGCCCATCGCGGGCGTCACCCTGGATGCGGCAGGCAATCTTTATGGCACAACCTACTATGGCGGCGCGAATGGCGTGGGACTCGTCTATAAGCTCGCTCACCGGGGCTCCGGCTGGGTGCTGAGTCCGCTCTACAGCTTCCAGCAAGGCGAAGGCGCTGGTGGGTATGCACCGGTTGGGGGGGTAACCATCGGCAGCGATGGCAACCTGTATGGCGCCACCACCAGAGGAGGACCGTATGATGTGGGAACGGTGTACAAGCTTTCGCCTCCGCCGACGGTTTGCAAGTCGGTCCTTTGCCCGTGGATCGAAACTCCGTTGTACCAATTTACCGACGGTGCTGATGGCGCCTATCCCGAGGCCACGCTCATCTTTGACAGCGCCGGCAATCTGTACGGAACTGCTGCCGGCGGGCGGCACAGGAAATAACGGGGTTGTTTTCAAACTCACGCATTCAGGCTCCGGCTGGACCCAGAGCGTGCTTCACAGCTTCACCAATTCGCCTGATGGGTCTGCGCCGATCAGCGGTCTGACCTTTGACGCCAACGGGAATCTATACGGCACGACTGACCAGGGAGGTGTTAATAACGTCGGCACGGTCTACGAACTTTCGCCCTCCGGTTCCAATTGGACGGAACAGGTCCTCTACACCTTTCAGGGCTCAAACGACGGGGAAATTCCGTACGCCGGCGTAGTTCTTGATCCGGAAGGCAATCTCTACGGCGACACCGAATTAGGGGGCGCAGGTGACGGGGGGACCGTCTTCGAGCTGATGCCTTCCAACGGCAACTGGACCTTCAGCGTGCTCTATAGCCCCGTGCTGAACGGTCTCGGCGGCCCTGCCGGCACGCTCGCGCGGAGTTCCAACGGCACTCTTTACGGCACGCTGTTCTCCGGCGGCGGCCAAGGCTGCTCGGGGTATGGTTGCGGCAGCGTCTTCCAGTTATCGCCCTCTAATGGCGGCTGGGTGTACACCTCGCTCTATAACTTGAACGATAGCGGGGTCGGCGGAAATCCCGAGGGTGGGTTGGTTCTCGACTCAGCCGGGAATCTCTATGGCACCGGCACTGGGCTGCTAGGCTGTTGTGGGAGCGTGTTCGAGGTCACACCGTAATCCAACCTGAGTGTCGTGAAGAACAAATAGAGAATGGGGGGCGACGATGGAACGCTCCCCTCGGCGTGCATATTATGTCACCGTTAACTGTCGCAAAATCCCCATGTCGTGAGTAATCCTGTCGTTTGGATTGGTTACGACGTAGCCCGTTATCGCCAGCTATCGCGGGCGACTGACTTTCGACCCTGTTCAGCGGTACAGTTCTGCTTATGAAAACTGCATTTGGGCATGCTGTCTCCGGTTGCCTGATTCTTGCGCTTTCGGGTTCGTTAGAGGCCGATTCCAGGATCAAAATTCGCATCGCCATATCGGAAACACCGGCTTCAGCAAATGTGGCAAATCCCAGCGTGGTCGAAACTGTTCACTTTCGTCGGGCAGCGATGCGGAGTATCCCCTGCTGCCGGCTGACTAGTGGGTACTGACTACTGGCGACTGACTACTAGGTTTCGAAAATCTTCTCCAGGCTCTCGTACACGACTGTGATGGTGCATAACTCAGGAAGCTTCAGCCAATAGCGGTGTACCTCGGGATCGGATTGGGCCTCGGAGCGCATCTCGGCTGAGGTCCAATAGCGGAGGTGCAGAAAACGATCGGGGCGGGAGGTGTCGCGATAAAGCACGTCGCGGCAATAGCCTTTGGCGTGCATCAGAGCGTAGAGTTCGCGCAGAGTGCTCAGCAGTTCGTCCTCCTGGCCCGGTAGCGCTTCAATTACAGCCAAGGATACGATTTCTTCAGCCATGTTCCTTTATCTCCTCATGCCTGGTGCGAGTTGCCTGAGAAGCCTGCCGCCGCTGCGCGGCTGGTGATGACAAAAATAAAAACTTGCAACGGCGCAGCTGAAGCTGCGCCCCTTCAAGACGCGTCGCCGGCCCTGATGAGCCGCAAGAAATTCGTAGCTCCGGCGATGTGTGTCGTCCCCGCAATCAGACCAAACACATCGCCCGTTGACAACACTGCCATACGCATCAGCTCTCTCGCCGCGAACTCGGCCATGAGTTCCACCGACAGATTCGCAGGGCAGCGCACGGGCGTAACTCCCCAGAGCAAGTTCATACGGTTGCACACCGCCTCGGACTGCGTAAAGGCATAAATGCCGGCGCTGGGCCGGTACTTGGAAAGCATGCGGGCGGTGGTAGCCGTCTCGGTGAAGACCGCGATCGCGCGCAGATCGAGGTGTTCCGCGGCATGCGCCATCGATTCGCAGATGGTCTCTGCAATCGACAGGTGCTTCCCCTGGCGATGCTTGGGCAGTAGCGGTGGAAGCGGATCGCTTTCCGCCTCGGCAACAATGCGGGCCATCATCTCGACCGCCTCGCGAGGATACTTGCCGACCGCGGTCTCGCCGGAAAGCATGACGGCGTCGGTACCGTCGAAGACGGCATTGGCGACATCGCTGGCCTCGGCGCGCGTGGGGCGCGGACTTTCGGTCATCGATTCCAGCATCTGCGTCGCAGTGATGACCGGGCGGCGAAAGTCGAGTGCCCGGCGAATGACAAGCTTCTGGATCAGCGGCACCTTCTCCGGCGCGACCTCGACGCCCAAGTCGCCGCGCGCCACCATCACGCCGTTCGCAGCCTCCAGGATGGAATCGAGATTGTCGATCGCCTGCGGCTTCTCCAGCTTGGCAATCAGCGGAACGTTGAAACCGCGCGACGTGATGGCACGCTGGGCCCGCAGGACATCCTCGGCCGTGCGGACAAAGGAAATCGCAACTGCATCGACGGCGTGGTTCAAGCCGAACTCAAGATCGACTTCGTCCTTCGGCGTCAGCGAAGGAATACTAACGTTCGTTCCGGGCAGGTTGATTCCCTGATGTTCGCCCAACATGCCGCCGTTCAGCACTTCGCAAATGACGTCTCCGCCGCGGACCTGCTGCACCGCTAACTCGATGCGTCCGTCGGAGAGCAGAATGTGCTCGCCTGGCTTCACGTCTTTGGCGAGGTCCTGATACGTCGTGGCAATGACGTCGGCGGTGCCCATCACGTCGCGCGAAGTAATGGTAATCGTCTGTCCCTTCTGCAGCGCGATTGGAATGCGATCCATCAGGCGGCCAGTGCGGATCTTCGGTCCCTGGAGATCCTGAAGAATGCAAATTGTCCGTTCGAGTTCAATAGCAACCTTGCGCAGACGCTGAATTACCGCGGCGTGGTCCTCATGCGCGCCATGCGAAAAGTTCAGCCGGGCAACATCCATCCCGCTCTGCATCAACTGCCGGATCATCTCCTCCGAGCTGCAGGCCGGGCCAATCGTGCACACGATCTTCGCGCGGCGTTGCGCTGGATGGATGCTGCCGAACGGATTGGCCGAGGGATTGTCGTGCACGGGCTTGGTCATGGTTTTGCCGATCAGCCCGCCGAGGCGCGCTTCTGCGGAGAAGCAAGCTCCGAATGTGCTCCGAACAGGAAACGCGGATAACGCACCGCGTTGAATTCAGCGCCGATGAGGATCGCCATCGAGACCAGATAAAGCCAGGACATCAACGCGATGGCAGTTGCGACCGAGCCATAAATAACGTCGTAGTTGGCGAAGCGGCGCAGATAAACTCCGAAGATGACCGTGGAGACAAACCACAACACCGTCGCCAGCACCGAGCCCGGCAAGACGCGATGCCAGGGTTGCGTGCGGGGAACACCGTGGTGGTAGATGAGGCCGATGACGGCAATGCTGGTGAGAGTTGCGATGATCCAGCGCACTGCCGTCCACAGGCCGAGAATGTAGGGTCCAAGTTCGTGGCCCACACGGTAGACGATCCATTGCTCAATCTGATTTCCGAACACCAGAAGGAATGACGCGAAAACCAGAGGCACTCCGGCGAGGATGACCAGCAGGAAAGCGATCAGCCGTTCTTTCACCAGACCCCAGATCTTCGGCATCTGGTAGGCATTGCGGAAGCCTTCCATCCAGGAAATCATCGCGCCGGACCCGGTCCACAGAGTGATCGCAATGACCGTCAGAAGGAATCTGAAGCGTAGCGGTTTGTTCCCCGTGAAATACTGCAGCACCGCGGAGTGCGTGCCTTCGGGAAGAATACGGCCGAGCGCATGACTCACTTCGCGAAAAAGCTTTTCCGTGGTGTGGGAAGCGGAGAGGATCGAAGCCAACACCAGGACCGCGGGAAACAAAGTCAGGATCGCAGAGAAAGCCGCCCCCTTGGCGACGGCGAAGGCGTCGTGCTGAAAGGCGCGCCACAGGGCCATCCGAAAATGCAGAAAGAACCGCGACATAATTAGGCGAATGGAGAGGCAAGAGAAGTTTACACAGCCGCGCGAAAAGTTGTCAGTTGTATGTAACGCGGTGGGTCGTAGGCCGCCAGAAATGTCAGAAACGGTAGAGCGTCAAGCCCGCGATAAGCGCAATTTTGGTGAAGTCCCGATCAAGGGTGAAAAGTGCAGCGCGACGCTCAAGCGCAATGGCGGCGATCAGAGTGTCGATGGTGGTGAGCGAGATGCCCTTCCCGCGCGCCGTGCGGTAGATGGCTGCCGCTGCCCGATAGGTTGCAAAGCCCCTGGGCTCCAGCATGTCCCACTGGCCCAGAAATTCCTCAATCGCGCCGGCGTCTCTGGTGAGGCCCTGCAAAACCTCGGCTACCACTACTCCCGTCAGCGCGATGGGCTCGTTCTCCTCAATCATCCGGCGAAGCTCGCCACCGGCCCTGCCGGGCGCGGAGCTGAAGAAGTCAATCCAGACAGAGCTGTCCACCAGAATCAAACGCGGTTTCTCCGGGAAGTTTTGAGGTCACCTTCCCAGATTCCGGTTCCGTAATAGCGGAGGATCCCTTTGCGGCTTTCGGTGCGAACCAGCAACTCGAGCGCCTTGTCCACGATCTGGCGCTTGGTTTTGAGGCGGGTGAGCTTGCGCGCCTTGCGAATCAAGCTCTCGTCGATGTCGATGTTGGTGCGGGCCATAGGAAGAGGATACACCATTTTTTACGAATCTGGTGTACGAGATGTGCCTGGGTGCCCCACCCTTGTCCGCGTCTTTTGCTGCCAGGGTGGGTTAACGTGGTCGGGTGCCCCAGTCATTCGCGGTTTTCGAATGAGTGGGAGTCGTGAGGTGATGTTACACGCGCGACCTTCGAGCCCGAAGGGCGGAACACCACTAGCCCAGGGCATAAGCCCTGGGTAGGGTGAGTTGTAGAATCCCGAGCCGGCTTCAGCCGGCGACACTCTTCCTCCCGTGCTCCCATCCCGTCCGCAAATACCCCAGACAAGAATGGGGCAGCTGCCCGCCCCCCGATACGCGTTCCATGTGGGAACGGGAAGACTTCCAGAGAGTGATTACAAACCGCTGCGTGCTGGCGCCCGGCTATTGGATTTACTTCCCGAATCTGGTACTTTGCAGGAGTGAACACCGGCGCCAGCCAACCAAACGTGGGCGGTTCTGCGGCCGACATCGAACAGATGCGGGCAGAAATCGAGTCCCTGAAACGAGAGCTTGAGGAGACGAGGAAGAGCACAACTCGGTACCTTCAGAGTGTTGCCCATCAGCTTACCGCTCCACTTAACGCGATCAAGTGGAACATCGAGGCCATCAAAGACGAGGCCGTATCCATTCACCGGAAGAAGAACCTTCTGAGCTCGATATACTCCCAGGGAACCATTCTCGTTCACTTGATCAAGAATTTCAGCCTGATGTCGAACTTGGAGGCTGATCACGAACTTGGCCAATTTCGGGATCAGCCGGAAGAGGTGCATCCCCTCCGACTCGCCATCAACCTCGCAAACGACTTCGAACCGCAAGCCTCCGACGGCGGCAAGAAGATTGAGGTGCGGAATACCACGTTTGACTCGGTGTTCGGGGATTGTGACTTGCTCGTCGTGAAAAATCTGGTAGCACAAGCGCTTTCAAATTTGATCGAAAACGCCGTGAAATACTCGACGTCAGGCACCGCGATATACATCGAGGGGGCCCAGGTGACGATTGAGTCGACAGGCAAAACCTGGCGCGGTATCTCAGTTAGAAATACTGGCCTTCCAATCTCACCGGAGGAAGTCAAGAGGCTGACCGATCGCGGCTTCAGGGGCAATGCGGCAAAGCAGAAGATTCCGGCGGGCACCGGCATCGGTCTGTATCTTGCAGACAGGATAATGGAACTACATGAGGGGTTTATTCTAGTTTCGGCAAAAGGCCATGACACGAAGATGACGCTCCTGTTCCCTGATTCGCGGATTCAATAAGTTATCAGTATGCCGACCATCGTTCTGGTTGACGACGAGCCCGCATTGGCGCTGGTGTACTCGCTCGAAGCACGGGGATTTCACTGCGTGACTGCGACAGACATGACCGATGGGGTTAAGGCACTCCAGGAAAACGAGGCGTCGGCCTTAGTTACCGATATCATGATGCCCCCGGGCGAAG
>Ga0302325_10027304_pt1 | contig 11837 bp, 7 predicted proteins | sample Palsa_T0_2_FD_201948 | JGI IMG/M metagenome (GOLD analysis project Ga0302325, IMG submission 201948) | Peat permafrost microbial communities from Stordalen Mire near Abisko, Sweden - Palsa_T0_2 | ecosystem: Environmental > Terrestrial > Soil > Palsa > Peat permafrost | place: Sweden: Abisko... | reverse complement strand
GGGAACTGCAGTCCAATCCCGAGGATGCGAATCAGAAATTCACTCCGCCGTTGCCCGAGCTAAGTGCGGTCAAGGTGAGCGAGACTGTAGAGCGCTTGGTACTGGTTCCGTATGGTTCGACCCATCTACGAGTAACCATTTTTCCGGGATTGAAGAGTTAGGCGACCGTCCTGGGATCGAGTGTAAAGAGCTTCTCCAGGAAGCATCGTGAACCGGCGACGGATGAGCCATAGCAGAGTGCCGGCGAACGTCCACACTGTACCTGCGACGCGAGCCTAGCGATCACGCTCCACCACCGTGTCGGTGGGCTAGAGGCGCTTGCGGTCTCGTCGCGCGAAACGCCTCCTCCTCCCTTAGCCAGCAGCATATGCAGAATCTGGAATTGTCGTTCGGGCGTCCGCCGCTTGCGCCCATCGGTCCGCAGTTCCGCGGCTTCGAGGTCGAGGTTGAGGTCTAAGTGTCCGAAGTGAACCACGGCGGCCATTTGGATCTTCAGCGCCGGGTAAGCGCAGAGAAGTCGATTGCGGCAAGCGTAGTATACCGATGGATTCAAGGCACTTACAAGATAACTCAAAAATCATCCTGAAGTGACCTGCGGACAATTGCCAAACGCGGCCCCATCGGCGAGGATGGGGCGTCTTACAGCAGGCTTTTGGTTGTCCTGCACCCTCGTGCACGAACGGGGCGAGTCGCAGAATATCTTGACAGTAAAAGCAGGTAGTCGGAGGTTTAGCGATGGTGGTCCGCAGTTATTGCTTGAAGAAAAGCTGGGGAAGGGGTATGGTTCCTGCACGGCAGCGCCAGCCTCCTGGTCGTTCGCAATTGTATCCCGGGCGGCTCGCGGTACCCATTCCTAACGTGCTGCACACCCACCGCCAATTTATGCGTGATCTCCCCAACATGCACGCCGAAGATGAAACCAATTCCAATCATCGAGAGGTCTCCGCCATGGAATTCCAACGATTCAATCTCTCTACCTCCGTCGTGAGCAAACCAAATCCGCCCCAGCATTCGGCCGCCAGATACATGGCGCCGCTGGTGCGCCGGTCCCACACGCTGGTCTGCGTCTTCGCAGTGCTATTGCTTGGCTCAAGCGCTGTCGCCGCATATGCCCAGGCCCTGGTTCCCGATGCCCAGGACGCTAAGCATTCTCTGGACTACACCTCCATCGTTGTCTTCGGCGACTCGCTCTCAGATACGGGCAACGTGGCCGATCTTACCGAGGCGAAATACGGGTTCCGCATCCCCGGTCCCGTGGCTGATTACACCGACGGCAGCTTCACCGACGGCGCTGACACCGAACCGCCGGCACAAGACTACTTCGGCGTCTGGATCGAGCAGTTTGCCGCCTCGCTGCCCTCCAATCCCCCAGTCAAGGCGTCGCTCGACGGTGGAACAAACTATGCCTACGGATTTGCATTCACCGGCAGCGGCACATCGGTCTTCACCTTCAACGCAACAGATGGCCTTTCGGTCGACGTCGATAACATCGGCAAGCAGATTACGGATTATCTTGCTACGCATCCGAAGATCACCCGCAAGACACTTTTCGTGGTTTGGGGCGGAGCCAACGACCTGCTGAACGCCACATCAAAAGACGATGTGATCGAAGCAGGTATCAATCAAACATTAAATATCCAGCGGCTCATTGACGCGGGCGCCACTCAGTTCATTGTGCCTAACCTGCCTCCGCTAGGATTGATTCCCCGGCTCAACGGCTTGCCCACCACTTCTGTCGCCGCCACCGAGGCTGCCGAGCTCTACAACGAGGTCCTCGCCGGAGGTGTAGCCCTTCTGCGCGACTTCGACCGCGGCCGGCACGTCGACATCGGGCAACTCGATGTATTTACGTTGTTCGATAAGATCGTCGCTTCGCCTGCAGCCTATGCACTGGAGAACGTAACCGCAAGTTCGCAAGGCATACCCGTCAATCCGGACACGTATCTCTTTTGGGACGACCTCCATCCCACCACGCACGGGCACAACATTCTCGCTGTAACGGCAAGCAAAGTTCTCGCCCAATCCCAAGTCGACTTCGCCAGAAAGCTCGCCGCCGAGCCTGTGGGAGTCAGCCACTAAAGCGCAGCACAGCCGCACCCCGTTCAGTCAACTCAATTGCTTGAAGAGTCTACGGGCTCACGCACAAAGTGCCTGCGAGCTACGGCGATACACCTGTCAATTCGTCGACGGAGCGTTTGTCTGCTTTAACGTCGCCCGATACCTGAGGCGCATCAATCAAGGGGAACAGTTTTCCGCAAGGGGAGCGGGATTCTGGTGCCGCTGGCAGCATACGGGTCTCTATTCGGAGTGGAGTACGGAGATCACGTTGGTGCGGGCTGCGTTCCGGGCGGGCAGGCCGCATCCAACCAGCGCAATCAGCGTCATCAGAGCCCAGGCGAGCGAGAGCGAAACGGGGTCGTGCACCCTGACGCCGACGAGCATACTGGCCAAAAGGCGGTCGAGAAGCCATGCACCCGCGACGCCGATGGCGCCGCCCGCAAGAATCAGGCGCATGGCCTGCGAGACAATAAGGCGCAGCAACTCAGGACGCGATGAGCCGAGTGCGAGACGGATTGCCATCTCCTGCCGGCGATGGCTGACCCAGTAGCTGAATACTCCATAGACGCCGACGCCGGCGAGGATCATGGCCAGCATGGCGAAGGCGGCAATCAACAGCATGATGAGCCGCCGTTGGGCGAGCGACTGCGAGAGGCGGCTCTCCATTGTCGCTACATCGAATAGAGGCTGCATGGGGTCGATGTCGATGACCGCCTTGCGCATAGCTGCGGTCAGCGAGGCGGGCTCGACGCTCGAGCGCAGCAGTATGTTCACCTCGCGCTCCGGCACCTGGTCAAACGGCAGATAGATGACGGGCTGGATATCTGATTCGAGGCCGTCGTAGTGGACATTCTGGACGATGCCGACGGCGGTGATGGGGTTGAATTTGCCGTTGCCGTTGATTCTGAATTGTTTGTCGAGTGCGTTGCCGTTGAAATACTTGTGGGCGAATTCCTGATTGACGATGGCAACGGGAACGGCGGTGGCGTTATCTGCACCGGTAAATGCGCGGCCCTGGAGCAGGCTGGTGCCTGCGGCCGCGAAATATTCAGGACTGATGCTGATGATGTAGGCATGCGGGCGCTGTCCCAACGGCAACGGAGGTCCGTCACCGAACGCAAGACTCCTCTGCTTGTAGATGTCTTCAAGCGGAAGCGCGCTGCCGATGGCCACGGCATTTACACCGGGAAGCGCTTTGAGCCGCGGCAGCATTTGTTGCGCAAAAGCCCTCGTTTTTTTGGGGTCCTCGGAAAAGTTGCGCTGCACTTTCGCAGTAAGACACTGACGTGGATCAAACCCGGTGCCGTTTTGAAGCACATGCGCAAAGCTGCGAATCAACAGGCCCGCGCCGGTGAGCAGCAGCACGGCAAGACCGATTTCTGACGTGAGCAAAACGCTGCGTAACCGCCGCTGCTGCCGGCCCGAGGAGACGACGCGCGCTGCGCCGTGTAGTGCGGTGCGCAGATCGGTGTGCGAGGAGCCGATTGCCGGAGCAAGGCCGAAGAGAATTGTGGTCAAGAGCGCGAGGCCTGCGGTGAATGCGAGAACCCAGCCGTTGACTTCGACGGCGGCGCTCAGCTTGCCGAATGGCGCCTGGAGCAGATCCGCAACCGGCGAGCCGGAAGAGAATTCCCCCGGCGCGCCGCTTTGGCGGATGAGCCATGCGGCCAAGGAGGCGATGGCAATGCCGAGCACAGAGGCGATGGCCGAGAGCGCGAGGTTTTCAACCAGCGACTGGCGGATAAGGCGTAGGCGGCCGGCACCGAGCGCGCCGCGCAGCGCCATCTCTGGCTCGCGGGTGACGGTGCGCGCCAGTTGCAGGTTGGCTACGTTCACGCAGGCGATGAGCAACACGGCGGCGACGCAGGCCAACAGGATCAGGAGCGGCTCGCGGTCGTCTCCAGTGAGATAACGCTGCAGCGGCTGGGCAAGAATCTTGCGGCCTTCGGCCCAGTTCACGAAAAACGGGGCGTAGCCTTTCACCCGGTTTTGTTCAAAGAGATCGAGCTCCGCTTGCGCCTGGGGCAGGGTTACGCCATCGCGAAGCCGGGCGATTGTCAGCACCGTATAGACCGAGACGTTGGTCGTTTGAAGACTCGTATCGGTGTCTATACCTGCAGGAACATAGAGATCGGGCTCGGTTGCCGGGTCGGGAAAGATGAAGTGCGCAGGCAGAACTCCGACCACGGTTTGCGCTTTTCCGGCGAGCGTGATGGTGCGGCCGATGATTGCAGGGTCGCTGTTCAACCGGCTCTGCCAGAGACGGTGGCTCAGGATCACCACGGCTGGGCCGTCCTTGCGGTCTTCACTGCTCAGGAAATTTCTGCCAAGAGCGGCTGGTATGCGCAGCGTGGGAAAAAAGTTGGCGGTCACTCTCATCGCCGACACGCGCATCGGAGCGCCCACGCCGGTCAGATTCTGGTCCCCGTAGTCGAGATATCCGGCCACCGACTCAAACGACCGCAGAGCGGACTGCGCCGCGATGAAATCCTGATTGAGCAGGGCAGACATATCGTCATATTTTGTGTGCTGGTAAATAAACATCAGCCGATCTGAGCCTGGATAGGTTAGCGGCCGCAGCAGCAGCGCGTAGACTGCGGAAAAAATTGCAGTTGTCGTGCCGATGCCGAGCGCAAGCGTGATGATTGCGGTCCAGGCGAAAGCGGGATTGCGGCGCAACTGGCGAATCCCATAGCGAATATCCTGCCCGAGAGACTCCGCAAAAATGCCGAGACGACCATTCCTGACCGCCTGTTTCATTTGCTCCATTCCACCGCTTTCGGCCAGCGCGCGACGGCGAGCCTCGTCGTGAGAGAGACCATCCGCGATCTTCTCGTCGGTCACGTCATCAACGTAGCTGCGGATTTCAGCGTCCAGATCAGATTCAATCTGTTCTTTATGCAGTAAATTACCTACCGCAATCCTGACTCGTGACCACATGCAGTCAGCCCTCCTGGGGCGCCTTCAGCGCGTACCCAATCGCGCGAGAAATTGTCGTCCACTGTTCGGCTTCGATCCCCAACTGCCGCTCGCCAGCTTTCGTGCGTCGGTAGAACTTCGCACGCCGCCGGTTCTCCGACTCGCCCCAGATGGAGGTCAGCCATCCGGCTTCCTCCATCCGGTGCAGAGCTGGAAAGAGGGAACCGGGTCTGACGTTAAATGTGCCGCGAGTGATCTGCTCGACTCGTCGGGCAACCCCCAATCCGTGGAATTCACCGTCGCCAATCGCCTTGAGGATGAGTAGGTCTAGCGTTCCTTGCAGAAGATTTGCCTGATTTCGCTCCAAGGTCTTCCTCCTATTGAATGACGATAGGAGCATAGAGAATGCTCGTAAAGAATGTCAATAGGAGTGCGCATCAGTAAACATAACGAAAGCGGCAACGATGCGCCACAGGAATGAATTGCCCACGGTTCGTTTTCTGGAGAATCTCCGGGCGCGGCTGCGGAAGTTTGGGGCGGAACTTCATCTAGACAAAACGCGCTCACCGATCAGGCGCGGTGTTAGGGGTCACGGTACTCGCGGCGCTTAAGTTCTCGGATTGCCTGTTCGTGACCTTGCAGGGCGGCCTGACGAATCCAGTGTCGGGACTGGGTGTAGTCGTGTTCTACGCCCTGGCCAGTGGCGTACAGGTGGCCAAGCTGGAACTTAGCCTCAGCATTGTCATTCTCAGCGGCTCTGCGATACCACTCTGCAGCCTGCGTATAGCTGAGTGGAACTCCCTGGCCAAAATAATAGAGGTCAGCCAGCTTCTGCTGAGCCTCTGGAAGGTTCTGTGTGGCGGCCAGGCGATACCAGTAGGCAGCTTCCGAGTTGCTTTGCTGCACGCCTTCTCCTTTGCGGTACATGAGGCCGAGATTATATTGCGCCCAGGCGAGCTTACTGTATGCAGCGCGCTGGCACCATGCGAAGGCTTCAGGGAAGTTGTTCGCTGTGTAATAGCGGAAGCTGAGGTTGGCCTGCGCGTACGCATGGCCTTGCTCGGCGGCCTTGCGCTCCCAATAGGAGGCTTCGGTATCGTCCTGAGGCAGACTCTGGCCCGCGTCATACATCGTGCTCAGAAGGTACTGGGCCTCGGCGTAGCCCTGTTCGGCAGCGAGCCGGAAGCTGGCTGCGGCTTCACTGAAGTTCCGATTGTTGTAGTGGGTGACGCCCTGCTGGTAGTCAGGATTGGAAGCTGCGTTAGCCGCGTCACGGCGGCCGCGGGCGATGATACTGGCGCGCGTGGAATGCAGTGACAGCGCGGCCCCAGTCGGAATGTGCTGCAGGCCGGCTTTGGCTTTATCTTCCATGGGCGCTATCTCCCATGAGCTTTGATCTGGCGGTCGACAAACTCGAAGCGGCGCCGAGCATCGGCGACCTGTTCGCGAAGGCTGGCGGCCAGCTCGGTGAGAAGGTCGCGGTGTTCGAGGGCGGCGGCTTCGGTGTCCAGGTGCAGTTGGGCGATCTCGCTGGCGAGCAGCGTATGCCGCTCAGCATCAAGTTTGGCCATGTCGCGCTCGGCGTGCCGAATCTGGCGCGTAATGCGCAGGAGCTCAGCGGCCGCTCCCTCACCTGAGATGGAGGCGTCGATCTCGCGGTGATCGTCAAGGAGACGCTGCAGGGTGTCCGTGTCACCGTGGTTGTAGGCTTGATTGGCGCGGGCCATCAGCAGGGTGAAGTGCTTCTGCTCAGCCGCGTCGCGCGCGAAGTCGGGGTGGATGCGCTTTGCGACCTCGCGAAAGAGCGTTTTAAGGCTGGGCGGTGGATCGAACTCTTCGGCTTGGTGGGCATCGCCAAATGCGGCATCATGCGTCTCCCGCGCGCGCTGGCGCGCATTCTCAGCCCGGTTGCGGGCGGAGTCGGAGTCGTAGAGGTCAACTTCGCGTTCGGCGATGCGCGCTTCGAGATCATCGAGTTCAGCGTAAAGGACGCCGACCTGGCGGAGGTAACGTCCTTCAAAGGTCTTGAGTTGGGCGCGGAGTTGGGCAAGCTCAGATTCGCGTTCCGCGAGCCTCGCGCGAACGGCGGCAAGTTGCTCGCGCTTGTCGAGGAGGTCGAGATCGTCCGGGGTTCGCTGGAGGATGATTTCGGCTGGCATGCGGCTTCCCGTGGGTCGACTTCTAGTTTAGCGGAGCGAAGCACTGCGTTTCTCAGACGGCGCTGAGTGCAATCTGCAATCTCTTTCGATGGAAGCCCCTTTTTGCCCAAGGCATTCGTCACTCTCGACTGATTGTCGACGAGGGTGACGCAGGTCTAATAGCAGGCCGGCGCCGATGTCATTCAATTACGCGATGGCGTTTTCCTGCAGAAATAATGTTCCGAGAGGGGTCTGCCTCTATTGAAATTGATGCCAGGTACATGGGACAGGTTCAGGCGGGGACGCTTACTTCTGCTGGGGTTTCTTCTGGGACCGGTTTGGTTTTTGCTGCTGCGCTGATCGAGTCGGAGACGACCCAGGCTGCGCCAGCCAAAGCGGTGCAGATGGCATTGCCGGCCCAATTGAAGTGATTGTCAGGTCTGCCGAAGAGATTCGGAATCCAGACCAACAACTCGAAGATCACGATCTCCGCGGTGAGGAGACGCGCGGCAAGCGGCGCCATGACGCCGGTGAGGATGGCAACTGCGGCCCCAAAAAAGCCTATGGTGGTGGCATAGGCCCAGAACATCTTGTTCGGCGGCAACCAACCTGGGATCCATCCCAATAGACCGGGCATGTCGACGATGTGGACGATGCCGAAGGAAATGGGGCAAATACCGAAGAGGAGCACGAAGAAGGGCCGGCGCCGCGCAATGGATGAACCGGCAGGCGAGAGGATCGCGTAGAGGACGAGGCCGGCGGCGACCAGGGAGAACTCTTCAAAAACATTGCCGATTGGGTCGTAATTGCCGAGATTCACAAAGGCTTTGGGCACCCAGATGAGCGTGAAAACAGAGTAGACAATCGTCAGGGTAAGAGCGCCGGCACGCGCGGTGCGGGGCAAGAGGAGCGCGATTCCCCCAGCGAGCTCAATGACTGCGGTGAGATAGGCGAGCGGTACGCGAAGAGGCACGTTGGGGCCAACGTTCTGCCAGGTGGTGGCGAAGTCGCCGGAGACCAGGCCCACGAGGCCGAGAAAGATGGCGGCTCCGCCGTAGATATAAAGTCCGAGATTTGATGTGATGCTGCGTTGTCTTGCCATCGAGTGCCGGGAGGGCCAGTGTCCTTCGGAAAGGTGCGGTGGGCCATACCCACTTTGCTCGATTAGAGCCAGTCCAGTGCTCACCAACGCCCGGTGCTAGACTCAACGCCTGATGAGCCTCCAAGATCTTGACCGCGAAGACGAAGATCTGGCCGGCATTTGGATAAGGCGACGATTTCAATAGGATCGCATTCACCAGGCTGAAGACGGCAGTGCTGGCACCAATGCCGAGAGCCAGCTCAATGAGGCGATGATGAAGAAGCTGAGGTTCTTGCGTTGGACGCGCGCGGCGTATCGGATGTCCTGAAACACGGCTTCGATAAGACTCGTTCCGTGCGCTTCACGGCATTCTTCCTTGACCTGTTCTTGGCCGCCAAAGATCAATGTGTTGGCCCGTCCACCCGTACCCGTCTGCTTCTATAGGAGTCGTACCTCATCTATTGTAGAAGTGCAAGGGTTGAAGCCTAGCGCTCCTGAGGATCTGGTCTTCGCCAAAGCGACCTTACCTCGCACGAGGATTGCCCCGTCTGCAGGGTTAAAGAAGCCGGGTTTGATTAGAGAGTTCTGTCGAAGACCGGTCAAACTGACGGTGAGGTCTGTGCGCTTAGATTATTTGCCGTATAAACATTTCGGGTAGCGTTTAAATTTTTGTTGAATCGGAACCGACACTGTGCGATAAGACGTAACAGGTGGCAAGTCAACAGATGGCAAGTCACCCGCAACTTCCAATCGAATTCTTAATCTGCTGTGCGAATAAGCGCGGTTTAGACCTTCTTCAGCTTTCTTACTGACCCGCCGCAGAACCATGCGGTTGTGCGTCTCTATGCTCGCTAAGCTAGCCAACTTCAAGCCCCAGGAATCTTCAGGAGAGTACTTGTTGATGACTCGTTCAGTTCAGTATTTATCTCTATTTCTTGCTCTGACATTGTCGCTTGCGGCTCCGCTCTATGGACAGTCGACAGTGACTGGCGCCATTACCGGCATTGTTGAGGATTCCAGCGAAGCAGCTATGTCTGGAGCCACAGTCACAGCCACAAACAAAGCCACTGGAGAGACAGTGCGCACTACCACGAACTCCTCAGGCTCGTATCAGTTCACTGCTTTGCAACCCAGCCAATATGTTGTCACTGCGATTACAGCCAACTTTGGGACCTCCAGCCAAAATATCATTGTCTACGTCGGACAAACCACGCCGGTGAACTTTCGTCTTTCTGTGGCGGGCGCGAGTCAGACAGTGACAGTCTCAGAGGATATTGCACCAACGCTGCAGACGGATAATGCAGACATGTCGACTACACTGACCAGCGCGCAATTGCAGCAAGTTCCAGTTCCCGGAAATGATATCAACGCGTTGCTGCAAATGGCGCCCGGCGCTGTAATGACAGGTGACCTGTTTCCCGCCATGTATGGCCAGACGACCAATTCGAATCTTTTGATATCGAATGGTATGGAGGACATTGATCCATTCGGCAATTCCACAAACGGCGGCTCTTCCAATCTGCTGTTGGGATTGAATGAGGTACAGGAGGTGACCGTTTCAGCCACCGCGTACACTGGCCAGTTCGGATACCTTGCTGGATCCAACGACACGATCGTGACGAAATCTGGAACAAATGGATTTCACGGAAATGCCAAGTATTTCTGGAACGGCAGGGCGATGAATGCGAATGATTACTTTAACAACGCGAGCGACACACCGCGACCGTTCGTAAATGTCAATCAATGGGCCTCCTCCCTGGGTGGTCCGGTCAAGAGAGAAAAGCTCTTCTTCTTTGTGGATACTGAGGGAATTAGACTAGTGCTGCCAACCAGCTCCCTTGCCATTATCCCCAGCCAGCAATTTGAAGCGGCCACGATCGAGAACCTGGAGAAACTTGGCCTGACTCAATCGATTCCGTTCTATTGCCAGAGCTTGAATCTGACAGACGAGAGCGGAAATACGGTGACCTGTCCGTCGGGGGCTTCCGGCGCAGGAAACGGGATTTTTAACCTGTACAACAACTCTCTGGGAGCGGCAAGAGCAGTTGTTGGCAATGGAAATTCGGCTGACCCCACCGGATGCAATGGGTTCACTGGCCTCGGCACAGGTGTCCCTTGCGCACTGAATTACCGCTCGATTGCGGGCAACTTCAATCCCGAATGGATCCTAGCCACACGGGTCGATTGGAACGTAAATGCGAATAATCACGTCTTCGGCCATTTCAAGATAGACGATGGACTACAGGCGAGCTACACGGATCCAATTGCCACCATCTTCAATTCTCAGAGTGCACAGAAACTCGAAGAGGGGCAACTCTCCTGGACTAGCATTCTCGGCCCCTCGATAGTGAACGAATTTAACATGTCCGCTGAGCATTTCCACATTGTATTTTCTCCTCCGAATCTGCCGGCCACGCTCGCAACCTTTCCGACCCAACTTCAGTTTGGAGACGGCACGTTTACCACGCTCGGCGGCCAAGACTCGGGCGATCCTTTCATTCTGGCGCTCACTGACTATCACGTATCTGACAACCTGAGCAAGACTATCCACAACCATTCCCTGAAAGTCGGCTACGATTTTACGCGCTATGATTTGGGTGACAGTTTCTATAGCAACTCCAATGGTCTTCTGGTTCCATCTACAGCCGATGCTTTTTTCAACGGCGGCATCGATCAGGCCAGTGTGGCAGCCGGCGGCTCAGACTATACAACGCTGACACAGGCTTACGTGTCGAACGGGTTCGAACCTGTTGCCCAATATCATATGGGAGGGTTCCTACAGGATGAGTGGAAGGCTAAGGACACGTTGAGCCTGACATTGTCACTTCGTCTTGATCACGCTTCCAATCCTGTCTGTCAGCATAATTGTTTCGCTCGCACCACGACCCCATTTGCCACCTTGGATCACAGTGTGATCATCCCATACGACCAAGCCATAAAGACCGGCTTGCACCAATCGCTCTACAGCCTACAATCTATAGAATGGCAGCCCCGGTTTGGGTTTGCCTGGCAACCGTTAGGCATCCAGAAGGCCACGGTGATTCGCGGCGGCATCGGACTTTTCTACGATAACGTTCCTATTAATGTATCCATTAATCAAGCACAGAATTCGCCGCTAATCAACACGTTTGTGGCGAACAGTGGCTCTCTCTCTCCGACGCAGCCGAACAACCTCTTTGCTCAGACGGCACAAGACAATACGGCATTTTCGTCGGGGTTTTCACAAGGATATACACTGGCGCAGTTTCAGCAGGCTGTGCCTAATTTCGCTCCTCCTCAGTTGCAGGAGGCGGCCAGCAGGATGCCCGAACCACTCGTGACCAAATGGAACCTGGAGATCGAACGTGGTCTTTGGCGGAACGCTGTTGTCACTGTTGGCTATGTGGGTAATCACACAATCCATGGGTGGGTACAGGATGGCTCTGTAAACGCCTATGCTGCGAACTTTGTCGGGCTACCGGCAACAGCGCCTGATTCACGCTTTGGCCAGGTGACGGTGATGGAGGATGTGAGCGTTTCAAACTACAACGGCGCCAACGTCTCCTTTACGGATCACCTTGGGAGTTCCGTGGTCCAGTTCAACTACAGCTACAGCCACGCTCTAACAGACGCAATTGGCACAAGCAACCCGAGGTACATTG
>Ga0302325_10027301_pt1 | contig 11838 bp, 9 predicted proteins | sample Palsa_T0_2_FD_201948 | JGI IMG/M metagenome (GOLD analysis project Ga0302325, IMG submission 201948) | Peat permafrost microbial communities from Stordalen Mire near Abisko, Sweden - Palsa_T0_2 | ecosystem: Environmental > Terrestrial > Soil > Palsa > Peat permafrost | place: Sweden: Abisko... | reverse complement strand
TCGAGCCGATGCGCAAGGCAGATCTGGCAGCCCTCGACGAGGTTCTGGACAGGGTGGCGACAGCCGTTCGGAGAATCGTGGAAGAAGGACCGGCGGCAGCGATGAATGAGTTCAACCGCAAGCCGGATGGAAAAGATTGACCGGCAGCTTGATCTGAACAGGGCGAACCGGCCCGGGGATTGAGCGAAGCGGTAAGTAAGCGGGAAGCACAAGTAAGAGGCCGCTAAGGTTGGCCACGGTTTCAAGGATCGTGACAGACCGGCGGTGAGGCTGAGACCGAAGTTTCAGCGGAAAGAGTCAAATATGGATCGTTTGTATGAAGTAATGTTCATTGTCCGCCCCGATGTGGTCGACGAAGAACTGGACAAGCTCGTCGCTGGCTTTGAAACCACCGTCACAAATGGCGGCGGCGTCATCAGGAACAGCGAAAAGCTCGGCCGCCGCAAGCTGGCCTACACCGTGCGCAAGTTCAACGACGGCAACTACATTCTGCTGACCATCGAGGCCAACGGAGCTGTGGTCGCCGAGCTTGAGCGCCGCCTGCGCGTCACTGAGCCTGTGATCAAGTTCATCACCGTGCGCATGGACGAGGAAGAAAAGCGTCTCGCCAAGGTCAGGGCACTTCGCAACGCGCACCAGAAGCGCAGCGCCCAGCCGATCGCTCACGCCCCCGCTCCGGTTGCTCCAGCAGCGCCCGCCGTTACCGAGCCGGTCCCGGTTGCCAGCGTCACAGAAGTCGAGACCGCCGAAGCTACCGCTTAGTTTTTGTTTGAATGCTGACGAGGCGGTCTCTCAATGAGCCGACGCAGTCAGCCGGAACCAGCGACCCGGAGACGCCGGGCAACGCACCAAGAAAAGGAAACACTATGTCCGACGAGACACAAGTCAAGGCACCCGAGAGCGGTGCATCTTCCGGGCCATCCGGACAATCCGGCCCTGGCGGCCACTCCGGCGGCGGCCGTCCCGCAGGCGCGCCGCGTCCTGCCGGTGGCCCTGGCGGTCGCGGAAAGTTCTTCCGCCGCAAGAAGGTCTGCAAGTTCTGCACGGAAAAAATCGACGCCATCCCATATCGGGACGTTCGTCTCCTGCAGGGCTTCGTTGCCGAGCGCGGCAAGATCGTTCCCCGGCGCCTCACGGGTGTTTGCACGACGCACCAGCGCCGTCTGACCCGCGCCATTAAACAGGCTCGTAACATCGCCCTGCTTCCGTTCGCAGCGCGTCACTAGAACTTTCGCAATAGTTCTGAAACGGTATCAAATCGAACAGCTTACAGATTTTTAAGAAAATCGTAATGCTGCAACCTTTGGGTACTAGTCAAACTATTGTGGTAGGGCTCTATAATCCGTCGCGGCGCAACCCCTGGCCCCACTCGGTGTCAAAGAAGACAACCGACGATATGGTCAGGGAATGTTCCCCGCCCGCAACACTGGAGAAGTTCAAAATGGAAGTCATTCTGAAAGAAGACGTAGCAAATCTTGGCCACCGCGGAGACGTGGTGAAAGTGGCCGAGGGCTATGGTCGCAACTTCCTGCTGCCGCGCAAGCTGGCATTGCAGGCCACTGCTTCTAACAAGGCCGTCATCGAACAGATGAAGGCCGCTGCTGTCCGCCGCTCCGCTTCGGAAAAGGCGCTTGCCGAAACCTTGGCTGCTCAGCTGGAACCCCTCACCCTCGCTTTCACCCGCAAGTCGGGCGAAAACGGCCACCTCTTTGGCTCCGTGACCTCTGCCGACATCGCTCACGAGCTCGAGACCAGAGGCTTTGAAGTCGACCGCCGCAAGATTCAACTGGTCGAACCGATCAAGGCAATTGGTGTAACCTCGGTAGCCATCAAGCTGCACCGCGAAGTCACCGCCCACGTGAAGGTGACCGTTGCTGCAGATGGTGTCCCTGAGCCCGTCGCCACCGAAGCCGCCGTCGCAGTCTAAACGGCCCTTTCGGAGCTGTATCACTGTTTTGCCGGCCCACTCTGAGCTTCTCCATCAGGGTGGGCATGGCGCTCATTTAGTAGTTTTTGGTTGTCTTCGCAGTTGCCTATCTCTCCAAAAGGCTATCTCGGACGCGCTGTCCGGAAGTGTACCTGTCGGCATATTCTCGAAACTCACTTCCGTTAGCGACCTATCTCTGGCACAGACGGACCACGGCAAATCTTCCGCGCGAGAAGTTCGGAAATCTCCATGTGCCGCGGGACCGCTTCCATTTGACCTGTATTCGGGTTGCACCAGAGCGAGTGTGAGCCGCCCTCGCGTTTCAGGTAACAACCGTGGAGCCGAAGATGGCGAAGCAGCGATTCGCGCTTCATTGCACGGTTAAGGTTTCCTGAATCGCCTCTGCAGGGATGCCTCGCAGGCCATCTTCACGCCGATCTTCGAGTATCAGGCGAATCGCATCGCTTAGGCTGGCGCGGCACTCCTCGACAGAGCGGCCTTGGCCATTAGCCCCGGGAATCTCAGGAGTCCAGCCCACGAACCAATCACCATCCCGCTCAATCACAGCCGTGAACTCATTTCGCATGGAAAGAGTATATCTCTGATGCCTAGGACAAGCCACTCAAGACCGCCAGCGGCTGCTTGCGATCCGTGCGCAAAGTAGGCACCGCTCCCAGAAGACGTTTCGTATAAGAATGTCGAGGCTCAGTAAGCACCTGACGCGACGATCCGGTTTCCAGCACTTCCCCCGAGCGCATTACCGCAACCCGCCCGGCCATCTGCCCAACCACAGCCAGATCGTGACTGGTAAAGAGCATCGAAAGCCCGCGCTCCCTCTGCAATGTTTTCATCAGCTCTAATACCTGCGCCTGCACAGTCACATCCAAGGCGGTCGTAGGCTCATCCGCAATCAGCAATTGCGGCTTATGCACCAGCGCCATCGCGATCAGGATTCGCTGCCTCTGCCCGCCCGAAAACTGATGTGGGTAATCGCCGTACCGTTCCGCCGCTTCCGGAATCGCCACCGACTCCAGCGCGGTAATAGCCTCAAACATTGCCTCTTTACTGGACTTCCTGGGACCATGCGCCTGAATCGCCTCGGCGATCTGGCGGCCGACCGTCATCACCGGGTTCAGCGCCGTCATCGGCTCCTGAAAGACCATGGCGATCCCCTTTCCCCGAATCGCCTGCAGTTCCTTATTGGAAAGCCCGATCAGTTCGCGTCCCTGCAAGCGAATCGATCCCTCAACCTTCGCCGCAGGATCCAGCAGCCCCAGAATCGCCAGCGATGTCACACTCTTCCCCGAGCCGGATTCGCCAACCAGGCCAAGCACCTCGCCGCGCTCCAGCGAAAGGTTGACGCCGCGTACAACTTCCTTGTCGCCAAACCATATATGGAGGTTTTCAATCTCAAGCAGGCGTTGACCTGGATTTTGATCACCCGCGATGGAAGTCATTGCCTCATCCTAAGGCATGGCAGTCCTCGCGTGAATTCGACCCACCTGAGATGATCCGAAATGCAGCGACGCCGCATCAGAGACCCACGGAGATTCTCAAAGACCCAAGAAACCAGGAGAGTCGAGCATACGTCGATCCTCGGGACTGGTGGTTGGGTCTAAAAAGCAGATCGATCCGAGAAGAGATTGGGGAGAAATCGAGGAGAAGATCATATGAGCGATATCCGAACCGTCGAACTTCTATTCCTGCTGCTTCTCTCGTTCATCGTCGCATTCGGCCAACTCGCGCGAAAGATCGGAATACCCTATCCGATCGTTATGATCCTCGGGGGACTCCTGCTGGGACTGGTGCCCGGCCTTCCGCGTTTCACCCTTGATCCGGATCTTATTTTCCTCGTGGTGCTTCCGCCGCTCATCTACGCCTCGGCGTGGGCGACCTCATGGCGCGATTTTCGTCTGAATCTCTGGACGATACTCTTCCTCGCATTTGGCCTCGTCGGATTCACAGTCCTTGGAGTCGCTCTCGTCGGCCCGCGGGTACTGTCTGGCTTCGACTGGCGCCTCGCGCTTGTGCTCGGCGCAGTCGTTGCGCCTACCGACGCCATCGCTGCCAGTTCCATCGCTCGCCGGATCGGCTTGCCCAATCGCATCGTGGATGTGCTCGAAGGTGAGAGCCTGATCAACGACGCGACCGGCCTCCTGGCGCTCCAGTTTGCCATTGCCATCGTCGTGAGCCGGACCGTTCCTACCCTATCTGAAGGCTTTCTTACCCTTGCATGGCTTGTGGCAGGCGGAGTTAGCCTGGGCTTACTGGTCGGTTGGGCGGTTTATCTCCTGGAACGCGTCATCGACGACGGACCAATTGAGATTACCCTGAGCATCCTTGTACCCTACGCCGCCTACTTTATCGCCGACGCACTTCATTCCTCCGGCGTGCTTGCCGTCGTGGCCAGTGGTCTGTTCCTGACAAGGCGCAGTAATCAAATGTTCTCGCCAAACGTGAGCATCCAGATCTGGTCCTTCTGGGAGTCGCTCACATTCGTGCTCAACGGTCTTGTCTTCCTCCTGATCGGGTTGCAGCTTCCGGTGATCCTCACGTCGATTCGTGGTTACAAACTGTCGGAATTGGTCCTCGACGGCGCGGTATTCAGCCTTATTTTGATCCTGCTTCGATTGTTGTGGGTCTTCCCCGGCTCATGGCTGGCAAATTTCGCCCGCTGTCGCTTCCATCACACCAGCGAAGAGTTGCCGAATCCGCGAGAAGTATTCGTCGTCGGCTGGACTGGGATGCGCGGAGTGCTATCTCTTGCGGCCGCTCTCTCGCTTCCTGCCGCCCTCCACGATGGCAGCCCCTTCCCGCAGCGCGACTTCATTGTTTTTCTGACGTTCGCCGTCATCTTGGTGACTCTTGTGCTCCAGGGTCTCACGCTCACACCACTGGTCCGCGCCCTGCACCTCGAAGGTCCCGCGTGCCCGAATTGCGAAGAGGATGAAGCCCGGCGCATCATCATCGAAGCCGCAGTCTCTCACCTCGAGTCCATCAAAGAAGAGCGGCCTGAAGTAAGCGATCATATCGTCGACGACATCATCGGCCACTACCGACATCGCCTGGCCAGCCTGGATCCCACCGAGGCAGATTCGGAACATGTGTCACATCACTTCAGCTTCCTTGAGATCTCCCGCGAAGCAGCCCGCATCGAGCGCGATACCGCCGTCCGGCTACGCGATGAAGGACGTATCAATGACCAGGTACTTCGGCGCATCCAGCGGGAGCTGGATCTAATCGAGTCACGTTTCATCCAGGTCGACGAAGAATAACCGCGCAGAACTGCAGCGGAGAGCTGTCAGGCCCGCCCGGCAAACTCGCGGGTCTCGGTGTAGACCTTGATCTTTTCATCCTGCTTGATGAAAAACGGCACTCGAATCTCGATGCCCGTTTCCAGCTTCGCGGGCTTCGTCACCGCTCCGCTCGCCGTATCCCCGCGAACCCCTGGTTCGGTATACGTAACAGCCAGTTCCACCTGCTGCGGCAGTTGCAGCCCGATCGGGTTGCCGTTGAACTTATGAATCTGGAGCAGTGTTCCCTCCAGAAGAAAGTCCAGCGCATCGCCAACCATGTCGCCATTCAGCGTATGAGTTTCAAAGGTCTCCTGATCCAGGAAGTAGGAGCCATCTGCATCCGTGTACAGATACGACACCTCGACCATCTCCAGATCAGGTTCCTTGAACTTGTCCGCGGCCTTGAAGGTCTTGTCAAACACTGCGCGCGTCAGCAGATTGCGCATCTTCAGCCGCACCAGCGTCTGGCCGCCACGTGCCGTCGGGGTAGAAATCTCCGATTCGAGGCAGTAAAACGGAGCATTTTCGAACTCGAAATACATCTTGCGTTTGACGTTGATCGCTTCTAACAGTGCCGCCATGGGATCCTCAAAAAATGGTGGGCCCGCCAGGAGTTGAACCTGGAGCCAACGGATTATGAGTTTCCCCACATTCCCGTAAGTCCATGATAATACACGAAATGCACGCGTCATTGAGCTTAAGGCTAAGTGATTGAGCGACCTTAACTTAGCGAAATCCAGCCGTACTGAAAGAAGCTGATGCGCGTGCCGTCACTGTATCTCACCGCAAAGAATCTCCAGCCTTCAAAAGCGTAGTTCCATTGCGTCTGCAGCAAAATACGAAGCCCTCTGGGAGCCAAGCCCTTTGGAAGCGCAAATATCGCTCAGAAGCTAGGTTCAACGACGTGGTCCACCGAATTCAACATTTCGGTTGACAGTTCACACGATAATTAATTATAGATTATCGCGCAACAAAACCTGCCTACGCTGACCTCTTTCCGAGAAGCGGCAGGAAACAAGGAAACTGGCGATTTCAATACTGGCGCTCGAACACTATGACCGTCGGCTCGACGATGTTCGCTGCAGTTTGGGATCGGCCGTCACCTTGCTCACACGGCAAACCGCTATTGAGAGGCTAGGATGAAGAGACAGATTGCGAGATTAGTCGAGATATTGGCGCTGGTGATGTTGTTTGCGACAGCCAGTTGCTACGCACAATTCAACGCCGCGGTTCAAGGAACGGTGCAGGATTCGAAAGGCGCCGTCATTCCGAATGCGACAGTCACGTTGACTAACGTGGGCACAAGCGTGACACAGGCGGCTGTCAGCAATGGTGCCGGAGTGTACCGCTTCGCCAGCCTCGCGACTGGCAACTACACGGTATCGACCACAGTCTCTGGTTTTTCGCCAGCTTCCGTTGATATAACACTGACAGCGGACCAACTCCTCGATGTTCCATTGAATCTGACTGTGGGGTCGACCGCTTCGACTGTCACGGTTACGACGCAGGCTGCACTGCTCGATACCTCAGACAGTCGTTTCGAGCAGACGCTCAATACCACGGCGCTCGAAGACCTGCCTTTGCCCGGACGTAATCCAACCAATGTGTTGACAATCGCTCCGGGTGTCACCGGTTTGGGAGGGCAGTCCTCCCCGGGATCGAGCACGTCTACCAATTTCGCGCCTGAAAATTGGGTCAATGCGAGCGCAAACGGTCGCGGCGCAAACGGCAATCTCTATATCGTGGACGGCATGGATGTCACCAGCTTCATACGTCCAGGTGTTCTCAATCTGACACCGAACGCGGACTCTTTACAGGAAGTCAGCGTTCAAACCAACACCTACGCCGTCGATTATGGTCGGTCGAGTTCGATTCAGACGGTAATGTCGAGCAAGTCCGGCACCAACGGATTCCATGGACTTGCCAGCGACTACTACTTGTCAGAGAAGTTGCAGGCTCGAGGAGAGTTTGGTATTCCGAGCGGGACACCCCTGCCGCCCTACCACACCAGTAACTTCTCGTTTGCCTTGGGCGGACCTGTAATTCCTCATCATGAATTCTTCTTTTTCGTCGGCTATGAGCCGTACTATTCGATCGCCTCAAACGGCAGCTCGCTGACAAACTATGAGGATCCCGCATTCGTAAAATTTGCCCAGGCAGTACAGCCGAATACTGGCGAAACTCAGCTCATGGCTAAATATCCAGCCAGCGCGGCTACGACAGTCGGCGTGAACGCCACCGCAGCGCAGTTGTGGGGCGGCACACTTCCGTCAGCCGCTCAGGCGCAATGCCTGGCAGGCGTCGGCAATCTTGGCGCTCCTTACGATAACATTCCGTGCGCCACTCCTGTCCTTGATACCGGTCGATACACCCCATCGAGCATTTACAACGCAAAGCAGTACAACATCCGCCTCGACAAGGATTTTAAGAAAGACCGCATCTTCGGAAACTTCTATCGCAACACCGCATCCACGGGCGGCCCCAACATTCGTCCTGCGTTCGACCTCGACAGCGACTACTACGTCTTTAATCTCCAGGCGAACGAAACGCACACCTTCTCGTCGAGCATGCTGAACGAGGCGATCTTCGGCTATTCACGAATTGAGGGCTTTGCAAACCAAAACGGAACATTCACGGTTCCCATCGTCGGCGTCCAACAGCTGAACAACGGTTTCGGAGACGGCTTCGCAGACGGAGACTACATTCAACATAGCTATCACTGGCGAGATGTACTTACCAAGGTCGCAGGCTCACATAGCATCAAGGCAGGTTTCGACGTATGGCGTGGCGACGATGATGTGTTTTTCCAGGGAGCCGATGGCATACCATCACTGCAGTACAACAATCTAATCGACTTCATCAACGATGACATCTACTCCGAGAGCGGCCTCTCATATAATGTGGTGACCGGAAAACCGGTCCCATACACTTACGGCTACAAGAAGACTACCGTCGGTATTTTTGCCGAAGATAGCTGGAAGGTAAACCGCAAACTCACAATTAACTATGGACTTCGCTACGACAACAATGGGAATCCATACGTAGACGAAGCGCTGCCTGGAAAGAGTTCAGGAGCACCCCCAAACGTTATCTCGAACATGACACTTGGATCAGGTTCTAACTTCTCCGAGAGGATCGCGAGCGCAGCCTTCAAGGTGCAGTCTCACGTATATCCTTCTGACCGTAATTGGATTTTCTCCCCTCGCGTCGGGTTGTCATATAGTCCCACCTCAAGTGGCAAGTGGGTAATTCGAGGCGGCGTAGGCCTTTTCCATGATCTGCCAACGCTCGGGAACGAAGAGAACCTCCTGGGCAACAATGCGCCTGGGCCTACCGTCCCAACCTTCTTTAGTAACGGATCCACAGCGCCCCCTGTTTTCGGCCTTGGAACGCAGAATCACTATCCTTTTGGATTTACTTATCCTGCGTTCACGGGAACGCCACTGGATGCGAACGGTGGCATTGTTGGCTCGAACATCTCAATGGGCGCAGTACAACAGAACTTGTCCGCTCCCAATACGGTCGGCTGGTCCGCTGCTGTTGAGCGCCAGATCACGCCGAATCTGACCGCCAGCATAGGATATTCGGGAACACACTCATCCAACCTTGTCGTTGTTGGCGGCAATACCGGCGACACCAGCTATGACGTGGACGTAAATCTGTCTCCGGGAGACCTGATTCGAAACCCGGCATTTGGCTCCGGTGGCGTTTGGACCGGAAGTGGAATTCAGACTCGTTTAAATCCGAGCTTTGGCCACATCAACTATGAATTCAACGGTGCTCGAGCAAACTACAACGCCTTCATCGCAGCAGTGAAGGGCCGCTTCGGCAAGCATGGCTTCCTCACCGTTTCTTACACGCATTCTGCCTCAAAGGACGACTCGGCTAACTATCCCGACGGATACACCGGGGCCGGCGGGGGAGTCAATTACAACGTCGACCAGTTCTACAGCACTTCAAACTGGGATGCTCCTAACCGTGTTTCGATGGGATCGAGCTACGATATTCCCGGCCTGGCCAATAAAGGTGGTCTGATCAAAAGGTTGACATCGGGCTTCAACCTGGCCTCGACATTGATTCTCCAGTCCGGCAACCCGTTTTATGTAACAAGTGGAAACTCTTTATCACTCGTTGATACCACCGGCGCAACTGTAACCGCCGCGAACTATGCAAGCGAGCTGGCCGCCGGGAATATCACCTATTCTGCGACCAGTGGCAACTACTCCGCAGATGGAGACAATGGCAGCGACGTTCCTGATGCACTCAGCTACAACCAAAAGCATGACCGGAAATCGTATCAGTTCACCGGTGTGCCTGATACGGGCATCATTACCCACGCTGAGTTTGCTGCGCCGAAATTCGTGGTCGGCGGAGCAGAGGGAAATGAAAGGATGAACGCCTTCCGTAACCCTGGGTACGCCGATGTAGATCTAACTGCAAGGAAGGGTACTTCGATCACCGAAGGGGTCAGCATTGAGTTTCGAGTCGATATCTTCAATCTGTTCAATCGAGTCAATCTGAACGGTGTAGATAGCAATTTCAACGACACGACTTCGTTTGGTACAACGTCAAGCAGTTTGCCTCCGCGCTATATGCAGCTCGGTGCCAAACTTAAGTTTTGAGATTGGCTGAGCGATAAATCTTAACGACAAACCTCGACACAACCGGCTTGATCAAGGTCGATCCGGTTGTGTCGGCTAACTGAAAGGTAGTCTTCGCAGACTGATTGTTGCTCGTGAGCATGGCGGTCGTCCCGACTTATCCCGGAGTCTCAGGAAGATCTCAATTCGACGAGATTTCAAAGAAGATCACCAGCCTTGCTGGCACGGCGATCGAGCGCAAATCAAAGGCTAAGTGTGAATCCAGGATGCCTCTTCACCGTCTAACTCCGATTCACTAATGTTGCGGAAGAACTCAATTCGCAAAATCGCAATCATTTAGCGAATTGCGACAAATCCATTTCTTCTTCGTCAATGCCGAGTCCGTACTGAGCGTTCCAATACTGAACGGTTTGTTTGATGAAGGCTTTCCGCGCGATCTTCTTGTCGCCGCTTCGCAGCCCTTCGAGAATTCCCAGGTGCTCCTGAACTGCGGCCAAGCGCTCGCTCATTGCCTTTGGATTCCCCGGCCATCGATCCACGATTGAGAAAACAAACAGACGAAAGGTAATTGTTTCCAAGGTGCTCTGCAGGTATTTATTCCCCGCCAATTCCCAAATCTTGCGATGAAAAGATACGTCACTCTCGTGAAAGCTCTTCACGTCGATCTCGGAAATTCCGGAACCGGCCATGGATTCGACAATCGCAGTGAATTCTCGATCTGCTTCCGGGGTAAAATTCTCAGCGGCTTTGCCAACCGCAATTGCTTCCAGCGGGATGCGTACTTCCTGAATGAGCCGAAAGTCTTCGGGACTTAGTTGCGCCACGTAAGTGCCGCGTTGTTGCGTCTTGCGCAGGAGACCCTGATGTTCGAGCTCATGCAACGCTTCGCGTAAGGTGGGCTGTCCGATGCCGAGATGCACTGCCCATTTTTGTTCGATAATCCGATCGCCACCGCGGAGCTCCCCAGAGATAATCGACTCGCGGATTGCCTGAGCAGCAGCCTGTGGAGCGGTCTGAATTATGAGTTGCCGGCCATTCAATTTAATGTCCCGCATGTGTCCATTCACCCAAAAATAACTGATTTCTCGATAGTCTATAATAAACTAACTTCATCCTCTAGCCTTCAAGTAAATCGATTGCGGAGTTTAGCTGATAAAGCCGTCGCAACCACATCATCCTTCGGATCGTTTGGCTGCTCGCGCGCGACCGGCATATTCTGAGGATCAATTGCTGAACCGGGATACCACCCATATGAGATTTCCGTATTCCTCAAGTATGAGCGCTTGCATAAGATAAAAGATAATCTATAATACTCGCCATGGCAAGCCAGAGTCGAAATGGCGGTTCCCAGGCCGAGGCAGAGTCTGAGCAGCCTTACGTTTTTGATAGGAACGACCCTTTTGACCGTACCGCTCCCATCGAGTACGTGACGCCCAGGCTGATGGATAGCGCGATATTCATGAAGTCCATCCGTGACTTTCGGCCTCCATCAAACGCACTCGCAATCTGGTACCTCGGCCAGAACGGATTCATTCTCAAGTCCGGAGATGGTCCGGTCATAGCCGTGGATCTCTATCTAACGAATAGTTGCGCGTCCGCGTTTGCCCATCTGCCTTTTCGCCTCGATCGTCAGTTGCCCTTTTTCATAGAACCCGAAGATCTGGACGTGGATATATTCATAACCACGCACTCGCATCAGGACCACGCGGACCCCGAAACCATCTGCGGGATGCAAAAAGCCGCGCAGATATATATCGGACCATTTGATTCTTGCCGAATCTACCGGGAGTGCGGTGTGCCGGAAGCAAAGCTCCGATTGATTCATCCGGGCGAAACTTTGGACGTTGGCGGGTCTGTATCGGTACAAGGGACCTTTGCCTTGCCGACCGATCGAACCGACCTGAACCATATCGGGCTACTACTTCGATTCGCAAACGGGATCACATTTTTCAATACCGGTGATACGGCCTATGCCGAACGATTACCGGAGCTATGGCCGTCGGAAGTTGATGTT
>Ga0302325_10027299_pt1 | contig 11838 bp, 12 predicted proteins | sample Palsa_T0_2_FD_201948 | JGI IMG/M metagenome (GOLD analysis project Ga0302325, IMG submission 201948) | Peat permafrost microbial communities from Stordalen Mire near Abisko, Sweden - Palsa_T0_2 | ecosystem: Environmental > Terrestrial > Soil > Palsa > Peat permafrost | place: Sweden: Abisko... | reverse complement strand
TGTGGGTTGAGGTATCCGCTGGCGGCGGCTGGAAAGCCGCCGCGCTGCCAAGAATGGCCGCCCCACGCATCGCTGTTTACGAAGGTTGGGCGAAAATCGAAGAGAAGTCACAGATCAGGTTGGGCGAAAATCGAAGAGAAGTCACAGATCAGATCAGGCTGTGACTGTGGGTTGAGGTATCCGCTGGCGGCGGCTGGAAAGCCGCCGCGCTGCCAAGAATGGCCGCCCCACGCATCGCTGTTTACGAAGGTTGGGCGAAAATCGAAGAGAAGTCACAGATCAGGCTGTGACTGTGGGTTGAGGTATCCGCTGGCGGCGGCTGGAAAGCCGCCGCGCTGCCAAGAATGGCCGCCCCACGCATCGCTGTTTACGAAGGTTGGGCGAAAATCGAAGAGAAGTCACAGATCAGGAGCTGGTTCCGACGCCTGGTACTGACCATGCTTGTTGTACTGACAACTTGCGAAGGTTTTTCATCTGTTCTCCTTTACTTCTCAGCTGAAAGTGTTTTATTGCATTATTGGGATGCGCCGCCGCGAAGAAATTCCAACGCGATGGTCTCGAACGCCCGTAGTCGTGGTCCAAAGACCGGCACTTGCCGTCATTCAATTTGTTTTCGGCGTTAATCACGAAGGCGGGTTCGCCGTCTGAAAAGAAGGGCGGCCGCTATGATGCCCGTCGCGGCGAGCGCGGCCGAAGCCGGTTCTGGTGCAACTGCGACCGCTCCAGCAATGATCCCAGCAGCCGGGTCAAAATTGGTTACAACTGTCGTGTCACCGTTCGTCAGGTTAAGAGTAACCACCTGGGATGTGGCATTCCCGAAGGCGTAAAGAGTGCCGTTTACGTTAGCGACGCCGCCAAGACCTACCGTGGTTGGAGCGATGACTGTTGCGTGTCCGGTCAAGGGGTTGATCTGGTATAGATCAGGAGAGATCACGGGCGTTACCGCAAAGGTTGACGAGTTGACTTTGATCGTGTCGAACGTTGCGTACAGATTTCCGCCCGCACTAAAGAGGCTCTCATCATAAGCGTTGAAAGTGCCATCAGAATTGGTAGATAGAGGAATAAATGTGAGTCCAGGCATCCCGGTAGGCCCAACCAGCGTCGCGTGGCCCGTCGCGGGATTGATCTTGTACAAATCGTTGGCAAAATCGGTCGCATAGATCTGTCCCCCCACTTCGCCAAGGTCGTTCGCCGAGGTTGGCCCGCAGGGAGAACTCGGCATTGAACAGTCGGCCAGCCCTGTGGGGCCGATGATTGTGGGGGCGCCTGTGGCGGGGTTGATAGAGTCCAGATTGCCGGAGAAGGTGAGGGTGAGCAAAGATCCATTCGGCCCGCGAACCAACCCCTCCGCGCCTTGAGGGGTGCCGGGACCGAATAGAGAATAGGCCCCGGTGTTCAAGTCCATCGTGCCAAATTGGGCACCGTTGACTATGTAGACCAGAGTATCGGCGCTTGCCGGAACCGTGAACAGAGAAAACGCCAGCGAAAAGATCAGCTTAGCCGACGCGACCGCAACAGTCAGCTTTTTCTTGAACAGCATATGAAATGCCCCTCCCTGGGCGAAAATATAACGTGCTGGAATCGACAATACACACGGCAAGCCTGGTAGGGCCATGCATGCCGGGTCATTTCGGCATAGGAATGCACCTCGTCGGCCAAGCGGCTGAAAACACGGCACATTTCCGCCTGTGTCATTTGCCGGTTGCGCTTCCGTAGTAGACTTATTTCTACCTAAGTCAAATTGCCCGATGGCTGCCCAGCCCCAATCTCGAGTCCGCCTCGTGTTCGGACCGTTTGAAGTGCATACCGAAGCCGGTGAACTGCGCAAGAGAGGCATTCGAGTCCGGTTGTCGGGCCAACCGTTCCAGATCCTATTAGTTCTGCTGGCAAATGCCGGCGACGTGGTTACCCGCGAGCAATTGCGCGAGGAGGTTTGGGGTGCCGGGACGTTTGTCGATTTCGAGCACGGCTTGAATGCGGCAGTGAACAAGCTTAGGCGCGCGCTCAACGATTCGCCGGAAAATCCCCGCTACATTGAAACGCTCCCCGGCCGCGGATATCGTTTTATCGGAACCCTGGAGCGTCCCCAACCCACGGCCATTCCACTCGTAACCGAATCCTTTGTTCCTGAACAGCCGGTCGTCCCGCGCAGCCGCCATCTCTCGTGGTGGCTCGCCTCCACAACCGCCTGCTTCATTTCGTTTGTGGTGGGATGGCAATTTCACAACCCTCCCGCTCCGCTCCCTTCCTGGAAACTTACCCGGCTCACCGCCGATGCCGGGCTCTCGAGATTTCCAGCCCTGTCGCCTGATGGCAAGCTGGTGGCTTATTCCTCCGACCGCAGCGTCGAGGGCGGGCAGGATCTTTACGTCAAACAGGTTGCCGGCGGCGAGGCGATCCGCTTGACGTTTGATGGCGCGGGCAACACCAGGCCAGATTTCTCGCCCGACGGCAGCAAGATCGTGTTCCGCTCAAACCGCGACGGCGGCGGCATTTACGAGATTCCGACGTTTGGCGGTGAGGTGCGATTACTGGCGAGGGAGGGATTAGACCCCAAGTTTTCGCCCGATGGCTCACAGATCGCCTATTGGATAGGCGGGGACGCCGTGGCCGACACGGTACCGGGGATGGGCTCGGTCTGGGTGGTACCGGCCGCCGGTGGACCGCCACAGCGGGTTGGACCGAATTTTACCTCCGCTTGCTATCCGATCTGGTCTCCGGACGGCAAGTACCTGCTCTTGGTTGGATACACCTCCGAGAGGGCTTATGATTATTCCTCCATCGACTGGTGGCTGGTCGCCACCGATGGAAGCGTTGCGCTAAGAACCGGCGCGTACGACGCGCTGAACCGCGCCGGCTTGGGCTCGCAGGATTCGATCCCTTACGGCATTGACATTCCAGCGCCGCGCTGCTGGTCGGGAGCCACTCACAACGTAATCTTCCCGACCCTGAGCGGCGATACGAGGAGCCTCTGGGAAACCGGAATATCGCTCGCAACCGGAAAGGCCAGCGGCGTGTTCAAGCGCTTGACGGCGGGAGCCGACCATGAAGTGGACCCGTCGTGCGCGGCGGAAGACAGCCTTGCGTTCACTAACTTGGAAGACAGAACAGACGTCTGGTCGCTGCTATTCGATTTGAACAGTGGAACGCCAAAGGGCGGGCCGGAGCGGATAACTCAGGGTCCTGCCCTACGGGAATACCCAACGCTTTCGAGCGATGGCGGTTCGGTCGCGTTCGCTTCTACTCAGTCGGGCCCGCTGAACATTTGGCTGCGTGCACTGGCCACTGGCCAAGAGTCGCACGTGGCTAGCTCATCTTTTATGCAGCGCTATCCGGTGGCCAACGCGTCTGGCGACAAAATCGCATTTTCCAGTTTTGAGAACGGCAAGAGGTTAGTTTACGTGTCCACTCCCGGCGGCGTGCCGGAGAAGCTGTGTGAGGGATGCCTTCGAGCGACCGACTGGTCGCGCGATGAGAAAGCGCTCTTGATATTCGGCGGCAATCCCTACCAAATTAACCTTCTCGGCATCGCCTCTCGCCGACAGACTGCATTATTGAAGCATGCTGCTCATAATTTGCTGTACGGCCGCTTCTCTCCCGACAACCGCTGGGTCAGTTTTACGGAGCGGATTCAGCCCAATCGCGCGTGGATTATGATCGCCTCTATTGATGGGCCGAGACCGATTCCCGAGAGCTCCTGGATCAAGATCGCGGAGGAACAGGCGGAAGACTGGGCCAACTGGTCGCCCGACGGGAAGACACTCTATTTCACCTCCGCCAGGGATGGTCATTTCTGTCTATGGGGGCAGCGGATTGACGCAAACTCCCACACACCGGTGGGACCGGCGTTTGCGGCACAGCATCTTCACGGGCGAGTGTCTTATCACCAAGACGGTTGGTCGGCGCGCGGGGGGCGGATCGCCATGGTGCTCAAAGAGAGTACCGGCAACATTTGGCTGATGTCGCATGCCGGCGGGCGCTGAAAATCCAATCGAAGCGCGTCTCTTAAAGGGCGTTAACCAGGGAGGTGCGGCGCATGGCACTGCCGCACAACTGCCGACCTGGGGCGCTTAAGCTCGAGTTTATCCCTTGCGAATGGTCTTGGGCCGCGGGAGTACAATGCTTCTGCGGTCAAGATCGATTCATGAGAGGCTTTGTCATGCGGTTCTTAGTAAAAGTTTCATTTCCAGTGGAGGCCGGAAACCACGCAGCGAAGGGCGGGTTCAAAGCAATCGAGAGCATTCTCCAGCAACAAAAGCCCGAAGCGGCCTACTTCGTCGCGGAGAACGGTAAGCGCACCGGCATCCTGATCTTAAACATCAACGAGGCATCAGAGATTGCGGCCATCGCCGAACCTTGGTTCCTGGCTCTCAGCGCCGCAGTTGAGGTAACTCCAGTAATGCTCCCCGAAGACCTTCAGAAGGCGGCTCCCGCTATCGCAGAGGCAGTAAAGAAATACGGATGAAACTCCGCGCCAAAACCGACCAGGCGCTTCCGATGCGCCTGTCACATTGGGATCTTCAGAGGCAGATCCAACCACGCGATACCAACATCGCGACCCATGTTACCGCTCTTTGTGGTGGACGCATCATAAAACAGCGCCAACCGCCTTCCCACGGGGACCGCCGATGGCATTCCGATACAACGCTTGCTCCAAGTACAGTTTGTCCGATCCAGAACTACGGCGCGTTGTTCCGCGTTCCAACGGTTTAGGTCCGGGCTCCAATAGACCCAGATGCTTTCTGTATACTGACCGTCGTCGTCCAGACCGATGTGATTAGTGAACAGAAACCACGTGTGATTTGCCGGTTCGAAATAAAGAGCGGAGTTCTCAATCTGCTGTTCAGGAGGCAGCGCCGGTTGGGGATCGATGGTCCATTCTCCGTCCAGATTCCTCGTGCGGGCAATCGAAAGAGTTCGTAGAAGACGCTTCTTCGCCTCATCAGTGAAAGCGGCGGCGCTAAAGAACATCAGGTATTCATCGCCTTGTTTAACGATTTGGCCGGGGCTGGCCGTGTCGGCATAATAAGTGCCCGACTTTGTTCGGAACGGCACCAGATCCTTCCGCTTAGCCCAGGGGCCCTGCGGATAGAGGCTCTTTGCCGCCAGTGTGAAATAAGGAACGGCGGGAATGCGATTGGGCGCGGGGGTCGTGGTTCGACAACCAACGTAAAACATGTGCCACCACTTGCCGTCGAACACGGTCCAGGGCGAACTTGCTGTTCCGGCATCATCTGCGCCGGGATCACCAAGGTCGAGAACCGGTCCTTTGAGATCCCAATGTTGTAGATCGTGACTTGTCGCCAGACAAGCACGCCATCCCGTGGGGCCCGCGCCATCGTAGTGGAGATAATAGGTATCGCCGAATCGAAAGCAGATTGCTTCACGAGCGCCAAGGTAATCGCATCTGGCTGGCCCGCTTCCGTGCTGAATGATGCGGCCATAATCCTTGGCCTCCAGGCGCAACGTTGCCGTGGGTCGGCCATCCGGGTATGACTTCTGCGGTTTCGCACTTGCTGCTGCCGCGATGGTGGAATCGGTTCCGGCGAACAAAGTCCCAAAGGTAACGGAGGCGGGTGCTCCTAAAGCGGCACGCAGAATGCGACGACGGCTAAGACCGCCGCTAAACAGCAGATCGCGCGTTTCGACGGTTATCATCGCGCCCCACGGTTTTATCCATCATGCCTTCTTCATGAGTGAAAGCTCAGCATTCTTTAACGATCTACTTAGACCGTGTTTAGCGCTGCTGATCCTCCGGTTGATCTTCCAACGCCGCATAAGCCAGCGTATGGAAATCCCCCGCCGTACTGGGGCCGCCAGGATGAAGCTGAGCCATGAACACCGTGATCATATCTTCCTTGGGATCAATCGTGAACGCCGTGTAGAAGAATCCTCCCCAGTTGTATTGTCCGGCACTGCCCAGCCCGTGGAGAGGGGTTTTCACGGCGTCTATACCGAAGCCGAGGCCGAAACTCTGGTCAGGGAACTTCGGGCCAAGCTGGTCATGCGTCATCAGCTCAATCGATTTGCGGCTGATCAATTGCGTCTTGCCGCACTTGCCCTTATTCAGCATGAGCTGCCAGAAGCGGGCGTAATCCGCCGCCGTGGAGCACAGACCCCCGCCGCCCGAGAAAAGCTTCTTGGGACCGCTGACCGGGTAATCGGCGGAATCTGAAAAGGACCCTTCCGTTATCGGCGTATCCGGAAATCGGGCCAGCCCTTTTCCCTCGTACCATGTGTATGCCGCGGGAAGACGATCAACCTTGTCAGGAGGAACGTAGAAGAACGTATCCTTCATGCCAAGCGGCTCAAAGATTCGTTCCTTAAAGAATTGATCCAGCGGTTTGCCGGAAAGTACTTCGATCAAATACCCCAGAACATCGATGCCCAAAGAGTAATTCCAGCGTTCGCCCGGATTGAATAACAGCGGCAGTTTGGCAAGTCGTTTGACACTTTCGCCGATGGTTCCATCGAACGGAAGAATGCCGCTGGCGACGTTGGCTTCTTTGTACAGCGCTCCCAGATCGGCATCCCAGTTGTAGCTAATGCCGGAGGTGTGGGTTAGCAGGTTACGGATGGTGATTGGCTGAGTTGCCGGAATTGTGTAGGGCTTACCCTCTTTCGGCTTGACCAGCACCTTCGGGTCGGCAAACTCGGGAATATACTTTGCAATCGGATCGTCCAGTTGAAAACGGCCTTCCTCGTAGAGCATCATGACGCCCAGTGTCGTAATCGGCTTGGTCATTGAGCAGATGCGGAAGATGGAGTCGGCACGCATTGGCTTGGAGTTCTCGCGATCCTGATTGCCGGTTGCGTGGAGCCACACGACTTGGCCATGGCGGGCAACAAGGGTGACCGCGCCTGCGATTTCCCCTTTGTCAACGCTGTGTTGAACAAGGGCGGCAATCCGTTCCAGCCGTTCGGAGGATAAGCCCACGGTTTCGGGTTTCGCTGCTGCCTGGGCGGGAGCAACGCGGACGCCGGTGGTGGCAAGGAGGACGAGTAGTAGATCGGCTGCAAGGCATCGGTGGCTTATGGCAAGTAGCAAGTGTTTGCGCGGCATATTAAAAGACATCGGTTGGAGATTATCATAATGTCGCCGGTGGCTGTTTGAGTGGCCGCCTATGTGAATTGAAATCGACAGAAGCTTTGTGAAAGACAACATCACAGGAACTTTAAAACATGGTGTAGTGAGGCGTCCGACCAAGGGAAAGAAACCGACATGCCACTTTACGGCGGCCTCACGAAGGAAGGCAGTCCGGCACTGGGCAGCGTAAACGTGTTTCCTTACGTGATCGCATTATTGGCGCAATCCTGGTGTTGATCCTGCTGGCTGTACCAAACCGGTGGATGGGCCCCGCCATTTTTCTGAGTGGTGGTTTGATCTTGGCTTATGTCGTGTGGGTAACGGCCCGCTGGAAGAACGATGCGGCTGTAGTTCTTCCAAGCTACCTGCTCGCTGTTACGGTGCAGTGCCTTCATTTCACCGAGGAATATGTAACGGGCTTTCAAAATCATTTCCCTAGACTGTTCGGATACGATTGGAGCGATCAGCGCTTTGTGACTTTCAATATGCTGTGGACTGCTATCTTTGTGCTGGCGGGACTGGGCATCTACCGGCGGGTGCAGTTAGCCTACCTCATTGTTCTTTTTCTCGCGTTCATCGGGGGTATAGGAAACGGCATCTCCCATTTAGTGTTGAGTGCAATGTACCAGAGATACTTCCCCCGGCGTCATCACCGCCCCCTTTTGCTTGATCATGGGCATCGCTCTGCTTGTGCGGCTCTTCGGCGGAACACGACCTACAGCCCGACCATTCCCGACACGTTCTGGTTAAGTAGGCCCCCACGGTCGCCGGGGCCGCCGGAAGTGGGAGAACGTTTTGCGACTGACAGAAGGTCGCAAAGTGTTTCAGGTCGGAGCGATACCCTGTTTGGAATTGAGGAGGTATTTGTGGGCATTCTGGGAAAGAGTAATTCCGAGAGTCGGCTGGGAGATGGCGGGAAGAAGCATCACTAACGATAATTCTGAGTTATCGCTGCCCATAAGTCCATTCCCGGAGACCGCTTTGCGGTAGTAAGTACCGCAGGAGAGCGGCTCATTGAGTGCGAGCGCTGGTGGGCTCCACCGTTGTTACGAACCAAACGATCTCGGTTGGTGACCATAACAACCCGAAATGAACGAATAAGTGAGTTACCGGCAAATACTTGCGAAACGAGCCAGGTGCGCCTCGCGTTGGCCGGAAGTCGCCGTCCGAAACAGGCTGCTTAGAAGGCGAAACACTCGGTTGTTACTTACTTAGGATGTCCGCAAGACCGTTGCTTGGTCGCCGCAAACGTTGGGTGTTAGTCCGGGAACCGTGCGCGGTCGATTGTTTGGCTTCTGTGGCTGGCTTTACACTCTACTTCTTAAATGTGAAACAATATCGTTGCTGGAAAGGAACGAATACAATGACACCAGCCAAAGCCCCACTCCCTTTCTTGGGCGCGTGGAAACTGACCGAATGCGTGCCTTCACGGTCTGATCTGCCTTATCCTACGTCAGGAACCGCAACATTTGCTCAGCAAGAGGATGGCATTAGTTTCATCAATGAGTCGGTCTGGTCGGATGGGCGGACAACAAAAAGCCGCGTGGTCTTTCAAATCGATGGCTCATGGTCCCCGGTCACAGGCGCTATGCTACATGACTCCATGTGTCTTCGGCATCTTGAGGGTGGCTCATTTGAATTTAGGATGAGAAAGGGCGAGATCGATGTTGGATCTTGCCTTGCTACAATTTTTGCTGAAACGAGAACCTTGACGGCAAACTGGGAGTTCGTGGGCCCTGGTGGAACGAAGATCACCTGGAAGACAACATCAGTGCGACAGTGATCGAAACTCAGGGCAAGATTAATTGAGCTTTTCGAACTGTACTTGACCGATCTTCCAATTTCTCTGATTTCCCGCCAAGGCTGCTGCGTAAGCGCCCATCGTGAAAGGCAAGAACCGTGGCGGAGACTCGGTTCCGATAAGGCTATGGCAGCTTTAGCCGGCTTGGTACTCACAATCCATCTGCTCTGGATACTGTGGGTCATCTTTGGAGCTTTCTGGACTCGCGGCGCAAACTTTTGACCGCGTTCCACATCTTTTCGTTGGTTTGGGGAATCGTGGTGGAATTGTCACCCCTGCCCTGTCCGTTAACGATGGCCGAACAGTTCTTTGAAGGGAAGGCCGGAGCGGAGGTATACCGTGGGGCGTTTCTGTCACATCTTCTTGATCGCCTGGTCTACCCAAATCTTCCCGAAGCGTTGCTGGCGGCCGTTGGCGTCGCGGTGTGCGCGGTCAATCTTGGCGTTTTCGCTTGGCGCTTTTGGAAATCGCAAGCCGCAAGCTACGAAGCAAGCGGCTGACTCGCGCCGGAGGGGATGAACCTGTAACAGCGAAGCTGGCTCTGACGTTCGCCGACCTCCCCTTGCTCGAACCCTTGGGACCACGCTCCAATCCTTTGACGCGCCTATAATCATAAACAGCGTAGCCACGCGGAGGTGCCATGCTGACGACGCTGATTGGTATTTTGATCGCCGTGGGAGTGGTCGGCGCTCAACCAGAGAACGAAACGGACAAACAGGCGATTCAGGCCATAGGGGCCCAATTCATGGACGCCTGGAACCAACATGACGCCCATGCTTTCGCCGCGCTCTTCACCGAGAACGCGGACTTCACGAACGTGCGTGGAACACACGCCCACGGCAGGAAGGCGGTGGAGGAGTTCCACGCTTCCATGTTCGCCACTATTTTCAAAGGGAGCCACCAGACCGGCCAACTCCGCAGTGTTCGATTTCTCAAGCCGGATATCGCAATCGCCGATATCGATTGGGAAATGACAGGTGCCGCCACTCCTGAAGGCGCTGCTCGTCCACCGCGTAAGGGATTACTTGACTGGGCGATGGTGAAGACCGATGGCCGTTGGCTAATTGCCGTAATGCATAACACGGAATTGAGCGAGCAAGCGATTCCGGCGCAGGGCAAATGAGTAACGACTCAGGCGCCATCCAGCGCTTGTTGAATCAAAGCCATGCTTTCGGCAAGTTTCACCAGATACTCTGCAAGCACCTCAGAGGCGGCGGCTGGTGTCATGTTGGGGGTGATCATCGGGACGACCGGCAACACGAACCGTTTGACTGGTGGAGCGACCGGAGGCGGAGCGAATTGCGGACCATTTTCGATAAAGCCCAAGTGATCGACCCTATCCAACTCAAGCGGATAGAAATCGTTCCCGGTCTTCTTGCGGAACCATTCCTTCGCTATCTTTTCGGATGTGATGGTGGCGACCGGAATCGCCGCGTTGCTTTCAGCTTGGGTGAGGACAAAGATTGTCATACAGTAATCTACCCGGCCGGGGGCGAATTGTGTATTCAGCGCCCACTTAATTTTCGCGGACCCAAAAGACTCGGCATGTTGCGCTTCCTTAGATAGGTCTATTCGGGACCTATCCCTGTTCCGCCTCCGCCACCAAGTCGCCCCTGCGGGCGTCTATCATGTCACTCCAATTGAAATCGATGGCGCACGAGTCCAATTTGTACGCCGCCCGATGTTTATCTCTACCCGGCGTTATTTACTCCTTGACCTTGCGGATAACACTACCCAGGTGGTCTTCCGGCGCGGCGCGAACGTATTTCGGAGAACATTTGGACGGTGGAACCGCCTTCGGTCTTTCGCTAATTCTTTCGGCAATCCCGCGATTCTGAGCAATCCGAAGGGTGGTCTTCTCCTCAGGGGTCATCAAGTGGAAAGGTGTTGTCATTATCTACTTCTATGATCTCTCGTTTAACGGGTGTTTTCGACGAAAGGGGCAAACAATTCGAATGAACTGCTATGTTGAATCGCAGTCATTGTCTGTACCCTCATCTCAGTCGAGTACGTCGCCGAGCCATCGGTAAGCCCGTTTGCAACCCGAAGATCATGTGCGAAACCACTACGCAGGCACTTCCTCAATCGAATGCGGCTCAACGTGAGGCCGCAGGTTACGTTCCGCCCGGAATTGTTGCGCTTCTTCGTAGGCGATCCGGCGCGAACGCATGATTCCGCCGACCGGCTGATGAACGGCCAAAGCATGCCAAGGGCTGAAAGAGAGTTGCTCATCCACAAAGATCTGCCGCGCATTGGAGTAGCTTTCTTGCGGGGGAACGGTAAGAGTTGCAACGCTTTGGTGGGGAGATTTGTCTTCGGGCCACTCTTTGCTCGCGTCCTCAATCGGCGTGGTACCGTCCTCAAGCGCAAGCTGACTGAATCTCCCAAGTCGCAGTCCTGTCTTTGAAGAATTCCCTAATCAATTCTTCAACGGCATTGAAACCATGGCCCGCGTCGATGTGCTTGCCGGTAAGTTCTTTGAGGTCATCCGACGATGGCGCGACGGCCAGTTTCGCCACGTAGTCTCCATAACGGATTGGGGCCATGGTGGAGAACGTTTCCCCGAGGATGTGCGTGTACGGATGACCGATATTGTCAAGAGACCCGCGGTGAATGCCGATAGCGCGGAGAATTGTATTCGTGCTCCGGGCAACTGTGGTTCTTGGGTGGTTTTGCCGGAGTGCGACGGAACCATTTCGCCAGTTACGTTCAGGATTTTGATGGCAAGACCACGGGGCGAGGAAACGGAATCGGCAAGCAGGTCGCCGGGTTGGTTGAGAAGCGAAGGGTAACCGGGTAGCTGCCTGGATTGGCGAAGAGTCCTTGGCGCTAAATGCTCGGCGAGATCGGAATGAACGTTGAGTGTGCCTACCAACACACCGTGGCTCTTGGCGTGAACAGGGCGATAAGCATGGCGGTAGTGGCCAGCCATAGTTCGGGGTAATGTGCT
>Ga0302325_10027297_pt1 | contig 11839 bp, 5 predicted proteins | sample Palsa_T0_2_FD_201948 | JGI IMG/M metagenome (GOLD analysis project Ga0302325, IMG submission 201948) | Peat permafrost microbial communities from Stordalen Mire near Abisko, Sweden - Palsa_T0_2 | ecosystem: Environmental > Terrestrial > Soil > Palsa > Peat permafrost | place: Sweden: Abisko... | reverse complement strand
GGGATTTTGAAAATACTGCGGTGCGACTTCGAGGATGACATGATATTGGTTCAGCGGTGTGTACATGGTGGAGACTTCGCGCTGGCCGAACGCATCGGAGAGTGTGGCGTCGAGCGTGGCGAAATTCACGCCCAGCCGCTCGGCGGTGTTGCGGTCGCCGTCCACGTACGCTTCCAGCCCGCGATTCTGCTGGTCGGTGTTCACATCCTCAAGTCCCGGAAGTGTGTGCATAACGGTCTGCAATTTGGGCGCCCAGGCGATCAGATCATCGAGATTGTCGCCCTGCAACGTGTATTGATACTGCGCCTGTGACATGCGGCCGCCGACGTTGATGTCCTGGGCCGGGCGGAAGAAAAGGCTTGCGCCGGGGATTCGGCCGGTCTCGCGGCGAAGATTGGCGATCACCTGATCCACGCCAATCTTGCGGATATTGATGGCCTTGAGCGTGACGAACATGCGGGCCGTGTTGGATGTGCCGCCCTGCCCGCCGGTGAATCCGATCACGCTATCCACGGACGCATCCTTGGACACGGCCTGGCAAAACTGCGTGAGCAATCCGGACATCGCCTGAAACGAAGTATCCTGATCGGCCTGGATCGAGCCGGACATTCTTCCCGTGTCCTGCTGCGGAAAAAATCCGGTGGGAATGTGCGTGTAGAGATACGCGGTGACGAAGACGGTGGCGATGGTGACGAGGATCATCACGAACGAATGCCGCAGCACCACGCTGAGCGATCGCTCATAAGCATTGAGCAATTTCTGAAATCCCCACTCGCTGGCGGCGTAAATCCGGCCGTGCCGCTGATCGCTTTTGTGGCGAAGCAGCAGGGCGCACATCATCGGTGTGGTCGTCAGCGACACCAGCAGCGACACGCCAATTGCCACCGACAAGACCACCGCGAATTCCCGAAACAGCCGGCCGATCAATCCGCCCATGAGCAAAATGGGAATGAACACCGCCACCAGCGATGTGCTCATCGACAGCACGGTAAATCCAATTTCCCGCGCGCCGATCAGCGCCGCCTCCAGCGGGGCTTTGCCCTCTTCCAGATGTCTTGTGATGTTTTCAATCACGACGATCGCATCATCCACCACGAATCCCGTTGCGATGGTCAGCGCCATCAGCGATAGATTGTCGATGCTGTAATTGCACAGATACATCACCGAGAAAGTTCCGATCAGGGAAATCGGCACCGCCACGGATGGAATCAGCGTGCTGCGGATGTCGCGCAGGAAAATAAAGACGACCATCACCACCAGCAGCGTCGCCAGCACGAGCGTGAACTCGGTATCGCGGACGGACTGTCGCACCGTCGGCGTTCGGTCCATCACCACCGCCAATTTCATCCCCGCGGGAATCTCTGCCTGCATCTCGGGCATCAGCGCCAGGACGCTGTCCACGGTGTCGATGATGTTGGCGCCCGGTTGTCGGCTGATGATGAGGAGCACCGCGGGTTTGCCGTTGGCCAGGCCGAGTGTGCGGATGTCCTGCACGGAATCGGTGACATCGGCGATATCGGAAAGCCGCACCGCAGCGCCATTGCGATAGGCGACGACCAGGGGTCGATATTTGTCGGCGGTCAGCAATTGATCGGTTGTCCCCAGCATCCAGCTTTGGTGCGCGTCGCTAGTCGATCCCTTGGGCGCGTTGGCGTTGGAGGCGGCCAGCACGGTGCGCACATCTTCCAGACCGAGGCCCATGCTGTTGAGTAATGTGGGATTCACATCGACGCGCACCGCCGGCAGCGCCCCGCCGCCGACGTTCACCTGCCCGACGCCTTTCAGTTGCGCCAGCTTTTGCGCCAGGACGCTGGAGGCGATGTCATACATTTTTGCGCGCGTGTAGGTGTCGGAGGTGATCGCCAAAATCAGCACGGGCGCGTCGGCGGGATTGACCTTGTTGTAACTCGGATTGGATGGCAGATCGGCCGGAAGATTTCCGCGCGCGGCGTTGATGGCGGCCTGGACATCGCGCGCGGCGGCGTTGATGTCGCGGCTGAGATCGAATTGCAGCGTGATGCTGGTCGATCCCAGCGTGCTGCTGGAGGTCATCTCCGTGATGCCCGCGATCCGGCCGAACTGCCGCTCCAGCGGCGTGGCCACGGATGATGCCATCGTCTCGGGACTCGCCCCCGGCAATCCCGCGCTCACCTGAATGGTTGGAAAATCCACCTGCGGCAGCGGCGAGACCGCCAAAAACCTGTAAGCCACCGCCCCCGCCAATGCCACGGCGATGCTCATGAGCGTCGTCCCCACCGGCCGGCGAATGAACGGCGTGGATAGACTCACATGCCCTCCGATTCCGTCAGATCGGTTTGCGTCTGCACTTCTTCGGGCGACATATCCTCGACATGCCGATGGCGCGTCAGACGCTGGGAGATGCGATCAAACCAGAGATAAATCACCGGCGTGGTGTACAGCGTGAGCACCTGGCTGAAGATCAATCCGCCGACGATGGCGATGCCCAGCGGCCGGCGAAGTTCCGATCCAACGCCGGTTCCCAGCGCCAGCGGCAAACCGCCGAAGAGGGCGGCGAAGGTTGTCATCATGATCGGGCGGAATCGCAGCAGGCACGCCTGGAAGATCGCATCCACCGGCGTCTTTCCCTCCTTCCGCTGCGCTTCGAGGGCGAAGTCGATCATCATGATGGCGTTTTTCTTGACGATGCCGATCAGGAGGATCACGCCGATGAGCGCGATCACGCTGAAATCCTGCTTGCAAAGAATCAGCGCTAGCAGCGCGCCGACGCCGGCCGAGGGGAGCGTCGAGAGAATAGTGATCGGATGAACGTAACTTTCGTAGAGCACGCCCAGCACGATGTAAACGGTGATCAGCGCCGCGAGAATCAGGATCGGCTCGTTGCTCAGCGATGCCTCGAACGCCGCGGCGGTGCCTTGGAATCCGGTCTCGATGCTGGCGGGCATTTGCAGTTGCTGCTGGGCCTGATGGATCGCCTTCACCGCATCTCCCAGCGACGCATCGGCGGCGAGATTGAACGACAGCGTCACCGCGGGAAATTGCCCCTGATGATTGATCGCAATCGGAGCCGTTCCCAATTGCAGTTGGGTAAACGCGCTCAGCGGCACCTGGCCGTTGGTCGCCGATTGAATATAGATGTGATTCAAATCCACCACGCGCTGCTGAAACCGCGGATCGACTTCCAGCACCACGTGATATTGGTTGAGTTGCGTGAACATCGTGGAAATCTGCCGCTGGCCGAACGCATCGTACAATTCGTTGTCGATCATCTGCGGGGTGATTCCCAATCGCCCGGCGGTGTCGCGGTCGATCACGAGCTGGGCGTATTGGCCAAGGTTCTGCTCGTCAGTGGCGACATCGCGGATTTTCGGATTGTCCTTCAAAGCATCCACCAATTTCGGCACCCAGATCGCCAGCTCCGAAGCATCGGGATCTTCCAGCGTGTATTGATATTGCGTGCGGCTCACGCGGTCTTCCACCGTCAAATCCTGCACCGGCTGCATGAAGAGCGATATGCCCACCACCTGATCCAATTGCGGCTGCAACCGGCGGATGACATCGCTGGCGCTGACCTTGCGTTCTTCCAGCGGCTTGAGATTGATCTGAATTCGCCCACTGTTGAGCGTCGTGTTCGTGCCGTCGATGCCGATGAAAGACGAGAGGCTTTCCACCGCCGGGTCTTTGAGAATCACCTTCGCCAATTCCTGCTGGTGCAGCATCATGGAATCGAAGGACACATTCTGCGGCCCCTGCGAAATGCCCTGGATCACGCCGGTATCCTGCACGGGGAAAAATCCCTTGGGGATGATGATGTAGAGCCAGATCGTCACCGCCAGCGTCGCCAAAGCAACAATCAGGGTTTCCGGCTGATGCCGCAGGACGACTCGCAGCGTTTTGCCGTACATCTCGATGATCCAGTTGAACGCGCGCTCGCTGGCATGATAAAAAACATTCCGCTCCGACTCGGGCTTGTGACGCAGCAAAAGCGAGCACATCATCGGCGTCAGCGTTAGCGACACGAATGCGGAAACCACGATCGTCACGCTCAGGGTGACGGCAAATTCCCGGAACAATCGGCCGACGATATCTCCCATGAACAGCAGCGGAATCATCGCCGCGATCAGCGACACGCTCAGCGAAATGATGGTGAATCCGATTTGTTCCGACCCCTTCAGCGCCGCCGCCAGCGGCCGGTCGCCTTCTTCCACGAAGCGCGTGATGTTTTCGATCATCACGATGGCGTCATCCACCACGAATCCCGTTGAGATCGTGAGTGCCATCAGCGTCAGGTTGTTGATGCTGTAGCCGAGCAGATACATCACGCCGAATGTGCCGACGATCGACAGCGGCACGGCGACGGATGGGATGACGGTCCCGGGAAGATTGCGGAGAAAGATGAAAATCGCCGCCACCACCAACGTGATCGTTAATCCCAATTCCCACCAGGTATCCGCCACCGAAGCGCGGATCGTGACGGTACGATCGGTCAGAATTTTCACATTCACCGCCGACGGTAGCGACGTTTGCAATTGCGGCAAAAGCTTTTTGATGCTGTTCACCACGGCGATGATGTTCGCGCCGGGCTGCCGCTGGATATTTACGATCACGGCCGGATCCGTGTTCATCCACGCCGCTTGCTGCACGTCCTCGGCGGAATCGACGACATTGGCGACATCGGACAATTTCACCGCTCCGCCGGTGGCGGCGTTGTAGAAAATGACGACGGATTTGTAATCCGCGCTGGTGAGGAGCTGATCGTTGGCGCCGATGGTGCTCGCCTGGGTTGGGCCGTCAAAACTTCCCTTGGCCTGATCGATGCTGGCGGTGTCGAGGGTGGTGTGCAGGTCTTCCAGCGTCATGCCCATGCCCGAAAGAGCCGTGGGATTGACCTGGACGCGCACCGCCGGTTTTTGCCCGCCGCTGATGCTCACGAGCCCGACACCGGGGAGCTGCGAGATTTTTTCCGCCAGCCGCGTGTCCGCCAAATCCTCCACCTTGGGCAGCGGCAGCGATTGGCTGGTGAGTGCCAAGGTCAGGATGGGCGTGTCGGCGGGATTAATCTTGCTGTAGATGGGCGGATTGGGCAGATCAGCCGGCAAATACGTCCCCGCCGCGTTGATCGCCGCCTGAACTTCCTGCTCGGCGACATCGATATCCAAATCCAGCGAGAATTGCAGCGTGATGATCGAGCTGCCCTGCGAACTCGTCGAGGTCATCTGATTGAGCCCTGGCACCTCACCGAATTGTTTTTCCAGCGGCGCGGTCACCGATGACGCCATCACATCCGGGCCCGCGCCCGGATAAAACGTCACGACCTGAATCGTCGGATAATCCACCTCCGGCAAGGCGGAGATGGGCAGTTGCAGCAGCGCGACGGTCCCCACGAGGAGAATGCCGGTCATCAGCAGCGACGTGGCGACCGGCCGCAGAATGAACGGCCGTGATGGACTCATTGGTCGGTCCTCGGACTGCTTTGGGTGGCGCTGGGTTGGGTGGAACTTCCGCGCCGGCCGCGCCCGCCGCGACCGTAGGGCCGGGTCGAGGGATTCATGCCGCTCGGCAGCGTGGTGGCCATCATTCGGGGCGTCACCTTCATTCCATCCTGCAAGCGATCCACGCCGTCGGTGACGACAATTTCGCCGGCTTGTAATCCGCTCTCGATGGCCTGAACGTCGCCCATCTGCGCGCCGGTCGTCACATCGCGCACGCTCACCGTTTGATCGCTTCCCACGACATAAACAAATGCCCCATCCGGTCCCTGCTGCACCGCCGCGACGGGCACGATCACCTTGTTGTGTTGCGTGTCCACCAGAATCCGGGCATTGACAAACAGGCTGGGGAAAAGCGCGTTATCGAGATTGTCGAACTTGGCCTTGAGATGGATCGAAGCGGATGTCTGATCGACCACGCTGTCCACCGCTGCGAGAGTTCCGGTGGCGAGTTGGGTTGTATTCGGGGCATCCCAGGCTTCGACTTTCAGATTGTTTTTGTAAAGCACCTGCGGGATGTCGGCTTCGGGGAGCGTGAAGACGACCGCGATCGGCTGAAGCTGGGTGATGACGGCGATCCCGTTGGTGTCGGTGGTGTGAACGATGTTGCCGGGATCGACGGCCCGCAGGCCGATGCGGCCGGTCACCGGCGCGGTGATCGTGCAGTAACTCAATTGCACTTTGGCGGCATCGACGTTGCCCTGATCGGCGGTCACGGTGCCGGTGTATTGGTCCACCAATGCTTTTTGCGTGTCGATCTGCTGCTGTGTGTACGTGCCGGCGACGGCGCTGGTGTAGCGATTCAGGTCCAGCTTGGCGTTGTCCAAAAGGGCCTGATCGCGCGCCAAGGCGCCCTGGGCTTGTTCAAGGGCGGCGGCATAGGGGCGGGGATCGATCTCCGCCACCAAATCCCCCTGATGCATCAACTGGCCTTCCTGGAATGCGACTTTATCCAATATTCCGTCGATTTGGGTGTGGATCGTGATGGTGTAAAACGGCGTGACTTGGCCGAGACCTTCGAGATAGATCGGGACATCGCCGATTCGTGCTCTGGCGGCCATTACCGGCGCGCCGCGCGCCGAAGTATCCGGCCGGGTGGTCGCCTGGGCCTGCATGCCGGATTCCAAACGCTTAAACAAAAAAAATCCCCCGACACCGACGGCCGCCGCGAGCAACACCCAAAGTATCCATGCGAAACTGCCCGTTTTACGGGGCTGGGGCGGCTGGGGTTGCGAGGATATTGATTCCGAGGGTGGCTGGGACACGGAGACGCTTTCCGAACTATGATTCATCTGATCCCAAACTTGGTTTATCGGTATTTGGCGTTCCGGATGTTACGACCCTGGGCGCATGCCATAAGCGATATCGAGACAACTCCACCTGTGACGCGACGAACAATCCGGACCTCCGCATGGGATCGGCGATTTTAAGCTGGAGATGGGGCGGCGTACAATTGGGACTATGTCATCTTACACGCAGAGCATCCAAAACCTCATCAATGAGCTGTCCAATCTTCCCGGCATTGGCCTGCGCTCGGCCGAGCGGATCGCTTTCCATCTCCTCAAACAAAAGCCCGAAGAGGCCCTGAAATTGGCCGAGGCCATCCGGGACGTGAAGACCCGCATTCGCCATTGCAGCGTTTGCTTTAACCTCACCGAGCGCGAACAGGACCCTTGCGCCATCTGCTCCAATCCCGCGCGGGATCAGGGTGTGGTTTGCGTGGTCGAGCAACCCAAGGATTTGCTGGCGCTGGAATCGACGGGATTATTTAACGGCGTGTATCACGTGCTGCTGGGCCGAATCGCGCCGCTGGAGGAATCGCATCCACAGGACCTGACCATCGATGCCCTATCTAAACGTCTGGAAAGCGGCACCATCCGCGAACTCATCATGGGCACCAACCCCACCGTCGACGGCGACGGTACCGCGCTCTACATCCAAAACCTGATCTCTCAGCGATTCCCCAATATCCAAATCACCCGTCTCGCCCGCGGCCTCCCCGCCGGCAGCAGCATTGAATTCGCCAACAAAAATATCCTCTCGGATGCGATCGCCGGGAGACAAAGGATGTGAAACTTGAAAAGTTCACGCCATGATTAGAAAACGATTTCTTCTTTTCATTCTTTTTCCCGGCCTCGCCGTCTGTCTTTCGGCCTTGGCCGAGTCGCCCATTGCAGTGCCTCTTTCCGCCGACGCCCCGCGCCAGACCATTCTCTTTGATCGCGATTGGCAATTTCATCTGGGCGATGCGCCGGCCGCCGACCAGCCGCTTTTCGATGATTCCTCCTGGCGGACGCTTGACCTGCCCCACGACTGGATGATCGAAGGCGTGCCGGGCTCGGATCCCTCGGCGATGGATGGCCCTTTCGACAGCAAATCGCCCGCCGGCGCTGACGGCGGGTATCTGAACGGCGGCATCGGCTGGTACCGAAAAACTTTCACCCTGCCCCAGACCGCGCGCGGCCGGCGAGTCTCAATTCTTTTTGACGGCGCTTACATGGATGCCGATGTCAGTTGCAATGGCCAGAAACTCGGGAATCATCCTTACGGCTTCACCAGTTTTTTTTACGATCTCACGCCGGTGCTCAAATACGGCGACGAAAAAAATGTTTTGGCGGTGAGGCTCAACGTTGTGCAGCCCTGCTGCCGCTGGTACTCGGGTGCGGGACTCTATCGCCACGTCTGGCTGATCGTCACCAAGCCCGTCCACATCGCGCAGTGGGGAACCTCAATTACCACGCCCAAGGCACAGGCGACCAATGCGCAGGTCGACGTGGCGACACAGGTCGTCGCCGAGTCGGACGCGGTTCCTTCCGATGCCACTTTGACTACGATCCTGCTTGATCCCTCCGGCAAGGAAGTGGCGCGCCAGGACGAGACGCAAAAAGTAAGTCCCGGCCGGACCACCCCGTTCAACCAATCATTTTCGCTGCCGACGGCACAACTTTGGTCGACGCAAACTCCCGCTCTCTATCGCGCGGTGAGTGAAGTCCGCATCAGCGGCGCGCTGGCCGATTCTTACACGACTCCGTTTGGCATCCGCAGTATCGAATTCAAAAAGGACGAGGGATTTTTCCTCAATGGCGAGCACGTCCAGATCAAGGGCGTGTGCGATCACCACGATCTCGGCTGCCTCGGCTCTGCCGCCTACCAGCGCGGCTTTGAGCGCCAACTGCAACTCCTCAAAGCGATGGGATGCAACGCGCTTCGCACCAGCCATAATCCGCCCTCGCCCCAGCTGCTCGATTTATGCGACAAAATGGGAATCCTCGTCATGGACGAGTGCTTTGACGAGTGGAAGCTGGACAAGACCAAGTTCGGCTACGGGCGATTCTTTGACCAATGGGTACAGAGCGATCTCACCAGCATGATCCAACGCGATCACAATCACCCCAGCATCATCCTGTGGAGCATCGGCAACGAAGTCACCGAGGGATTCACCCCGGGCGGAGATAAGGTTGCCACGATGCTAGAGGACATAGTTCATCGCCAGGACCCGACAAGGCTGGTCATATCCCCGTGCCAGCAGCCTTACAATGCGGTCAAATATGGTTTTGATAAAGCGCTGGACATTTTTGGCGTCAACTATACGCCGATGATGTACCAGGATCAGGACGTGCAAGCGCGCGAGATTATGATCGGCAGCGAGACGGCTTCGTCGGTCGATACCCGCGGGGAATACGGCCTCAGCATCGACGCCGACGGACAAGTGAAGATCGATCCGCAGCCCGCGCCCCATCAGGTTTCATGTTACGACAAGTCGGAACCCGTCTGGGCCACCAACTGCCAGCAGGAGGAGATTGCTTTGCAGAAGGCGCCTTGGATTTCGGGCGAATTTGTCTGGACCGGTTTCGATTACCTGGGCGAGCCCAAGCCCTACAAATGGCCGTCACGCAGTTCTTATTTTGGGATTTTTGATACCTGCGGTTTTCCCGAGGACCGGTATTATCTCTACAAAAGTCTCTGGAGCAGCCAGCCCGTCGTCCATATTCTGCCAGCGTCCTGGAATTGGGCTGGTTTTGACGGGAAGGAGATTCCGGTATGGATTTATACCAACGCCGATTCGGTCGAGCTTTTTCTTAACGGCCGATCCCTCGGCACGAAAAAGTTTCCGGAGGATGTAGAGATCGTCGATCTTCCCGCCAAGAGGGGAACGGCGGGCTCGCCATTCACGCCGGCTCACAAGAGTCCAAGCCTGCACCTCGCCTGGAGCGTGCCGTATGCGCCCGGAGTTCTCAAGGCCGTGGCGACGAAGAACGGCGCGGTCGTCGGCAGCGACGAAATTACCACCGCCGGCGATCCTGCGAAAATTCTGCTTGAGGCGGACCGCGGCCAGATCGAGGGAACTGGACAAGATCTCGCATTCGTCAAACTCACCCTGGTCGACAAGAACGGTCACATTTGTCCCAACGCTGACAACGAAATTACGTTCAGCGTTAACGGCACGGCGGCCGTGCTGGCCGGATTGGATAACGGCGATTCGACCAATCACGAATCGTTTCAGGGCGTCCGGCACAAGGCTTTCCACGGTCTGGCGCTGGCGGTGCTGAAGTCGCGGGATGATGCCGCCGGTTCGGTGACGCTGACCGCATCGGCCGACGGGCTTCCCGCTGCTCAAACCACAATTCAGGTCCTACGAACGGAGGTGTTACCTTGACTCCCACACTCAAAACATCGCGGCGAGAATTTGTCGCTGGATTGGCTTTACTTGGTGCTTCCTCACTGGTTCGTGGAAGTACGGACTTGGCTGCCCTGCCGGCTAGTCAGCCGACCTCGGATTCGTCGTGGCCTGCTGACGCGCGCAAGCAGGCGAGCGATCAGCTTCTGAATTACTTCGGCAAGACCGCACCGCAGCTATTGCGTCCCCCCCAGGGCATCTTCGTGCATCCGAACATTGCCTCCAGTCTTCCGGGCAAGGCATACGGTACCAGCCTTTGGGACTGGGACACCTATTGGACTACGCGCGGCCTATTTCGCTTTGCCACAATTTCAAATGATTCCGCACTCCGGGCGAAGGTGGGCGAGCACGCCATCGGCAGCTTCATGGAATTTTTCGATCGCCAGTCGGACGAAGGTCGCATCTCTATTGTGTTGGATGTGAAAGGCGCCGATGGATTCGGGGCCTTAAAGCCGGATAGACCTAAATCGACAAATCAGGGCAAGCCGGTTTTTGGGCAACTGGCGCTGCTGATCAGCGATGAACTTGGCTCCGTGGATTGGCTGGCTCCTTATTTCGACAAACTTCTGCGTTTTTATGCATCGTGGGTTGCCGGTTATCAAAGTTCGATTGGCCTTCTGGTCTGGGGAAATGATGTCGCCATCGGAAACGACAATGATCCGACCACATTCGGCCGGCCATTCTTTTCTTCCGCAAACGTACTTCTCAACTGCCTCTTCTATGCGGATTTGAAAGCGGCGGCCGAACTGGCCAGCCGGCTTAAACGTCCCGACGATCAGCAGCGCCTCAGCGCCCAGGCGAGCACGCTGGGAGAGCAGATTCAGAAATATTGTTGGGACCCGCGCGATGAATTTTATTACACCGTCGATGTGCAATGCGTCGATCGGCGAAAAGAATTGATTCCCGATGTTAAGCCCGGCATGGCCATGTCCTGGCACTGTTTGCCCCTGCGTATCCAAACCTTCACCGGCTTCCTGCCGCTCTGGTGCGGCCTGGCGACACCTGACCAAGCGAAGGCGCTGGTGCAGACCAATTATCTGGCGGATGATCGCTTTCGCGGAGATTGGGGTGTCCGATCGCTTTCATCAAAGGAGTCCATGTATTCCATGGCTCGCAGCGGGAATCCCAGCAATTGGCTGGGCCCCGTCTGGATCATCGTGAATTATTTTGTTTGGAAGGGGCTTAAAGATTACGGCTTCCATGATGAGGCGAGCGATTTGGCAGACAAAACGCTGCGCCTGCTGTCCGCCGATCTGGGCAAAAATGGCTCGCTGAATGAATATTACCATCCCGACACTGGCGCGGCGCTCAGCCACAACGGTTTTATGGATTGGAATCTGCTGGTGCTGGAGATGATGTGAATTTGATTTCCCCTGGGATGCAAATGGGATTAACTTAATGGCATTGTGCCTACCACCTTTAGTTGCCACGTTCCCGCCACGGGATCGGGAATCGGCTCCGATGCGTGTGCTAGACATTACCCAGAGGTACCTTTTCCTATCGCCACAGGGCGCGCGAATTGTACGACCGAAAACGATAATCTGGCTAGGCATGTAGACGAGTTGGCCACTCGTCCGATAATCTTGGGGAAGCAATGGCCGCGCCAATCTACAGTCAGGCACAAGTGGATCGAATGATCCGGACTCCGAAATTCGTGGAACAAGACGCATGGCAGAATAGGTCGGACTGTCGG
>Ga0302325_10027293_pt1 | contig 11840 bp, 10 predicted proteins | sample Palsa_T0_2_FD_201948 | JGI IMG/M metagenome (GOLD analysis project Ga0302325, IMG submission 201948) | Peat permafrost microbial communities from Stordalen Mire near Abisko, Sweden - Palsa_T0_2 | ecosystem: Environmental > Terrestrial > Soil > Palsa > Peat permafrost | place: Sweden: Abisko... | reverse complement strand
AGTGGTTGGCGCCCAGGACCTCGCAGCGGCCGTCGTAGGTGCGCCGGTCGATCTCCAAGGCCTTGCTGAAATTGCCGAGTAGCCGGTAACCGAGAGCGACATTACTCCGCACATTTAGCGTGCGCTCATTTATTTCGCCGAAGGTAGTTTCAAATTTTGCCAGTAGTCGTTCATCCCGGTCTAGGGCATCGCGAAACTGGCTGCGGGCGCGCAGAATCGCGCCGTAGATCGATTCGCAGAGCAGGGAAACCTTGAACCCATCACCCTCGGAATAAGGCTCGAGGAAAGGCCGGATCCGCCCGATGAGCTCGTGGGCATCGGCGATGCGGTCACCCCGGTACATCGCGACGGCGACCTCCACCGCCAGCATCAGCACCTTCAGATCGTCCTTACCGTAACGTTCCCGCCATACCTCGAGCGCATCCTGCCCGAACTGCATCGCCTCGACGTGCGCGCCGCGCAGGTGCAGTCGCCGCACCTGATCGATGATCAGGTCACGCAAGGCCGGGTTAGCCGTGACCAGGAACCTGTAGTCAGACTCAAGATGCTGCAGCGACAGGTCGTAGATCGCGTCGCCGCCGCTGCGATCGGGATTACCCGGGTTGGACGTGGCCAGCAGGGTGTCTACGGCCGCGCGGTACGCATTGAACTGGTCGATGTGGTCTTCGCGAAGTCGTCCTTGCGTAACCGCCTGGACCACCCGGTGCATCTGGATCAAATCCCGGGCCGCGTCCACCCTGGTCAGGGACAGCCGGTGCAACTGACTCGCCGCAGCACGGAAGCGCGGCGGAGAGGAGAGAAACTCGGCCAGACCGGGCGGATCGGAGATGTCCGCCGTCTCTTGCAGGAGAAGTCTGGCCGCGATCGGTTCGGGAGAGAAAAACGCGCACAGGTTGAACAAGTGCCTCGCGTCTTCAGTGAGCAGTTCATTCGACAGGGCCCACGTACCCGAGACGTGAGCGTGCGGATCCGAACCTCCGTGCTGCTCCGTCAGCAGGCTGTGCGCGTTGTCCGCGAACCTGGTGAGGTATTCGCCGGCGCTCCGCGCGGTCTCGGTGAGGTACGCGGCGGCATGGTCGATGGCGATGGGCAGGTAGCCAAGTTCCGCTGCTAGTCGTGCCGCCTCGCCGGAGCGGCGTGCGTCCTCGTCCTGGGCCGCCTTTCCGTGCCCGTCCTGGATCGCGAGGCTGGGTACCCGGCGGCGCAGGAAACTGACCGCTTCCGCGTCGGTAAACGGCGAGACTTCGACGGGGTCGGCCTTCGGGCTGCTGGGCCAGTTCCGCTGCCGCAAGGTGACGATGATATGGCCCTCCGGCCGACTAGCCGGCAGGTATCTTTCCAGGTCAAAGGGGTTAGCAACGTTGTCGTAAACGAGCAGCCAACTCGGCCCGGGCTCGGCTTGCAGCTTTTCAAGTGCGGCGGCGATAGTCCGGTCGCGACTGCTGTCCGTACCGCCCAGACGGGGTTCAAGCCGCCGGGCGAGGCTGACCAGGGCCTCCCTGACCCGGTCGTGATGCTCGGCGCGAATCCACCAGACAATGTCATACCTGTCTATATTGCTGTGAATGTATTCAGTCGCCAGTTCGGTTTTCCCGACGCCCCCCATGCCGGAAATAACCTGGACGCACGGGGATTCCTGGCGGCCCAGGTTGCGGCTTAGCGTCTCCAGTTCCTTGGTCCGGCCGGTGAAGTTGAGGTTGCGGGACGGGATCTCATTCGACCAGATCCGCTGCGACGGCCGAGGCGGCAGGCCGACGCCTCTCGGGACGGGAGACGATGAGCGTTCTGAAGGCCGGCCTGGCCACTGCATCTCGTCGGCGAGGCCATCGGGTGACATACCCGGCTCGTTCTGCGCCACCCACGCCGCATCCCAGAGGGCATGGAATTCACCCCGGCTCGGATCGGCACCGAGGGCCTTGACGATGACCTCCAGGAAATTCCAGCTTGGCACGCGGGAACCACTAAAGACGTTGTGCACCGTTGATGAGCTGACGTTACCGCGCCCGGCTCGCCTTGCGATCTCCCGCATCGATGGACGCCCCGCCTTTGAGTGCAGATCGTCGAGGCGCGCGAAGAGATCGGCAATAGGCCCTGGCGGCGTGGGCTCTCGCCTGACTGATCCCACCCGTAGATCAACCTCCCGGCTCCAATTATGTCCACTTTCGTCGTCTCTTGCACACGGCGGGGAAACACAGTGTCCGGTGTCCACTCAGTTCATCCTGGAATCGGGGTTACACAAAGCCGTCCACGGCAGTAAGCGCTCGTGCACCAAGCGGGACTTCTCACGCCCGCCTAGACATCCTGGAGACCTAGGTCATGCCCAGGGGGCCAGAGCAGGCAAGGAGAAACGAATGAACACCCGACTCCACGCGGTGGCGCCGCCGGAGAGCCAGCAGCCCGCCGGCCCCTGGCATCGCTCCATAGTCGCGGTTGATCTCGAGGGATCGACGACACGCACTAACCCGGCCAAGGGCGAACTGCGGAGGGTCATGTATGACCTCCTGGAGCACTCCTTGGAAGCGGCGCAGATAACCGCAAACCACCTGGAACCGCTGACCGACCGAGGCGACGGCGTACTGATCTTGGTCCGCCCGCACGACGACGTGCCCAAGACGGTCTTGCTCGGCCGGCTAATCCCGCTGCTTACCTACATGCTGAGCGAATACAACGCAGCGATCAGGGATCCCGCGTTGCGGATGCGGCTGCGGGCGGTGGTGCACGCGGGTGAGGTGCACGACGACAGCAGGGGCTTTTACGGCGAAGCTATCGACGTGGCGATAAAACTCCTCGATTCCGCCGCGGTCAAAACCGCGTTGCGGCAGGCCGAGTCTCCCCTGGCCCTGGTGGTATCGGAAGAAATCTATTTTGGGATCGTCGCCCACGGTTATGTCGGCAGCGAGGGATACTGCCCGCTGGCTCGAGTGCGTGTCACGAACAAGTTGCGCCGGGGCTGGGTATGCATCCCAGATCCGCGCGCGTCACTAGCACTACCGCCCCCTGGACAGGGCGATCACCCCGCACACCTCCTTCGTTCCGCCTGACTCCACGCCCGGTGGCCGGGGCTCGAGCGGACCGCGCTCAGCGACAGCGCCCGGGACAAGATCCACGGCAACGCCGAAGCGAGGTAGCGGAATGAATGGCTGCCGCAACGTGCACACTTCTCTGTGCAGGTTGCCATCGAGCAAATCGCGTAGGAGAGCGGCTTCGGCAACGCGGCCGCGATGCGAGCCCATTTCGCCCAGGCGGCTCCGCGGGATCCCGCGCGCCGGCAATTGCGCGGGACGTCTAGGCGTCTTGATCGTACTCGCTTAGCTCTAGTAGCCGCTAACTCGAAAAAAACCGGTCCTATGGAGCACTGGCCGCATATAACCGGCCCTGTGTTCCATATGGTCGACTGCTGCGAATCACACTGGCCACACCGGCCGCGACGGCCCCTAATGACCCGTGGGCTCGCTACGCGGCGCCCCTAAGCCCTATGTGAACGCAGGCCCGGCTGAAACGTGACCTCTCCCCGACGTTCCCATGACATTCCCGCGGACGCGGCGTGTGAAGCCCTTCACAAAGCCATCCGCGGGTCTGCGCTGACGGCCAAGGTCCAGGTGCCGGCGGAACAGCTGGACCTTGGCCGGCGGTAACGCGCAGTGGTGACAGTTCAGGTGACGGGTCAGGCGACGGCGGGGGCGGTCGGCTGGCGCAGCGGCGCCAGCGCGTTGCTCCAGGCGACGACCTGGTCTAGGAGGGTGTCGAGCGCGGCCGTGTTGTAGTCGCCGGGCCGGAAGACGCTGAAGTTCTCGAACTCGGTGAGCAGCGACAGCGCGACCTGCTGGCGGACGTCGGCCATCTGCAGTTCGCCGGCGATCAGACGCAGGTGCTCGGCGGCCCGGGCACCGCCGACGCTGCCGTAGGAGACGAAGCCGACGGCCTTGTTGTTCCACTCGGCGTACAGGTAGTCGATGGCGTTCTTCAGCACTCCGGAGGTGCTGTGGTTGTACTCAGGGGTGACGATGACGAACCCGTCGAACGAGGCGATCTTGGCGGCCCACGCCTTGGTGTGCTCGCCCTGGTACTGGCCCATCGAGGGCGGCAGCGGCTCGTCCAGGTGCGGCAGCGGATAGTCGCGCAGGTCGACGAGCTCGAACTCCGCGTCGCTGCGGCGCGAGGCGATGTCATACACCCACCGGGCGACCTGCTCGCCGTTGCGGTTGGGGCGGGTACTGCCGAGGATGATGCCGATCCGGGTCATGGGAAGTTCCTCCTGCGCTAGGTCGGGGGCGTGCACCAGCTAAAACGGACTTTACCCCGCTTAATATTCCGGTCGTAGCCGTTCCATCCCCGACACTCGCCGCCGGGCAGGTGAGAGGTCATCACCGGATACTGGTGATCGTCGTGCCCGACGAGGATCGCATCGCGCACCCCGAGCGCGGTGACGAATTCGGTGAGCCAGCGGACATGCGATTCGTAGCTGTAGTCGGTCGGCTCGGCGGGCTTGTCCGATCGGCCGAAGCCGACGAGATCCGGGACGATCACCCGCAGCCCCGCGTCGGCCAGCACCGGGATCGTCCGCCGGAACATGAACGACCGGGCCGGCTCACCGTGCAGAATCAGTACCGTGGTGGCGTCGGTGTCCCCTTCGGCGACGTAGTGCATCCGCAGCTCGCCGAGGCCGGGATCGTGCACCGGCAAGTAGTGCGCGTCGAAGTCAAAGTCAGGAAGGCTGCCGAAACGCTCGTCGGGCGTCCTGAGCACGGTCATGAGCGGATCCTCCATTATCGGTGTGATGCGGCCGGCTACCCGGAGCCGTGCTCATGCCATAGGGCACCGTCTCAACCTGCTTGGCAATGTCGGTCACCACGATCTCGGCGCCCTCCTTCGCGAACGCCAGCGAGTGCGAGCGGCCCTGGCCCCGGGCACCTCCAGTGATCAGTACGACTTTCCCGTCGAAGCGTCCCATGACTGTCCTTTCTGGTGGTGGCGGCGGCCGGTCCTCCGTTAGAACACTGGCGTCAGGCGGGCGGCCGGAATAGGTCTCACCGGGTCAATGTCAGTACGGACTTGGTCCCGGCAGACCACGACTGACCGGCACCGGGAAGCCGACACTTCACTCACGCGCAAGTCGAGCGAACACCAGAGGGAGAGTCGTCGTGGTCAACATCCGTGGTGAGGAAGTCCTGCTGCCGACCACCATCGTGGGTTCTTACCCGCGCGCTCAGTTCCTGGAGGGCAAGGTCTTCCCTCTCGGCGGGGTGAACGCGCCCGAGTTCCCGAGCTTCCGCGGCCGCACGCTTGGTCACCATGTACTGCTCGCTGAGCGCGACCAATGCCGCGGATGTCGTCCGGTTGCGGGCCACGAATGCGTCGAAGACGACCCGTTCACGCTCCGGCGCCCGCATCGACATCTCGCGTTCGATCTGCGCGCCTAGGTCCAGCGTGGCCGGCATGAGAAGGCCATTGGCATCGGCCGTCGGACAGGCCAGGTCGAGCACGCCCTCGATCCGCCGGGTGAGCGGATGGCGGATCGGCACCCCGGCGCACACCAGGCGCTGCAGCGGTTCGGTGTAGTGCTCGGCACCGAAGATGATGACCGGCGCCAGTTCCTCGAGCGCTGTCCCGACGCCGTTGGTTCCGGCGAGGTCCTCGGCGAGCACATATCCCTCTTCAATCGATACCCGGGCCAGCTTGTGCAGCGCCGACGTGTCCCCGGCCCATCGCCCCACGATTCGTCCGTCCGGGTCGGCGAGGACCAGGCTCACGTGGGTCCCGGCCAGTTGCAGGGCGAATCGGTCGAGCACGGGCCTGGCCGCTCGCAGCAGCCTCTCGGCCGACATGTCAGCCGCGTCATATGGGACCGCGATCCGGTCCATCGGTGCCGCGGCCAGCCGGCTTCGGGTCCACGAGCGCCGAATGGTCTGGGGCAGCTCCTGGGGAAGCTCTGCGCCCTCCTCGAGCGCGCGGCGGGCACGCCGCAGCACGGCCGGCGACGCTCTGCCGAATCGTGCATCCTGCCCCCGGGGCTAGGCGTACCTCCCCCAATAGTGGTGTTAAAAAATACCCATTGGCCAGTGTTCGCAACTGTGTCAATGTGGCACATCCTGCGTTGGCCCTACAGAGCCGGGCTCGTCAGCGCCGGAGCTGGGTCCAGCTGGCTGCGACCTCATCCCGGCCTAGGATCTCAACGGCCGGGGCGGGACTCCGGTTGGTGAGCCAGAGCAACAGATCGGATTCGGTGCCCCTTACGGCGGTATCCGCCTTGGCATGCCCCGGGACCGCGGCGGCATCGGCACCCGCGTCGAGGTCGACCCACCACTCGCTGGGCCCGTCGGTGGCGTGCAGGTGCAGGGAACCGGTCAAGCCGCTGACCTCGGGCTGGGTCAGCAGGCCGGGCAGGAACTCAGTCAGGAATTCCTCGATGCCCGCCGCGGCGACCTGGGCATCCAGCGGCTGGGGCGGTGCAGCGCCAGCGAGGCTCGCGGCGTGCTGGGCATCCCACCGGTGGATAGCCAGTTCTACGGCCAGTCGCCGTCGCCACCAGCCAGCCCGCCGCTCGCCGCGGCTCGAGAACGTCCAGGCCGGCGAGTCGACGTCGGTGGCGGTCAGGATGTCCAGGGTCCGGCTCAGATGGGCCGAATACCAGGACGCCAACGCGGCGTGCTCGGCCGGCGGGGTTTCCCGGTCCTCGCGCGCAACACGTTCGCCGGTAGCGACGATCCTGGCGATCCAGCCCAGGATCGCGCCCATATGGCCGACGAGGGCGGCGGAATCCCAGCCCGGGCAGTACGGAACGGGCCGTAGCCAGTCCGTTTCTGCGGCCGTCAGCAGGTCGCGGCCGTCTGCCGCGGTGATGGTCAGGTCGAGTTCAGGCATGGCGCGCAGTGTCCGACCGGTGCTCCTTACCACCGTCGCCGGCTTTGGCGCCGGGGTCGGTCCGCAAGAATCGGTCCAGCTCCGCCCAACCTGTCATGATCGCCTCACCATACCCGCGTCGTCCGGTCCCGCCTCCCCGACGGTACCCGGTCTGTGGACTGGCTAGTGCCGCGACTTCACCGCGCCACGCGGGACGCCGCTAAGGCAGGCTCCAGTGCTGGTTGGCGCTGTTCTTGCAGGTGTACACGATGAGCTGGGTGCCGTTCTTGGTGGAGTACGCGGGGTCATCGAGGCACAGCGTGCGCCCGTGCGCCGTCAGGACGTACTCGCCCTGCGAGTTGTGGCTCCAGAGCTCGTTCGTGCCGCCGTTGCAGGTGTAGAGGATGACGGTGCTGCCGCTGCCGCCTCCTGCCTTGTCGTTCATGCACATGCTGCCGCGCTTGAGCTCCCCGCCGCTGAACGACCACGACTGAGCGCTGTCGCTGCTGCTGCACTTCCAGGCCACGATCTTCGTGCGGAGGGCAGAACTGGCGCCGGAGTCATCCGCGCACATGCTCGAGTAGCCCCGGACCTCGTGTACGGCGGGCGCCGCGGTCTGTGAGTACGACAGCGAGACGTTGATGCTGTTGCCGCCGGCCTGGAGCTGGGCAGCGGCCGAGAAAATGCACGAGTCAGGCTGTGCATAGGGATGAGAGACGGTGCGGCTGACCGGCGTCTCAGCGGTGAAGCTCCCCGATTTGGTGCCGGACCCCGTCCCCTGCGAGCACACGTCGGTCCAGGCCACGTAGACGTCCTGGTCCGGGCTAGAGGTCACGCTCACGGTGAGCGTGACCGGCTTGGCTGCGGTGCCGCCGGCGGCACAGGTGGCGTAATCACCCTCGGCGCTGCACGAGCCGATCCCCGTGCTGGCACCGGCGGCCGAAGCCGCGGCGATGACGCCTGCCGTCACGAAGATGGTTGCTGCGATGGTGGCGCTGACGCGCCTGAGCCCTCTCATACCGTCCCCTCCCATAACTTCTGCGGACCAGCGACCGAACGGTCGTCGACGAGGGGACGGATGGGCAATACCGCAGATGTCAAAAATGACTATCTTCTGGTCCTATTCCCTCAGCGCGGTGTATTCCGCACCTAAGGGACAGACGCACAGCAAGCGACTCCGGTGCACACTGACAGCCAGCTTGACGCAGGCTCGTGATCTCCCTGTGTCCGGATGGAGTGGCCGGCCGGGGATCGCTAGTCGATACGGCCGGTCAGAGCTTGCCGGCGGCGATGTCGGCCAGGTTGACGCGGGTCACCGCGTAGGTGACGGTGCCGGTGACCTGGCCGGCCGGGCCGCTGGCGATCTTCAGCGGGATGCCGGTGTCGGCGTTGACGGTGATCGCCTCCTGGTAGGCAGGTCCCGTCTCGGCCTTGGGGTTGGCCGTGTCGATCCCTACGCTCCCAACTCCGCCGCGCCGGCGGTGAGGGTGAGCGTGGGCTGGCCGTCAACGGTGCCGCGGGTGACGGTGATGCCGGGCAGCGCGGACACCAGGCGCAGCACGCCGGACCGCACCTGGGGGTTGCCGGAACCCGCCACCAGCGCGTCCTCGCAGTTCTCCCAGACGTAGTTGTCGATCTGGATCCCGCCGGCCGACATGTTCTTGACCTGCGCCGAGAGCCAGGCGGGGACCGGGGTCGGGTAGGGCCAGGCCATCTTCAGCGCGGCGGTGTCCAGGTCGCCGGTCACCGCGTAGGTCGCTGCGGCGACCTCCCGGTCGAACTGGCCGTCGCCCTGGTTATTGTTCTCCTTGACCTGGGCCGGCAGGCCGGCCTCGGTGCGGGAGAAGAAGTACCGGCCATCGTCGGTGTACAGGTCCCAGACGTTGATGCTCGCGTGGCCCGGGGTGCCCGTCTTGCGTTCTACCAGCGTGGCGTCGCCGGCCGGCCGCGGCGCGGCGGCCAGGTCAGCGGCCAGCGTCACCAGTGGCGGCCGGGTATCGGCCGATCCGGCGGACGAGGCCGACGCGCCGGTATTCGCCGGGTGCGCATCGCTGGCCTGGGCCGTTCTGGGCGGCCCGGACGGAACGGCGCTGGCCACGCCCACTGCCGCCACCGCGGCGACCGCGGCGACGCCGACACCGATGCTGCCCCGAGCGATCCGGTCGCGCAGGCGGGCCTGCCGGGCGCGATGCTCGATGGCCGACACGTCCGGGGTGAAGGGCTGTGCTGCGACCAGGTCGCGGCGACCTGCCCTCCAACCTGGCCATCCTGGCCGCGGCCGTCGCCTATGCCACGCTCGGCGCGCTCGTCATCTGCCGTGCGGGGAACCTCATTGGCTGGCTCATGCTGGCCGAGGGCACCGCGCTGGTCGTCATGACGCTGGCCGCCACCTACGGCCTGCTGGGGATCGCCACCGTCCCGGGCGACCTTCCGGCCGCCCAGCGGGTGGGCACGCTGGCGGAATGCAGTTTCGCCAGCGTCACCTTCGTCATCGCGTTCACGCTCTTGCTGTTCCCGACCGGAAGGCTGCCTTCACGGCGGTGGCGGCCGGTAGCGGCAGCGGGCATCGTGCTGGCCGGGCTGACCACGATCGGCTTGGTCCTCCGGCCGCATGGTGCAGCTGCCCCCTCCCGGCGGGGTCTCGGCGACCTTCGCCAACCCGTTCGGCACGACGCACCTGCCGCCGGTGCTGCGGGACGTGCTGATCGGCGGCTGCTGCGGCAGCAGATCAAGTGGCTGACCCTGGCGGCGGGCGCGTTCGTCGCCAGTCTCTCGCTTGCCTCGCTGTCCCTGTGGGCCGGCCAGCCCGGACTGAACTCCGCGGCCAACTTTGTCTCGGAAGTCGTCCCGCTCTTCGGCATCCCGGCCGCGATAGCCGCCGCCATCCTCAAGCACCAGCTCTACGACATCGACCGGATCATCGGCCGTACCTTGTCCTACGCCATCGTGACCGGGTTGCTGGTGGGGGTGTATGCGGGGCTCGTGCTGCTCGCCACCCAGGTGCTGTCGTTTTCCTCGCCGGTGGCGGTGGCTGCGTCCGCTCTGGCCGCCGCGGCGCTGTTCAGCCCGCTGCGCCGCCGGGTGCAGCAGGCCGCCGACCGCAGGTTCAAGCGCGCGCGCTACGACGCTGACCACACGGTCACCGCCTTCGCCGCCCGGCTGCAGGGGGAGGTCGACATCGGCGCGGTCCGCGCGGACCTGCTCGACACCGTGAACCGGACCCTGGAACCCGTCCAGCTCTCGGTCTGGCTGAGCTCTGTGCCTGAGCGCAAAGGGCTAGGCGGCGGGGACACCGATGGCTCGGGACCAGACGAGGGTCAGGGAGTCCACCACGACACGGGAGTCGAACTCCTTGCCCAGGAAGAACCAGATGTAGCAGGTCTGGTCCACCATGGCGCCGAGGACCTCGGCCAGCATGACCGGGTCTAGCTGCGGGTCGGCGATGTCCAGTTGATGCTGGCCCTTCAGCAGGGCGCGCATGCCACCCATGCTGGTGCCGTGAACCACTGCCGTTCGGCGTGGATCAAAGTTTTTTAGTCCGGCCTGCTGGATCGCTTGCTCGGCCGCGGCCAGGGCGAATTGCGCGAACAGGTCCGTGCCCGCTTCCACCTGGTCGGTCATCCACTCCAGCGGGCGGAAGTCAGGCACCGCGGTCCACCAGGCCACCGGGGCGGCGCCGGGACCGACCCACGGGGCGGGCCGCACGGCCACCTCGTTGCCCAGCAGCCCCCCGATCAGCCGGGGCACGCCCGTGCCCAGCAGGGAGACCGCTCCCGTGCCCGTGATGACAACACCGTCCATCGGATTGCCTCTCCAGCCGCACGCGATTGACGATGACGTCACAATCATGCTAGGACCGGCGAAAAGGCAGCGTCAAGGAGCGCCGTGCGCGCCGGTTAGACGGTGAGCCGGCTCCAGGTGGCGCCCGCGTCGCGGGTTATCCACAGGTAGCCGTTGGTGCCGAGGGCCACGCCTTGGGTGTCCGTTTCGAACCCGACCAGGGAGAAACCGTGCCCGGGGTCGGTCAGCGAGACCTGCCAGCCGGGCCCGGTGAGCCGGTACAGGTCCGGCCCGTTGTTCCAGGCGAACCGCCCGCCGGTGACCGCTGTCACGCCCTGCGGCGGCTGAGGCGGCGGCGGGTTCGTGGCGCTCCAGCCGCGGCCCTGGTCGCCGGACACGTAGGCCAGCTGGGTCTGCGACTGATTGTTCATGGTGTCGCAGACCAGGTAGACCTGGCCGTCGGTGGAGGTCCCGAGCGGGGCGAACGGCACGTACGTCTTCCCCTGCCCGCACGGCAGCGAAGCGTGGCGTACCGGCTGGGTGCCGGCGAACACGTCCAAGGACGGGGCGATCGGCCCGGCGCCCTGCTGGCCGACGACGTAGGCGACGTCGCCGTGCACGGTGAGGGTCGCCGAGCGGTCCGGGGTGGGGCCGAGGTTCGTCCAGGCGGTGCTGCCCACCCGGGCCCGCCGGACGTTCGGGTAGGGCTGCGGGCCGGCCAGTGACCACACCCAGCCGCCGGCGGTTTCGAGCGAGACCACCTGGGTCAGCCCGCCCGGTTGCCAGGAGGCGGCGCCGTCGGTGGTGATCCAGAGCGAACCAGCGGCGCTCCAGGCGTAGCCGACCTGCGGGGAGGCGAACCGGAGGTGCGCCGCGCCAGCGGGCGGGTCGGGGAGCCGGGTCCAGCTGGCGCCGCCGTCGGTCGTGGTGACCAGCTCGCCGCTCCCGAGCGCCCAGCCTTGATCGGCGGAGACGAAGCTCACGTCCTGCACGTCGATCGGGCCGGCGGCCCGCGTGCTCGGGGGCGCCGAGGTTGGCGGGGTCGACGAGGTGGCGGCGGCGACGGAGGGGCTCGCGGTGACCGACGCGGCCGACGACGACCCGGAGCCGGGCTTGGACGTACCGCAGCCGGCCAGCGCAACGAGTGCGACCAGTGCCGCGACGGTCACCGAAAAGCATCTGCTCATATTCCCTGGACGCCGAAGTCCCGCACCCGGTTG
>Ga0302325_10027292_pt1 | contig 11841 bp, 15 predicted proteins | sample Palsa_T0_2_FD_201948 | JGI IMG/M metagenome (GOLD analysis project Ga0302325, IMG submission 201948) | Peat permafrost microbial communities from Stordalen Mire near Abisko, Sweden - Palsa_T0_2 | ecosystem: Environmental > Terrestrial > Soil > Palsa > Peat permafrost | place: Sweden: Abisko... | reverse complement strand
CGCGGGATCGGCAAGTCCCGCGGCAAGCGCCCGATGCTGCTCGCCGCGGTGGCGGTCGTCGCCGTGGTCATGGCCGGCGCCGGCGCCTACGTTTTCCTGCACAGCTCGCAGACGCCGGTAACCGACACGAGCTCCGCAGGCCCGCTGCCCACCGTGGGCGCCGAGCCGTCCACGCAGGCGTGCGTGAAGCAGTTCGGACCGTACTGCCACATCGAGCTGAGCACCGACGACCCAACACCGCTCACGGTCGGCGAGCTCTTCCCGCCCGCGTTCACCAACGAGACGGACAAGGGCTCCTTCTCGCTCGTGTCCACCAAGCTGGACAAGACGTGCTCGAACGCGGTGATCGGCCAGGATCTGATCACCGCGCTCAAGTCCGGCAAGTGCACGCAGGTGCTGCGTGCCAGCTACATGTCAGGGAACAGCCAGATCATGGGCACGATCGGCGTGGTCAACCTGGACTCGACCAACCAGGCGCACTACGCGGGCAAGGTCGTCGGCCAGGACGACTTCATCGCGCCGCTTGCCGCGGCCAAGGGTCTCGCGAAGAAGCTCGGCAAGGGCACAGGCGTCGTCGAAGCGGAGTTCAAGGGCCACTACCTGATTCTGACCTGGTCCGAGTTCGCCAACGGAACCATGCCGAAGACCAAAGCCCAAGACAACCAGCTTGAGCAGTTCAGCAACGACCTAATAGCGGGAACCGCCAACATCTCCCTCAGCCAGCGCATGGTCACCGGCGCCCCAGCGTCGCCCGGTGCGACGTCGTAGCAGTGACGTCGTAGCAGTTGACGTCGTAGCAGTTGACGTCGAAACCGCCGGCTAACGCTCGTCGGCGGTGCGCACCCGGCGGGTGACGGAGGCGCGGGAGGCGAGCTGGTCGGCCGGCGGGTAGCGGACCTCTTCGAGTGACAGCCCGTGCGGCGGTACGACCCGCACGGTTGGGTCGCGGACGGCCGTCGCGAGCACCTCGGTCGGCCAGGTCACCGATCGGCTGCCCTCGCCGACCGAGAGCAGCGCGCCCACCAGTGCCCTGACCATGTTGTGACAGAACGCGTCGGCGATGACGCAGCCGACCGCTGTGCCGTCATCGCCCCGCCGCCAGTCGAGGCGGCGCAGCGCCCGCACCGTCGTCGCGCCCTCCCTGCGTCGGCAGAATGCGGCGAAGTCGTGCTCGCCGAGGAGCAGCGATGCCGCCTCGTTCATCGCCGTGAGGTCCAGCGCGTGTGGGTGCCAGAGCGTATCCTGCCTGCGCAGCGGGTCGGCGGTGGCCGGCTGGTCGCAGATACGGTACGCGTACCGCCGCCAGAGCGCGGAGAAGCGCGCGTCAAACCCCTCGGGTGCTTGCCCGATCGCGCGCACCCGGATGTCGGGCGGCAGCGCCCGGGCCAGCCGCCACAGCGCGACGTCCGCATGGGCCGCCCACGCGTCCGCGGGCAGATCCGCGTGGACGACCTGCCCGCGCGCGTGCACCCCCGCGTCGGTCCGCCCGGCGACCGTAAGCCGCGGCGGCTCTGGCAGCCTGAGCACGCGGCCAAGCGCCCGGGAGAGCTCGCCCTCGACGGTCCGCCGCCCCGGCTGCGCCGCCCAGCCGGAGAACTCGGTCCCGTCATAAGAAAGATCAATTTTTGCCCGAACGGACCCGGCCGACTCTCCGCCCTCAATTACTTCTCTCAACTCAGCAGACACGCATTCCAGTATTCAGCCGGTCCGGAAACCAGCGTGGGTCGGTGCACCCTTTCCAGGCACACCGACCCACGGCAATGGTTTCCCTGCTGACCAGGAGGGGGCTGTCAGGCTTCCGGCTCCGCGTCGTCCCCCGACTCGTCGAGGTCCTCCGCGCCGTCAGCGCCAGCCAGCTCGGCGGCGGCCTCCGCGTCGGCGGCGGCCTCCGCCTCGACAGCAGTCTCCGCGACCGACTCCGGCACGGCCGGCGCGGCCGGGCGGCGGGTGCGGCGACGCGACTTGCTCGCGCCCACCTCTTCCCGCACCAGCTCGATGACCGCCATCGGGGCGGCGTCGCCCTTACGGTGGCCGATCTTCGTGATGCGGGTGTAGCCACCAGGCCGGTCGGCCATGGCCGGGCCGATCTCGGTGAACAGTGAATGCACGATGCCCTTGTGCGGGACCACGGTCAGCACCTGACGACGGGCGTGCATGTCACCGCGCTTGGCGAAGGTGATCAGCTTCTCCGCGTAGGGACGCAGCCTGCGCGCCCTGGCCTCGGTCGTGGTGATCTTCCCGTGCTCGAACAGGGCGGCTGCCAGGTTCGACAGCATGTGCTTCTGATGAGCAGGGCTGCCCCCCATCCGGGCACCCTTGGTAGGCGTGGGCATGATGCCCCTCTCTGTTATCTTCCGGGGGGACGACCCCCCGTACCCCCTGCCGCAGGCCCGATCCTTCGGATCTTATCGGGCCTGCGGCAGGGGCCTTAGCACGGCTTGGTCTTAATACTGTTCGGTCTCGACGTAGCTTTCGTCATCTTCGCCGCCGAAGTTGTCCACGGCGCTGCTCGGGTCGAACCCGGGCGGGGAGTCCTTCAGGGCCAGGCCCATGTCGACCAGCTTCTGCTTGACTTCCTCGATCGACTTCGCGCCGAAGTTCCTGATGTCAAGCAGATCCTGCTCGCTGCGCGCGACCAGTTCACCCACGGTGTGGATGCCCTCGCGCTTGAGGCAGTTGTAGGACCGGACGGTGAGGTTCAGGTCCTCGATCGGCAGCGCCAGGTCCGCCGCGAGCGCGGCGTCCGTCGGCGACGGGCCGATGTCGATGCCCTCGGCGTCGACATTGAGCTCCCGCGCCAAGCCGAACAGCTCGGTCAGCGTCTTACCGGCGCTGGCCACCGCGTCCCGCGGACGCATGCACTGCTTGGTCTCGACGTCCAGGATCAGCTTGTCGAAGTCGGTGCGCTGCTCGACCCGGGTGGCCTCCACCTTGTAGGTCACGCGGAGCACAGGCGAGTAGATGGAGTCGATCGGAATCCGGCCGATCTCCTGACCCGGCTGCTTGTTCTGAGTCGCGGAGACGTAGCCACGGCCGCGCTCGACCGTTAGCTCCATCTCCAGCTTGCCCTTGCTGTTGAGGGTCGCGATGTGCAGCTCCGGGTTGTGCACCTCGACGCCCGCGGGCGGCGCGATGTCAGCCGCGGTAACCGCGCCTGGACCCTGCTTGCGCAGGTACATCACCACCGGCTCGTCGTGCTCCGAGGAGACGACGAGCTGCTTGAGGTTCAAGATGACGTCGGTGACGTCCTCCTTGACCCCCGGCACCGTGGTGAACTCGTGCAGCACACCCTCGATGCGGATCGAGGTGACCGCCGCCCCCGGGATCGAGGACAGCAGGGTCCGCCTGATCGAGTTACCGATCGTGTAGCCGAAGCCAGGCTCGAGCGGCTCGATCGTGAACTTCGACCGGTAGTCGCCGAGCTGCTCCTCGCCGAGCGAGGGACGCTGTGCAATGAGCATGAAACTTTCCTTTCCGCGGCCACCACTATTTGAGACCGCGAACGGCGGCGGGCGATTGTCGCCCGCCGTTTCTTACTTACTTCGAGTAGTACTCGACGATCAGCTGTTCCTGGACCTGGGTGTCGATCTGTGCCCTGGCCGGGAGCTGGTGGACGAGGATGCGCATCTGGTCGGGCATGAGCTCAAGCCACGCGGGGACGGTGCGCTCGCCGATCTCGGCCCGCGCCACGACCATCGGGGTCAGCTCGAGGGACTTGCGGGCGACCTCAACGACGTCGTTCTCGCGCACCCGGTAGGACGGGATGTTGACCCGCTTGCCGTTCACGAGGAAGTGGCCGTGCGTGACGAGCTGGCGGGCCATGTCACGGCTCTTGGCGAACCCGGCGCGGTACACGACGTTGTCCAGGCGGCTTTCGAGGATCTGCAGCAGGGTCTCGCCGGTACGGCCGGACTTGCGGGCCGCCTCGACGTAGTAGCCCTCGAACTGCTTCTCAAGCACGCCGTAGATGCGGCGGGCCTTCTGCTTCTCGCGGATCTGCTGGAGGTACTCGCCGTCCTTGGCGCGGATGCGGCCGTGCTCGCCCGGCGGGTAGGGCCGGATCTCGATGGCGCACTTCGGCCCATCGCACTTGGAGCCCTTCAGGAACAGCTTCACCTTCTCGCGCCGGCACAGCTTGCAGTCCGGTCCTGTGTATCGAGCCATCAGTCTCTCCTCAGACTCGCCGGCGCTTGGGCGGGCGGCAACCATTGTGCGGAACGGGGGTGACGTCCTGGATGGAGCCCACCTCAAGGCCGGTCGCCTGCAGCGACCTGATGGCGGTCTCGCGGCCGGAGCCCGGCCCCTTGACGAAGACGTCGACCTTCTTCATGCCGTGCTCCATGGCACGGCGCGCGGCGGCCTCCGCGGCCTGCTGTGCGGCGTAGGGGGTCGACTTGCGCGAGCCCTTGAACCCGACCTGCCCAGAGGACGCCCACGCGATCACGTTCCCGATGGGGTCCGTGATCGAGACGATGGTGTTGTTAAACGTGGACCGGATGTGGGCGTGCCCGTGAGCTACGTTCTTCCGCTCCTTGCGGCGTACCTTCTTGGGCGCACCCGCGCTGCGGCTCTTTGGCGGCATCTGCTTCCTGACTCCTGAGGTGATCGGTCCCGAAGGGAGGGACTACTTCTTCCCGGTCTTCTTCTTGCCGGCGACGGTCTTCTTCTTGCCCTTGCGGGTACGCGCGTTGGTTTGCGTCCGCTGACCGTGCACAGGCAGCCCCCTGCGGTGCCTGATGCCCTGGTAGCAGCCGATCTCGATCTTGCGGCGGATGTCGGCAGCTACCTCGCGGCGAAGGTCACCTTCGACCTGGTAGTTCGCGTCGATCCACTCGCGCAGCTTCTGCAGGTCGTCCTCGGTGAGGTCGTAGACCCGGGTGTCACCGCTCACGCCAGTGGCGGAGAGGGTCTCCATGGCCCGGGTGCGGCCGACGCCGTAGACATAGGTCAGCGCGATCTCAAGCCGCTTCTCGCGCGGCAGGTCAACGCCAGACAGACGTGCCATATGGGGCGGTACTCCTTCTTCTTGTGGAGGTCCTCCGCACCGCCTCCCGACCCAGCCCCAGGACGGGCCCCGGCCTCCAACCGGGGGATGCGGCCCAGGATCGAGATCTTGTGCCGCTTGCGGTGCGCGTACTACTTCACGTATTCAGTTTTCTCGTTGGCTGCGTCTTAGCTGCCATCCCCCGCGCGCGTAGCGCGCATCGGGGGGTGTTGGGGGGTCGCTCAGCCCTGGCGCTGCTTGTGCCGGGGGTCCGAGCAGATCACCATGACGCGGCCGTGGCGACGAATGATCCTGCACTTGCTGCAGATCTTCTTAACGCTCGGCTTGACCTTCACGGCAAACTTCTCCTCATGGCCCGCGTGACGGGCCGGTTAGCTCCGGGCACCGCGGTGTCCGGATGCCCCTTACTTGTACCGGTAGACGATGCGACCACGGCTCAGGTCGTACGGACTGAGTTCAACGACCACCCGGTCGTCGGGCAGGATCCGGATGTAGTGCATCCGCATCTTCCCGCTGATGTGGGCGAGTACCTTGTGCCCGTTGTCCAGCTCCACGCGGAAGAAGGCGTTCGGCAACGTCTCGACCACCGTGCCCTCAATCTCGATGGCGCCGTCTTTTTTGGGCATGTCCTCCGCACTTCGTCCTGCGTAGTCTTGGTTATTAGTGTGCGCCCAGGCGAGAACACCGGGCTGGACGTAAGTAATCCCCCGTGGCGTACTGCCCTGCGACGCCGCCATGAATGGCGACGTCATTTGAGGTAGAGCCATGCGGAAAGGCCAGCCGATGGGCCGCAGCAGAGTTTACCCCAGCCGCCCCGGTTAAGCGAACCGGCAGCCCGCCTGCCCTATAAGGATACGCGATGACGTGGCCGGCGAGACCTGGCTGCAGGTGGTCAGGGACATGCACAAGTTACGCGCGATTTGCCAGGTAACAGGCCGCCATCATCTTCCAGGCCGCGGATTTAACAGGGAAATGCCTACAGCTTGCCGACGAACCGTCCCATCCGGGTCAGTGCCTCCTCCAACTGCGGTAGGGCTGTCGCGTAGCAGCACCGGACATGCCCCTCGCCCGACACACCGAACACATCGCCAGGCACGACCGCCACGCGCTCGGCGAGCAGCAGCCGCTCGGCGAACTCCTGTGAGGTCAGCCCGGTGCGCGCGATGGACGGGAACGCATAGAACGCGCCGCCGGGCTCGGGGCAGTCAAGCCCGATGTCCCGCAGCCCCGTGACGAGCAGACGGCGCCTGCGGTCGTAGTCGGCGACCATCTGCCGCACGTCGGCCTCACCGCCCCGCAGCGCCTCCACGGCCGCCGCCTGCGACACGTGCGCGGCGCAGAGCATCGTGTACTGGTGGATGCGGCCGGCCAGCTCGGCGACCGGTGCGGGCGCACACAGGAACCCGACCCGCCAGCCGGTCATCGCGTGCGCCTTGGAGAACCCGCCGAGCAGCACCGTTCTGTCCGCTGCTCCCGGCAGCGAGGCAAGGCACGTGTGCGCAGCGGTATAGGAGAGCCGCTCGTAGATCTCATCGGAGATCAGGTACAGGTCATGACGGACGGCGACCCCGACAAGGGCGGCGAGATCCTCCCGGTCCTGGACCGCGCCGGTTGGGTTGGCAGGTGAGCCGATCAGGATCGCCTTCGTCCGCGGCGTCACCGCGGCCTCGACCGCGTCGGCGTGCAGCCTGAACCCGTCCGCGCTGCTTGTCGGCACGTACACCGGGGTCCCACCGGCGAACGCGACGCAGGGCCCGTAGGCCACGTAGCACGGCTCCGGGATCAGCACCTCGTCGCCCGGCTCGAGCAGGACCCGCAATGCCAGGTCAAGCCCTTCAGACACCCCGGACGTGATGAGGCACTCGCCGCCCGGTCGGTAGCTGACCCCGTACCTGCGGTCCAGGTCCTCGCAGATGGCGTCGCGCAACTCGGGCAGGCCCGCGTTCGACGTGTACGTGGTCAGGCCGCGCTCAAGGGCTTCGATCCCGGCCTCCCTGACCCGCCACGGCGTCACGTAGTCAGGCTCGCCGACGCCGAGGGAGATCACGTCATCCATCGAGGCGGCGATGTCGAAGAACCGCCGGATCCCCGACGGCGGGCACGCCGCCACTACCCGGTTGAGCGGCCTCACGGAGCCACCGTCAGCCGGTGATCCCCCGCGGCCTCGATCAGCAGCACGCCGTCGTCCTTGTACGCCTTCATCACAAAGTGCGTCGCGGTCGCGCTCACCCGGTCGATCGTCGCGAGCTTGCGGGCCACGAAATCGCCGATCTCGTGAATGCTGCTGCCCGTCACGACGCACCGTAGGTCCTGTCCCCCGGATACCAGGTGCACCGACCGTACCTCGGGGAACTGCGCGATCCGCGCCGCTACCCCGTCGAACCCCGTGCCCCGCTCGGGTGAGACCGACACATCGATCAGCGCGGTGACCGTCTCCGCGCCCGTAACCTGCCGCATCCGCTCCAGGTCGACCACGGCCTTATACCGCCGGATGACCCCGTCCCGTTCCCACTCGGCGATCTTCGCCCGTACCACTTCAACGTCTAGCCCCGTCATGACCGCGATACGCTCGGGCGTGGCACGGCCATCTTCCAGCAATATGTCGATAATCTCTCGCACCGGCACAGGATATAGAGAGACGCCGTCGCTACGAGTGGTCGGGCGGGCGGCGGGCGATGGTGAGTGCCCACGGTATGACGATAAGCAGGAACCACGGGAGCCAGGCGGCACCGCCGGCGACTATGCCGACGCCGAGCCAGATGACCAGCAGCAGCGAGCTTGCCGCCGTCCAGGTGAGCCAGCCCGCCACCGACCGCGGGAGGATCTGGCCACCGCTGCCCCGTGGCATCACCGCGGAGCGCGACGCGGGACGGATGCTAGCGGAGGGAAGCTGGTACAGGTCGATGGCGGGGAGATCCGCGAGCAGCGCGTCGAGGTCGCCATGCGTTCTGGCAGCGAATACCCCTTCAATGCGGGTCTCGAACTCTTCGGCCGTCAGCCTCCCCACGGCGTGGTGCTCGCGGAGCAACGCGGCGGTCCGCTCCCTGTCCTCATCCGAGGCGCGCATCTGCTCACCTGACATCGGATACTCCAGCGGTAGCGGAACTCTCTGGGCTCGTCTCCGTCAGGGCGGTGAGAACCCACGGGCCGTCCGGTGTGATGCCTACCGTGTGCTCGAAATGCGCGGCGCGGGAACCGTCGGCGGAGATGACCGTCCAGCCGTCGGTAAGCTCCTTCGTGAACCTCTCGCCCCGGGTAATCATCGGCTCGATCGCCAGCGCCATCCCGGCGCGCAGCACGGGTCCCTGGCCCGCCTGGCCGTAATTGCGGACCGTCGGCTCCATGTGCATCTCGGTGCCGATACCGTGGCCGGTGTACTCGCGGATCAGGCCGTACTCGCCCGAGGCTAGGACCGAACGCTCTACCGCGTGCGAGATATCACCGAGCCGTCGCCCGGGCACAGCCTGCCCGATGCCCGCCCACATCGCCTTCTCGCACGCGTCGAGTAGCGCCTGGTCCACCGGGTCGATCTCCCCCACTCCGACGGAGATCGCCGCGTCCCCATGCCACCCGTCCAGGATCGCCCCGCAGTCGATGGAGATCACGTCGCCCGGCATGAGCAGGATGTCCTGCCTGGGGATGCCGTGCACGATGACCTCGTTGACCGAGGCGCAGATGGTACCTGGATACCCGAAGTAGCCAAGGAACGAGGGCACCGCCCCCGCCGACCTGATCTCCTGTGCCGCGATCGCGTCGAGGTCGGCCGTGCTGATCCCCGGCCGTACCGCCTCCCGCAGCACTCGCAGAGTATGCGCCACCACGAGGCCGGCCGCACGCATGCGCTCAAGCTGCTCGGGCGTCTTGATCTGGATCGCCGATTCCCGCCGCACTCGCATGCCCACCGCTCCTATCTCCCGGGGGGACGACCCCCCGTACCCCCCGATGCGCTGGTTCGTCGGCCCGATGAGAGCAAGGATATCGGGCCGACAAACCAGCGCGAAGAGCTACGGGTGGCGGTTAACGCACGTAGGGCTGCAAGGCGTCAAGTGCCCGAGCTGTGACCTCTTCCACCGGCCCGGTCGCATCGATGCCAACCAGAATTCCCTCATCGGCGTAGAAGGCGATCAGCGGTGCCGTCTGGTTGTTGTACACCTCAAGACGGTGCCTGATCACCTCTTCCTTGTCGTCGTCGCGCTGGAAGAGCTCGCCGCCGCAGTCGTCGCAGACGTTCGGGCTCGCGGGCGGGTCGTACATCATGTGCCAGACCCGCTCGCACCGGCGGCACGTTCGGCGGCCGGACAGCCGACGGACCACCTCTTCCTCGTCAACGACGAGCTCGAGGACGACCGTCAGCCTGGTCTCCATCTCGGCCAGCATCTTCTTCAGAGTCTCGGCCTGCGGCACGTTCCTTGGGAAGCCATCGAGCAGGAAGCCCGCCTTCGCGTCGGGCTCGGCGAGCCGGTCGCGAACCATGGCCACGGTGACCTCGTCCGGGACGAGGTCACCGCGGTCCATGTACTCCTTGGCCTTGGCCCCGAGATCGGTGCTGTTAGCGACGTTGTACCGGAAGATGTCACCTGTCGAGATGCGCGGAATCGCCAGGTGGGACGCGATGAAGTGGGCCTGAGTCCCTTTGCCCGCTCCGGGGGGCCCAACAAGGACGATGCGCACTATCGCAAGAAACCTTCGTAATTACGCTGCTGCAGCTGGCTCTCGATCTGCTTCACCGTATCAAGGCCAACGCCGACCATGATCAGCAGGCTCACGCCGCTGAACGGGAACTGCTGACCCACACCGATCGAGGCGAGCGCCACCAGCGGGAACAGGGCCACGATGCCGAGGTAGAGCGACCCCGGCGTGGTGAGCCTGTTGAGCACGTAGGAGAGGTACTCCGCGGTCGGCCGCCCCGGCCTGATGCCAGGGATGAAGCCGCCGTACTTCTTCATGTTGTCGGCGACTTCGATCGGGTTGAACGTGATCGACACGTAGAAGAACGTGAACGCGATGATCAGCAGGAAGAACGCGCCCATGTAGAACCACATGTTACCCAGGCTGCTGCTACTGCCGATCTCCAGGTAGCGCTGCACCCAGGAGTCCCAGCCCTGCGGCTTGGTGGTGTTGCCGAACAGCGACACCGCGAGCTCCGGGATGTACAGCAGGCTCGAGGCGAAGATGACCGGGATAACGCCCGCCTGGTTCACCTTCATCGGGATGTAGGTGGACGTGCCGCCGTACATCCGGCGCCCCACCATCCGCTTGGCGTACTGGACGGGGACCCGCCGCTGCGCTTGCTCCATGAAGACCACGAACGCGACGACGACCATGATCACAATGAGCGAGAGCAGCGCGGTGAACGTGCCACGCTCTTGGTAGATCGTCAGAAGCTCACCGGGGATAACGGCGATGACCTGCGTGAAGATCATCACCGACATGCCGTTGCCGACGCCGCGGTCGGTGATCAGCTCGCCCATCCACATGATCACCGAGGTGCCGGCCACCATGGTGATGACCATCGTCGCGATCCGGAACACCGACGCGTCCGTAATCACCGACTCCGTGCAGCCGGGGAAGAGCGTACCGCTGCGGGCGAGCTCGATGTACCCGGTGGACTGCAGGATCGCCAGGCCGATGGTCAGGTACCTGGTGTACTGCGTGATCTTCGCCTGGCCGGACTGACCCTCATTCTTCAGCGTCTCAAGCCGCGGAATGACGACGGTGAGCAATTGGAGAATGATGCTCGCGGTGATATAGGGCATGATGCCGAGCGCGAACACCGACATGTACTTGAGCGCGTTTCCGCTCAGCAGGTCGACGATCTGCAGGACGTTCGCAGCGGCCGTCTTCTGCACCAGGTTCGCGCAGTACGACACGTTCTTCTCGTTGATTCCCGGGGCGGGCAGCGACGCCCCGAACCGGAACAAGGCGATAATGCCCAGCGTGAAAAGCAGCTTTTTGCGCAGGTCGGGCGTCCGGAATGCCCGGAGGAACGCGGTCAGCATGCGTGATCCCTCTTCATCGGCGGAACCTGCGTATCAGCGGCTTCCGTATCCTACTCGCAGGCGCACCCACGGAGCTAGCTCGCCCAAGGACGTTCCCTTGAACGAGCCAGCCTTGGGGCGCTAGCCCAGGAGATCTCAGCCTAACCGAGCAGCGTAACTGTTCCGCCCGCAGCTTCGATCTTCTCGCGAGCGGCAGCGGAGACCTTGTGCGCGCTCACGTGCAGCGCCACGGTCAGGTCACCATCGCCGAGCACCTTAACGAGCTCGCCGCGGCGCACGGCGCCGTTGGCCGCAAGGCTGTCCGGCGCCACGTCACCGCCCGACGGGAACAACTCGGCCAGCCGCCCGATGTTGACGACCTGATAAACGGTCTTGAACTGAGCGTTCGAGAATCCCTTGAGCTTGGGCAGCCGCCGGGCAAGCGGCATCTGGCCGCCCTCGAACCCCATGGGGACCTGGTAGCGAGCCTTGGTGCCCTTGGTACCGCGGCCCGCGGTCTTGCCCTTGGACCCCTCGCCTCGGCCAACCCGCTGCTTGGTCTTGTGGGAACCCGGGGCCGGCCGCAGGTCATGCAGCTTCAGCATTGGCTAGTCCACTTCCTCTACCCGGACCAGGTGGCGGACCCTGTGGATCATGCCCCGGAACTCCGGGCGATCCGGCTTGACCACCGACTGGCCGATCTTACGCAGGCCCAGCGAGCGCAGCGTGCCTTGCTGCGTGCTGTTCCCGCCGATCTTTGACTTGACCTGGGTCACCTTGAGCTGTGTCATCGCGTGCCCCCTCGTTACGCGCTAGCGGCCGCGGCACGCGCCGCGAGCATCGCCTTAGGCGCGACGT
>Ga0302325_10027288_pt1 | contig 11842 bp, 15 predicted proteins | sample Palsa_T0_2_FD_201948 | JGI IMG/M metagenome (GOLD analysis project Ga0302325, IMG submission 201948) | Peat permafrost microbial communities from Stordalen Mire near Abisko, Sweden - Palsa_T0_2 | ecosystem: Environmental > Terrestrial > Soil > Palsa > Peat permafrost | place: Sweden: Abisko... | reverse complement strand
AAATACGTGAACATGGTTTGTGAAGGGATCCGAGATCAGGCTGGTCAGCTAGAGTATATCGCAGCGGTTCAGGATGTGACGCTGCGCAGACGCTCGGAAGAAGCGCTAGCCAAGGCCCGATCGGAGCTCGCCCGCGTTGCCAGAGTCACGAGCATGGGGGCGTTGACGGCGTCAATCGCGCACGAGCTCAATCAACCGCTGTCAGGCATCATTACAAACGCCAGTACCTGTCTGCGCATGCTAGCCGCTGATCCTCCAAACGTCGAGGGCGCGACTGAAACCGCGCGGCGCACGATTCGCGACGGCAACCGTGCGTCTGATGTGATCACGCGATTGCGCGCGCTCTTTAGCAAGAAGGACGCCACCACCGAACCGGTGGACCTGAATGAGGCTACACGCGAGGTGATTACGCTGTTGCGGAGTGAACTTCAGAGAAGCAGGGTTATTCTGCAGGCGGAACTTAGCGACGACCTCCCGTCGGTCATTGGCGATCGTGTCCAGCTTCAGCAGGTCATCCTCAACCTACTCCGGAACGCTTCAGACGCGATGAACGGCGTCGACGATCGTCCAAGGCAGTTGGTAATAAGAACCGCTCGAGACGAAGACGACCGTGTGCGCCTGGCTGTGCGAGATACGGGGATCGGTTTCGACCCTCAAGCTGTGGACCGACTCTTTGATGCATTCTACACAACTAAGAATGACGGCATGGGAATCGGATTATCGGTCAGCCGCTCCATCATAGAAAGTCATCATGGCCGTCTATGGGCGGAGCCTAATGATGGTCCGGGAGCCACGTTTTCATTTTCCATTCCTCGGCGAAGTGAGAGTGTGAGGGGCGCCCACAATCTGGGTGCCATGCGGACGCCTGCTACAGCGGATGCGCAGCATGTTATGAGGAATCAGTGATGGTCATACGCGTACCCGCGTCAATCGTCCATATCGACGAGCTTGTGCGCGACCCCGCTATCCGACTTGTTGAGTTAGTTCAGCTTTGCCTGCAGGCGCTTTCCTAGGCGCAGAAGTTGCTCGCATCCGATTTGACTCAATCAGGTCGAGCGGCGGTTTGCTAAACTCGCGAAAAAGCGACTCCAATCTTCCACTGAATTTTGTTCGCGCCCTACGTCACCCAGGTGACGGCGATCGGTCCGCTGTGCATCGTCTGCGCGAGCACGCCGGAATCGGTGGAAAGGTTGCCGCTGCACGCACGTCAGGTGACTCGCCAAACCGCTTTCGCCTTGCGGATCATCCAGGCCTCCGTTGCGTAAATCGGTTTTCCTATGTGAAACTTACTTCGCTGATGTCGATTGAGACCATCAGCATTTCAAGTATGGGCCGGCGATCAGGGCCGCGCGTGTAAGCGCGGCGCTTTGTCGGAAGACGAATGCCGTTCGCAACCGCGTACTGCGATGTGAGTTGCGACGCGGCAAAGCCGCCGGCGATGTTCACGTTGTAATCGTGGCGGCGGAGCATCAGATCTTCGCCGAAGAAAAAATCTTGAACGAGACTGTGCGTGTCGATCGAGCCCGGAAAATAAGCGCGCAGAACGCGCCACGTCTCGGGTCCCTCGTGCCACGGCTCGGTCTCCTCAACGCGGACGCCTTTCATCGCCAGGACGAAAGGTGTGGTGAGATAAGTCCACAGGGCTTCGCCGTTGAAGTAGGCGCGATGCAGGGGGTCCCAGGGCGTACTCATCTGATGGCCGGCGAACGAGTCCTTCGGCGCCGGGCGTTCGGCAACGACAGTGCCGTCGAGCTTCTCGACGGCGATCCGCTCCGGCGTGAACATGCTACGTTGATCGGGGGCGCCGTAAGGCAAGATTGAGGAGCGTTCCTCGTGCAACCAAAAGGTCATGCGCCGTGGGTCTGCATCCTGCAGCACACCCTTGAGAGGAAAGAAGCCGCCGCCACTCACAATCGTAGCTTCGATCATCTCGTACCCGTTCCAGCGCTTCATCCCGCCATGCGCGTCGATAACGTGAGTAAGCAACTCATCCATGAGCTCCTCCTGTCAGCCAGGAACGCCGCGGACTTAGCGTCCTCTCCTGTTCAGCCAATGACGATCTGCAACTCATTCCGGCGTCGACTGCCAGAACTTGAGGACAGCCTCGGTCAATTCGTCTGGGCATTCCTCAGGGAGAAAGTGACCGCAGCCTGTGGTCGAGCCCGTGATAGAGCCCCCCTGCACGTGGTCTGCGATGGTAGCAACGGTCGCGCGAAGCGCGTCGCCTACCCCTTCGGATCCTCCGAGCGCCAAAACGGGCATTGTCAATCGCTTGGCGGCGCGCGCATTCGCCTGCGCCAGGCCCGCCGCATCGAAGTTCGCCCGGTACCAAGCGAAACCGGCGCGCATGGCTCCGGGCGCGGAATACTGACGCGTATATTCTTCGAGAGCGGCAGAATCGATGGCGTAGGACCGAAAGCTCTTCGTCGCGAAGATCCAGGCAAGGTAGTCTCGCTCGCGTCCTTGGACCAGAATTTCCGGTAAATCGACCAGTCGATTGAACGCAAATTGCCAGCTCTTCAGATTCACCGCCTCATTCGGAATTCCGGCCGATGCGAATGACGTAACTCCGGGAATGTTCGACTCGGTCAGCACCAGCCGTTTCACGTCCGCTGGATAATTCGCGGCGTGTGCGCGATCCACGTCCCGACGTCATGGGCGATGATGTCGATTCCTCCAGTCGTCACGAGCTTGGTCGCTGCAAGGAAACGATGCAGGTCGCTTGCGGCAGTGTCGAGATCGTAGCCTCCAGTCGGCTTGTCGCTCTCACCGAGCCCTCGAGGGTCGATTACAACGACGCGGCGGCCTGCGCCGACCAGCAAAGGCAGAACCTTCCGCCAGGCGATCCAGCTCTCGGGCCACCCCGGAATCAGCAACACCGGGGCGCCGGTCCCGGCTGTCACGTAGTGGAAGCGCGTGCCGTCGATCTTCACGATATGGTGTTCGATTTGGTCGGCGCTCCTCGTGCTCTGGGCGAGGGCGCTCGTGGCCAGCACGGTGCCAGTCGCGACTGCGGTAAGGGTCTTGACAAGAGTCCTGATCAGCATGGTCATTGCATCCTCCTCTTTGGATCACCGCACGATCCGATATCGCCGGGACCTCCGTTTTCGCCTCCGCACGATTGTCCGGGCGGCGCAGGTGCGCGCTCTCCGCGTTCGGCCGTCACGGTGCCGGTGCGTAATGGGTGAAGACAAAGTCGCGCGCTTTGGCGGGCTCGTGGCAGGAGAAGCAGGTTTTGTGCAATGCCTCGTCGCCTGGTTTTCCGTCCTTGAAGTCGGCAAAGCCCCAGCCGCCCGTCGCGGCGTACTTTTCTGAGTCCTTGACCATAAACTGAACATTGACGGCGGAGCCGACGACGAAAGATTGAGCGCCGGGGAATCCACTGACCAACACTTTGTCGTTGTGTTCCGACGGGACACGACTCCAATGCAGCGCGGCGATGATCGCGCCGTCAGGGAACGGGACCTTCCCTTCCTTAAAGGCTTTGATCGCTATCTCGTTGCCGAGTTGGGCGCGCAACTGGTCAACCTGGTCCGTCATTAGCTGGTCCACGGCGATCATTTTCCAATCGCGGTAACCGGCGGGAATTTTGATGCCGTAGACCGGCGATGCTTCGTCTTCGGCATGCCCAGGCGCGAACGGCAGAGCCGCAAGCATGGTGAGCGCGATGGCGAGTACCAGAATTGTGAGCCATTTCATGGCCTGCCCCTTTCACATGCGTGAGCTTTTTCCGGGATTTGCCGCCCCAAGCGAGGCGAGATGATCAGCTTGTTTTCATCAAATCCATGACAGCGCTTTTCGGCGTCCCGCGCTCGGGGATGACGAATTCGACGGTAGCTTGATCCAGGAGCTGGTGGTTTGCGTTTGCGAGAATCATCTGAATCTTGTGCGGTTCGGCGGCAAGACCGACGATGATCAACTGCTCGCCGCTCGCGTCAGCCCAGTGCCACGGCGCGTCGTCGACAGGGACATGGATGTGCCCGATGCGAGGCGACACCTCGACAGCTTTCGGGCCGAACACCGGTACGATCCGCAGATTCTCGGCGCGATACTGGATGTAGACGTGTCCTTGTGCCAACGGTTCGGCCAGTGGCGGATCGGCGATGATTTTGGCCGGGGGCTGCGGCACAATAAGCGGCACAATGGCGGCGGGCCCGAGCACATCTCTTGCGGTTTGAGTCTCGGCAATGCGCTCATCGCAGAAACTTTCAGCGATGCCGCAGAACGACTCGCGCGCCTCCCCAAACGACGTTGATGGCAACGTCGACGTTGCGCCTGCGAGGCCGATCCCGCTCGTGCCACCAGCGATGACGACAATTTTGTGCATGAAGCTGGTCATCGCATGTCTCCTTTATTGACCCGCGGCGTCCGCACGCTAACGTGTGTTCTTAATCGCCTCCCGCTAGGAGAGGAACTTCACCAGTTCCGCGTTAATCTCGTCGGCGTGCGTCCACGGAAGGCCGTGAGAGCCCCCTTTGATCTCGATGAACTTCACGCCTTTGATCATCTTCGCCTGCCGTCTGGACGTTGCGTCGGCGGGCAGGATGCGGTCGTCGTCGCCGTGAATGATCATGGTCGGTATGTCATTGCGAGGGATGTCATTGCGGAAGTCCTCGATCCAGGTATCGACGCAAGCAAACGTGCCGACAGGCGACGCGCCGATGGCCACCGTCCAGTTGGCTTGAATGACGCGCTCGTTGACCAGCTTCCCGTCGGCACCGCCGACGCTGTAGAAATTCTTCAAGAACTCCATCATCGCGGCGGGACGATCTGCCTTGATCCCGGCGCGGAGCTCGCTGAACACGCTCGCGTCAACGCCCTCGGGATTGTCGGGCGCCTTTACCAGATATGGTCCGAGAGTGCCGATCAGCACGGCTTTCCGGAGCCTCTTGGTACCGTACTTGCCGATGTATCGGGTAATTTCGCCGGTGCCCATCGAGTGCCCGACCAGAGAGACGTCGGTGAGAGCCAACGTTGACAGCAACTCGTCGAGGTCGGCGGCGAAGGTGTCGTAGTTGTATCCAATCGTAGGCTTACTCGACCGTCCGAAGCCGCGGCGGTCGTAAGTGATCACCCGACGGCCGGCGGCCAATAATGCGGGGATCTGCTTTTCCCAGGCGTCGCCGTTCAATGGCCAACCGTGGATCAGTACGACCGGAGAGCCCGATCCGTGGTCTTCGTAATAAAGCTCGATTGAGGTGGAGTTTTCTTGCCCGACTTTGACGAAGCTACCTAGGCTTGCCGTACTCGAAGCTGTTGAGCTGCCAGGAAGGCCACGCCGGTTGGGCGCTGCTGACGCATTGGACATGAGCTTTCTCCTTGGTGGAATTGCGACTGGCCAATGCCGATCACACTTCGGCCGCGTCGATGATGGCTTCGGCAAAGGCGTGTGGAGCTTCCTGCGGCAGATTGTGCCCGATGCCACCCTTGATGGTCCGGTGCGCATATTTGCCGGAGAATTTTTTGGCATAAGAACTGGGATCAGGGTGTGGCGCACCGTTGGCATCACCTTCAAGGGTAATGGTGGGCACGGTGATCACGGGAGCTTCGGCAAGCCGTTTTTCCAGATCGTCATATTTCCGCTCGCCGTCGGCCAAGCCGAGCCGCCAGCGGTAGTCGTGGATGACGATCGCGACATGATCCGGATTGTCGAAGGCCGCTGCGCTGCGATCGAACGTCGCGTCGCCGAACTCCCATTTCGGCGATGCGATCTGCCAGATGAGCTTGGCAAAATCATGCCGGTATTTGTCGTAGCCGAGCACGCCGCGTTCGGTGGCAAAGTAAAATTGATACCACCATTGCAGCTCGGCCTTTGGCGGCAACGGCGCCTTGCCAGATTCCTGGCTGCCGATCAGATACCCACTCACGGAGACCAGCGCCTTGCAGCGCTCCGGCCACAGCGCCGCGATAATGTCGGCCGATCGCGCTCCCCAGTCAAACCCGCCGATCGTTGCTTTCTGGATTTTGAGCACATCCATCAAGGCGATGACATCGAGAGCGACCACCGCCGGCTGGCCGTTGCGGAACGTCTCGCTGGAAAGAAAGCGCGTAGTACCATAGCCGCGCACATACGGGACGATCACCCGATAGCCCGCCGACGCAAGCAGCGGGGCAACATCGACGAAGCTGTAAATGTCGTAGGGCCAGCCGTGCAGAAGAATGACAGCAGGGCCATCGGCGGGACCGGCTTCGGCGTAACCGACATTGAGGAGACCAGCATCGATCTGTTTCAGCGACGAGAACGATGTATGCGTCCCCGGCTTGCTTGTGGGCAGATCCGACTGTTTATGCTTGGCGGGTTGCGCGGCCGCGAAACCCGCCAAGCCGAACTGGGCGGCAGCAACGGCCATAGCCGCAGTGCTGAAAAATCGGCGACGATGATGGTCGATATCTTCGGACGTCTTGATCTTATCCATGGTTAGTCTCCGAGTTTCGATGGTTGGTCTGGAACAGCCGCGTCGTGCGAAGCGACCAGCTAATTTTCAGCTGGGCATTGCGGTTTGGGTTGAACAACCGCGTGGGTTGGACGATGCAGATATCTCCGACCTCATAACCCGCCATCGTCGCGTACATCCGGTGCAACCGGACCCCGCTGACATGCGGCAGGAGAACTGGTGAATCTATTGTCCGATGGTGTCGGCGATACCTTTGGATAGGTTCGAGCGCTTGGCGGCATCCCACACGTGGCGAAAGCCTCGACCGATCTAAAGGTATCGCCGACACCATCGCACAATAGATTTACCTGCAAGCTTGCCGCACGTTGCACACGCCAGGTGGCGGCTAAAGCAGGCGAGCTACTACTGGCGGCCTCCGCAAAGAGCTGCTATCCTATGAATCATTGCCGGCTAAGTTTCAACATGCGACCGTCGCAATCGAAAAATGGCGCGCGAACAATGAAAACGTGCAGCGGTGGATAGTCTGATAAGCGCTTGACCCAGAACGGCCGATTAGAGAAGCAACCAAATTACTGAGCAGCAGCGCACTGCCGCGAAGGCCCATAAGTGGACAAACTACAAAATAATGCAGCAATCGCGCTTAACATTTCGGGCCTGAGCCTTTCGCCGAAGAAGACGAGAACCCTGTTATCGTAAAATCCGATGCTTGCGTCGCCTAATTACCGCGAAACTTGATGCAGGTATGCAGTGTTGGTCGAATGATACTTTGACGGCGCGCTCGTCGATGAACCGGCCTGCTATGATCAACGCTGAGCGTGGCGAGCTCTTCCCGCATCATCGTCTAATCTGCGGCTGGTCGCGGAGAACGACATTCAACAATGAACTGTGGATTTCGATGTTCCCGTTGTAAACAATCAAGCCCAGCTTGCGAAACTTGTTCATGAAGAAGCTAACGCGGGACCGCGTCGTCCCGATCATCTCCGCAAGCGTCTCCTGGCTGACCTTGGCGATGATCGGTTCCGGCAGGCCTTCCTTGCCAAAATTCGCCAGCGGCAGAAGCGTCCGGCGCGGTTCACGCGCTTCGATACCGGCCACACGCGCCGGTCGTCAGGTGGAAGCAGCAACAATTCGGGGCGCGATGCGGGTGATGCCGCCGCACGTTGTGGCGCGCCCCCCTAGAGTGTTACCGGCGTCCCCATGAAATCGCGCTTGCCGAGCTCGATGCCGCAATGGCGCAGGATGTCGTAGGCGGTGGTGGCGTGAAAATAGAAGTTCGGCAAACAGAAATTTAGCAGGAACGTCTGCCCATTGAACTTGCGCTCTCCGCTCGAAAACTTGACAACAATCTCCTTATCCTCGGTGCCGTTGATCTGCTCGGGCTTTAAGCTCTTGATGAAATCAATGGTCTTCGCGATGCGGTCCTTGACCTCAGGGAAGCTCGCTTCGTTGTTGGGAAAAGTGAGCAGTTCCGCGCCAGCGAGCCGGGCGGTGCCGCTGATGGCGTGATCGGTTACCCCGCGCAGTTGCCGGACCAGCGGAAACATGTCGGGATAAAGCCGCATGTTGAGGAGCGTTGCCGGCTCGATCTTCTTCGCCTCGCAATGCGCAGCCGCCTTGTCGAGCACCGTGGACATGCTGGTGAGGAATTGCACGAAAATGGGCACGGAAGTCTTGTACATAGAGATCGTCATGAAATGCGGATCCTTTGGTGGAAGACTAAACGCAGAGGAGCGGAAACTTAGCGGGCTTAGCAGGCGCTGTCACTTTTTAACGGGAATTGGCCGAACGGGGATGAGCGCTTTGGCCAATGTCTGTTCGAGCGCTTCGTCGAGTAGCCCATCAAGATGGGCTACAGCGCTTGAAGACGCTCTATGCGGTTTGTTCTCGATAGGCATGACTTGCAAGACCTTCTTCAACTCCTTCTAAAGTGTCTTATATATGTACTTGATCGGGCGAAATGGTTGACGCTTAGAATTGACGGGCGCGGTGGCGTCTTGGAGGCGCATCTTAAGCCATGGCCGTAGTGGAATTTGAAGTGGGCGCCCTCCGCGTCGATGCAGCTGTCATCGGACAAGGGATCAATGTCGAACCCTCGCTCGTTCTGGATCGGATGCGCGAAGGAAAGATCACGGTTCTCTGCGAGCGTGGTTTCGATGAGGACGCGGGACGCTATCGGATGACGTTCTTTCATGAGAGCCGACGCTTTCATCTCGTTGTCGACGAAGAAGGCAACGCCATCCAGCGTTCGACGGTAGATTTCGGCGACCATCAACTTCCCACTTCGATGCGCGAGTGAAAGTACGAGCCGTGAGAGCTGCATTCGCTGCAAAACCATGGACCGCGTCCAGGGAGCTACCTCGGCCCTATGGATCATTCCGTCGAAGGGAACCCCAGCTGAAACGGCCGGTCCGGGAAAGGGATTGTGCTTGCGCCTGGTTTATCCTGCGGGGTAGCGACTTCGATGACCCGCATCTTTTCGGGGCCCTGAAATGAGCAAAGTCGGCGGCAGCGATTCGAAGAACTCGCTCTACTGCTCGTTCTGCGGCAAGAGCCAGCACGAGGTGCGCAAGCTCATTGCTGGGCCGACCGTGTTCATTTGTGACGAGTGCGTCGATCTGTGCATGGACATCCTCCGTGAGGAGAACAAGTCGTCGCTGACGAAATCAAGCGACAGTATTCCGACCCCGAAGGAGATCTGCAAGGTTCTCGACGACTACGTCATCGGCCAGGGCCACGCCAAGAAGGTGCTTTCGGTCGCGGTCCACAATCACTATAAGCGGCTTAAACACCACGCAGACCACAAAGATGTCGAACTAGCGAAGTCGAATATCCTCCTGATCGGTCCGACCGGCTCGGGCAAGACATTGCTGGCGCAGACGCTGGCCCGCATTCTCGACGTTCCTTTCACCATTGCGGATGCGACGACGCTCACCGAAGCTGGCTATGTCGGCGAGGACGTAGAGATCATTATTCTCAAGCTGCTGCAGTCGGCAGACTACAACGTCGAGCGCGCGCAGCGCGGGATCGTCTATATCGACGAGATCGACAAGATTTCTCGCAAATCCGATAACCCTTCGATCACCCGCGACGTATCGGGCGAGGGCGTGCAGCAGGCGCTGCTCAAGATCATCGAGGGCACGATGGCGAGTGTTCCGCCGCAGGGTGGCCGCAAGCATCCGCAGCAGGAATTCCTGCAGGTCGACACTACCAATATCCTGTTCGTGTGCGGCGGCGCTTTCACCGGGCTCGAGAAGATCATTTCGGCGCGCAGCCGGCCGGGCTCAATCGGCTTTGGCGCCAAGGTCATCGCTCCCGAAGATAGAAAGCAGGGCGAGATCTTCCGCGACGTCGAGCCGGAGGATCTGCTTAAGTACGGCCTGATCCCCGAATTCGTCGGACGCCTTCCGGTCGTGGCGACGCTTGAGGATCTCGACGAGGCCTCGCTCAAGCTCATTCTGACCCAGCCCAAGAACGCGCTGGTGAAGCAGTATCAGCGGCTATTCGAGATGGAGGGGGTCGATCTCACTGTGGCGGAGCAAGCACTCGGCGCCATCGCCAGGAAGGCAATCGATCGCAAGACCGGAGCGCGCGGGCTGCGCTCCATCATGGAGGCCATACTCCTTGACTCTATGTTCGACCTACCAAGCCTTGAGGGCGTCAAGGAGGTCATGATCTCTCAGCAGGTCGTTGAGGGCACCGCTGGACCGCTCTACACTTACGCCGGTGGCGCGCGGGCGATCTAATGGCGGTTGCGGCCGGATGGACGGGCGATAAAGCAAAGTGGTTGCCCCGCGAAGGCCGGAAGCACTTGTTACACGCTTCCGCGCAAGTGCTTGGACAACAGAACAAGTTCGTGAATTGAAGTCGCTCTCACGCAGCAAGAAAACGTCCGTGAGAAAGATTGACAAAGCGCGGTCGCATGATGCGCGGATATCTGTCACATGGTGGCACTCAAACCTCCATCTACAACGATCTGTTGTGCAGTGATGTAGGACCCCGCGTCTGACGCTAGGAAGATAGCCGCCCCGGCGAGATCGTGCGGTTTTCCCCATCTACGAAGTGGTACTCTGTTATTTATCTTTGCAACAAATGTCTCATCCTCCAAGAGGGCCGCTGTGAACTCGGTCTCGAACCAGCCGGGCGAGATGGCATTACACGTTATCCCGTGCTCACCAAGTTCGGCAGCAAGAGAGCGAGTGAGGCCGGCGAGCCCACTCTTCGAGGCCGCGTAGGCATGAACCGTGCTTCTTCCCAGGATACCTACGATCGACGTTATAAATATAATTCGCCCGTGCCTTTGGCTACGCATCGGCGCTGCTGCCTGTTGAGCTAAAAAGAAGCAAGCCTTTAGGTTGGCGGCGAGAACCTCATCCCAAGCTTCCGACGTCCAATCAGCAAGCTGTGCGCGATGGATCACGCCGGCATTGGCGATCAAAATGTCTAGACGATGATGATGGGCAACAATGGATTGTATTGCGGCATCCGCGGCGCGGCGGTCTGTCACGTCGAACGCCGAAGTTTCGGCCTTGAGGCCGCGATCGCGCATTCTGTCAGCGGCGACCTTTAGCGTGTTTGCGTTTCGGCCATTGAGTATGACGGTCGCGCCAACTTCCGCCAACGCCTCGGCCATGGCGAGACCGAGGCCGCGCGACGCACCGGTGATGAGCGCCACTCGTTTGTTGAGGTCAAAATAGCCGGGCATGTGTACACCACAGGAAGAAGAGCCATTGCAGCGGGACATCCGTTGCTCCGGACCAAAGGACGAGCCGAGGCGGTCGGAACCTCGTTATGCGACCGCCGCCTTGCGAGTTATCGTCTGTCGTACCTCGAATCCCTCGAATTTTGGATGCTCCAGATAGAGTGGCCCAGTCGCATCGTTGCCGGCGCGCGCATGGGCAGCGCGGAACTCCTCAGACTTGGTCCATGCCTCGAAGGCGGCTTTGCGCTGCCACACCGTATGGGAGGAATAGAGCGTATGGTCTTCGGCCTCGGGCCCTTTGAGCAGATGGAACTCGACGAAACCCGGAACGCAATCGAGATATGAATCACGATTCAGCCACACTTTCTCGAAAGCTCCTTCAGCACCTCTCTTCACACGAAAACGATTCATGGCAATGAACATCGTCTTTCTCCAGATTGCAAAGGTCAGATCGTCCTTAGCTACGCTCTTTGAGGCGTAGCGATTGCACGTGGCGCCCTTGTGTTCGCATGCGGATGTCGCACTCAGAGCCGCCGGTCAATATTTGCTATCGAGGACAACGGAAAACATATGCTCATTCTGAGCTTTACCGCTTTTGACCCCATTGCGGTAGTCGCCGGGTCACCAGTCATCGCCGCATCAGGAATATGAAATATGTCGCCGAGCCATTTACTCGCCGTTGATGGTTGCCTCCCTGCCGCCGCCACTTCATGTCACGAACAAGGACTCGCCGATGGTCATTACTGCC
>Ga0302325_10027286_pt1 | contig 11843 bp, 8 predicted proteins | sample Palsa_T0_2_FD_201948 | JGI IMG/M metagenome (GOLD analysis project Ga0302325, IMG submission 201948) | Peat permafrost microbial communities from Stordalen Mire near Abisko, Sweden - Palsa_T0_2 | ecosystem: Environmental > Terrestrial > Soil > Palsa > Peat permafrost | place: Sweden: Abisko... | reverse complement strand
ATGCCGGCGCGTAGCCTGCGTCTTCTCCCACGACGTGTTCGAGCACAGCGATCGCATCCTTGTTCGGCCCGGGATCATGGGGCAGGGCAAGGGCATGCAAATAGAGGTCGTACGCCTCCTGACTCTTAGGACGTGACGCCGTGCTCAAGGCTCCTCCGGCAACGCCCAACACGGGCAACAGTCCATGCTGCACCTGCGTGCTCAATAGGTTCTGCAGTGAAATCAAATCATTCACCGACGCCGTCACCGTCCCCTGCCACAGCAAGCGGTCCGTGGGCACGTCAATCGCTTCCAAGGTCACGGTTAGTTGGTCGCCCTGCCGCAGGAAATGACCGGTCAGCAGCCGGCCCACGTGCAGTTCGAGACCTACCCTCCGCGGATCCAGATCCAGCTCCACAAACTTGCGCGTCACCGACGAGGGCCGCACCTCGAGCGAACGAGAATACGTCAACACGCTGGTCAATTCGTCCGCCAGCGCGAAGCGCAGGTAGTCCACCGCAAAATCCCCATTCATGTTCTGCAGCGGCAGAACCGCGATCGCATTCTGCTGTTCCATGTTGGCCACCGACCGGTGTTTCAGCCAGTACGCTCCTACGGCCGACACCACCGTCACCAGCAGCGCGGCCGTTCCCAGCAGAAGCCAGAACTGCCACCGGCTGCCCGTTTGCCCAAAAGTCTTGCTTGCAACCCGCAGCCTCGCGCCATGCAGTCCACTCTTCACCTGCCCTGATTCATTTTCGCGTTTCAGCTGCTGCAGGTCCGCCTTCATCTGCGTGGCGCTTTGATACCGCTCCTTCCGGTCCTTCTCCATCGCCTTGCCGATGATGCCCTCGAGCTCCACCGGAACCTTCGGATTCAGTTCTCCCGGCGGGACCGGCTTGTCATGCAACACCGCATCCAGCGTCATCAGCGAGTTCTTGCCCGCGAACGGCTTCTTCCCGGTCGACATTTCATACATCACCACGCCGAACGAAAACAGATCGCTGCGGAAATCGATTTCCTCGCTGCGCGCCTGCTCCGGCGACATGTAGATCGCGGTCCCCGGAATGACTCCCACCGCCGTTAACGACTGGTCCAGCGCCGCCATGCCGTCGCTGTCACAGCCGGCGCTGTGCACCAGCTTGGCCAGCCCGAAATCCAGCACCTTCACCTGCCCGCTCGGGGTCAGGAAGATGTTCGCCGGCTTGATGTCCCGGTGCACAATCCCCTTGGCATGAGACGCTGCCAGCGCGTCCGCCACCTGGATGCTGATGTCGAGCACCTTCTCGCTCCCCATCGCCTGTCCCGAGATGCATTGCTTCAGGCTCTCGCCCTCGAGCTTCTCCATCACGATGAACGGGTGCCCGTTGTTATCCTCAATTCCGTGAATGGTGCAAATGTTGGGATGATTGAGCAGCGACGCCGCCCTCGCTTCCCGCGTGAAGCGTTCGAGCGATTTGGGATCGTCCGCGAGATTTTCTGGAATGAACTTCAGGGCAACATGCCGCCCCAGCGTTAGGTCCTCTGCCTCGTACACCACACCCATACCACCGCCGCCCAGCTTCCCCAGGATGCGATAGTGGGACACTGTCTGGCCAATCATACGAAGACCAATCCCCCGAACGCGGTAATGTTAGGCCCGTCCGTGGCTCCGGTCAACTGGTTCGTTTTGATTGCCATCGTTGCCAAACTGACAAACCTATCCCTTTGTGTCCGCCGGGAGTGTCCAGGTTGCCCGCAGCGACTACTATGAAGCTGGCCAGCCTGAAATAGCGAGGCGGTTCTGGTATGGGCGGATGTCTGGTAACCCTTGTCCTCAAAGGCAAGAAGGAAGCTATCCGCCGTTCGCCGCGCCCTCGGCGTCAACGTTCAGGAGCTGGCCTACACCGGGGAATACCAATCCAGCTTTGGCGGCGGCCACATTCCCGGCGAATGGAAACCCGGCAATCCTGTTCCGGTTCGCCTCGCTGGCGACAAACTCTGCCCGCGCCGCTCCAACGCCCGCCAACTCCAAAATACCATCGTCGAGAGCATCGGCTACAAGACTAATCCTCCACCCACAGGGCCGCCGACGCCCCCACCCACTCCATATTCTTGTTGTGATCCACCCCCATCATCAAACCTCGCCCCATGCGGATAATCGTCAGCACCGCCTTCAACTCCTCCTGCCATAGATACATCACCCTCACCTCCGCCTTCGTCCCGCCAAACGGAGTCTCGATGACTGGCTCAAAATGCAGCCGCTCCTGCAGAATGTATTCCGATCTCTTCTCCCCCGGAATCGCTTCGATATCTTCTTTCTTCGGCGCAATGACCACGCCCAGTCCCGCGAAGGAATACAGAGGTTTCAGGGCGTAGTTCTCTAAGTCCTCGGGAATCCGCTCCAGCCGGTCGAGAAACCAGGTTTTCGGCACCGATTCATGCCGCAAATACGGTATCGAAAACTTGCTGATCCGGAAATACCAGTTCGGATGCCCAGCCCACTCCACGGCAAGATCGTCGCGCCAATCGAACCCCAGCTTCACTTCCTTGCGCTGCAATTCATCCACAATCGTTCGGTTATAGATCCGCCGGATCGGCACGCGGCTTCCGTTCCGTTCGTAATAAAGCTGCGATCCTTGCTTCTTGATCGCCTCAATGTCGACCGTTCGCACCCCGAGCATTTTGTCGGTCAACAGAAAATCCGGCAGCGTTTTCTGCGCCTGCGGATGAATCTCCATCAGGATCACGTTCTCCGGATCATGCGTGCCCACAATCGCGCTCCGCAACAGCTCTCGATACGACTTCTCATCCAGTCCACTCAGGAAGAAATTGAGCCGCGCATTCCCCGAAACCGAAGGCCAGTTTTCCAGCCCATACACTTCGATGTAGCTTCGCGCCAGCGTCACCTGATACGCATAGAGGGAAGGGAAGGCCTGCAACTCCACCAGTTTAGGCTGCAACTCGCCGATACGATCCCGCACCAGCCCGAAATCCACTTGCACAAACAGCGGTTGTGGCGGCTCATTCGCAACTCGGAACGCCGCTGGAATCGACGCATCCGACCGCGCCCGATACTCCGGGTTTTCCACCAGTTGCCGGATCAGTTGCTTCCCATTCTCGGCCATCCGATCCAGAAGGGACTTGGGAAAGAAACAAGGGGTCTCCGACAGCCGGAACTGCACATGAGTTCCGCAAGCGTCATCGATCCGCCGCAAGAACGCGTGGTATTTTTCAGGAGTGAAGCTGGCGTTGAACTGCTTTCGCAGGGAAGGAATCATCGTACCGCTCGTTTGCTGCGTAGCGCTGGCTGCCGCTGGCAAATCACGCTAAAGTGCTGTCACCCTGAGCGGAGCTACGCGCACAGGAAGTGGGCGGCTCGCGGAGTTGAACGTCCGGGGTGAGCGAAGCCGAACGGAATCCTTATAACCACCGAATAACCCCAAGTCTGCCAGCGACCTGGCAGGGAGCTCCCGCCGCCAGCAAGACCCTCCTATGCCTCTACCAAAAACTTCCCATCCTGCATGATCTGCGCGTCGTCCACCCAGATGTTGAACTTTCGTCCCACAATGTCAATATGGGTTGACGAATCCCACTCCGCCCCGGTGTGTGCGCCATAAGGATTGCCAAACGCAATGTGCACTCCGGGATACTTCTCATCCTGCAGAATCTGCCCAATTACGTCCTTCAGGTCGATGTTCGTTCCGATGGCAAACTCGCCCACGCGGTCGCTATTCTCATCGGTGTGCGTGTACTTCCAGAAGTCGTCTTCCAGTTCGTGATTCTCCGAGTGCGCCTCGGTAAGCCGGTTGTTCTTTATGTGCACGGTCAGGGGATGCTGCCGCAGATTGCCAAACTTCGCGCACAGATAGTCCCCCACCACGCCGTCAATCACGAACGTCCCATTTACTTCGCCCGGCGTCGTGAAAATCTCCCCGCCCGGCAGATTCCCCCACTTTTCCGGAGTGATAATCCCGCTGGTCTTCAGCCAGCGATAATTCGGGTTCAACTCCGCCGTCAGATCCGTCCCCGCTGCTGTCTTAGCCCGCACCCGCCGCGCCTGGCGCACCATGGCCACAACTTTCGCGCTCAACCGGTCCACCTTCTGAAAATCCGCACGCATGCCTTCCAGCATGATCTGCCGGTTGATGTTCACCATGTGCGCGTGCCGGATCTTCCGCCGGTTCACCACATCGGTCATCTGCATGCGCGTGCGCAATTCATTCCGCTGCGCCTGCACCGCAAAAATAGAAACCTGGCTGGTTTCCAGATCTTCCAGAATCTCCGAAGGCAAATCCTTCAACGGACGCGGCGCCAAATCCTCCAGCACCCAGGCACGGTAAGGAGAGCCCAGTTCTTCAAGTTCAGGCACGATCGCCGCCGCAATGTCGAGCGTAGCCTCATCGGTGATCAGGCACACCTTCTCCTCGGGCTGTACCCGCAGGCAAACCTGCACGGCATTGCGGGCCCCCGGAGTGTATTCGGGATCAAAGGAAATCTGATGGATGGGGGTACCCCACCCTTGTCGCTTTTCTTGCGATTGAGCCTGCCCTGACCCCCTCGAAGGAGTGGGGAGTTTGCCTTGGACTACAGGTTTAACTTCGTCCGCAGGAATGCTCATCAGCCTACTTTTCTCACGGAAGCTGGCTCGTCTTCCGCCAGTCCCGTCTCCGTCTCCTCTATGATGTAATCGACAACTTTCTTCAAATCTCCAGTCTCCCGATACACCCGCAACTGCCGATCCGCGCCGCTGCCCGTTTCGAGCATCGTATGGACGTAATCCAACTCCTCGCGCGAGTCCAGTTCATCGACTACGTCGTCTACAAAATCCAGGTACTCGAGGATCAAATCCTTCGCCGGCACTTCTATCTGCTTGCCGAAATCGATTAGTTTCCCATTCATCCCGTAACGCGCCGCCCGCCACTTGTTCTCCATGAGCAGCGCCCGCCGGTACAGCCGGAAGCCTTGATTCGCGGTGTGCAATTTATACAGCTTCGCCACGGTTGCCTGAATCAATGCCGCCAGCGCAATCGTCTCGTCGGCGCGCATCGGAATATCGCACACTCGGAACTCAAGCGTATGAAAGAACGGATGCGGCCGGATGTCCCACCAGATCTTCTTGGCATTATCGATGCAGTTGGTCTTGATCAGCAGCTTAATGAAGTTCTCGTACTCACCCCAGCTCGGAAAATAATCCGGAATGTTGGTCCGCGGAAACTTATCAAACACCTTGCATCGGTAAGACATCAGCCCCGTATCCATCCCCAGCCAGAACGGCGAATTCGTGGACAAGGCGAGCAAGTGCGGCAGAAAATATCGCGCATGATTCATCATGTGGATCGCCGTTTCGCGGTCCTCGATCCCAATATGCACATGCAGGCCAAAAATCAGATTCGCACGCGCCACCAACTGCATGTCCTCGACAATATTTTTGTAGCGGTCGTCAGGATAAATCTCCTGCACCCGCCAGTCCGCAAACGGATGGGTTGCTACTGAAGCCAGCCGGAGCCCGTTCTCCTTGGCCAACCGCACAATATCGCGCCGCAGCAGCTTCACTTCCGCCTTGGCTTCCTTGATGTTCTTGCAGACTCCAGTCCCCACCTCCACCACCGACTGGTGCATCTCCGCCTTGACCCGTTCCTGCAGGATCAGCCTGCCCTTCTCGAGGATCTCCGCCTGAATATGCGACCGTAGATCCCGCGTCTGCGGATCTACTGTCTGATATTCCTCTTCAATCCCGATGCTGAAACTAGGTTTCATGAACTATCTGCCAAGCCCCTCGGGCGCCGGCCCGCCAGCCCGCGAATCGAACCGCGATTCCAAATGCTTCACCCTTCGGTGCTCCCTCGAGAAAGAATGGGCAAATCAGCCCTTTATAGTATAAACCGCACCTGGAATTCTGATCAGAAATGGTGGTGCGCCTGGGACCAGGACAGCCAAAAGAAAAGGCCCACAAGAAGAAGCATCAATGCACTCAAGCAGATGGACAGCACGCAGAACAAGCCACGCATCCAATCTCCCGGCGAAAATGCCCGGAACAGCAGGAAGATCGCGGTTACTTGGCCGACGACAACCGCGCCGATGCCCCACACTACGAAAAGCTCAGTCAGACCGCCAGCCACGGCGCCGATCCCGGCCGCCTTCTGTCTTGAAATGCCAATGAGGGCGTTGCCGAGGCCAATCAGGATGGGAATCCACGGCGCCCACGCCAGCACCACGCCCCAGAGAAATCGCCTTTTCTTTAGCTCGTCCACGCCTACTTCGCCGCCCTGCCCCGCTTCCGTTCCGCCACCCACTCCGGTTCCGGCTTGCGGGTTTTCTTGACCGGTGCGCCGGTCAAAAACCCCGCCCACCGCAACTCCCGCGCCGGATTCTCCCCGCTCAGCGCCATCTTCACCGCCATGTCGGCCACCGCCTCGACGATCCAGTCAAAATTCTTCTGCCCCACCGACGTAATCTCCGCATCCGGTGCCGGATTCAGAAAATCAATCGCATAAGGCACACCCCCCTCCACCGCAAACTCCACCGTGTTCAAGTCGTACCCCAGCACCCGGCACAACGTCAGAGCATCCTTTTCAATGCGATCCTTCAGCGCCACCGACGACGGAGCTGGATTCCCCTTCACATACCGCTCATGAAACGGTGCCCTGGGGTCGTACTTCATAATGTGCACTTTCTCCTGCCCCACCACATAGCACCGGTAATACTCCTCAAACACCACCCCATGCTGCAGCGTCATGCACAAGTCGCCCGTCTGGTTGTAGTGGTGAAAGAATTCCTCCGGCGAATGCACGTGGTACACATGTTTCCACCCGCCCCCGGAATAGGGTTTCAAGAAAGCAGGGAAGCCAACGTAATCAAATATCTGCTGCCAGTTCAAGGGATAGATCAGGTTCCGCATCGACTGGTCCGTGGTCCCCTCCGGATGCTTGTTGTGCGGCAAAATCACCGTCGGCGGAATCGCCACCCCCATCTTGTGCGCCAGCGCATAATTGAAAAACTTGTCATCTGCCGTCCACCAGAACGGATTGTTCACCACGATCGTGCCCTGCAGCGCCGCGTTCTTCAAATATGCCCGATAGAAGGGAATATCCTGCGAGATACGGTCGATGATGACGTCATATTTCTTGGGCTCATCCATCCGCACCCCGCCCACCTGGACAAACTCCGCCGCAACTCCCTCCACCCCCATCGCGTTAATCTTCTCCACCACCGCCGGGGGAAACGTATTCTCCATGCCAAATAAAATCCCAATCTTTTTCACGGCGTTCTCCATTCTCAAATCTAACGAGTACGACCTGCCACCGCCCTAAAAATGCTTCTCCGCCATCCTCTGCCAAAGCGGCCAATCATGCTTCGAATTGTCGCCGTAAACGTCCAGCCAGTGCGGCACTGCCTTGCCATTCAGGATCGCCGAAAACTTCACGTTCTGGTCCAAGCAAATATCCCAATCCGCCGATCCCAGCACAATTTTCATCTGCCGGTAGCGACTCAAGAACCAGTCGTCGTTCTGGTTGGGCAGATAGTCGGGCGGACAATTGAAGTAGCAATCATCGTCATAATACCCATCCAGAAACTGGTGGATATCAAACGCCCCGCTCATGCTCACGCATTGCGTGACCACATCCGGATGCTTCAGGGAAAAATTCACCGCGTGGTAAGCCCCGAAGCTGCATCCCGTCACGGCCAGCCGCGGCGTTTGATTCTTCCACCGTATGAACGGCACCAGCTCATGCAGAATGTAGCGCTCATACTGCAAATGCCGCAGCACCCGCACCCTGGGATGCACGCTCTTGTTATACCAACTTTCGCTATCGATGCTGTCTGGGCAAAACACCTGCAGATCGCCGCGCTCGATCTTCGGCGTCAACACGCCAATCATCCCGCGGTCTTCATACTCGAAGAACTTTCCCCTCGAGCTCGGAAATACCAGCAGCGGGGTCCCCCCCTGCCCGAAAACCAGAGCCTCCATGTCCCGGTTCAGTTCCTGGCTGTATCCCTTGTGATATTCGCGATTCATGGTTCGGCAGTCCCAGCAGAGACGAGGTATCTTACCTGAACCGGGGGTCTCCAGCCCATTTTTCTGCCCGCCTTAAGCCCTCCAGCCTCTCCAAAATGATATCGTCATACGAGACATGTCGTGGACGTTCCCCAAACTTGTCCCGCGCTCCGCGCCTCTCATACTTGTCACCCTAACGCTCGCAGCCGCCGTAGCCTTCGCCGCGGTCACCCACCTCGTCTCTCGCTTCACCGCCAATCAACAGGCCCGCGGCCGCCAGCTCTACGCTCAGGGTCTCGTCGATGTCAGCGCCGCCCGCTACGACGACGCCATCGCCGCTTTCCGCGCCGCCCTCACCTGCGATTCCACCAACTCCCAATACCAGCTCAGCTTGGCCCGCGCCCTGCGCGATAGCAACGACCCCCGCCGCCTCGACGAAGCCGAATCCTACCTGATTGCTCTTTGGCAGCGCGCCCCCCAGGACGCCGCCATTAATCTGGCTCTCGCCCGCGTCGCCGCCCACCGCGGGTCCATCGAAGATGCCACTCTCTATTACCACAACGCCATGTACGGAGTCTGGAACTCCGACGCCGACACCAACCGCAACAAAGCTCGCATCGAACTGGTACAGTTCTTGCTCAAAAGACGCGCTCCTGACAAAGCCGAATCGGAACTCATGGCCCTCTCCACCTCCTTGCCGCCTGACCCCGGCGCGCACCTCCAGGCGGCGCAACTTTTCGAGCAGGCGCAGGACTACTCGAACGCCCTGGCCCAGTATCAGGAGGTTCTCCGCCTCGATCCCGAAAACTCATCTGCCCTTGCCGGCGCCGGCCGGGCTGCGTACCGTTCCGGCAACTATGCCACCGCCCAACGCTGTCTGCAGGCTGCCGTCAACGCCAATCCGCAGGATGCCGACTCTCGCCGACTTCTCGCGACGACCGACCTTGTCCTCGGCGCTAATCCTTTCCAGAGCCACATCTCCGACGCCGAACGCAACCGCCGCATCAGCACGGCCTTCGACCAGGCCGAAAAACGTCTCGCCGAATGCGCCCAGCAGACAGGTATCGACCTTAAGATCCCTGACCCCATCACGGCGTCTCCGCTTTCGAGCTTGCAGTCCCGCTGGATGGCCGCCAAACCAGATCTAGCCCGCCTTCACTCTCCCGGCGAAACCGATCTGCCGGACTCCATCATGGACGTCGTTTTCCAAATCGAACAGCAGACCTCAGCCCTTTGTGGTGCGCCGCAAGGCTTCGACCTCGCCTTATTCCTGATCTCTCAAAAACGCGAGGCCGCCAGCCAATGAGTAATCCTCCCGCAATCAGTCCTGTTGCCAAGAATTCTCCGCCTTTGCCGCAGCCTCCAATCGCTCGGATCCACATTCCCCGCCGTTTGTTCTCTAGTCTGGAAGGTGTCTTCAACGAGGAGCTATTCTTTCTCATCCTCTCGGTCTTCATCGGGATCTTCTCCGGCCTCGCCGTGGTCTGCTTCCGTCTCGCCATCGACTGGACGCATCTCGCCCTGCTCGGTCCACTCCCGCAAACCCACAGTTGGCGCTTGTTCGCCGTTCCCTCCCTCGCCGGCCTGGTCGTGGCGGCGCTCGTGCTGCATGTATTCCCCGCTATCCGCGGCAGTGGCGTCAACCAGACCAAGGCCGCGCTTTACATCTTCAACGGTTTCATCCCTTTTCGCACCGCTGTCGGAAAATTCATCTGCGCCGCGCTCGCCATTGGCTCCGGCCAATCCCTAGGTCCGGAAGACCCTTCTCTGCAGATCGGGGCCGGCATCGCCTCCGCTCTTGGACGCCAGCTCGAAATCTCCCGCGAAAAGCTCCGCCTCATGGCGCCGGTCGGCGCCGCCGCAGGCCTCGCCGCCGCCTTCAACGCTCCCATCTCTGCCGTCCTTTTTGTCATCGAAGAAGTCATCGGCCGCTGGAGCGCCGGCATCCTCGGTTCCGTAGTCCTCTCCGCCGTTTCGAGCGTCGTGATCGTACGCTGGTTCCTGGGCAGCGAACCCCTCTTCAGCATTCCCGTTACTACGTTCAAGAACCCCACCGAGCTCTTAGCCTACGCCGTCCTCGGTATTGTGGGCGGCCTCGCCTCCGTGGTCTTCGCAAAATCGGTCGGCTATCTCCGCCCCCGCCTCAAAGCTCTGCCGCGCTGGACGCAATACTTCCAACCCGCGCTCGCCGGACTCCTCGTCGGACTCATCGCCTTCCTCGGCGCTCCGCAAATCATGGGTGCCGGTTACGATTCCATGGACCAGGCCATGCACGGCCAGTACACTTGGAAAGTCCTCGCCATCCTTGCCGTTCTCAAGATTGTCGCTACCACTTTTTGCTTCGTCAGCGGCACTCCCGGCGGCATGTTCGCGCCCACTCTCTTCGTCGGAGCCATGCTCGGAGGCGCTGTCGGCGACATCGAGCACATCTTCTTTCCTCAACTCACCGGATCCACCGGCACCTACGTCCTGGTCGGCATGGGCGTCCTGTTCGCCGGCTTTCTCCGTGTTCCCATGACCTCCGTCTTCATGGTCCTCGAAGTCAGCGGCAACTACGAGATCATCGTCCCCGTCATCGTAGCCAACACTTTTTCTTACCTTGTCTCGCGTGGCCTGCAGAGCATTCCCATCTTTGACCTGCTCACTCGCCAGGACGGACTCATCTTGCCTTCGCTCGAAGAGAACCGTGAAGAAACCATTCTCCGCGTCGAAGACGCCATGCTTTCCGTTCCCACTACCATCCTCAACGCCGAGGATTACGTCGACGCCAACGCCCGCCGCGTCCAGGATTCACCCGACACCACCTTCTTAGTGCGCACGCATCCCAGCGGCTGGAGCACCGTCAGCCGCGACCAACTTCAACGCTTTTTCCAGGAAGGCAAGGGCGAACTTACCCTCGCCTCCGTTCTCCCCCCGCAGTCTCTGCCCAGTCTCTACCCCGATCTCCCCCTCGATGCCGCCCTCCGCTACGTGAATGTTTATCCGCTCGTTCCCGTAGTCAATCGCGCCGACTCACGTCAACTTGAGGGCGTTGTCTCCCGCGACTCCGTCTTCACAAAATATGGAAGCACGCAGACTGTAGCCGGAGGCTGAACCTGCTTTCAGCACGCCCGTAACGGCGGCTGGGCGCGTGAGGGATGGTCGCACGACAAGGATGATGCTCGTAGGAGGGAAGGTTCGTATCAGGGCAGGTCTTTAAGGCCTCCCGCAAAGGCCGCGCTTAGAGAGTTCGCCTTTATTCTTAAGCTCACCTGCCAGTCCGCTTATACCCGCTGTACTTGATGATCTCCCGCACCTGCACCGGCCGGGCCTTAAACTGCAGTGTGTCATCCGAGCGTGTGTACGCCGGAAACCAGTAGCGCCCATCTACCTGTTGGCGATAGGTCACAAACGTGGGATGCAACTCCGGGTGCTCATGCTTTTTCACTTGCAACTTTTCCGGACCGGTCTTGCCGCACACTTTCACGATCTGAAAATCCTCGGCGTCCACCCAGATTCGCCCCTGAAAGTACCGCTTGCCGTTCTCTTTCTTCTTCGGTTCCACGCGAAACTCGTAGGTGTCGAGGTCGTCCACATGCCGCTCGCCGGCGTAAGTCAGGTCATATTGGTGCAGATCGTCGCTGGTCAGCACCAGCGGCATGAATACGCGAATATCTTCCATGTCTTGCTGGGTCAGTTGAATCCCCCGCAACGAAGGCTGCGCCGCAAACGTCACTTGCTCCTGCCGCCTGCCTTTCTCGTCGTAGGAAACATTCGTTAGCTCGTGAAACTCTCCCGTCACGTCTTTGCCGGCAAGCGTCTGCATCCGCACGTCCTGCGTGTAGGTGTAATGAAGACGCGCCTCTTTCGTAACCGCTTCGGCAGCCCCAAACCTCTGGATTACATC
>Ga0302325_10027280_pt1 | contig 11844 bp, 9 predicted proteins | sample Palsa_T0_2_FD_201948 | JGI IMG/M metagenome (GOLD analysis project Ga0302325, IMG submission 201948) | Peat permafrost microbial communities from Stordalen Mire near Abisko, Sweden - Palsa_T0_2 | ecosystem: Environmental > Terrestrial > Soil > Palsa > Peat permafrost | place: Sweden: Abisko... | reverse complement strand
TGAGACCGCCTCCGGGCCTTATTCTCCGCATAATTATGACGAAAAGTTTGAGGGGATGATCACCCTGCGGCGGGCTCTGGCGCAGTCGCGGAATATTCCCGCACTGAAGCTGGCCAGCAAGGTTGGGATCAAGAACGTGATTGACTATGCCGAGCGCTTCGGAATTACCTCCAAGCTGCCTCCCTACTTGCCGGTGGCGCTGGGCGCCGCAGAGATCACGTTGATGGAACAAACTTCGGCGTACAGCGTGTTTCCGAACGACGGCGTGCGGGTTACGCCTCACTACATCACGAAGGTGACCGACTACGAAGGGCGCGTGTTGGAAGAGAACTATCCCGATGTGAAAGACGTGATCAGCGTAAGCACGGCACGCATCATGACTGCGATGCTGCGCGAGGTGGTGCTGCGCGGGACTGGAGCGGCGGCGGCGAAAATGCCCTTTCCAGTCGCCGGAAAAACCGGAACCACCAACGATTTCACGGACGCGTGGTTTGTGGGATTCTCGCCGACGATGACGTGCGGCGTGTGGATGGGATTCGACGAGAAGAAAACGTTGGGAGCCAAAGAAACGGGGGCGCACGCGGCCCTGCCGATCTGGATGAACTTCATGAATACAGCCATGGCGGGGAAGGATCCAGGCCAGTTCCAGACGGCGCCGGATGTCCCCGTCACCGCGGTGCAGAAAGTGGATACGCCAGATACTTCGCCGGGTGCGGATGAGACGCACTAGGAGCCTCAACCTATGATCCACCCGGGGAGGATTTTGCTGACGACTGGTCAAACTATAATCTCTGACGTCTTATGAAATCTCTGTTCCGCTTTGCGATGCTGGCGCTGGTGCTGGTGGTTGTGGCATTGGGGTCGGCACTGACGGCGATGCGATTTGCAATTCACGGGCAGGAAGTCGAGGTGCCCGCGATCGTGGGGATGACACCTTCGGACGCGGAACACGCAGTTGCCACGCTGGGGTTGCAGATCGAAGTGGAGCGGCAGTATTACAGTCCGCAGATTCCCGAGGGGCGGATCATGACCCAGTTGCCGCCGCCCGGGACGAAAGTACGACGGGGATGGCAAGTACGCGTGGCGCAAAGTCTGGGACCGCAGCGCGTAGTGATTCCGGATGTGACCAAGCAGAGCGAACGCGCGGCGGAATGGAACATCCAGCGGCGCGGCCTGGAGGTGGCTTCCACCGCGGAGATGCAAGTCCCGGGCACGCCTGCCGGCCAGGTGCTGGCGCAGAGTCCGCCAGCGAACGCGCGTCAGGTGGAGGCTCCGAGAACCAGCCTGCTGGTAACCGTTGCCGCCGATCCGCCGGCCTATGTGATGCCGAGTTTTGTGGGACAGCTTTTGGGCACTGCCAGCCGCACGCTCGAGGATGCGGGCTTCAAACTAGGGAACGTAAGCATGGCGCCGCCGTCGGTGAGCGCCGAAGCGTTGACTACGGCTCCGGCTGTGTCCCCCGCGCCGCTTCAACCCTCGCCCGCCAGCATGATCCTCGTGCAGACACCGCCTGCGGGGCAGAAGGTTCTGGCCGGCGCGGTGGTGAACTTCGAAGTGCGCTGAGCTGCGCAGATTCCTGCAATCAGGTTCAGTGAATACAGCTAGGTTCTCTCCAAGATCGCGGCGAAAAAGCCATCGCAGGGGTGGACGCCGGGCAACGTGCGCAGGTAGGGGCCCCGAGTGAGCCAAGAAAGTTCTGGCCAGATTAATTCGCCTTCCTGTCGAAGCCGCTCAAGCTCAGTGCGGCAGTCGATGACCTGGAGTGGTGAGCCTTCGGCTAGAGCGCGCTCGATCACGTCTTCGTTTTCTTCTTTTTCCAATGAGCAGGTCGAATAGATCAGGCGGCCTCCGGCAGCAACTTGAGTCATAGCGGATCGCAGGATCGCGAACTGGCGCTCCGCCAGATCGGCGAGGTCCTCTGGAGTGAGCCGCCACTTGATTTCCGGGTTGCGAGAAAGAGTGCCGGTGCCGGAGCAGGGCGCGTCGGCGAGAACCCGGTCAAATTTTGTGACGAAGGGAAGGCTCCGGGCGTCGGCGTTGACCACCCGGATCCGCCGGGCTCGAGCTTCCGTGGCGGGATTAAGTGCGCTCATTAATTTCCGCAGTAGACGCGCGCGGTGGAGATGAAGCTCGACGGCGGTAATTTCCGCGTTGGCATTGTGATCGGCGAGAGCCAGAGTTTTTCCCCCGGGGGCTGCGCAACAGTCGAGAACATGCGAGCCTTGACCGACAAGGGCTGCGACGAGCTGAGAGGCTTCGTCCTGAATCACACAAAGACCCGCTCGAAGAGCAGCAGTCCGGGTGATGTCTCCCTGCCGAACTCGGCGCGCGGAGTCAAGGAACACACCCGGAGCAAGCTCGATTCCTTCGGCGCGGAGCCGCTCTTCTGCTTCAGGATGACGAAGACGGATCGCGGTCACGGGAACCGATTGGTTGTGCTGGCAAATGCGAAAAGCAGAATCGATTCCGTAGGCCTGGATCCAACGTTCGACGAGCCAGAATGGGTGAGCGCTGCTGGCAGCGAGAGTCTCGGCTGAAGCAGCGCTGATCTGGTGCTCGAGGGAGTTGGCTTGTGAGACACCGACGGCGAGCTTACGCAGGACCGCATTCACAAAGGGAGCGGCGGAACGTTTGCGCGCGCGCTTGACCAGTTCAACGCTCTCGTTGATCGCGGCGCGCGCCGGAATCCGGCTGAGCCAGCCGAGTTGGTAAACCGCGAGGCGCAGTGCGGTGAGAACCTCTGGATCGAGTTTGGAGAGTGGCTGCGCGGAGCTCTTGGCGATTTGAGAATCAACGAGCGATCGCCAGCGCAGAATGCCCATGACCAGTTCTGTTGTCAGAGAGTGATCGACCACCTTGAGTCGGTCGTATGTCCGGGAATGAAGGAGGTCGGATGCATAGGCAGATTCGCGCTCCACGCGAAGCAGAATGTCGAAAGCAGCTGCGCGGGCCGGAGAAACCGCTGGTCGCGAGCTTTGAGCTTTGGATTTCACTCTTGCCAGTATGACGGAAGCGGCCGGGGCGGAGAAGAAATTCGTGCTGCCTTACTCCCCGAGCCTCTCGCCGGGCCGCAGACGATAACCGCGAAGAAAGTCAGAGGCAGGGGTGCGCTTCTTGCCTTCCAGTTGCACTTCGAGAAGTTCGATTGCGGTACCTTCGCCGCAGCCGACAACAAGGCGCTCGCCTTCCACCTTCAGTTCCGACAATGGCAAGGCCCCGTCGGCAATCACCGCCTTCCATACTTGCAGATTCTTGCCGCGAAACTTCGAGTATGCCCCGGGCCAGGGTTGAAAACCACGCAGGCGGTTCAGGATCTCGGTCGCCCTGCGGGAGAAATCGATGAGGCCGTCTTCTCTTTTGAGGATTGGCGCGAGCGTGGCGTGGGCGTGAACTTGCTGACGCGGATGAACGCTACCGGTCTCTAACCCGCGCAGGGTTTCGACAGTCAGGTCTGCTCCCACGGCCGCGAGCTTCGGCGCAAGCGCCTCTGCTGTGTCGTCGGAGGCAATGGGAATTTCCTGCTGCAGAAGAATGTCACCCGTGTCGAGGCCGGCGTCAAGTTTCATGGTAGTAACGCCGGTGATGGTTTCGCCCCGGGCAATCGCCCACTGAATGGGCGCAGCGCCGCGGTATTTCGGCAGTAGCGATGCGTGCAGGTTTATATTGCCGAGCGGGGGAAGATCTAGCATCCATTGGGGAACGATGCGACCGTAACCGACCACGATGATGGCGTCGGGATTGAGACTGGCGAGTTGAGCGCGAAAGGCATCGTTCGTCTTGATGCTCTCCGGCTGATTGACCGGCAATTCCAACCTTAGCGCGTACTGCTTGATGGGGGATGGAACCAGTTCGAGGCCGCGTCCTTTGGGGCGGTCCGGCCGCGTGACCACCAGCTGGATGCGGAATCCAGCCTCGACCAGGCGGCCGAGCGTAGGCACCGCGAAATGGGGCGTGCCGCAAAAAACGAGATTGAGCGATTGAATCATTGACACATTGAGTCATGGATTCATTGACTCAATCTCGCAATGACTCAATCTTCTACCATTCTCCCGCTTTGACGAGCTTGCGAATTTTGCGCTTGATCAGGTCGCGTTTGAGAGCGCTGATGTGGCTGATGTAGAGCTTGCCATTCAGGTGATCGGTCTCGTGCTGAAAGGCACGGGCCAGCAAGTCGTCGGCGGTGTTCTCGAAAACCTTCCCGTCCAAATCCTGAGCGCGGATGGTAACCACTTTCGCGCGATTTACATTTTCGCGGAAGTCCGGGATGCTGAGACATCCTTCGCTTTGCGTGTGGCGGCCCTCTTTGTGAATGATCTCCGGGTTGATGAGGACGAGTTTGGCGCTGGGGTCTTCTTTGAAAGTGACGTCAATGACCGCGATGCGGAGCGGAATGCCGATCTGGGGCGCTGCCAGGCCCACACCGCGGGCGGCGTACATCGACTCAAACATGTCATCGACGAGTTGCTTCAGTTCTTCGTCAAAAACCGCGACTTTTTCGGCCGGCTTCTCGAGCACGGGATCTCCGAATTTTACGATGGGATAGATCATTTCGGTAGCATTCAGTGGTTTTTCAGTTCAAGCAATAACCCTGGAAATTGCGCAGGGTTTCTCCCATGGAGTCCCCGCCAAATTTGTCGAGAGCGCAGCGGGCCAGCGTAAGCGCGACCATGGCCTCGGCCCCAACTCCTGCGGCCGGGACTACACAAACATCGGAGCGTTCATAGGCGGCGCTGACGGGTTGACGCGTCGAGAAATCGACCGATTTCAGCGGGCGGCGCAAGGTGGAAATGGGCTTTAAGTAGCCGCGCACGCGGATCTGTTCTCCATTGGAAACGCCGCCCTCAATTCCTCCGGCGTTGTTGCGAGTGCGAGTGAACCCGCTAAGGCTCTCCGGCTTGCCGTAACCGATTTCATCGTGCACGGCAGAGCCTGGACGCGCGGCAGCGGAAATGCCGGACCCGATCTCAACCGCTTTCACCGCTTGCAACGACATGACGGCGGCGGCAAGCAGAGCATCCAAGCGTTCGTCCCACTGCGCGTAACTACCCAGGCCGGGCGGGACACTTCGGGCCACCACCTCGAAGACTCCACCCAGCGAATCGCCGCTTTTGAGGACCTTATCGACTTCGTCTTTCATGCGCTGCTCCGTTCCTTTGTCAGCGCAATTCAGCAAGATTTCCTCCTGTCTGTAAAGAGCCTGAATCTGTTCCCAGGGGACTTCCGTTTCGAGGGCCACGTTGCCGAGGGCGAGGACATGGCTGAGAACGTCGATACCGAGCTCGTGCAGGAAAATTTTGGCGATTGCGCCGATGGCCACGCGCGCCGCCGATTCACGCGCGGAAGCACGCTCCAGCACATAGCGCGCTTCGGGGAAATTGAATTTCAGTGCGCCCGCCAAGTCGGCGTGCCCGGGCCGCGGAGAGGCTACACGCTTGTGGCGGGATGGGTCGCCTTCGCCGACAGGTAGGGCTTCCTGCCAGTTTTTCCAATCCCGGTTCTCGAGTTGGATCGAAATGGGCGAGCCTATCGTCATACCGTGACGGACGCCAGAAAGGATATGAGCGGTGTCATGCTCAATCTTCATGCGGCCGCCACGGCCGTAGCCCTGCTGCCGGCGCCAGAGTTCGCGGTCGAGAAAAGCCTGGTCCAGTTTGAGCCCGGCAGGCAGCCCAGAGAGGAACGCGACCAGAGCTTCGCCGTGAGATTCTCCGGCAGTAAAGTAGCGCAGCATAAGTGCTCGATTTTACCTGATGCAGCGTCCCGGTGGATTCTCCGGGATGGAGAAAGAAGCCTGCGGTCGCGGAAGAGTCGCAGGAAAGGGCCCCTTTCGGAGGACTTTTCACGTGCGCAGGAGCGCGAATGACTGCTACAATCACCCTACAAGCGTATTGTTTCGTAGTTTTGCGGTCTGGTCCACCCGTAGGCGTCGTTTTGCTAACTCTCTGGCTCAACAAGGAGGAACTAGTGTGCCCCCCACGCACAAATATAAGAGAAATAATTTTCTCCGGGAGGAAGATCCGCTGTTTGCTCGCGCACAACCATGTCCTGTTGCGGCAAGGTCTGCGACGTTTGTTCGAGGACGAGCCTGACATTGACGTGGTCAGCGAAGCCGGCAACGCCGCGGAGTGCCTACGCAAGCTTTATGAGTTCCGACCGGATGTATTGGTCGCGGATGCCGGCACGTTCGACCGGCCTGCGAGTGAAGCAGAGCTGCTCGTGGCGCGGGAGTCTCCCCAGACCAAGATCGTGTTCCTGAGCAGGCAGGCACACGACATTTCTCCGTTTGGTGGTTTCGAGGCCGCAACGGGACGCTGCACAGTCGAGCAAACTTCCGCCGAAGAAGTGGTGAGAATGGTTCGGAACTCGTGCGGCGGGATGGCAACGAACCAGGTTGCAACGAACCATATTCCGTTAGACAATATTCCGACAAACCATCAGGAAGCGCCCTCACGACGCGCGCCGCAGCGCTCCAACGAAATACCGTTTCCGCAAGAACACGTTCTCACCGCCCGCGAACGAGAAGTGCTGAAATTGCTGGCGGAGGGAAAAACAGTGCGCGTGGCGGCAACCGTTCTGGGCGTGAGCAGCAAGACTGTGGACGCGCATAAGTTCAATCTGATGCGGAAACTTGGCATCCACAACAAGGCGGAACTGGTCATGTGGGCGATTCAGAAAAAAGTTGTGAAGATTCCGGCTAACTTTTAGAAGATCACGGCTAGAAGATCAAGGCCGGGCACAAGCCCCGGCAAGCTCCGCGAGGCTGGAAACCTGCAGGTCCGGACGCCCGTCCACTGCCTTGACGGCTCCCACGCCGGCCCGCGCCGATGGACGGTTGACCCAAACCGTGGCCAGTCCGAGTGACTGTGCCGGAATCACGTCGTGGTAAAGGCTCTGGCCCACGTGCAGGATACGATGGGGGGAGACACCGACGCGGCTCAACGCCAGCTCGAAAATCTTCAAGGACGGCTTGTAAGCTTGGGCCTGTTGCGCCGTAATGACCTGGTCAAATTCCACTCCAAGCTGAAGCTGGGTCGCGGCGAAAAGGTCGTCGTCCACGTTGGAAACGATGGCTAGTCGAAACCGGCTCTGGAGTTGGCGGAGCGCGGTTACGGTGTCAGGCCAGGGCTTCCATTCTTTCAGGGACTCGGGCAACGAGCTGGCTTCCTGATCGGTGGGCGCGAATCCCAGTGGTTCTCCGAACTGGCGTACGACCGACTGAAGCACTTGGCGATACTGGCGATACTCTCCCTGCTCGGCGCGGGCCTCGAAATCGCCGTAGAGCTCGAGGATCGTGGCATCGTCAGTGTCCTTGCCATGGGCCGCAAGGATGCGGTGCAGGCAGCGCAGAATACCGTCCTCCCAGTTAATGAGAGTGCCGTAACAATCGAAGGTGAGAATTTCGAAGCGGGTGAAGTCGAGCATGGTCGATGGCTCATCTTTCAAGCTTGGAATCTAAGACTTGAAGCCGGGCAGTATTGGGGTCTCCTCGCTCGACTCAATGGTGGATTCCGGCTCAGCCTCATTATCCTCGGCTGAGGAAGAATCCTCGGGAGCAGAGTCGGCTTTGGGCGTAAGAAACTTTGCGCTGTTCAGCAGCGGGCGTCCGAGGGAGGCGTTGTAGCTCGTCCAAGGGCTCTCCAAGTCGGCCTCGCGCTCGAACTGGGCGCGCATGGCTTCCATCTTGGAATCCAGGTCGTCCATATAGTGCAGAAGGACTGCTTCGGGAAACATAGGCAATTTGGGTGAGCCGAATTCGTACTTGCCATGGTGGCTGATGATGAGATGCTCCAGCAGAGTCTTGAGTTCGGGCGGAAAGCCGGGGACCAGAGCAAGTTTTGCCTGCAGCATCTCAAGCTCAATGATCATGTGCCCGAGAAGCTGGCCTCGCGTAGTGTAGGAAAACGAGCGATTGTAGGCAAGTTCGTGGATCTTGCCAATGTCGTGAAGAAATGCGCCGGTCAGCAGCAAATCGCGGTTGATCTGGGAATAGTTTCTGCACACCAGGTCGCAGGAACGAAAAAGAGAAACCACATGGTCGAGCAGGCCACCGATATAGGCGTGATGCATGGTCTTGGCGGCGGGAGCGTTGCGGTAAGCGGCGGCGATTTCAGGATCGGACATGAAGGCCTCGACGAGCGACCTGAGATAAGGATTTTGGAATGACGCGACGAAAGCCGCCAGCGCCTGCCAGAGCTCGTCGATATTCCTGGCAGTCTTGGGAAGATAGTCGGAGAATTCGATTTCCGTTTCGCCCAGCTTGCGCAGCTTGTGGATGGTGAGCTGGAAACGGTTCTTGTACTTGTTGACCAAGCCTTTGACCTTGAGGAAGTCGTCCTGCTCGAAGGCATTGAGCACTTCTTCCACGTTGTCCCACATCTTGGCTTCGAGTTGCCCGCTGCGGTCACCAAGCGTCAGAGCGAGATACGGCTCGCCCGTCTTTTTGGGCTTGATTTGCTTGCCGGCCACGATAAAGTTGGAGGTGATGATCTTGTTTTCGTGACGGGCGCAGTCGCAGATGTAGAACTCTTTCATTCGCTCCCTCAGTGTAAATCAGAAAGCATGAACCCGGCGCGAGTGCGGGCGCCGCTCGGCCGAGAGCCTGGGCCGGATGGACGATACGCTTCCTCTTAGATAACGCCCAGCTTCTTTTTCTTCTTGAGCTTCTTTGTGTCGGAGGGCTTTGCCGAAGCGGTTTCAATCGGCTTGGTCTGGTTCGGGCTCTGGCCGGAATCGACGTAACCTTCTTTGTAGTCGATATAGGCCTCTTCGCGCAGCTTAGTCAAATAGGCGCGGAGCGCGGGCTGCAGCTTCTGCATGTACAGAGCGTTCTCGATTCGAGGCTCGACATCCTTCAGCGCCGGAATTCCTGCCATCTGGTGGCTGGTAACCTTCAAGATCACATAGCCCTGCTTGGTACGGATCACGTCGGTAACTTCGCCGGACTTCATGGCAAATGTTTTATCTTCAAGCTCCTTGGCGAGAGTGCCGCGCTTGAACGCCCCTAGATCGCCGCCCTGCGAAGCCGAGGGACCGTCGGAATCCTTCTTCGCCAGATCTTCAAAGCTGACTCCAGCGCGAATCTGTTTGAGAAGATCATTGGCCTTGGCTTCGGCCACCGCCAGGGCCGCAGCCTCATCCGCTTGTTTGGCGGCGTCTTGGTTCTTCGGAGGGTCGCCGCCCGCGCCGGAGGAATCGGTGATGCCGTTCTGGGCTGGAGTGGCGGCGGCAGCCTTGTCGGCTGACGGCTTCTTGGGAGCGACCAGGATTTCGCTCAGTTTTATCGACTCCGGTTGTTCCATCTCGTTCCTGTGCTCATTGTAAAACTGCTGCTCTTCCTCCTTGGTGATGCTGAGGTGGGAGCCGACTTCTTCTCCAATCACCTTTTGGGTGATGATCCGGTTCCGCATGTTCTGCTTGAAGTCTTCGTAAGAGATGCCCTGGGCGGTGGCGGCCTTTTCGAGCTCCTCCATCGTGTCCAGCTTCATATCCTTGCGCATCTGGTCGAGTTCCTTGATCAGATCGGTATCACCCGTAATGTCGAGGTCTTTGCCCTTTTGCAGCAGGAGCTGCTGGTCGATGAGATCGCGCAGGACGTCCTTCTCACGCTCGGCATAGAGCTTGTCCGCGTTGGCCGGATCCTGCTGCTTGGCGTCATCCCGGGTCTGGTCCTTGCTGCGTTGGAACTCGGAAAGCGTAATGATCTGACCGTTCACGCGCGTGACTATTTCTTCGACCACCTGACCAGCGGTGAATACGGGCAGACCTGCCATGGCAATGAGTATCAGAACCAGTTTCTTCATAGGATTTCAGTAGGTCGCCACGCTGCCTGGACTTGCGGGCGAAAACCTTTTGGGTATTTTACTACTTCCGGCCAGGCAAGGGGCTGCCTTGAGTTAGTTTGATGCGCTGGCCTGTTTGCCAGGTTGCTGGGACACGCGCCTAGATCCGCACCAGGGCGAGGGCGGTCATGTCGTCGGGAACAACGGGTTCGCAGCTGAATTCTCCGACGGTATTCAGAATCGAGCCGCAAACCGCCTGAGCATTCGGCGAAGAATCGGACTGCAGGCGCTCTTTGACACGTTCCAGGCCGAATTCCAGGTCTTCGGCTTTGTCATCCTTGCACTTGCCCTCAACCACTCCCCGCGAAACCAGCAGAAGAACTGAGCCTTTCTCCAGAGCAACGGTCGGAGCGTCGCAGGTAGCGTGCGAAAAAAGGCCAAGCGGCAAGCCCGTGGACGCGAGTTCGGAAATGCCGTTGCCGTCGCGGAGGAGTCCGGGCGTATGCCCGGCGTTGGTGTAGCACAGCGTGCCAAATTTCTCGTGGTAGCAGCCGATGAATGCGGGGCAGGGGTGAACCCCGGCCGCAGCTTCCATCAGGCCGCGGTTCAGGCGGAGACAGAGTGAGGTCATGGCTTCGGATTCGTTGATGTCAGGCGGCGCAAAGAATTCTGTTCCGAGAGTGCGAAAGATCTTCTGCGCCGTTGAAAGAATGTTCTGGTTGCTCTCGCGACGTCCAGCAATATCGAGCAGGCCAAACAAGATCCGTTCCGGGCCGACTCGCAAGGAGTCATAAAAATCTCCAGCGACTCGTCTTCCATAGGTGGTGGCGGCAATCTCGGCGCCGTCAATCTTCGGAAACTCGCCCGGGATCGACTCCACCGCGGGTACAGGCTCGGGATCTCGGGGCTGAAATAGAGCGCTCATCCGATGGGTAGAGTAGAGGCGAAACTAACACAAGCGCTGACGGCGGGCAAATCCGCTAGTCGCCGTACTTATCGCTGAGATACTTGGCCAGATCGGATTCGAGTTGGCCGTAGCCGGAGTGGATGGTCGCACGCAAGGCGGCTTCGGTGGAGCTACCTTCGCTCAGGCGTCGGAGAATCCGCTGGAGGTCGCCCATCCCGTAAGAATCGTTGATGTAGGAAACCGCAGCCAGCGATTCCGCATAGGCTACATAGGCTTCCGCGCCAGAGAAGCGCATGAAACTGCCTTCCAGTACATTCAGCGGAATGTTGCGTTGCGACTTGAACAGTTGAGCCAATGGGCGTCCACCGCTCGCCAGAGACTTCGGTTCAAGAAGCTGGGCGATACCCTCGTGCAGCCAGATCGGGCAACGGCCGGCGGAAAGCTGATTGATGAAGGAGTGGGCCAGTTCATGCTTCAACACCCGCGCCAACTCGGGCGTCAGGGAATTGAGGCCGCTGACGGGAATGCGGAGTTTGCCGTCGTTGAGAGCACCCGTCCAAGCGGGCGCGCGCGTAACGTCAAAGAAAGCTTGCTCCGTGTAGAGCGTCACCAGGATGTTGTCGCGGGGCGGTGTGCCCAGATCACGAGCCAGATCGTCGTAGTCCGACTCCAGCGCGGCCAGGATTTGTCCGCGGAATGCTTCTGAAGTCTGCTTGCCTTCGTAGTGCAGAACGAAATGGCTGCTTTCGCGTTGGGCGAAATCGGTCTCGACATTTTGTTCGCGCTGCGCTTTGTCCAGATATTGCTGGACGATCGGATCAGGACGCAGTTCGAGAGAATGCTTCCAGGAGGCGACGGCATCCTTGGTGCGATCCGAAGCCTGCTGCGCATAGCCCAGCACGGTGTAGGCATCGGGCGAGCGGGGCGCGGCGCTCACGGCACGCTGGGCGTAGGTCAGCGCCTGGGCAGCGTTCCCCATCCGCACCAGCAAAACGGCGTAATGGATGAGGACAGTTGAGTTCTGCGGCTGGAAGCGGAGGGCGCTCTCGAAGTAGCGGCGGGCTTGATCAATGTTACCGTGTTCGGACTCAAATTTGCCTGCGATGAAGTCAGCCGTAGCGCTCAACTCGGCGTTTCCTTTGCCTTCAAGTTTCGAAA
>Ga0302325_10027278_pt1 | contig 11844 bp, 8 predicted proteins | sample Palsa_T0_2_FD_201948 | JGI IMG/M metagenome (GOLD analysis project Ga0302325, IMG submission 201948) | Peat permafrost microbial communities from Stordalen Mire near Abisko, Sweden - Palsa_T0_2 | ecosystem: Environmental > Terrestrial > Soil > Palsa > Peat permafrost | place: Sweden: Abisko... | reverse complement strand
CGGCTCGCCGATGCCCAGCCTGCGGCCCGCGGTGCGGGGCAGCTGGCGGCAGGACGGCGCGTCGCTGGTCTTCTCACCCGCCGTCCCGTTCGGCCCGTCCAGCCACGTCGCGCTGCGGATACCGGCCGGGGCGGGCGGCGTCCGGACGGCCGCGGGCACAACGCTCGGCACGCCGTTCGTTGCCGGTTTCCGCACCATGGCGTGGTCCGCCAGGCGGCTGAGCCAGCTGCTCGCCGAGCTGCGCTACCTGCCGCTGTCGTGGAGCCAGCGCGGCGACGCCGGCCTGCCCGGCCGGGCCAGCCTTCCCGCCGGGACCGAGCCAGCGGACTCAGGCATCCGCGCCCAGATGGCTGCGGCCTACAGCCCGCCGGCCGGGACCTTCCGGTGGCACCACGGTTACCCGGCATCGCTGCACAGCCAGTGGCGGCACGGCCACTCGCGGCCGGGACTGCCCAACGTGATCCTGAAGGGCGCGGTCATGGCCTTCGAGTCACAGCACGGGATGACCATCAACGGCGTCGCCGGGGCCGGCCTGTGGGAGGCCCTGTTCCGCGCCGCGGACCGCAGCTCGGACGACGTCCGCGCCGCGGACCGCAGCGCCGCGGCTGGCAGCGCCGCCGCTGGCAGCGGCAGCGAACTCGGCAGCGGCGGGAACCCGGCCGCCAACCGGGACGGCTACACCTACGCGCTGGCCAGCAAGGGGGACCCGGAGACCCTGACCATCTGGCACGACGGCCACGTCGTGCTGCGCAGCAGCGCCAACACCGGCATTCCGGTGGCACCGACGGCCGACGGCACGTTCCCGGTGTACCTGCGGTACCGGTTCCAGATCATGCGGGGAGTCAACCCGGACGGCAGCAGCTACGCCGACCCCGTCTCTTACGTCTCCTACTTCCACGGCGGAGATGCCGTGCACTACTTCCCTCGCGGTTCCTACGGATACCCGCAGAGCCTGGGCTGCGTGGAACTGCCGCTTGCGGCGGCGGAGCAGGCCTGGCCCTACCTCACCTACGGAAGCCTGGTGACGGTCACGGGCTGAGATTCCTGGCCAGGCTCTCGGGGGGGAGCGTGGCCAGGAGCACGGGCCGGGCGGCCTGTCTTCCCGGCCCGTCAGGGCACGGATTCATGACGACGGGGGCCGTCATGAATCCGTGTTCGTTTCTCGCCAGATTCTTTATCCGGACCGTGCCGCAGCAGTTGCATCTGCCGCCTAGAGTCACAGACTAGGAGCGCCCGGGACGCACTAGGAGCGCTCGGGACGGACTAGGAGCGCCCGGGACGCAACTGGGCCAGGTAGCAGATTGCCCGCCGAATGGGGGGCCAGGTGAGGCGAGGGAGCCTAGCTTGCTCGGTGTGGGACTGCCGCGCCTGCGGCTGGGACGGCTGAGCGTGGGACGGCTGAGCGTGGGACGGGTGAGCGCGTGGGACGGCTGAGCGTGGGATGGCTGCGCGGTCGCGTCATGGTCATGGCTACGGTCATCCTCGCGCTGCTGGCCGCTGGCACGTGGTTCGCGCTGAGCTACGCCCAGGCCAAGCAGGCCGGCCGCAGCGCCGCCGGCGGGCACCGCGAGCACGCGTCGCAGACCTCGGCGTCGGCGCAGCCGCTGCACGTGACGTCGGTGACCCCGGCCCGCCGCGCCCGCGACGTGAACGGCACCGCCCCGGTGCGCGTGCAGTTCTCCGCCCCGCTAGCGGCCGGCTCGCCGCTGCCGACGATTTCCCCGGCCATTCCCGGCAGCTGGCAGCGATTGGCCGCAGCGACCATCGAGTTCGTGCCGAAGAAGGGCTTCGCCCCCCGCGCGCACGTCACCGTGCGCGTCCCGGCGGGCGCGTCCGGCGTGACCTCGGCCAGCGGCGGCGTGCTGGCCAAGGCGGTCGTGGTGCGGTTCCGCGTCGGCGCGTGGTCGACGATAAGGCTGGATCAGCTGCTCGCCCAGCTCGGCTACCTGCCGCTGACCTGGACGCCGGAGGCCGGCGCGGCCAATCCGGTGCCCGGCGACGCCAGCGGCCAGCTGGCGGCCGCGTTCAGCCCGCCGGCCGGGATCTTCAGCTGGCAGCACGGGTATCCCAGCGAGCTGCGCACCTTCTGGCAGCAGGGCAAGCCGGGCCTGGTGCTGACCGGCGCGGTGATGGCCTTCGAGTCCGACCACGACCTGACGATGGACGGGGTAGCCGGGCCCGTGGTCTGGCGCGCGCTCTTCAGGGCCGTGGAGACCGGCCAGGACGACGCTCACGGATACACCTACGCGCGCGCCTCGGAGAACAGCCCGGAGACGCTGACCATCTGGCACGACGGCCACGTGGTGCTGCGGACGCTGGCGAACACCGGCATCCCGGCCGCGCCGACCACGGTCGGCACCGCCCCGGTGTACCTGCGGTACCGCTTCCAGATCATGAAGGGCACCAACCCGGACGGCAGCAAGTACGCCGATCCGGTGTCGTTCGTCTCCTACTTCCGGGCCGGCGAGGCCGTGCACTACTTCCCGCGCGGTTCCTACGGCTTCCCGCAGAGCCTGGGCTGCGTGGAGCTGCCGTACGGGGCGGCGGAGCAGGCCTGGCCCTACCTCACCTTCGGCAGCCTGGTGACGGTCGCGCCGCCGTCCTGAACGCCGGCGGTTGCGCGGTCGCCGGGCACGGGGCCGGCCGGGCATCGATAGCATCGGGGTACCGGCGGCAGCCGCCACCACGACCATTCACGCCCTAGGAGCAAACCAGTGCGCGTCGACAAGCTTCACGTCACTCTCGCCGGACGCGAGCACGTGGTGGAAGCCGGCACGACGGCCGGCCAGGCACTGGAGATGACCACCGGCGATAACGAGCCCGCCGTGGCCGGTGCGGTGATAGCGGCCAGGGTCAGCGGCGAGCTCAGGGACCTTGGCTGGCCGCTCGCCGACGGAGACGCCGTCGAGCCGGTGCACATCGCGAGCCCTGACGGCCTGGCGATCCTGCGGCACTCCACGGCGCACGTGCTGGCCCAGGCGGTGCAGGGGCTGTTCCCCGCGGCGCGGCTGGGCATCGGCCCGTCGGTCGAGAACGGCTTCTACTACGACTTCGGCACCGAATGCCCGTTCGGCCCTGATGATCTTAAGGCGATCGAGCAGCGGATGCGCCAGATCGTGAAGCAGGGCCAGCGGTTTTCGCGCCGGGTCGTCACCGAGGCGGATGCCCGGGCGGAGCTGGCCGGCGAGCCGTACAAGCTGGAGCTCGTCGGGCTCAAGGCCGGTTCGGCGGCCGAGGACGAGTCGGCGGAGGTGGGCGGCGCGGAACTCACCATCTACGACAACCTCGACGCAGCCACCGGCGAGGTGCGCTGGAAGGACCTGTGCCGCGGCCCGCACCTGCCCAGCACCCGGCAGATCCCGGCGTTCAAGCTGATCCGGACCGGCGGCGCGTACTGGCGGGGCAGCGAGCAGAACCCGCAGCTGCAGCGGATCTACGGCACCGCCTGGCCGTCCCGGCAGGCGCAGGACGAGTACCTGGCGATGCTCGCCGAGGCGGAGAAACGCGATCACCGCAAGCTAGGTGCCGAGCTCGACCTGTTCTCGTTCCCGACCGAGATCGGCAGCGGGCTCGCTGTCTTCCACCCCAAGGGCGGGATGATCAGGAAGGTCATGGAGGACTACTCGCGGCAGCGCCACGAGGAGTCCGGCTACGAGTTCGTGAGCACCCCGCACATCAGCAAGTCGACCCTGTTCGAGACCTCCGGTCACCTGCAGTGGTTCGCCGAGGGCATGTTCCCGCCGATGGAGATGGAAGGCGCGAAGTACTACCTCAAGCCGATGAACTGCCCGTTCCACATCCTGATCTTCAAGGCACGCGGCCGTTCTTACCGGGAGCTGCCGCTGCGGCTGTTCGAGTTCGGCTCCGTCTACCGGTACGAGAAGTCCGGCGTGGTGCACGGCCTGACCCGGGTGCGCGGCCTGACCATGGACGACGCGCACATCTTCTGCACCCGCGAGCAGGCCGGGGCGGAGATCAAGAGCCTGCTGTCGTTCGTGCTCGGCCTGCTGAGCGACTACGGGCTCAGCGATTTTTACCTGGAGCTATCCACCAGGGGCGAGGCCAAGGAGAAGTTCGTCGGCACCGACCAGGACTGGGAGCACGCCACCGAGGCGCTGCGGGAGGCCGCGCAGGAGTCCGGGCTCGAGCTGGTCGATGATCCTGGCGGCGCCGCGTTCTACGGGCCGAAGATCTCGGTGCAGGCCAGGGACGCGATCGGGCGGACCTGGCAGCTGTCCACCATCCAGCTCGACTACAACGAGCCGAAGCGGTTCGGGATGGAGTACCAGGCGGCGGACGGCACCCGGCAGCAGCCGATCATGATCCACCGGGCGCTGTTCGGGTCGGTGGAGCGGTTCCTCGGCGTCCTTGTCGAGCACTACGCGGGCGCGTTCCCGCCGTGGCTGGCGCCGGTCCAGGCGGTCGGCATCCCGATCGCCGACGCGCACGTGCCGTATCTGGATGACGTGGTGGCCCGGCTGCGCGCCCGCGGGATCAGGGCCGAGGTCGACGCCGGCGACGACCGGATGCAGAAGAAGATCAGGAACGCGCAGCGGCAGAAGGTTCCTTACATGCTGCTGGCCGGCGACGACGACGTCGCCGCGGGCGCGGTCTCGTTCCGGTACCGCAGCGGCGAGCAGCGCAACGGCGTGCCCGTCGACGACGCGATCGCCGAGATCGCAGCCGCGGTCGCGGGGCGGATCCAGGTCTGAGCCGTCATGCCGAGTGCGGTGCCCGGCCTGCCCGGCCAGCGTGATCAGCCCGGTCAGCCCGGTCAGCCCGGTCAGCCCGGTCAGCCGGGTCAGCCGGGTCAGCCGGGTCAGCCGGGTCAGCCGGGTCAGCCGGGTCAGCCGGGTCAGGCCGGCGAGTGGCCGCAGCAGGACGGGGTCGGCCTGCCGGACGGGATCCAGCGGCTGTGGATGCCGCACCGGATGGCCTACATCAAGGGCGAGGGCAAGCCTGCCGGTAACGGAGACGGCGACGACTGCCCGTTCTGCCGGATTCCGGGGCTGCCGGACTCCGATGGCCTGGTCGTGGCGCGCGGGGCGCTGGTCTACGCCGTGCTGAACCTGTACCCGTACAACGGCGGCCACCTGCTGGTGTGCCCCTACCGGCACGTCGCGGACTACACCAGCCTGGACGAGCCGGAGACCGCCGAACTCGCCGCCTTCACCAAGCGCGCCATGGTCGCGCTCCGCGCGTCGTCTCACCCGCAGGGATTCAACATCGGCATGAACATGGGCAGCATGGCCGGCGCGGGCATCGCCGCGCACCTGCACCAGCACGTGGTCCCCAGGTGGGGCGGCGACACCAACTTCATCTCGGTGGTCGGGCAGGCCAAGGTCATGCCGCAGCTGCTGGCCGACACCCGCAAGCTGATCGCCGACGCCTGGCCGGCCGGCTGAGGCGGCCGGCTGAAGCGGCCGGCCAGCTACCAGCACCGATCGGCCGGCCACCGGCCCGGTCAGCCGGCCACCGGCCCGGTCAGCCGGCCACCGGCCAGCCTCGGTCAGCTGGGCTTCGAGGTCTCGGCCACCTTGTCGGCGAGATGCGGGGGAAGTGGCTCGTACCGCAGGTAAGACCGGGTGAAGGACCCGGTCCCGTGCGACATGGACCGCAGATCGATGGCGTACCGGGTGACCTCCAGTTCCGGTATCTCGGACTTGACCAGGGTCCTGCCGCCGGGCACCGGCTCGGTGCCGAGCACCCGCCCGCGCCGCGAGGACAGGTCCGACATCACCGCGCCGACGTAGTCGTCGGCGACGAGTACGGAAACCTCGTCGACGGGCTCGAGCAGCAGCACCTGCGCCTTCTGCGCCGCGTCCCGCAGCGCTGCCCGGCCCGCCTTCTGGAACGCCATGTCGGAGGAGTCCACCGCGTGCGCCTTGCCGTCGTACAGGGTGACCCTGATGTCCACCATCGGGTAGCCGGCCAGCACGCCGGAGTCCATCTGGGCGCGGACGCCCTTCTCGACCGAGGGGATGAACTGCCGCGGCACCACCCCGCCGACGATCTTGTCGATGAACTCGAGTCCCGACCCGGAAGGCCGCGGCTCCACCTCGATGCGGCAGATGGCGAACTCGCCGTGCCCGCCGGTCTGCTTGACGTTCCGGCCCAGTCCCTGCGCCTTGCCGGCCACCGTCTCGCGCAGCGGCACGCGCAGCGGCGTCGTCTCCACCGCCACGCCGTACCGGCTCGACAGCCGGTCGAGCAGCAGGTCCGCGTGCGCCTCGCCCATGCACCAGAGCACCAGCTGGCGGGTCTCCGGGTTGTTCTCCAGGCGCAGCGTCGGATCCTCGGCGACGAGCCTGGACAGTGCCTGCGACATCTTGTCCTCGTCGGCCTTGGACTTCGCCGTGATCGCGATCGGCAGCAGCGGCTCGGGCATCGCCCACGGCTCCATCAGCAGCGGCATGTCCTTGTCGGACAGCGAGTCGCCGGTCTCGGCGCTGCCGAGCTTGGCGACGGCGCAGATGTCCCCGGCAGCGCACAGCGCGACGCTGCGCTGCTGCTTGCCGAGCGGCGAGGTGAGCGCGCCGAGCCGCTCGTCCTGGTCGTGGTCGGCGTGGCCGCGCTCGGCCCGGCCGTGGCCGGACACGTGCACCACGGCGTCCGGCCGCAGGGCGCCGGAGAAGACGCGGACCAGGCTGATCCGGCCGACGTAGGGGTCCGAGGCCGTCTTGATCACCTCGGCAAGCAGCGGGCCGTCCGGGTCGCTGCGAAGGCCGGTGACCGGCTTGCCGTCCAGCGAGGTCACCGCGGGCATCGGGTGCTCCGCCGGGGCCGGGAACGCCTCCGTCATCACCTCGAGCAGTTCGGCGAGGCCGATGTCGCGGCTGGCAGCGGCGGCGACCACCGGGTAGAAGCTGCCACGGGCGACGGCCTTCTCCAGGTCCTCGATGAGCACCTTGACGTCGATGTGCTCGTCGGCCAGGTAGCGGTCCATGAGCGACTCGTCTTCGCTCTCCTGGATGATCGACTCGATCAGCGCGCTGCGGGCCTCGGCCATCCGGCCGGCCTGCGCGGGGTCGGGGTCACGGTCGGCGCGGGTCCCGGAAGAGTAGTCGTAGAACCGCTCGGACAGCAGGCCGATCAGCCCGCTGACGCTGCCGCGCTCGTCGGTCACCGGCAGGTACAGCGGCGCGACCGAGTCGCCGAACGCGTCCCGGCAGGCGGCCAGCGCCTCGTCGAAGTTGGCCCGCTGGTGGTCGATCTTGGTGATCACGACGGCACGGGGGGTGTCGACGGCGGCGCATTCCTCCCAGAGCATCCTGGTCAGGCCGTCGATGCCGTCGGCGGCGGAGACGGCGAACAGCGCGGCATCGGCGGCCCGCAGGCCCGCCCGCAGGTCGCCGGTGAAATCGGCGTAGCCCGGCGTGTCGAGCAGGTTGACCTTCACCCCGCCGTGCACGACCGGCGCCAGCGTGAGGTTGACCGAGCGCTGCTGCCTGACCTCGACCTCGTCGAAGTCGCTCACGGTCGTCCCGTCCTCGACCCGGCCCGGCCGCTGGATCGCGCCGGTGTGCACGAGCAGGGCCTCGACCAGCGTGGTCTTACCTGCTCCCGAGTGGCCGACCAGCACCACGTTGCGCACGCTGTCCACCTGGCCGGCCACGGGCGCTCTGCCCGCGGCTCCCGACCCGCCTGTCCTATCGGCCATCGTCGCCGCCTCCTGTAGGTCCCTGCGCTGCCCGCACGACCAGGCCTGCGCCGCGCTCTGCACTGCCAGCCTTTACCTCCCGGCCACCGGATCACAAGCCCTCGGCCATATTCGCCCGGCCTACCCGTCGGTAAGAACCGGCCCGCCCGCTCGCCAGTAGGATCAGACGGCCATGCTGAACGTGCTGCGGCCAGCCATCGCCCGCCTGCTGACGCCGGTCGGCCGGGCGCTCGCCCGCACCCCGGTCACCCCGAACGCGCTGACCGTCATCGGTACCCTCGGGGTCTGCGCGGGAGCGCTCACGTTGTTCCCCACTGGCCATCTGTTCGCCGGGACGATGGTCTGCACCGCCTTCGTCTTCGCCGACATGCTGGACGGTACGCTGGCGCGGATCAAGGGCACCACCGGCGCATGGGGCGCCTTCCTCGACTCCACCCTGGACCGGGTGGCCGACGCGTCGGTCTTCGCCGGCCTCGCCGCCTGGTCGGTGCTGGGCGGGCACAGCAGGGTGACGGCCGGGCTGGCCCTGTTCTGCCTGGTGACCGGCGGGCTCGTGTCGTACGCGAAGGCCCGCGCCGAAGGCCTGGGCGTGCGCTGCGACGTCGGCATCGCGGAGCGGTCGGAACGGCTGGTGATCGGGCTGACCGTGGCCGGCCTGGCGGGCCTCGGCGTGCCGTACGTGCTTCCCGTGGGACTCTGGGTGCTGGCAGCCGCTTCCGCGGTCACGCTGGCGCAGCGAATGCTCGCCGTGCGCCGTGCCACGGCCGGAGGAGGTAGCTGATGCCCGGGCTCAAGGACAGGCTGATCGACGCCGGATACGGGCTCGGCTGGTCCGTCGTGTGCCGCGCGCCCGAGTCGTGGGCGAGGTGGGCGTTCCTGGCCGCGGCGGACCTGGCCTGGCGGCGCCAGGGCCCGCGGGTCCAGGTGCTGGAGGCGAACCTGCGGCGGGTGCTGGGGCCAGCGGCGACCGGCAGCCAGCTGCGCGCGCTGTCCAGGGACTCGATGCGCTCGTACGCGCGCTACTGGATGGAGGTGTTCCGGCTGCCGGTCATCCCCGTCCAGCGGCTGGTGGACGGCATGCACGAGGAGGGCAGCGTGCAGATCGCGTTCGACTACACCGCGGCCGGCCGCGGCGTGGTGTTCGCGCTGCCGCACATGGGCAACTGGGACCAGGCCGCCGCCTGGATCATCGCCCGCGGCGCGGGCTCGTTCACCACCGTCGCCGAACGGCTGAAGCCGGAATCCGTCTACGACCGCTTCGTCGCGTTCCGCGAGAGCCTGGGCATGGAGGTGCTGCCGGCCAGCGGCGGCAGCCGGCCGTTCGGCGTGCTGGCGCAGCGGCTGCGGGCGGGCCGGATCGTCTGCCTGCCGTGCGACAGGGACGTCACCGGCACCGGCATCGAGGTGGAGTTCTTCGGCGAGAAGGCGCACATGATGGCCGGGCCCGCCGCCCTCGCCGTACAGACCGGGGCGGCGCTGATCCCGGCCACGCTCTGGTTCACCGACGACGGCTGGGGGGTCCGTTTCCACGACGAGGTCCCGGTCCCTGCCGAGGGCGACAGGAAGCAGCGGACCGCGGCGATGATGCAGCAGGTCGCGCGCGCCTTCGAAGAGGGCATCAGCGCGCACCCGGCGGACTGGCACATGCTGCAGCGGCTGTTCGTGGCCGACCTCGACGCCGGCCGGCTGGCTGCCGCGGTCGCCGCGGCCGGGGACTCGGCCGGGGAGTACGGCCAGCCCGAGGCCGTGCCATGAGGGTCGGCATCGTCTGCCCTTACACCTGGGACGTACCCGGCGGCGTGCGGGAGCACGTCAGGGACCTCGCCGAGGCGCTGATCGACCTCGGCCACGAGGTCTCCGTCATCTCGCCCGCCGACGACGACGGCCCGCTGCCCGGCTACGTCGTCCCGGCCGGCCGGGCGGTCCCGGTTCCCTACAACGGGTCCGTCGCCAGGCTCGCGTTCGGCTTCCTGTCCGCCAGCCGCGTGCGCAGGTGGATAAAGGACGGCCAGTTCGACGTGCTGCACGTGCACGAGCCCGTCGTGCCGAGCCTGGGGCTGCTGGCCTGCTGGGTCGCCTCCGGACCGATCGTGGCGACCGTGCACACCGCGAACCCGCGCTCGCGCTGGATGCACGCCGCCCGCCCGGCCCTGCAGTCGGCCCTGGAGAAGATCAGCGCCAGGATCGCGGTGTCCGAGGCGGCCAGGACCACCCTGGTCGAGAACCTGGGCGGTGACGCCGTGCTCATCCCGAACGGGGTCTCCGTGCGCAGGTACGAGAAGGCCAGCCCGCTCCCCGGCTGGCCGGGACCCGGCGGCGCGCTCGGCTTCCTCGGCCGGATGGACGAGCCGCGCAAGGGGCTGGCCGTGCTGCTGGCGGCGTGGGGGATTCTCGGCCCGGCCCGGCCCGGGCTGCGGCTGCTGGTCGCCGGCCCTGGGGACGTGGCGGAGGTGACGGCCAGGGTGCCGGCCCCGCTGCGTGACCGGGTGGTCCTGCTCGGCCAGGTCAGCGAGGAGGACAAGGTCCGGATCTACCACTCGGTGGACGTCTTCTGCGCGCCGAACACCGGCGGCGAGAGCTTCGGGATCGTGCTGGCCGAGGCGATGGCCGCCGGCGCGCCGATCGTGGCCAGCGACCTGGACGCGTTCCGCATCGTGCTGCGCGGGGGGCAGGCGGGCGAGCTGTTCGCCAGCGGCGACGCCGGCGACCTTGCCCGGGCGGCCGGGCGCCTGCTCGACGACCCGGGGCGGCGCGCGGCCCTGTCCGCCGCGGCCGCCGCGGCGGTACTCAGGTACGACTGGCCGGCGATCGCGCGCGACGTGGTGGCGGTCTACCAGACCGTGACGCTGGGCGCCGGCCGGGTCAAGGTGGTCGCGTGATCGCCGCGGCGGCGCGGCGATGACCGGCGTCATCCTCGTCGTCGGCCTCGCGCTGCTGCTCGGCGTCTACATCTCCTGGCGGGCGGGTAGGCTCGACCGCCTGCACGCGCGGCTGGAGGCTACCCGCGCCGCGCTCGACGCCGCACTGCTGCGGCGCAGCTCGGTGGCGCTCGAACTGGCCTCCTCCGGCCTGCTCGACCCGGCGACGAGCCTGCTGCTCGCGGCGGCAGCGCACGACGCGAGGACGGCCGGCGACGCGAGGGAGCTGCGGGAGAGCGATCTCACCCGCGCCCTGCGCGCGGCCTTCGGCCAGCCGGAGTTCCGGGCGTCGCTGACCGGCGGGCACGGCGGCGAGGAGCTGATCGCCGAGGTCGAGGCCGCGGCCCACCAGGTCTTCCTGGCGCGCAAGTTCCACAACGACGCCGTCGCGGCGACCCGGACGGCGCGCCGCCGGTGGCTCGCCCGGCTGCTCAGGCTGGCCGGGGGCGCCGCGTTGCCAGGGTTCTTCGAGATCGACGACTCGCTGGTCGCTGCCGGACCCGACGGGCAGGGAACGGACATGCCGCACCTGACCGGCTGAACGGGCCAGCACTTACTGACGGGGCAGCACTTACCATGGAGGCAGCCACCAGGAACGATCAAGCGAGGTCTCCGTGTCAGTCCACAATGCTCCCGTCGGTACCACCAGTTCCGCGAGCGGCGGCGCTCCGGGGACCGGGACGCAGCGGGTCAAGCGGGGCATGGCCGACATGCTCAAGGGCGGCGTCATCATGGACGTGGTCACGCCCGACCAGGCCAAGATCGCCGAGGACGCCGGCGCCGTCGCGGTGATGGCGCTGGAGCGCGTGCCGGCCGACATCCGCGCCCAGGGCGGCGTGGCCAGGATGAGCGACCCGGACATGATCGACGGGATCATCGCCGCGGTGTCCATCCCGGTCATGGCCAAGTGCCGGATCGGGCATTTCGCCGAGGCCCAGGTGCTGCAGGCGATCGGGGTGGACTACATCGACGAGTCCGAGGTGCTGACCCCCGCTGACGAGGCGCACCACGTCGACAAGTGGGACTTCACCGTGCCGTTCGTGTGCGGCGCGACGAACCTGGGCGAGGCGCTCCGCCGGATCGCCGAGGGTGCGGCGATGATCAGGTCGAAGGGCGAGGCGGGCACCGGGAACGTGGTCGAGGCCACCCGGCACATGCGCGGCATCAGGGCCGAGATGCGGCGGCTGACCACGCTGTCCGCGCAGGAGCTTTACGGCGCGGCCAAGGAGCTGCAGGCGCCGCACGAGCTCGTCGCCGAGGTGGCCG
>Ga0302325_10027277_pt1 | contig 11845 bp, 9 predicted proteins | sample Palsa_T0_2_FD_201948 | JGI IMG/M metagenome (GOLD analysis project Ga0302325, IMG submission 201948) | Peat permafrost microbial communities from Stordalen Mire near Abisko, Sweden - Palsa_T0_2 | ecosystem: Environmental > Terrestrial > Soil > Palsa > Peat permafrost | place: Sweden: Abisko... | reverse complement strand
AAAACATCACCTTTCAATTGCGCTAGCACAGATGGATGACCAGAACTTCGATGCGGATATCGGACTCCTCTTTTCCCCGGTTGAGTACCAAGGTTCCTATACGTACCCGACATGCATCAACGAGGTTAACCTCTACGACCACTTGCCAGAGCCCGAGTTCTATAACGATCCTTCAAACACCAAGCCGTCATTCTCTAAATCTTCAGGCCCCGAAAAGATATCATTCCAAGTACTTAATCCATGGAGTAATGCATACGCAGGCATTGGGACACAATTTTCGTGATGGGTTTCAGGCTTGACATTTGGAATGGTGACGGAGTCTGCAGGAATAAGGTTCACGGTTATCGGAAGGAAAAATGAAGGCACTGGTGCAGGTTCGCATGGCTTGTCTTTCGTTAGAAGGAAAAATGAAAGATTATCATGCCATTCTGCTGCTATCACTTGACGATTACCTCTCTGAAATGTAAAGATATAATCTCAGCTGACACTTGCTGTGTCGTGTGAAGCCGTAAGTCGTTTTCATGTGCCTTACCACGGAGCTACAAAGAGCTCAAATACACGGAACACTTTAAGTATCTTTTTTCCCTCTGTTCTGAAATCTCTGCGTTGAAAATCTGCGAGGCTGGTGAAATGAAGTTGGATAACATGTCGCATGATTATTGGGCATAAATAAGGCAGCTTGCAAGGCAATCTGCTGAACCAGGCTTCTGACACCATAAATTAAAATATCATCCATCGAACAATTCTTCTTCAACTTAAAATCCTTCTTTTCCAGTTGCTTTTGTCTTACATGACTATGAGTCTACGAGATTAAATTTATACTCACTTATTCTCTACACAATCGTCTATGTACTACCTAATATGGTAACTGTAGCATGGAGCACGGCAGGCAGTGTTCAGCAGGTCTAAGTGGGAGCAGCAGACATTGTGGCGCCTTTATCAAGCATGACCGATGTGTGGGGTTGGATTGGCGGTCTCAGTGGTTTCCTACACGTTCTTGCCAATATTCCCAATCCATTTGGAAAACAAAAGGAATTTCAAATCTCTTAGTCAATTGGAAATCACTGCCAGCAACGTGTTATATCATTACCTCAAGTGGAATTATCCCATACCGAGACGACACCACGCCCGATGCATTTAGCGGAGACCCTCGTACTCAGCTTGTTGGTCTTAGTATTTGCGCACTGGCCCATTGCTTTTATGGCGCGTTTGCAGTCAGGACTTTCATGAGGTGTTTAGCGCCAAAGATGTTGCCAGAGGATTGTGCTGCTTATATCAGAGAAGCTCTGCACTCTCAACTGACAAAGAACGTCGACCGGATCCTCAATGAGGGATGTAGTCGAGGACCAGGGTAGTCAATAGTGCAACCGTAGTGTAGTGTCACTGCAGTGCCACTGCGGTGGTGTGGTTTAAGTGGGTCCATAGTGGGGTGTAGCTATACCGTAATAGTACTGGGGTTTAAGGAGGGAGACTCGCTTAGCTAAAGAGACGAACATCGAATTATTTCTTTAATTACGAAACAACCAAATCTCAATATAATTAATTAATCATTTACTTTAAAAGAAAGAAAGAGGGAATTGAGAACTTTAAGATAGATTAAAAATATATTTCTCTATAGCGTGGTTATTATAATAGAGTAAATTATTTAAATTATAGTTCTTGAGGATATTTACTACCAGAGTCTCGAGGCACGTCAACCTCAATAGCAAGGTCAATCCAGCAAACTTTTTTTTTTTTTGGGAGCCCCTGCACTCGAAAAGCCTAATATATTGCTCTATCGGAACATGGAATGTCCACGACTACGAGCCATCAACAACGAGTTTGGTCTTCGCAGGCCGTATCAACGGCGAGTTGGTTGGGTTTGCAGGTATCTACTACACACTTGTGACGTTAGTATCAAGCTTAATAATATCTCGGAATCCGTGTCTAGGTCATGATCAACGCGCTCATGGCTTGAATGTCAAAAGCTCGGCATGGATGGCTCAGCAATATCGAAAGCCAATGGACGGCTCATTGAATTATCATACCTATATTCCTGTTAAAGGAGGGGGCTGCTGGGCAGTACTACTAGCTAGGCTAGCGGGTGACATTGGCGGTAGGATTTGTTTTGGTTGTTTTGACTGTCTTTTGTTGGCTGATGGTCAGCATCCAGCGTCTCCTTCACCGGTCTCAGACGATGACTGTTTTCCGCGACTACATATTGGCTATCAATAACGAATTAGTTTGAAATAGTTCATGATTGAGAGGCGACAAGGTTGCTTGAATATATAATGAGTTTTACAATTGTGTTTTCAAATTTCACCATTCGAGAATTTTTATAGAATGCGACACCACGATAAGAGCTCTGTATGTTTTAGCCACGAAGGATGCCACACACATTTCTACGATATTATTGCATTTTTTGCGTATTGTAGAAATTTGAGGAATGGTAGTGTGCTTTTCATGACGGCCAGCAAATATCTTCAAGAAAGATCCAGAATCAGCTCAGTAGGGGCACTGTGAGGGAGCAGGAACGGATTCCGGGGCAAACTTCGAAAGGGAAACTGTAGCAGGGACATACAGAGGCCGAACTGGGTTCGGCATGTGCAAAGGGTGACTCAGGGCCTGCTGAGGCGTACTCAGGATCTGCTCATGTATGCTCGAGAGGTAGAACAGAACGGCTCTGAAGGATTGATAAAAGGTAGGGAAAGATCATCATGACGGTATGCAGTAATCGAGTGAAATGCATGTGCTCGATTCTATTCTCACGTCCTCTATTCCTTCCCTGCAAACCACCTTATCTTGTTCTCATTCTCAAACCCCAACGCCACGCAATGCAATCCAACACAACCCACCATCTAAATCATCTCTCTCCCATACATCCACATCACGACTTCGTCCCTTGTCCACTCTTCCTCTTCCCCCTCCAATCCAACACCCTCCTCTTCCCGAAATCCCTTGCTTTCTTCCACTTGCAGTACAGCGTAACCACATCCTTCAACACCACGAACAAACACCCACCCACCAAACTCCTCCCCCATTTCTCCATCAGCAGCCCTCCACGCCCTCCAATCCTAACCCCGAGACCGCGACCGACCCATTTTGCGGGTAAAGATACGTGGAGTAATTCACCCATGGCGGCTGCGACAGCGGGGAAGAACAGCGCGCCCATTATGGTGTCTGCGGAGAGGGTGGCGGAGACGTTTTGTTGGAATTCGAGGCCGTTAGGCCAGTTGTTTTGTTGGGGGTTGGCATTAGCATTAGCATTAGCATTATTGTTACCAGCAGCGTCCGCAGGTCCTGCTGCTGGCTGGGGATTCTCTCCTGCTTGTCCGGCCTGAGCGGCTTCGCCTTGATTTTGGAGGTCCGGTTGGGGATTTGGGGGAGCGGGTCCTTCGTCCTCCACTTCCCGTACGATCTCTAGCTCGAAGATAGCATGTTCTTCCTCGTCTGCTGCTTGCGCTGCGGCAATTTGCTCCGCTGTCTCCCCTTCTCTTGGTGCTCTTTGCACGGCTCTATCCCATTTCTTTTCTAGATCGCCAAAGGTGTATTTATAAAGCTCTACGTAGAAGGTACGAACATAGGGCAGGGTTGCAAATGCTAGGCCTGGGGTCGGAGGCCAGTTGATCTCGCGATTGGCTGCGTCAAAGAAGTACTGCGCTTGTTAATAGGTGTTTGGGGGATAGAAAGAGAAGCTTACAATTGGAATTAACATCGAGAACCCGAGATCACTGTATCTTGTCCGCCAGAGAACTAACGAGGGACCAATTAAAGGCAAGCCCATATAATATGGAATATTTGCTGGTGACCGCATCCGAGGGAAGAAGGGGAATAGTTGTCCAAGTGCTGCCAAAGGGTAATCAGCTACGATTTGAAGCCATTTTCTGACCACATGGGAATTATGAATCGAGTCGAAGGTGTACGGAGCGAGCATGGCGTCCGCAGCTTCTGAGCCAAACACCAACGCCATTGTATTCGCACCATAGCTCACAAATCCCGAGTAAAAGCACCCCGCTACGCCACATAGTGCCGTGGGTAATATCAAGGACCTAGCAACTCTTGTGACTCCATCGACCACAGCTACCAGTACATCTCGAGGCCGTTGGATTTTGAGCGGTGTCTGGCATTGTGGACACTTGATCTCGTGGTTGTGTGCGATTTGACCTGGTGGGGGAGCTTCTTTGTCGGCGATCCATTCGAGGAGGCAGGATTCGTGGGCTGTGAGGGAGCAGGGGCAGGGACTTCGCCAGATGTTGTTCTCGGGGTCATCGGTCTCGTCTCCCATGCAGACCCAGCATCTTCTTACATCTCCGGCAGGCGTTTGTGGTTGAGATTTGGGGGCAGTCGTGGACTGAGCTTGGGAGGTATTGACGGCAACCGCGTCGGACTCTGAGGATTGTCTGTTATTCGAGGCTGAGGTTTGAGGAGATGCTGGTTGTTCGGCTGGCAGGGAGCGCCTGCGAGAGGCTTGCGATGGCGCAGAGGCCATGTCGAGCAGTTCGAGGAGGGGAAATGAAGAGGGATGTTATCGCATTGAGGGGTGCTGCTGGATCGCCGCGCGTGTTGTGTCACAAGAGAAGTGTCATCAATGATCATATGGGGTCGCAGCCCAAGCTGCACGTCGTAGAGAGCCGAGGCGTATCTTGCCGGGATAAGACGCTAGCTAACCTTACATCAGGCATACCCCCAGCCTTATTCTCACTTCACTCCTATTTTCTCTGGTCGAAGATAATTGCACTGTTCTACTCATAACTCTATTGATTATTGGGGCAGGCAAAGATTGAGAAGAACTTTCATATTGTACAAAAAAGGCTACTACTAACTAAAGGAAGCTTCGGACATGCCTGCCATTCGAACCCTGCAAATTCGACTGCCAGTATTCTGCTTGCAAGTAAAAGCTACGGGTTCGTCTCTCGTAAGACTCTTAATTCTCGCATTTCCCCATATTTCACTCTTAGCTTGAGATTGTGTCAGCAAGATCAATATACGGAGTACTAACCGCATGCATCAATTGTCGGTTGGAGACATGACCCTTGAGGCGGCCGCCAGGGGCTTTTCCCCAGAAAAAAAAGGAGACACGCGAGGACGGCTTGGGCTCATTTCTCACTGTTGCTTGCCAAGACATGTCTTTCCGTAATGTGTATCTGTTATCGATTCGTGTACATACTGTCATACTCTGCCTTGTTATGTGTACGCGTGGCACGGCATTGAAGACAATCTATCTAACACAGGTTTGTATCAACGTGCCGAAGGTCATAAGACCTACTAAGAGGCACTTCTCGGGTCTGAAGGGCTTTGTTGTGTTCCCATTTCACCTATCAAATGTGACGGGAATGCGAGGGCTGTAGTGTTCCGTTGCATCTCAATCAAACACGAAGAAGGCCCTCCATTGACTCCTATCTCGTATAAGTTCTTATACACAATCACACAGTCGATAAGCTAGAAACATGTAACAAACTGCTTAAATAGAGAAGCATCTTTGATTGAAGGCAAATAGCAGATATTTTTGGGGATTGCCAACTCCAAATCTCTGAAAGTGGTTTAAATCCCTCTTTACTTTTCGCTCTCCCTGTAGTGGCAACTTTGCCAATCTCAATTTTCGCTTTTTGCGTCATTCACTCAGCCTTATCTCCTGTCATATTCCCTTTCTGACTTTGAAGATATAAAAATGATGAAGTTGTTGCAGAGAGCTCATTAGGTAAGTCGGGTCTCGGGTCCCGAAGGAGAAGGTGGGGATCGTGCCGCGGATGGGCGTTCTTAGTCCAAGCCACTAGCAATTCGCTTTAGATTGCCTTGACTCCTGTTGGTTTTCCGCGACTTGGCATTTCCGCGAACGAACGACGTCGCGCTTATCGTAGAGATGGCTAACTGGTGTATGAAGGACCTCAACTCATAAACGAGGCCTTCCATCCCTCTTTTCCACTCCTCAACTCGGCCACATCTTGCGCGCGACCACCCCGCGACTTCATGAGGTCTAGCGATGCCCCCACGACGACATCTCCTACTAGTCGCCTTCCTCACCGTCTTTACCCTAATCATACTCGTTGCGCGCACCGGCCGTCGTGATGGACAGAGAGGAGGCTGGCTACACAAAGGGGAGGAAAAGGAAGGCTTTGCGCCAAAGGCTACACCATGCGTGGAGCATCTAGGTTGGCTGGAGCAATACCAGTTCAATTACCCTATTCAATATGTCTCTCGCAAGATAATCACCCATACTTCTCCCACCCATGACCGACCTTCCCTCACGGTCCAAGAACATCCTCTCTTCGACGACCCTACAATCGTCAACCTGCCAAATTCTGCGACTGTCAAAATCGAGAAATGCCTTCCCCCACTCGAACTCGAGGTTCCCCATGGACGATTGCATCCAGCAGACGCATCGAACCTGATCTTCGGACTACAGACCACAATAGGGAGGTTAAGAGACACAGTCAAGCACCTGGCGCGCTGGTTGCCACACACAGGGGCGCGACTGTATGCGATTGTGATAGAAAACGAGGAGACTCCAGCAGATGACCGCGAGATGGAGAAGCTGCAAAAGAAATTCAAAGAATTGGGCATGGACGTCCACCTCATGCACCCCGTGCGAGAAACCGACTATTTTGCGCAACGCTACTTCTCTCTCACGTCAGTTATGTACGGGATGCGTAACGAAAAGACTCAATGGGTAATCAACATCGACGACGACACCTTCTTCCCCAGCATGCACAATCTGCTGGCCCTCCTCCGTACGTACGACGCCACAAAGCCACTCTATCTGGGAGCATTGTCCGAAGACTGGTGGGCAGTCAACCACTATGGCCTCATGGGTTTCGGCGGCGCAGGCATAATACTCTCCCTCCCCATGGCTGAGGCAGTAGCAAACCACACAGATGATTGCATAGATCACCTTCGCACCAGCGCAGGCGACGTCTCGGTCATGGACTGCATCTACCGGTACACCCCCACAAAACTAACCAACATCCCGTCCCTTCACCAAGTAGACATGCACGGCGACCTCTCCGGCTTCTACGAGTCCGGTCGCGAAATGCACTCTTTGCATCACTGGAAAGAAAGCGTAGGATATAAGCTGGAAATGGACAAGATGCATCTTGTGGCTGATGTCTGCGATTCCTGCTTCCTCCAGCGTTGGCAATTCCCCAACGACCTCGTGCTCACCAACGGCTTCTCGATCGTCCACTACCCCCTCGGCCACCTCACCGGCACCAAACACGGACTCCTCGGCGGCACAGCCGACAAAATCGACCTTAACGAAGCGGAATTCACCTGGGCAGATCAAATCAATGTCTTGCACAGTCTCGCACCAACGAGAGGCGCAATGAGCGAGGAAGCCAAGATCAGCTATAAACTACTCGATAGCTTTGTCGTGGATCCGGGGACTGGGCACAAGGATACGGTGCGACAGGTTTATTTCCGCGCTGGGGATAAAGCGAAGAGCGAGGTGGACAAGGTCATGGTGCTTGATTGGTGGGCGGGACCTCATGCCGGACCGGACGATGTGGGAGTTGTAATGGAGGAGGTGAAGAAGGAAGGCACGAGGGAGACGAAGGATTGATCTCGAGGAACGAGATAAATATAGGAGAGGAAGAGTGTACTTATGTGATGTGATGTTGTACTATGACTGGATACTGGCGTTTTGGGGCTTACGAAGACATGCATACATAGGCGAGCATTTTACTTTTCGATAAGGGAAGTCACGAGCGAGCCTGCGAGTAACGAGTCGCGAGAGTTGTATCGAATTTGCGATCTGGCTCAAGCTCGGAGAGCATGACGGAGATGAACATGAAGTCGGGGCTGGCTCGGGAAGGGTTTTCCTCGTACTGTACCTTTGTATATAGCGAGGATGGCTTGTATACATGACGGATCGGTGTAGTGGTGGAGCGGTGGAAGATGGAAGATGTATTTACGAAACAAATGGAAATACGAACTCCCCTGACTACTTCCTTTCTACAGGCAAGTCGTATTTTCCTCGCTATTTAGGTAAGTGACGAGAGCGACGGTGCTTAGTCGAATTTCTGTCTAGTAAGATTACCAATTGCTCTCGGTAAGCAGGACAATGCTATTTTCAAAAGAGGAAGAGAGCGAATGCTTGACCGTTGACTTATACCTTCGACGTTTCTACGATATGTATCAGTGTTAATGGAATGAGGTAGAAATGGTAGTTAAGAGGTGAAGGCGCGGAGTGCGGGGTTTAGGTAGTGAGAAGGCAAAGCGACGACTATAAGCTGTGGGGGATATGCCAACGAGTGGACGTGCGATGCTGTGTGTTTGAATTCGTTGTAGAGAAAATATTTCGTGCCCTTGGAGAGGAAGTCTCTTCGTATGTGCTTCTAACGCGGGGAGTCAGCGTTGCTGCTCTGGCTTAGGTGCTATTCAGTCACGTTCCTGCTCTCGCTTCTAGTAACTAACCATACCTGCCGTGCTAAAATTGTTAACTCTACACGACTATATTTAAGGATACCAAGTCGGCTCCTAGGGAACACAAACAAGACGCCCCGGGGTGCGAAACAGAGATTGCGTCTTGCAAAAAGGGATTAGCTGACTACCTAGGATGCTAAAAAGAAGAAGAAAAAAGATTAACGAGAAGAAATAGTAAAAAGAAATCCCGAAGGGCCAAGAAGCCCAGCTTTGAGCACATCTCTTCATAGCCATACTAACTTATTTTAGTGGCGCTGCAAGTAATACTGTGACAGCTATTGGTTTAGAAATGTGTGAATATTTGTAGGTTGTTAAAACTATATATACGACGTGGAGGCTTCCTTAGAGCAAATTACTTTTTATTTTGATACATAAGCCTGCCTTCGTTGCTGGCTAGTTGGAGCGGTGGGGCATGTGAGGGTGGCAGTAAACAACGCCGCCTTGCCTACAATGTTAGTGGGATTGCGCTCCAGCGAGTGCTCTTCACACACTTTTGCAGGCGAATTTCTTTGCGATCTAACCTTGGGGATGGTTAAATACTGGCAGGACTTGCTCCCTAGCTTTCTTTTGACATTACTTTCTTTCCCTTGAAACAAGCCGTTTTCAAAATCGGAGTCACATAAGCACCAGACATTTCAGATCACCAGAGAGCTATAGCCTATATTTTAGAATATCGTACAGAGTTACGGTACAAATTCTACTCAACCTTAAAACCCCACTTCAACACAGCTAAGTACACTCCACTACTTGAGAACCTGTCTCGTCACTTCCCAGAAGGATAGCGCCATGTACCCCGCTATTCAGCAGCTACCTCTAATTCCTTGGTCCTCTTCCACCCTTTGCCGGTGCCACGGGTCCACCTGGATTTCCGATTGCAGGTGCAATAGGTCCATCTGGAGTAGATGTAGCAGTTGGTGTTACTACAGGAGCTGTGGAAGTGGGCGTTGCAGCAGCCTATAATTGTCAGTTTCGTTCCCTCTGAATCGACTTTTCTAATCGACGTTTCTATTCTCAATAGAATGGAAGACGTACAGCGGCAGCAGCCTTAGCCTAGTTGTTGAATGCCGCTCCATTGGCAAAGATTACAGCTAGTTGTGCGGCGTTTGCGGCGGTCTGTCCAGCGGGTGTTTTCAGCGTTGTGATCAGAGGCTGCGCCTCTGTCTCTTGGAGGTTCTGCAAGCTGTTGAGAGCGGTGGTCTCGGCTTCGTTTGTGGCGGCTGCTTGGTTGGCTGCTCGTTGAGCTTCGGCGGTTGTGAGGGCGCTTTGTGCCTGTAGAGCGATATTGATTAGATTCTTGTTATATTTTAGAGTCTTGGGGAAACTCACTTGGTTGACGGCTGCTAGGATCACGCTCGGTGATGCACCGGCCGCAATAGCGCTGGCAATAGCGGATTGCGCTGCAGACTCGGCTGCTCCGTCAACTGATGCTTGGGCAACTGTGAAATGTCAGTCGTGGAATGTCTTTGGAACGTCGGATCAACTTACGACCGGCTACTTCCGCAGCAGGGTCTCCAGCTGGCGAAGGGACCGGAATGGCAGACACCAAGAGGGGGAGGAGAAAGGCAGCGTATGAGAACTGCATGTTGAAAATCTTGCTGGATTGCTGGTGAAAAGGGTGAAAAGGGTGAAAAGTAATATGTCGATGTTGGACTTAGAAAGGAATGAATACCAGTATTCAGAAAAAACGAATGTAAGTAAACAAGATACTGATTAGATGGACTGAATGAAAGCTGATAATGGATAGATACTTCAAAACAGGAAGGGCCTACATTTATATCGAACGGTCTTCGGCTCGGCCTTCAATGCCTCTCCGGTCCGAAAATAAAAAATGCTTGTTCAGACGACTGATCCCAGAGCCCGTCATCTCGTAACATAGAATTGGGGGGTTGAAACGTAGTTATCTCGTAAGGCTGCGACTCGATCGTACCTCGTCGTTGCTATTCTCAGAGAAATGCAGCAGATTCAACTCAATGCTCACACGTTTGAGCCCAAGTAGTGCTTATCCGCACAAATACGTGCATTTTCCAGCCCCCAAAGCGAGGTGGGTCAGGCCTGCAAGGCCTCTCAGTTTGATCATTGCCAGGATGCGAGCTGCGACGAACTGGTCATATGTCTCAATGCACGCAGTTCACATGGCACGGTCCCCAGCCTAAAACCGTTGATAGTTGTACAACATACGCCGATACGCGAAGAGGAGCGATTATCAGAGCTTGAAACGTCGCGGGGGACCTTGCTCGCAATTATCGGATGTTTCCAGGGGTGCAGCTTAGATCTCAGCCTGGTCCATACACCTGATGATCTACCCGAAGAAGATCTCAGGACACGAAACTCTAACTGTAACTGGATGCACCGTAATCTGATGATCAAGTATTAGACACGAAACCAGAACCTCGAATGATACCGTAATCAGATATGATGCTTAACCCGCGTTGCTGACGCCATGTCTGGGAGTGCTCGCAGCACAATTTCTTCGGAGTCCGGCAGCGGTGCCGGCAGCGGTGCGGCGCCCGTCTTCAGGGTGCATCGCTGTATTCGCTCTAGCTGTCTTCGAGCTCCCTAGGAACGACCAAGATCAATTAGTCCAGGGCTTTCGGCAAGACCATACCGACCTCCTAAGAGAGGTGCCGAGAGATTGCAAGAGTACAGAATTTCATCGCATTGTATAACAAGATTAAAGAGGGAACCAAATCTGCTTATTAAACTCGGCAAACCCCTTTAATAAGTATTAATAGGGAAGCAAGAACTGAGCCCGTTGCAATGTCTTAATAGGCTTATAAAGGCCATTTAGGGCTAAGTAATAGGACCTGTAATATTTTGTAAGATAAGTAATATAGCCAGGTGATACCAGATGGAAGCACGATAGATATGGCAATGCCGTACTTTTCAGTCAACTCGAGCTGGATCGATGGTTCGAGCGATAACAGATCCTAAAATGCCGGAAGCACTGAATATCAGGATGTGGATAATGACTTTCAGATCAGGAATGTTGGTGCCTTGGGAATTGTCAGGAGTACGCTACGGGATGGTGACTTGGGCTTGCCGAATGCACCTTCGACTTTCATAGGTAAAGAGCTGGTTGACGTTAAGCTTCGCAAAAAAATAAACTGACTACTCTGAGGGGGTTGAGGGGAGGCCGCGAGGGTGAGCGGCAACTATGGCTATCCAACTTAAAGAGAAGAGAGGTATAGATTCGATGAGATTATCATTACATATCAGACGGCAATTGAGCCAACTAAAAGTCCACTTCCGGCCTTGGACCTAAGCAGTTGCTGCTCTAACCTGAGTTCTGAGCACGCTAGTGAGTAAGCTAGATCACGCTCAAGGGGGCTCTTCTAGCTCTCTCGAACATTTTACACTTTCTATATTATTTACTTTGTGTAATATAGACCAAGGACGGCTTGGATCTCTGGCACCAGACCCGTAGTTCCCTCACACCCTACTTTCCTCA
>Ga0302325_10027276_pt1 | contig 11845 bp, 7 predicted proteins | sample Palsa_T0_2_FD_201948 | JGI IMG/M metagenome (GOLD analysis project Ga0302325, IMG submission 201948) | Peat permafrost microbial communities from Stordalen Mire near Abisko, Sweden - Palsa_T0_2 | ecosystem: Environmental > Terrestrial > Soil > Palsa > Peat permafrost | place: Sweden: Abisko... | reverse complement strand
ATGCGGCCATCGAAAACCGGCCGGCCGACGATCTGCTGGTAGGCCGCCTGATTGCCGAGCAAGGTCTGGAAGTCCGGTTATTGCCCTACGTGATCGATACCGTCGCCGATTTCCAATCCATGCGCGACCTGGTCCACAAGCGCCTGCGCTGGATTGTAGTGATGCGCCACATGCGCCCGTGGGGCCATCTGGGCCTGCTGTTGACGCAAGGCTTGCCATGGTCGCTGGCGGCGATCGCCGTCCATCCCACGGCCGCGGTGGCATTCGGATATTTGGGAACATACTTTGCGCTGCGTTGCGCCATCACCTGGCTCATCGGCGCGCATGGTTTAAAGCGGCCCGCACAGTGGAAGCACATGCCACTCATCGCCGTTTGGGACGCGCTGGCATTCGCCATCTGGGTAGCCAGCTTTTTACGCCGCAGCATCCGCTGGCGCGGCGCGGATTACTACATCCGCGAAGGCGTTCTGGTGCCGGCGGGCGGAGCAGCTTCGCAGCCTTGAGGTTGAGCCGGCGGTTTGTCTGCCGGCCAATACTCAGTCCCTGGAGGACTCACGCTGAGCACAGTTTTCTTTTGGGCGGAAGCTCCTCTGTAAATGTCTCGGAGCTTAGAAATCCTTTCGTGGCAACTGCCACGGCCGGCGTCTACCGAGGCCTATTCGCTCTAACGATGCCCGCCACTAGCTTCCAGCCGGCGCCTCTTAGGATTGGCTCTCTGCTGAGAGATTCGGCTTTTTGCCCTTATACTGGGTCCGAACGGCGGAATACTCCGTACCTTGGTAACGGAACCGAACGTGGGTAGCATTTTCCCCAGACCGACTCAGCTGTGCGCCTTCCGGTATTGATGTCGCTGGCCCATTAGGCATTTTGTAAGCCGGGAAGGGGCCCGAGGCAATTTCTGTACTATCGTCACCAGGATGAAAAGTCTTTTCACCAGCCATGCGGCCTCCGCTACATCTAGCGTATTACGATTCACCACACGCCGTCATCAGTCCATTGACCCATTCCTCGTCGGTTGTTGAGGCAAAGCGCGCTACGGGTTCCGGAATGCCGTACGGAGCGCGAGGCCGGTATGATCGGGGGATTTCAAGGACCGCCTATGTCATATCAGGGCGATGGCTAGCGCCCTTCTGCGCCTTGATTGCCTTGGTAAGCTCTTCCAGTGACAGAGGTGGATCACAACAATGAATCACCGCATGGCAGTTTGGGCATGTAGGGCGAAGATCTTTGATGGGGTCTACTTCGTATCCCTCCTCAACGTTCGCCAGGGGGATGATGTGATGCACATGGATCAGGCCTTCGGCTCTTGCGCCATATTTCTCAGACATCAAAAGACCACAGCCGCAACAGCGATACCCATAGTGTTCCAAACATGCCATTCTCGCGCGAGGTTCTCGTTCATAGCGATTGACTAAGACCTTTGTGGACACCCCTTCCCAGTATTTTGTTCCTGTCAGTTCTTCGGGCAACCTCGGCCCGAGGCCGCCAACCCATCTATATTGATAACCTGGGAGTGAAGATATGCGTGCTGGAACATTCAGTCGCTTTCCAAGGGCAGCTCCCTGCGCGATGAGATCTTCCTGACGGTCGAAAATGACGAAACCTGTGGAGTCAATCAGTGCAACCGGAAACTGCTTCGGTAACGCATAGAAGTTTCCCCAGTCGCTGAGGAGCCCATAGTCACAAGGAATCCCCGACTCCTTAATTAATTGACGGCCTGTCTTTTGGGGCATGATTCGAGGAGTTCCACCACTACGGACGCATCCGGAACAATCATCGCGCATCCCGCACTCCGCGCACGACTTGCGCGGCGCTCCGTTTTGTTGGGATTCGCTTTGCCCGCCGGCTAAGTTCCAACCATTCCCGCATCGTGGGGCGCTCCGCTGCACACTCCAATTCCTTCTTGATGAAATCGGAGAGACTTATGCCCTCCCGAGCGGCCCGAGCCTTCAAAATGCTGTGGACCTGGTCTGAAACGCCCCTTACCTGAATCACCTTCGACATGTGCTCACCTATTGCTTCAGAATCGGATCTTCCTTCAGCGCCAATGTCCCGGTTGCGACGTCGCTGCCCAGCGTCAGCTTGAGCGAGTAAGTGCCCGTTGCAGGCCGCGCCGCCGCGCCGCCGCGGCCCCCTCCTCCGCCTGCTCCGCGTCCACCGCCGCCTCCGCGCCTGCCGCCGCCGGTTGCCGCCGGGGCTTCCATCCGGCCGTCCCATGCGTAGCGCGTAATCCCAGGCTCGGCGGGCACTTGCAGCGCGCGTGTGTGCCCGTCGGGGCTCGAGACTTCGAGCGTCGCATTGCCAGTTGCATTCGGACCCAGGTAGAACGTGATCACCGGCGTGTCGACCAGGTGCGTGCGGTCCCGCTGCTGGAAGTTGATCGGCTGCACGGATGGCGGATTCTGGCCCGCATAGGTATTGTCTCCGAGTTGCCCGCTGCGGCTCATATCCACCCAGATCGTGGCCGGCCGCTGCTCAAACAGATGCACGGGTTTCGCGGACAAGGCCGGCCTCCACTCTTCGAGCGCGGTGATATCGTCCAGAACGTAGATACTGCGGCCGTGCGTGCCCAGAATGACGTCGCGGTCGCGCGGATGGATCACGATGTCGTAGACAGCGACGGTAGGCAGTCCATTCATCATGGGCCGCCACGTGCGCCCGCGATCAAGCGACACCTGTAACCCGAACTCCGTGCCAACGAAGAGTAAGTCGGGGTTCCTGGAGTCTTCCTCAATGACATACACCGGTTGATTGGGAGCGAGGCCGCCCGATAAGTTGGTCCAGGTCTTGCCGCCGTCGGTTGTCCGGAAGAGCCACGCCGCGCGATTATCGCTGCGATGGCCGTCAAACGACACATACGCCGTGTTGGCATCGGCCGCGGACGCAACCACGCGGCTTACCCACAGACCTTTAGGAACGGCCGGAATGCTGCTATCGATCTCGGCCCAGTCAGTACCGCCATTGCGAGTTAACCACACATTTCCGTCGTCCGTGCCTGCCCAGATCGTGCCCTTCGCTATGGGCGATTCGGAAACCGAATAGAGCGTTCCGTAGCCCTCGGCGCCAGTCTCATCCGGCGTCAATCCGCCCGTGCCTATGTTGTTCTTAGTGGCGTCGTTCTTCGAAAGGTCCGGACTTACAATGCGCCACGTTAGTCCCTTGTCGGATGTCTTGAGAAGATAGTTGGCGCCGTAATACACCACTTTGGGATCGTGCGGAGAGATTATAAACGGCGTCGTCCAGTTCAAGCGCAACGCTTCGGCGGCCCCAGGGGACGCGGGATCTTTTCCAGTGGCCTCCTTAAAGTTGACAATGTTACCCGGGATCGCCCGGCGCGGCGTGTCAGTGTGTCCGATCGGGTCGACGACGCGGAACGTGCCCTCGGTGCCCTCCGAATACACCGTGCGCCAGTCGGTGGGATCGACCGCGATGTACTGGCCGTCGTCCCAGTGCATCTTCCACGATGCGTCGTTGCGGATGCCAAGGATATCGCGCGTGAAGCTCATAGTCCCGATGGAGCCGTTGTCCTGCAGGCCGCCATAGATCGCATAGGGCTCGCGCAGGTCGGTTGCGACCTTGTAGAACTGTGCAATGGGCAAGTTATCGAAGAATATGAACGACGCGCCGTGGTCGTAAGTGAGAGTCAGCCCCTTGTCTTTGCCCAGATAGAACCGGTCTTTATTGGTTGGGTCGAGCCACATGGCGTGGTGATCGTAGTTCGGGCCGAAGGGCGCCTGCGCCTGCGAAAAGGTCTTACCGCCGTCTCGCGACCACATGAAGGCGGTCGTCAGGACGTAGACTAACTGGTCGTCCAGAGGATTGATCCGAATCTGGCTGTAATAGAACGGCCGGATGTTATAGCGATTGAGATACTTCCAGGTCTCGCCGCCGTCTTCAGACCGGTAAACGCCAGTGCCCAGCCTATTCATATCGGCGCACTCCGGGCTCGGGGGCGCCGCCCCACGCCCGCCGCCGCATTGAAAGCCGTGCTCGACAATGGCCATGACAATCTTCGGATTCTTGCGATAGACATCCAGGCCAATGCGGCCAGTGTCGCCTGCGGGCAGGCCGGTAGTGAGCTTCTTCCATGTCTTGCCGCCGTCCGAGGTCTTGAAGATGCCGCCATTCGGGCCGCCGCTATCGAATCGCCACGGCTTCCGCAGCCGCTGATAGAAGGCGGCGTAGAGTACTTGCGGGTTGCCGGGGTCTATCACCAGATCGGTAGCGCCGGTCTTGCCGTCGTTTGGCAGCCCCGACGTCAGCTGCTGCCACGTCTTGCCGCCGTCGCCCGTTTTGAAGACGCCGCGGTCGCCGGTGTAGCCCCACAAGTTACCGATGGCCGCAACATATACGGTCTGCGGGTCGGTTGGATGAGTCACTACGCGCGCAATCTGAAACGTATCTTTGAGGCCAACGTTCTGAAAGGTCTGTCCGCCGTCGGTGGACTTGTAGATGCCGTCGCCCCAAGCCACGCTGTTGCGGTTGTTGGCTTCGCCCGTGCCCACCCACAGTATCTGCGGATCCGCCTGGAACATGGCGACCGCGCCAACGGAAGAGCTGCCGTAATGGTCGAAAATGGGGGTCCATGTGGTTCCGGCGTTGACTGTCTTCCAGACGCCGCCGGATGCAGCGGCGACAATAGCGTAACGGAAATCGCTATCGAGGGCCTTGATATCCGTAATACGGCCGCCGGCTGAGGCGGGGCCGATGGATCGCCACTTGTAAGCGTGCAAGAGCGGCGCGGTCTCGTCGCCCGATTGGGCGCGAATTGGCAGCGAAAGCCACGCAGTGCCGGCGGCTAGCAGTGCGAGGGCTATAAGTAAGATGCGTCTGGCACTCAGGATGGCTGTCTCCGAGAACAATTCACGTTCGCGCTGGCGTCTCATAAGTAATCTTCAGATTGTGATCATAACAGCGGTTATCGCTTCGCCTGCCTGCGATCGGCGGCCGAAGGCGCCTTGTAAACCTTACCGGCTTTCATCACGAAGACGACTCGACGGAGCGCTGTGATATCCGCCAGCGGATCGCCGTCCACCGCAATGATATCGGCCTCCATTCCGGGCACGAGTGAGCCAATCTTGTCTCCCATCCCCATCGACTCGGCCGAGAGAGACGTGCCGGAGACGATGGCCGCCTGTGTAGTCTGGCCACCCTTCTCCACCCGGTAGATCAACTCTTCCACATTGTGTCCATGCGCTCCGGCGACTGCGTCGGTCCCGAACACGATCTTCAGGCCCTTGGTCGCCAGCGCCCGTTTGAACATCTCCAGACTGGCCGGAATAAGCCGGGTTTCCGTTCCCTTGAGACTCTCTTCGGTAAACCCGCTGACGCCGATGAACTTCGCTTTATTAAGGACGTAGTTTTGCGCGACCACTCCGATATTCGGATCGAAATAGGTTCCGTGCGCGGCTAGAAACTGCACCGCCTCATCGCTGATCAGCGTCCCGTGTTCAATCGACGTGCAGCCGGCCTCGGAGGCGGTCATAATGGCATGCGAGCTGTACACATGGACCAGTGTCCGGAGGCCCTGCGCTTTGGCTTCGCCGCAGGCAGCCATGATCTGCTCGTCACTGAGTGTCTGTGCGCCGCCGTCCCGGAAGTTTTTCGATGCGAAGATTTTGATCAGATCGGCGCCGTCGGTTTTCAGTTGCCGGATCGCCTCGCGAATCTGCTCGGGAGTCAGCCTGGTATCGGTAATCTGCCGCAATGAAGTCAGCACCCGGGGACCGGGGAGCACGCCACGATTGATCGCGTCGCGGACATCGCGATCGATCGGGCTGCCCACGCTTTGCAGGGTGGTGACTCCGGCCATTAAATCGGTATATGCGTTCTCCATCGCGTAGCCCATTGCCGAGGCTTGCGAATCCTCTCGGGTCGCGAGCTTGCCGTCCGGGCCGAAGTGCGAGCCGATGTGAACGTGCGTGTCGATCAACCCGGGCATCACCGTCAGACCGGTCAGATCGAATGTCACTGCACGGGTGGAAGAGTCGATTTTCAGGATCTTGCCGCCCTGAACGACAATAGTGACATTGTGTTGAACCCTACCCTTGCCGTCGAGCAAAGTACTCACCCTGAGCAGAGCAGGTTGAGACTGCGCGAGTGCGCAAGAAATCAGCAGCGGCGCAAGCGCGAGAGCAATAGGTATTCGACTAACCGGCATATCTCTCCACCGCATTCGTGGCGCACGCACTCGTGCGTGCAGCGTTCACACTCGTGTGAACGCGTTCGCTTCTGAACGCGCCCGCCTCGGACTTAGTGGCCCAGCCGCCGGTTCTCGAAGACCGTGCCACCCTTCATGACAAACACAGCGCGCCGGGCTGCAGAGACATCCTTTAATGGGTCTCCGTCGAATGCAACGATGTCCGCCAACATGCCTGGAGCGAGGGAGCCTATCTGGTCCTGCATCTTCAACGATTCGGCTGAAATGGAGGTGGCGGATTCCAGCGCGGCCATCGGATCCTGGCCTCCATCGCGCACGCGAACAATGAATTCTTCATAATTGCGCCCATGAGCGCCAGCCACCGCATCGGTACCGTAGATGATCTTAAGGGTCTTGTGAGTCAATGCCTTCTTGAAGGTAGCGAGAGTGATCGCGAGGCCCTTTTCCATGAACGCAAAGCCTTCCTCGTTATAATTGCCGCTGCCCAGGAATTTCGGCTTGTTTTCGAGGTAGTTCTGCAGAACCAGACCGATGTTCGGGTCATAATAGGTTCCGCGTTCGGCCATGAGAGCGAACACGTCGTCGGTGACGTAGGCCCCGTGCTCGATCGAAGTACATCCGGCCAGCGTGGCGGCCTTGGCCGATTCGGCCGAATGCGCATGCACTATGGTGCGCATCCCGATCGCCTTCGCCTCGCCGCATGCCGCCTGCAGTTGTTCGTCGGTCATGGTCTGAGCTCCGCCTTCGCGGATACTCTTCGATGCAAAAATCTTGATGAAGTCGGCGCCATCCTGTTTTCTCTGGCGAACCAGCTCGCGGAGTTTCTCCGGCGGCCCGCTGCCCTCCATCAGCGGTTGCAGCGACGTGAGAATGCGCGAACCGGGAATAATGCCGCGCGCGATGGAGTCGCGCAGTTCCTTGTCGGTTGCCTGTCCGGGACTCTGAATGGTAGTGAAACCCGCGTTGAGAGTGACGATTGCGTTATCAACGCCGCGCAGCATGGAGTGAGCGGGAGTCTCTCCCCGGCCGCCGTTCCGCCCGTCGTCGCCGAAGTGGTACCCGATGTGGGAGTGAGTATCGATCCAGCCGGGCGTCACGGTGAAAGCTGTCAGGTCATATACGGCAGCGTTCGCGGGCGCCGTGCCGCCGATCCGCAGGATCTTGGACCCTTCGACGACAATCGTGGTATTGCGGATGGTCTTGCCCTTGCCGTCGTACGCCGTGCTTACCTTGAGGACGATGGGCCGGTCCTGTGCGACAAGCGGCGCCTGTGCCAAAAACATCGATGGCAGCAGGACCAATGCGCTTGCAATCCGCCGAAGAGATATCATCATGAAATTTCCCTGTCTCTCACTCTAAAACTCCAGCCTTGCCCCGAACATAATCCAGCGGGCGCTGGACTGCCGGTTGGCAGGGACCGCGGTACTCGAGATGACTCCGAAGCTCACGGGGCTGCCGGTGAGTGACCCCGCCCCGGCGCTGAAGTTCGGATGATTGAACATGTTATAGAAGTCAAAGGTGAAGTCGAGAGCTTTATGTTCAGCGATCACAACTCTCTTTCCTACTGAGCTGTCCAGATTCCAGAACGGCAGGCCGCGCATCGGGTGTCCGTATCCGTCGATGCCGGAACTAAGCTGGACATATCCGAAGTCATTGTACACCGCCTGCGGGTTAGCGAAAAGATTGAGCCCAGTGCCCCCTGTCGCAGGGTTGCCATTGGTGCCGACTCCACCCGACCCTGCCACATTCGAATGCAGACCAGTGCCTATCGAGGAAGCTGCCACTAAGGGCACCGCCACGGTGCTGAACGTCGAGCGTTGGCCGCCGCCCCAGACCTGGCTACCCTCGGTGACATAGACGGGCGCGCCGCTGAGGGCCGAAAAAATTCCCGAAACATGCCATCCGCCCACAACCTGGTTCAAGGCCGCGGGCAATCTGGCGAACTTGGTGGGCAGATTGTAGACAAAAAGCGCATTAAAGATCTGTCTGTGGTCGAACTTTGATGGACCGTAGTCCACTCCAGGCATCAGCGGATTGGCGAGAGTGGACGAGTCGTTTTGCACGCCCTGATCCGTATCGAGCGACTTCGATAAGGTATAGTTCACATCAAACGTGAACTTAGTACCTGTGTGCCGCAGTGTGAGCAGAAGGGCGTTGTAATTCGACCAGCCTTCGTTTACCACTTCGAGTAACTCGTTGACCGATGTCTCGTCATATGGCTGCAACCCCAGTTGTGAGCGGATGGAGTTCAGGCCGGGCTGGCTGGAACTGGTACTATCAAATAGGTTCGCCACCAGGCCCGTGGTAAAGGAGGTGGTTTCGCGGCTGGCCAGAAACGCTGTCGACGATGCGAAGCCGTTCGCCGCCCCGTAGCCAGGCAATTGATTCTCAAACCAGGGCTGAGCTGTTACAGCTTGGCCGGCGCGTAACTGATTGGACACCGCGTCGTAAGCTTGAGCGAATGTCTGTCCCGAAGCGCTGTCCTTAAACATATATGGACTCGCTCCCAATCCCACATTGGAGATCAGTCTTCGGCCATATCTGCCGTTCCAGGCGGCTTCTAAAAACATACCGTGGCCCAGGTTTCGCTGGATAGTAAAGTCGCCGGTATAGATCCGCGGCAGTTTAATAGTTGGATCTATGCCAAACGATATGAGCTCGCTGTAATTTCCGGCGGGAATATACGGGCTGGTGATGGTTGCCGGGAACGTGGGAATTGGGATGTTCCCATCCTGGCCGATGCGGAACCCGCTCAGCGCCGGGTTCGAGGTAGCCGTTGAATTGCAACCGCTTCCCGGAGTGCCGGAAGCGGAGCATGTCGCTAACCCGGTAGTGATCGAGGAACTGAATCCGGCCGTCAAACCCGGCGTAACCACGCTATCTTCGCTGCTGAGCCGGCTGTAATAGACGCCAAACCCACCGCGGAATACCGTCTTCTTATTGCCAATCAACTTTCCGAGCACGCCGCCATCAAACGCCGGATTCCACGCCAAAGCCGCTCTGGGCGCTATATCGCCGTAATCGGTATTATAGGGCGTGGAGCGCCCGGACTGCGTGAGGGGTACAAAGCCAAGCGTAGGATTGTAGATCTGTCCCTGCTGTGCCGCGCTCAACTTGGTTTGCAGGTAGGTCTCAGGCGATAGGATTTGATTATTGTTGGAAGTATTGACCAACAAGGCCTCTTCCTGGTTGGAGAGAGTGTAAGGTGTTTGCCAACTATATGAGAGGCCATAGGTCAGGGTCAACGAAGGGCGGATTCGCCACACATCCTGTGCATAGAAAGAAGCGAAATAGGAAAGGGCGTTCATGTAGATAGGCGTCCCAAAGGGTTGCGCCTGCAATTGCCCGTTGCGCACCAGAAACGTGTTGTCGTCGTTCATCAATCCCAGCGTAGTCGCATAAAGAGAGTCCCACGACGAGGTCACCGACGACGGCAGACAGTTCGTAGTCAAGGCGGAGGAGCAGGTGGGCGGCCGGTCGGCCGCGGGAATCACCAGAAAGGACGAATCAGCCGTCTCGGTGGCGTTCAACGAATTCACCGAGCCGCCCACCTTGCCGGTGTGAATATGGTATTGCGGCAGCCGCTGAAGATTCGCGCCCGCCTGGATGAGGTGCTTGCCCTTGGTCCAGCTTAGATCGTCCGTGAACTGAGTGTTCACATTATTGTTGTACTGAGTGCGCACGCTATTGCTCATGCTGATCGGCGGAGTGAAGGTATTCGGGGTGACTGCCACATAACCCGCGGAGCCATCGCTGGTGCCGGGAAGCCCCAACTCGGAAGCGATCGACGATAACTGGGGACGAAGGCCGCCATTACGATTGCGGACATCGCCAAACCGGAGCGTATTCACCAGAGTGCTGGAAAGCTGGCCGGTCAAGCCGAGTATGATGGCGTTGGTCCACGAAGGCGTAAAATCCTCGTTCAGGATATCGTTCGGGTTACGGATATCCATCACTAGCGGCGACGTGTCGTAGGAAAGGTCGCGCGAATAACTGAAGCTCCCATTAGCCCGCCACTTGGAGCTGAAATTATGATCCAGGCGGAGAGTGACAAAATCATCTGTTAGTGGAGACTTAGCGTTGCCCGTGAAACCGATGGTATTCAGGCCGTCGCCCGCGCTCGGGTTGTTTCCAACCGGGTCCAGCGCCATCATAGCCTTCATGGTTGGGCTGATTCCAAGTCCGCGTGGGTCGCATGCCTGGTTGCCCGTTGGACCGCACAGCGTGGAAGTGGCAAGATTGTAGGGGACCACGTTCCCGGAGGCATCTCTGAACTGCAAGATGCCCTGGCGGAGCGTCGCAGTGGGCACGGTTGCAGTAACTGGAAATGTTTCGGGATAGCGGCGCGCCTCGTATTCGACGAAGAAAAACGTCTTATCCCGAATAATCGGCCCGCCGACACGGCCGCCGTACCGATTGTCTTCCACGTGCGGCTTGGCGATCTTCAAACGATTGTTGTCCCAGCTATTGGCATTCAAGTCGCTGTTTTGCGTATACCAGAACAGCGATCCATGAACCTGGTTGGTTCCGCTTCTTTGCACCAGGCTCACCTGGCCTCCCGAACCGCGGTTGAAGGTGGAATTGGCGTTCGCCACGGCGACCCGGAATTCGTCCGTCGCTTCTACGGAGAAAATCAGCACGGGTCTCGCGCCCTGGTCGCTGTTGATGGTCGAGTTAGTCGAATTATCGGTGATATCGATTCCGTCGAGCGTGAACGTCGTCTGATCGTTCAACGCGCCCGCGATGGATCCGCCGTTATCGCTGCCGGTTTGGGGCGTCGTGCCCGGTTGCAGCAGCAGCAGCTCCTGAGCCTGGCGCAACCGCGTCGGAAGACTGAGGAGAGGCTGCGTGCCGATGACATCGCCGAGCGTCGAATCCGCTGTCTGTAACTCTACTTGGGATTCGGAGGCGGTCACCGAAACAGTGGAGTTCGTCTCTCCCAGAGTCAGCTTGATGTTGATAGTGGCGCTCGTGTTCACTTGAACATCCACATCAGTGACCGTGGAAGTTCGAAACCCTTTGGCGCCTACGGTAATCGCGTATGTGCCGGGGTTAACTCCCGGAAAGGCATATTGGCCCTGCGCTCCAGTGACTACCGCCGACTTGACTCCGGTGGCCGAATTCACCAGTTCCACGTCCGCCGCGATTACCGCAGCCCCCGAAGGATCGGTTACCGCGCCCAGTACCGCGCCCGTCGCGGCCGTTTGCGCCCAGCTTGGAGTTATGGTCAGGCAACAGAAGAGTGCCAGGAATAGAACTATGAGTCTTACGTTCACGACGCTCCCTCAGATACCCACTTAGGTGAGTTTCTTAAGCTATTAATATTGCTGTCGAGCGACTCAAACGGGGAGCCAGAGCGGCGGATTATGGTTGCCGCCGGGCATCCAACACGGACCTATAGAACTTTTTACAAGAGAATTATAAAGTTACGGTTCCGAGAATGTCAATCGATATTTTGGCTGCTTGCATGTCAGTGCCGAAGAGATCCTTCGGGTCAAAACCCCTCCCACGCATAAGCCGAAAACTGCCGTGCAATGCGGAAGCCCATCCGCTCATATAGCGCCACCGCATCGGCATTCGCCGCCGTCACTGTCAGGCTCGCCGCTTTGCATCCCGCTTCTTTAAGCGTCGCCAGCGACCGGCGCAGCAACTCGTGTCCAAGCCCGAGGCCGCGCGCGGCGTTCG
>Ga0302325_10027275_pt1 | contig 11846 bp, 9 predicted proteins | sample Palsa_T0_2_FD_201948 | JGI IMG/M metagenome (GOLD analysis project Ga0302325, IMG submission 201948) | Peat permafrost microbial communities from Stordalen Mire near Abisko, Sweden - Palsa_T0_2 | ecosystem: Environmental > Terrestrial > Soil > Palsa > Peat permafrost | place: Sweden: Abisko... | reverse complement strand
ACGGCTCTCTGATGTCCTTCTCGTCTTGACCATCTTTCAGTCGATAGTGCTCGATCGTAGAAAGGACGGGCTGAGTGTTGGTAAGATCGTAGTCGTGGCGCGCGTTAGGAGCAAAGTGTACATTCCCACCGACTGTGTAATAGTCCAAAAACTTACCGGGCTTCCCCTGCCATGTGTACTTGATCTGATCCGGCTGGGGATAGTCAAACTCTGAACCATTCCGCTCATACAGGGTGTTGAACGGCAGGCCAAATCTCTTCTTCAGGTCAAACCCGGCAAACTCGGTGAAGTATCTCGTAAAGTACGGAATCGCGCCGCTATTGGAGGTGCCCTCGACTGCGTGCCCGAGGCTCTCCATTGCGCATCCGGGTCCGCGCTCAGCGTTCATGAAAAGAATGCGCAGACTGCGACCGATAAACGGCTCGTCCACTGCATTGCCATTGCCGGCATTCTGAGTGAATTTGCCTGGCAGTTTGTTGCCGGCCGCATCGTACATCTGCTTCACCTCCGTGCATTCGTAGGGCGCTCCGAATTTGCCCTGTCTTGCGAAAAACCAGACCTCGTTTACCATGCCCCTGTCTACAAGATCCTTGAGATTAAGCATCTTACCGGGATTATCCGGGTCCTCTACGCCGTACAACCTCGCAAACCTATCGGAGAACAGGTCTTGATAGCGAAAATTGACTCCCTCCGTCCAGTTGGCAACACGCGGGTAGAGCGAACTGTTGCCGTCCATAATCTGATCTTCGGGCAGGGGATCCTTATCTGTGAGATCCACATACTTGAACAGAGTGTAGTTCAACTGTGGTGTTGCGTTCTCTTGTGAATACCCGTGGTATCTGGAGGATTCCCGCATAGCAATCATCAGCTCGGTGAGCGATTGGTATGCCTTATCCTTTACCATGCCGTTTGCAAAGTTAAGCACAAGCAGACTAGGGCGTAACTGATAGATATGATCGTGATGCAGATGGAGCCAATCGTCGGAATTTGCCTTGCTCTCCTCATTGGGCCACACCAGCAGGACGGGCGCCTTGTGCCCCCGGTCCCTGGCTGCTGCTAAGGCCGCAGGAATGGCAGCCGCCAGTGATGCAAGGCCTATTGCGCATACTGCCCACTTGAGTTTCAACTTCATTAGTGCTCCTTTGCAAACTTCAGACCGTAGACTCTCTCGCGGCACAGTTCAACGAATGCGATTTCCATTCCTGCAGGGGCGCGGTGTCAGGGTATTAGGTCATTAGGTTTCCAGGGCAGCACGGTTCCAGGCTTACAAACCACTAAGACGTTGCAAACACCTTAACACCCTAATACCTTAAGACCCTAAAGCCCTGCTACCCGGTCTGGTACACTATACGAGTTATGTCGACGACCATTGCGCAACGCGCAAAAATTCGGGCTCTGTTCCTGGATATTGACGGCACCTTGATTACAGGTGATGAGTGTATTTCACACCGCGTGATGAGGTCACTCTATCAGGCAAAAACGAAGGGAGTAGAGATTGTGCTGTGCACCGGCAGAACGCGATTCAGGCTCACGCCTATCGCTGAACAGATGCCCGAGCCTGCCGGATACGCAGTCTGCTCCAATGGAGGTGTGACAACACACCTTGGAACCGGAGAGATCCTCTATCGGCATCTGCTGCCCAAACCCGTCGCGCTTCGGGTGATACGCGCCATTGTAGACGCCGGCTCGGAACCATACGCTTTTGAGGACTCGGACCGCAGCGGCATCGAGGGCGCCCGAGTTCTGTTTCATCCGGATCTGCCCGTAGGCAACTGGGCCGACCTGCCTCGCTACCGGCCATACGATGCGATAATGGAAGAGCTGCCGTTCGAACCGGTATCGGTCAGCGCCTTTGGTCATCCGGACGTGATGCGGCCCCTGGCTCTCAATTTGATGCGCGAACTTACAGGCGAGGTCGCAATCATTCAGTCCGGATCGAACAAAAACTGGGGAGTTGAGGTGTATGTAGCGAAGGTCGACAAGGTATTGGGCATGCAGACGATCGCATCGCGAATTGGCGTGGCTAAAGACGAGATCCTGGCTATTGGCGATCACGCCAATGACCTGGAGATGATCAAATGGGCGGGAGTGGGAGTTGCGATGGGAAACGCGCTTCCTGAGATTCTAAGAGCGGCCGACTGGGTGACGGCTGATGTAACTCGGGACGGCGTAGCGGACGCCATCGAGCGCTATATCCTCTTGAACTAACTTTGCGTGACACCTTCTGCCTGAAACCGGTTTTGACCTCGCTACGTCAAAATGTCCGACAGGTCAGGTTTGATAGCGCCTTCCGACGTAAAATGGGCTGTTGTTGGTGATGTGGAGGGGAGAGTTCACATGAAGAACTGGGTTATTCGCTGGATCGCCAACATTCTGGCGCTGCTTATTATCGTCCACGTGGTGCCGGGCATGAGCCTGGATAGAGCACATCCGTTCATGCTGTTTGTTGCGGTGGTGGCTCTTGGTCTGGCAAACGCGATCATCCGGCCTATCATCATGTTCTTCGTGTGGCCAATCAATTGCCTTACATTTGGCCTTTTCGGGTTTGTAGTTAATGCGCTGCTGTTTTTTGCCGTTGGTAGGATGGATCTTGGTTTCACGATAAAGCCCGGAATTGACGGATTCTTAGCTTCCCTTATCGGTTCTGTTGGGATGGGAGTGTTGAGCGGACTGATCAACTTCGCACTGAAAGATCGCGGCGACAGGGATAACAAGGATGAGAAGGACCGGTAGTCGCACCGCAAGAGTATAAGACTTTGGGAGGGGGAGAGGGGGAGAAATCGAGGCCGGCAGGCATACCAGCATTGTCCGATCTCCCCCTTGCCCTGTCTCCACCTCCCATACTCCTCTGCCTACAGCCCTAACCGCGCCATCAGCAAAAACAGTGGGTTTCCGATCCCAGCAAAATCAAGGTTCGCCTCGACGCCGAACCGATTAATGGACGCTCCAAGGACAACCTTACCCCCGAATCTCGATTGGCCGCCAAAATACACACCCGCACCAGGGCCAAAGTAGATCGATGTTCCGCCGGGAAGCGTTTTGGAATAGAGCTCATCAAACGTAACCGGGAATATTGTTTGAGATCCCCCCAGATTTGATCCGAAAATTGCGTCGCCGTCAATTCTGGTGTTTACAGAGGGTATTAGATGAAGGCCGGTAATGGTAATGTCGACGCCGGCCGCCAACTTGCTTGTTGGTGTAAGCATCCCGCCAAAGCGCAGATGGATGGGAAATGGGCTTATCGACCCCACTCCGGGCAGTTGGCCGCATTGAAACTCGTGAACATCCATCAGGTTCGGAGCATCAACGGTAATCGGCGCATCATCTCCAGCGGCAAGGTGCGCTGTTATCTGCGGTGTATCCGCAGCAGCGCTGTTAGGCACGGCAAATGCTGCGCCGCTAAGAACCCCAACGGCGGCCCATAATGCGCCCCGACGAGCCTGAACGCCTCGATTCTGTATCATCATTAACTCCTCTTAAGCTTACAATGTTGTGATCTGTCGCATTCGGACTTTCGCGGCAGCAAACATCAGAACGGCTGCGAGCACATTTCGTTACAATTATCGCTGCATTTGATCGGCCGTAGTCATCGGAAGACGCCACGGAATCTGGATCTCAAATCTAATCGGCGCGCCCGGCAGGCCTGTGCCGCCGAGCCAGGAGCCTGCCAGATTTCCCCACGGCGAGTCCGGATCTGAGTGCCTGAGCGCGGATAGTATCGTCTCCGCATGTCTCAAATCTCCAAGTTTGCGATAGCAGACCGCCTGGTGGTAATAGATCTCGTGCAGCAGGTCCGCCTGATCGACTTCGGAAAGCGCGGAGTTTTCCACCTGACGTTCGACGGAGTTAAGCTCGTCCAAAGATGCTTGAAACTTGCGTTGCTCAAACAGTCTCGATTCGATTTCACGCAGATCCTCCAGAAAATGCTCCGGATTATCGCCCGTTTGCACCGCAAGAAACTCCGAACCGTTCCAGTGGATCGTTCCGGACACGTTATCTGCTCCGCTCTCGCCTGAAATTTGAACCTCCGGCAGCGAACCTGACTTTATTCCGGCAAATTTAACATGAGACGCAATTGGCCATAATTGCAGCACGGGCCCGTTTGGCAGGTAGAGCCACAAATCCGTTGGCAACCGATAGAAGCTGTACACCTTCGTCGGCCGCTCTTCAACTCCATAAGCAAGAACGTAGAAGCGCCACTTAGAGGACTCGTGTTTCCACGCCAGTACGGCAGAGCCGCCTGTCCACGCAACCTCAGTTATTTGCTCCGGAACGGAAGCGCCCGTCAAGCTCGCTTCGCGGTTAATTCCAAGGTGAAGATGCGCAGCGGAAATCAGATCCTTGGGAGTTGCGCCTGGCAATGCGTCCGACCCAAGCAGTTCGAGGAGCCGCAGCCCCTGCCCAACAGACTCCAGTCCGTCGGCCAGGGAATCTGGCGCTAACGAGTATTTCAGGAATCTTTTCGCCATCGCGGGTATGGAGACTGCGCCATCCTCCAGCAGCGAGTCTTCCTTTGTTTTTGAGGGGTCGCTGTCTGCACCCTTAATTGCTGCAGTCATTGCACCGCGCGCACCTTTGTAGTCATTTTGAAGGGCCAGGGCCAGACCTAAAGTATATTCACCGACGCTACGTTCGCTCGATAAGTCTTCACTGTCCGCAGCAGGTCCCTTCAGCGACGCGGTAAGTGCTGCAACAGCTTCTGCAAATCGGCCGGCGCAAAACTGCTCTATCCCAGCCTTCAGCATCGGATCTGAATGCCTCGACGGTTTGCCGGCAGAGACTTGCGTATACATCTCGCCGTTCCATCGATACAAAATGTTGTAGTGCGGGTCGGAACCTGACCAGCCGGGTGCAGCCGAGCGCGCTACCAGCCGAATCGTCTGATTGCCGGATCCATCGGTATCGCGATGATCCCACTGCCAGCCGTGCGGTATATGCGTGCAGAGTACACTCTTGACGCGCCCGTTCTGCCACACGAAAACATCGAACAGGAGATTCGGATCGTACTCACTGCCGGCGAGCGATGCGAGCACTATTGCAACCGGGCCCTTGTGTGAGATAGGGAACGTCCAGATTGACTTCACGGGAAGGCCAACGGCAAGGCGATTTGAAACCCAGCCACTTCTCGTATGCCGCAGCAGCAGGCAGACGCCCGGACTTTCTGTAGGCGTCGTGAGTACCACATCTTTTGTGCCGTCACCATCGACATCGGTGAGAACATACGGCAGCGGCCATTCGGATCCGTGTCGGCCGACACCTCGCACAGATGGCTCCTCGCTTGTTTCATAAGCGAAGTTAGCAGACGTAAAGCGTGCGAGCGACGGATCACCTTTCGTGCCGTTCACCACCCGCAGCGCTGCGTTTTCGACGGTGTCGGCAACAAACTTCCAGTCCGGGTTCGCACTTGCTGCATCGGCCATTGCAACCGTCATGCGAACCCCCGCGTCATCTGCGTCCGGATAGTCCAGCAAAAACTCTCTTGACTCAGCGAGAATCGCGCGCGTGCCACCGTCGATTTCCGAACCTATGTTGGTCACTTTTCCGTTTAGTCTATCAATGCGGCCCTGCCGAATTCGGGCGACGATCCGCCCGCGCGTCGCATTGTAGTACCAGATTACTCCGCTCCACGAGAAGATCAGGAAGACCGAGAAGATCACGAAACGTCGAGATAGCCGCCACTTAACGGGCATGCTTAGCCTCCCGGCGGCGGCGTGGGACCGCGGTTGATAGGAGGAGCCGCCATCTCGGCGATGGACGGTCTTGGGGTCTGATACCCAAACACATAGCTGCCGTCCTCATTTACATGCACAAAACCCCTGGCCATAATCGTACTGTCGGATTCCTTTCCACGAACCATCCACGCAACCGTAACGGTCACATTTGGATCTGTTCTCGTTGAGCCGCCTTCCGGATGGTAGTTGAACAGAATTCGTCTGCCTCTATCGGTCTTTTCAACATTGTCAAATGAGCCGCCGCTGACAGTAATTCGCGGCTCGCCAATGACGACTGCGTCGCCAGGCTGAAGCAAGGCTTGCAGCCTGAACGATTCCCATTGGGCAACCGTTTCTGCATGGTCCGGCGCTACGGTAATGGACCCCTCCGGTTGACCACCCCCTGTAACCCGCTGCGCTGTTGCCGGGGGCTGCTCCAGCCCATTTCTGCAGCCGGCAAGCAGCCATATCAGAGCTCCACCTGCCGCATGAAGAGTTCGCCTCCTGTGCGGATCGGCTGGTGCGCTTGCATCTTCGTCCTCTTCTGCGCAGTGATCCCGCCGCAATACCGCCAGCCTGGTGGCTAACAGCGCGCGCAAAGATCGTACGGGCACGTCGATCGGACTTAAATTCCTCGAAGCGGAGGCTTGCCTGTGTACCGGACTGGTAATGAGCGGCGTAAACGCTTCTGAAACCCCTGAACCCGTGCGAATTCGAACACCTGCAGCCTGTTCAATCTCACGCATAGCCTCCTCGACTTTGCAGCTAAGCTGATGCTGATCGGCGAATGACCGGAGCTTGAGCTCCGCACCAAACTCTTCGATGGAAGATGTGTCTCGCGGGTCCACACTCGAGGTGAACTGCATGGCTCCCTCGATGAGGTCCATAGCGCTCGTGTTGATCTCCTCGATCACGCTCTGCACCCGCCTATCCAGTTTCTCGGTCGAACGTTGAGGATAGAACTGCTTCAAAAGTCTGCGATGATAGCCCAATCCTATGTTCAGGTTGGCCAGACCATAATAATCGAAGTTGCGGTAGTAGACCGCCGGCAAGAGGAGGTCATAAAGCAGCCTAACCCTTTCATCATCCATGTGATAGTCGTATCCCAGATAGTCCCCTATGAGCCGCCCCTCTCTGCCGTATCGCTTCTCAAGTTCCGTGCCGGCATAAGGCTCGACCTTACACCAGTTGAACGGGAAATAGCTGTTCCGGCGCAGGAAGCGAATGTTCTGCTCGATATCCTCCAAACGTGTATAGGGATCAAAGAGCAGAATATTGTAAGTTGCGTAAATGTCCAATTCACGCAGCATCGCGAGGCATGCCTCAACGTCGCCTATAGTGGAATCTCTGCCAAGCGATCGAAGTTGGCGCTGGCTGGCGTTCTCGATACCAACAAACGCACGCATCAGGCCGGTCTCCTTTAGGATCTCCATGTTCTCAATCGTTGGGCCTCAGCTTTAGCATGAGCCCGATATCCTTCATTCCACGTTCGTGAAAACCATCTCGCAGCGCGGTAAACCGCTTTCGGTTCGCCTGCGCACTCGGCAGAAAGAAGTTGTCGTCGTGAAACACGAAGAATCGCACGCCTTTCACGGTGTACAGCTCGAACATCTCCTCGACAATATTGCCGACGCTTCGCAAGCGATAGCGCTTGCCCACGGCGGCTTCGTGCCAGGCGAAGATGGAGCAGTACTCACAATCGGCATAGCAGCCCCTGCTGCCCACCAGGAATGCAGTAGCAACACCAAGGTGCCTTTCCGGTAATTCCCCTCTAGTCGGGAACGGCAGCGAGTCGAGATTGGCGACCTGCACGCGCGGCGCAGCCGCCAGTACATTCGCTGCCTGATCTCGCGCAACCACTCCGGGGATCGACTTCCAGGCCGGCATAATCACTTCTTTTTCGAGCGTACTCGCGAGCTCGCACAGCGTCTCTTCACCCTCCTGGCGGACAATGGAATCGATCTCGGCGACTGTGTTCAGGATGTCGGTACAGGCAAAAGTAGCGAAGTGCCCGCCAGCGGTGATGTGACCCCTGTATCCTGCAGCGCGGAGGGCGCGCGCCAGTTCAAAAAACTCTCGTGCGCGAACCTGGAACACCATCGAAAGCCCCACAATCCCCGGCCGTTCACGCAGAACCTGTTGAACCACGCCTTCGACGTACTCTTTTGAGTCGAACCTGGCAATGGACGCGTCATGTCCCGCCCTCTGCAATGCAGCAGCAAGATAGCGCAGTGAGAGATTCTCTTCGAATTCCGGACCAACCAGTGTTACTCGCATTCTACTTGCCTCCTCGGCAAACCGCCTTACTTACAGGTCTCACACCGCTGCGCCCGATTCTACGCCCGTCGGCCTCACTTTGCTGCGCGGAAAGAGCCGCTTGACTCCAATCACTGCTATCGCCAACCCCACCAGTATCTGGAACACTAATCGATAGTTTGAGTACTGCCTCCACGTCCATTGCCAGCCAGAGTCGGGCCACTGTATCGGATAACTACCCACACCGTGATAGCGACTCTGATTTCCCATCGCGACGATGCCAAACCACACCAGAGGCAGCAAAATCCAAACTGCAAGATACGCCAGCACTCGGGCCGTTGCCGCTTGACGGCATAAACACGATGAGGTAACCGAGAATAGAGATACAAGCGCAACTTGAAACAGCATTTCAATAAGTATTCTAAACACGGATGTCGCGTCCAGGCGTTCGGCAAACATAACAGGGAGCATCAACAGATATACAAAGCAGCCCGACAGCCAGAATGGCAGTCCTGCAGCGACCACCTTTGCCAGATAGATTGCCGTTGAGGAGAATGTGGTGGATACCAGATCGTCGAGCCTGCCGGTTCGCCGGTCACGCGCCACCCCAGCCGCAGCAATACCCGGCAGGAGCAGTATAGCAAAGCCTACCGTGATATAACCGCAGATGTGCAGTAAAATGTAACAGAAGCTTAAGTCTGTCAGCGTACGCCTCGCGCTGTGCAGAGGGGTACCGAGCAGGAGCAGTCCTGCCCAGTCACAGACGGCTTGAACGGATAGACTGAGCGGCTCGGGTTCGATAGCAAATCGCCACATACAAGGCAAAGCGGCCGCCACAATAAGTAGCACGATTGCGATACGCACATTGAGTCGCCTGCCCCAGCCTAGCAGTCTGCCCTCCCAGGCAATCAGATGCAGGAACCGATGGTCTGATATTCTAGTACCGGCGCGCGAGTCTGCGTCCATAGTACGGGCCTCTAGTGAAAGTCTGTAGACTGTCCTGAAACGGATTCCAGGCTAATCGCATCTCTTTGCCAGACACTATGCATTCCTTAACATGACCAAGTCGCACTGAAATGAGTGCGTAATCGCCACTATCACAGGGTTCAAGCACGTTCTTGTTGCACATGGTTTTTTCCTGTTCGGAATGGGTAGACCTCCTTCAAAAGACGATATTGCGTAGACAAAAAAACCTTTCTTAACACTCAATGTTAAGGTTGATTCTCCTTGCGATTCGGCACTGCCGTTTGCTATAATCACCCACCTTTAGACGATTTCGGAGAGCCTCGTTTACCATCCCCGGCAGACGATTGTTGAGTCCCGTAACAGGTTAATTGACGAATAGCCGCAACTCGCCTTTACCGGGCAGGCGGACATATATGGCGGGAGGCCAGGTTGAGCGGAAAACTCGAATCCGGAGAGAACGACCGCTCCACGACTCTACGTCGAGCATGGGATCTTTCGCTTCATCTACTATCAACAAAAGTCAACACCGTTGCTTTCGAGAGCTTTATCCGATCGGTTCAGCCCCTGTCCATCGCAGACGGCGTGGTCTTGCTAGGCGTCTACAGTTCGTATCAGAAAGACCGCCTGGAGAAAACTCACTACAACGCTATCCGCAGTGCGCTGGAGTTCCATCTCGACACTACCGGCCTTAGAATCGAGTTTTCGGTGCTAACAAATGAGCAGCGTGCAAGCGCAACACGGTCCCGCTCATCCAGGCGGCCGGACCCATGCCAGACCAGCCTCGATTTGCAGATTCAAACGTCTTCGACGGAAGCCGGTTCTTATAGCTATGATGCCCGCGAAACCTGCGCGTCTGAGGACTCGCTGCATCCTGACGAACCGAAACAGACGAGTCAGAAGAGACCGGTTCGCGGCGCCGGCAGAACGGACAGACCGAAACCAAAGACGCCAGAAACTTTGCCTGCTGTTCCCTGCTTACCGCTCGTCGAAAAGTACAATCTGCCGGGATTCCTCGTCGGCCAATCAAACATACTGGCGCACGCTGGAGCGAAAGCTGTCGCCGAAACCCCCGGCTGTTCGTACAATCCGCTGTTCATCTATGGTGGAGCGGGGCTTGGCAAAACACACCTGCTTCAGGGCATTGCCCAGGCGATTCGCGGGAGAGACAGCTCAGCGCGTGTGGCCTATGTCTCTGGAGAATACTTTGCTCAGAGTTACATACGGGCGCTGCGGGATCATAATACGGAAGAGTTCCGCCGGCAGTATCGTGAGGTCGACGTATGGCTTGTGGATGACATCCAGTTTATTGCGGGCAAAGTGCAGACGAAGGAGGAGTTTTTCCACACGTTTAACAGCCTTTACCAGAACGGCAAACAGATTGTCATTGCAAGCGATAGGAGCCCTCGCGAACTAACGACACTTGACGAACGGATGCGCTCCCGATTCCAGAGCGGCCTCATCGCGGATATCAATCCGCCGGAGACGGAAACGCGTATAGCATTCCTCAAAGCTTGCCGAACCAGAGAAGGGGCCGAGGTAGCCGATGACGTACTGTACTACATCGCAGATGCGATCCAATCCAACATGCGCTCTTTAGAGGGAGCGCTAACGCGGCTTATGGCCTACTCCTCCATCATGAACTCTCCGATGAGTGGAGAGATGGCGCACGACGTGTTGGGTGAGTACTTTATTTCTAAGCCGGTCCATTACCGAACGGTCACAATCGAAGGCGTTATCGAGACGGTGGCTGCACGTTTCGGAGCGAATGTATCTGCAATGATTGGCCCGGGGCGTAATAAGGATCTTTCGATAGCGAGGCAAGTTGCCATGTTTCTCTGTCGCGAGCTGGTACCGAGCGCAAACACTACTCTTATCGGCGCCGCATTTGGCGGGCGGGACCATGCAACTGTTGTCTATGCTTGCCAGCGAGTGCGGTCCCTTATGGAAATCGACCCCGAACTGAAAGCACTGTTTCAAGAGTTGAGCAACAATCTCACTCGATAGACCGCCCCTGTAGATTCCAAGCACCGAAAACCTAGACCATCGAATGTACGATCGGCTTACCTGTTTCTCTACTAAAGGAACAGTTGTCAACATGTGTTACGCTTTTGATCTCCCAAAGTCAAAGCTCTTTGGCGCCACCATCGTGATCAGAATCGGCAAAATAGCGAGGTGAATGCGTGAAAACGAACGGAGTATTCAACCATAGCTCACAACGGACGGTCACGTATTTAACAGAAGGACTCAAAACCGCTGATCAACAGTTCAATCAACGCTTCGGCAGTTAAAATATCCCCTGTTATGAGTCTTGAATGTTAAGAGATGATCAACGCTATGTTAACAACTGATTGTCTGGTACTGTGCAGTCTCGTAATACAATCGCTTAGATAATGGTAGGTTGGGAGCATTACTTTGGTTATAGAGAGTACTATATCGATAGTCATACTAAAGCACTACTCGCTACGCCACCTCCCGTATTCAACATTGTAAACATACACAGCATAAGCAGCTATGAATCTTATGTATATAGAGGAGTTGTTTGGATTCTCCGTTCGTGTACGACGAGCAGAAACTGTCTTAGACGCAAACAGATGTGGAACATAATCGGGGATCAGTCTACACGCAATGAATAGTTCGATTAAGGAACACGACCATGCGATGGTGAAGATGAGTTAGCTATGCGCGTATCCCGACTAAAACTTGCCGGCTTTAGAAACTACTCGGAGTTGGAGTTTTTACCCGGCGATGGAATCAATATTCTTCATGGTCGCAATGCGCAGGGCAAGAGCAATGTGTTAGAGGCGATCTCACTGTTAGCAACCACCCGTTCACTGCGTGCCGGCAGAGAGTCGGAACTGATAAACAAAGAGGCCGAGGAGGCGCATGTTACCGCAGACGTGGCCCGTGAGCGAG
>Ga0302325_10027273_pt1 | contig 11846 bp, 9 predicted proteins | sample Palsa_T0_2_FD_201948 | JGI IMG/M metagenome (GOLD analysis project Ga0302325, IMG submission 201948) | Peat permafrost microbial communities from Stordalen Mire near Abisko, Sweden - Palsa_T0_2 | ecosystem: Environmental > Terrestrial > Soil > Palsa > Peat permafrost | place: Sweden: Abisko... | reverse complement strand
TGCACTTGTCGCTGCCCGCCATTGCTAACGCCGTACCGCTTCTCTTTGTACCAGGATGGAGCTTCCTGGGCGCCAGCTATGGCATGAGCGTGGTGCAAGCATTCTACAATAACAACACCTGTACTGCCGGTTTAGGTTCCTGCACCGGCGCAGGCTTTTTTGGCTCTGGCAATAACGCTATCCAGGGCGGCGGCTATGTGACCGCCAATACGACGTTCAACCCCATCACGTTGTCGTGGAATCTGGGTGGCGGCTGGTTCGTGTCTGGCTCCTTCAACTTCATGGCGCCGGATGGTACGCGTAGCAGCGCAGTCCTCACTACGCCGAATCCCGATTACTGGACCCTCGAGCCGGCGTTTGCGATCTCGTACCTGTCCGGTACCTGGAATATAACCGGCAACTTCTTCTACGACATCAACGGGCCTACGCAGGGGCACTGCTGCGTTGGAGCAGCAGCTCCATCAGGCGTTATATTACCAGGGCTAGGTGAGACCAGCGGTAACTTGTTCTACGGCGACTTGCACGCTCTCTATAAGATGGGCAAGTGGTCGTTTGGCCCGGTAGGCGCCTTCGAGTTTCAGACAACCGACGACACCGGCTCGGCTTGCACGAACGCGGTTTCTTCCGCCCTCGGTGTCTGCAACAGGTTTGGCTACGCCCAAATCGGAGGCTTGGTCGGCTACGATTTCGGCCCAGTTGATCTCCAAGTCTGGGTGACCGACGGGATTTGGTCACAGAACGCTGCTGGCGGCGCCGGCACTATTGAAGTTTATACGCGCCTTGGCTTCAAGCTCTGGGGACCCGAGGCTCCGAAGCCGCTGGTCGCCAAGAACTAACGCTTAGCGATAGCCGATCTCTCTCTAAGGCCCCGCGGGAAACCGCGGGGCCTTTTTTGTTGACCTACGTCCCGTCACCCTGAGGTGCCAGCGCAGCGAGCGAACCACTTGAAGTCCGAAATCGGAAAATCGATTTCGGTTGGGGCGACGGCCCGGGCCGCCCGGCCGGGATCCTTCGAGGCCCGCGCGGAGCCTGTCATCGGGCCGGCCACTTCGGGCCGGACCCGTTTGGCACGGGCACCTCAGGGTAACGGGCCTGAGCTTGTGCTCGCCGTCCACGCATCCATGCTGCCGCCATGTCGATCGCTGAAGCGCAAGCGCTAACCCTCACACAAGGCGTTCCGCCGCGCCATAACTGGACGCGCGCGGAATTGCGCGCACTGTTCGACCTGCCGCTTGCGGAACTAGTATTCCGCGCGCAAAGCGTTCACCGCAAGAATTTCGATCCGGCGGCCGTGCAGATTTCGACGTTGCTCTCGATCAAGACCGGCGGCTGCCGTGAGGATTGCGCCTATTGCCCGCAAAGCGCGCGATACGATACCGGCGTGCGCGCGGAAAAGCTGATGCCGCTCGACGCCGTGCTCGCGGAAGCGCGCGCAGCACGGGAAGCCGGCGCCGGCCGCTTTTGCATGGGCGCCGCCTGGCGCTCGCCCAAGGAGCGCGACCTCGAGGCGGTTTGCGCCATGGTCGAAGGCGTCAAGGCGCTGGGGCTGGAGACGTGCGCGACGCTCGGCATGCTCACCGCCGCGCAGGCGGGGAAGCTTAAAGCCGCCGGGCTCGACTATTACAATCACAACCTCGACTCTGCGCCGGAATTCTATGGCGAGATCATCACCACACGCACCTACGAGGATCGGCTGCAAACGCTCGACCATGTGCGCGCCGCCGGCATCCGCGTCTGCAGCGGCGGCATCGTCGGCATGGGCGAGACGCGCGAGGACCGCGTCGGCATGATCGCGACGCTGGCGAATTTGCCGGTGCATCCGGAATCGGTGCCGATCAACATGCTAGTCCGCGTCGCCGGCACCCCGCTGGCCGACGCGCCCGCGCTCGACCCGCTCGAGTTCGTGCGCACCATCGCGGTTACCCGCATCGCCATGCCGCGTTCGGTGGTGCGGCTTTCTGCCGGCCGCGAAACCATGAGCGAGGAGACGCAGGCGCTGTGCTTCCTCGCCGGAGCGAATTCGCTGTTCTGCGGACCGAATTCTCACCACGCCGAACCCGGAACGCGATCGCGACCGCGCGCTGATGGACCGGCTCGGACTATCGCCGACGCTCTAGCTTACGGCACTACTTCTTGCCCTTACGCAGTATGTGATAGCTGAGCTCGCCCGGGTCGGTGAGATCGGGCACCTTCCAGCCATCGAGGTCGTATTCGGCCATGCAGTCCTCGGCGAAGCCTTTGAAGCGATCGGCGTTGCCGGACGCCTGCGCGCCGAACAGGCAATAGCGGCGGATCTCCTCGGTCGAGCCGCCGTAATTGATCTCGTAGAGCTCATGCCGGCCGCCGAATTCCGTCGCCAGGCAGTCCCATAGAAGCTTCATCAGCTTGACGCGTTCCTCGGCCTTGTAGCCGTTGGAGCCGCGCATGTAGCGGTCGATATAGGGGCGGATCTCGGGATTCTTGAAGTCGCTGGCGTGGGAGTTGAGATAGATGAGCCCCGACGCTACGGTCTGCTCGATGATGTATTTGACCTTGGTGTAGGCCATGGTGGCGATGATCTGATAGGCGTTGCCGGGATCCATGTTGGGAAGCACGTAGTCGCCGATCCACGGCTTCGGATCGCGCACCATCGCGTCCGATAGCGCCCAGAACAGATTGCGCCAGGCGATGACCTCGCCGACATTGGCCTGCACGCCGCGATAATCCTTGGTGCCCGCGGCCTCGACGGCCTTGAGCAGCAGGCCGGCGATGAAGTCGAGTTTCACCGCAAGCCGCGTGCAGCCGTGAACGACGAAGCGCGGCAGGAACCCTGTGCGCGGGAAGAAGTTGTTGGCCTTCTCGATGTCGCCATAGACGAAGACGTTCTCCCAGGGCACCAGGACCTTGTCGAGAATGAACACCGCGTCGTTCTCATCGATCCGGCTCGACAGCGGATAATCGAACGGGCTGCCCATCGCCGTCGAGGTCATCTCGTAGGAGGTGCGGCAGATGAATTTCACGCCGGGGTGATTGGTCGGCACCATGAACACCACGGCGAATTTCTTGTCCTGCACCGGGATGAGCCCGTGATGGGCGACGAAGGTGTAATTGGTGAGCACCGATCCGGTCGCCACGACCTTGGCGCCGGAAACGACGATGCCGGCGTCGGTCTCCTTCTCCACGTGACAGCAAATGTCGCCGACTTCGCTCGGCGGCCGGTCGCGATCGACCGGCGGATGGATGATGGCGTGATTGACGAAGGGCACGCGCTCCTGGCTGAATTTGTACCAGCGCTTGGCGTTCTCGCTGTACGGATCGTAGAACTGGGCGTTGGCGCCCAACGTCGCCAGGAAGGACGCCTTGTAGTCGGGCGAACGGCCGAGCCAGCCGTAGGTGAGCTTCGCCCATTCCGCGATGGCGTTGCGCCCGGCCAAGAGATCGTCGAGCGATTTCGGCGCCTTGAAGAATGCGTGCGTCTTGCCGCCGTTGCCGGTATCGGTCGGCACCATGATCTTGTCGGCATGCTTGGGATCGCGCAGCGCGTCGTAGAGCCGCGCCACCATGCGCGCGGTGTTGCGGAACGCCGGATGGGTGGTCACGTCCTTCACGCGCTCGCCGTAGATGAAGACCGTGCGATCATCGCGGAGCGAGTCGAGGTATTCGTTGCCGGTCTGCGGCGTGGTGACGCCCGTCTTTGCGGCGGGCTTAGCGGCCGGCTTCGATCCCTTCGCAGTAACGCTCATGGCGCTCATCCCCTATTGTTCGATTATCGAACCTTCGTGCGGTATTCGACGTTTTGCGAACGATACGCGGGGGACCGCGGCCAGGCAAGATGCACATGCAGCGGTCAATGCGAGCCGACGGATCCGGGCCGAAGTAACTTCGCTCCGTCGGAGTCACGGGCATCAGCTAGGCGACCGAGGCGGAGATTTTCTCGGCGACGGCGCGCAAGCTCGGCAGAAAGCGCGCGCGCATTTCATTGCGGGTGGTGCGCGTCGAGTGGGTGCTAACGTTGAGCGCGGCGATCGCCTGACCGCTGCGGTCCAACACCGGCACGGCGATCGAGCGCAGGCCGCGTTCGAGCTCCTCATCGACGATGGAAAATCTTTGCGCGCGGTCTTCCTGCACCCGCTCGTACAGCGCCTGCACGTCGGTGATCGTCGAGGGGGTGAAAGCCTCGATGCGCAGCGACCTCAGCCGCCGCCAAAATTCCGCGTCGTCGAGAAAGCCAAGCTGAATCCTGCCCAGCGAGGTGTGAAAAGCCGGCAGCCGCGTGCCGACCGCGAGCGTCACCGACATGATGCGGCGCGCCGGGAACCGCGCGACATAGACGATTTCGGTTCCTTCCAAAGTCGCCGCCGAACAGGATTCGTGGAATTGCTCGCTGAGCTGGCGCATCAGCGGCGCCGCCTGCTCGATCCAGCTCTGCGTCGCCAGGTAAGCAAAGCCGAGTTTGAGGATGCCGGACGACAGCGAAAACTGGCGCCCGCTTTGCGTCACATAGCCGAGCCCGGTAAGCGTGCGCAGAATACGCCGCGCCGTCGCCCGCGACAGCCCGGTGACCTGGGCCGCCTGCGACAAGGTCATCACCGGCCGCTGCTTGTCGAACGAGCCGAGCACGGCGAGACCTTTGGCGAGCGTCGCCATGAATTCCTTATCTTGCAGCATGGCTCCCGCGCATCGTCGAGCGGACCCGGTGATGTCGTGGCGATTGACAGAAATTCGGCGCTCGGTAACAATCACTCATTGCGAACCTTCGTTCGATAATCGAACATAACCAGCAACACCGAACGGTGCAAGTCGAAGGCTTCGCTTGGGATAAACGCCAACGGCATGGCCCGATTCCGGGCGACAGCGCCGATCGGTCAGGGAGGATGGCATGGCGAAAACATCAGACAGCATTCGCGTGAACCGGCGCAGCTTCATGAAAGCGTCGGCGGCAACCGGCGCTGCGCTCGCCGCAGGTTCGGTATTTGCGCCGGCGGCGCACGCCGCCAAGAGCCTCAAGCTCGGCTATGTCAGTCCGCAGACCGGACCGCTCGCGCTGTTCGGCGAAGCGGACAAATTCGTCATCTCGAGCTTTCTCGACACGGTGAAGGGCGGCGTCAAGGTCGGCAATGCGACGCTCCCGGTCGAGGTCATCGTCAAGGACAGCCAGTCCAATCCGAATCGCGCAGCCGAAGTCGCCAAGGAGCTGATCGTCGGCGACAAGATCGATCTGATGCTCGTTGCCTCAACGCCGGAGACCACGAACCCGGTATCGACACAATGCGAGATCGAGGAGGTGCCGTGCATCTCCACCGTCGCGCCGTGGCAGCCCTATTTCATCGGCCGCCAAGCCAACCCGGGCGGCGGTCCGCCCGCGTGGAAGCCCTTCAATTACACGTACCACTTCTTCTGGGGTCTTGAGGACGTCATCGCGGTCTACACCAACATGTGGGGGCAGGTTAAGACCGATAAATCCGTCGGCGGCCTGTTCCCCAACGATGGCGACGGCAATGCCTGGGGCGACAAAGTCGTCGGCTTCCCGCCGGTGCTCGAAAAGGGCGGCTACACGCTCACCGATCCGGGCCGTTATCAGAACCTCACCGACGACTTCAGCGCGCAAATCGCCGCGTTCAAGAAGGTGAATTGCGAGATCATCACCGGCGTGATGATACCGCCGGACTTCACCACCTTCTGGAACCAGGCGTCGCAACAAGGCTTCAAGCCGAAGGTTGCCTCGATCGGAAAAGCGATTCTGTTCCCGGTCGCGGTCGAAGCACTTGGCAAGAACGGCAACAACCTCTCGTCCGAGGTCTGGTGGTCGCCGAGCCATCCGTTCAAGTCGTCACTGACCGGACAGTCGGCCAAAGCCCTTGCCGACGCCTATGAGAAGAGCACGGGCAAACAATGGACGCAGCCGATCGGCTTTGCGCATGCTTTGTTCGAGCTGGCCGTGGACGTAGCGAAGCGTTCCGGCGGCGGCGACAACAAGGCGATGGTGAGCGCGATCGCCGCGACCAAGCTCGACACCGTGGTCGGGCCGATAGCTTGGGACGGGAAGAACTTGCCGCCATTCGCTGCAAAGAACGTCGCTAAGACGCCGCTGGTCGGCGGTCAGTGGCGGTTGCGCAACGGAAACAAGTACGACATCGTCATCACCGACAATAAGACCGCGCCGGAAATCCCGGCCGGCGGCAAAATGGAGCCGATCGCCTAACGCATGATCCGGGAAAGCCCGGTTTTCCGAAACGATCATGCGCCGCGAAAATGTTAGGGCGACGGAAATTCGGGGCGGCTGACGTCGCCTCGGCATAAGATAAGATGGAACGCCGGTCCCTCCCGGACCGGCGTTCGACTGGGCGGTCGCGTGATCCTGAGGCTGGACAATTTGACGAGATCGTTCGGCTCGCTGAAAGCCGTCGATGACGTCCAGCTTGAGGTCGCGCAGGGTGAGGCGCTCGGCATCATCGGGCCGAATGGCGCCGGCAAATCCACACTGTTCAATCTCATCACCGGGCTGCTTAAACCGGACGGCGGCGCGATCGTCTTCGACGGCCGCGAGATCACGCATGCTAGCCCGCGCGCCCGCTGCATAGCCGGTATCGGACGCTCGTTCCAGATCCCGCATCCCTTCGAGAACCTCACCGTATTCGAGAACCTCTTGGTCGCCGCCATTCATGGCCGCCGGCAGCGCGAGGTCCAAGTGGTCGATGCTTGCGGCGACATTCTGGAGCGCACAGGCCTCATCGGCTTCGCCAATCGCCGCGCCGGCACGCTCAATCTTTTGGGGCGCAAGCGGCTCGAACTGGCACGCGCGCTGGCCAGCGCGCCGCGGCTCCTCCTGCTCGATGAAATCGCCGGCGGGCTGACCGAAGCCGAATGCCTCGAGCTGGTGCGATTGGTGCAGGACATCAAGAAATCCGGCGTGACCATCGTGTGGATCGAGCACGTCGTGCACGCGCTCGTTGCCGTCGTTTCTCGACTGGTGGTGCTCAATTTCGGACGCAAGATCGTGGAAGGCGAGCCGCGCTCGGTCATGGCCTCCGATGAGGTCCGGGAAATCTACATGGGCATCGCTGCGTGAGGCATTGAGGCTTGAGGCATCGAGGCTTGGCCGTGCTGGAAACCCGCGAACTCACCGCTTTTTACGGCGACTTCCAGGCGCTTTTCGGCATCACGTTTGCCCTCAAAGAGGGCGAGACGGTCGCCATCATCGGCGCCAATGGCGCCGGCAAATCCACCTTCCTGAAAGCGATCGCGGGATTGCTGCCACGCCCGGCCGCCGCGGTACGGCTCGACGGCCGCGACATCGGAACGCTGCCGGCGTTCGAGATCGTCAAGCTCGGCGTCTCGCTGGTCCCGGAAGGCCGGCGGCTGTTCACCTCGCTCTCGGTCGAGGAAAATCTGCTGGTCGGCGCCTATGGGCGGCGCAGCGAAGGCCCGTGGAGCCTCGACACGGTCTATCGGCTGTTTCCCATGATGCGCGAGCGGCGCCACACGCCGTCGACGGCGTTGTCCGGCGGCCAACAACAGATGGTCGCAATCGGTAGGAGCCTGATGTCGAACCCGCGCATCCTGCTTTGCGACGAGCTCAGCCTCGGTCTCGCTCCGATCGTCATCCGCGACATCTACGCGGCGCTCGCGGACATCAAACAGCGCGGTACCAGCGTAGTCCTGGTCGAGCAGGACCTCCTCCACGCCATGTCGGTCGCGGACCGGGCCTATTGCTTTCAGGAGGGGCGGGTGAGCCTGACCGGCCGCCCGCAGGAACTGACCCGCGACGCCATTCACGCCGCCTATTTCGGATTGTAAGCAATGCTCGGTTGGATCGACACTTTGCTGCAAGGAATCCTGCTCGGCGGGCTTTATTCGCTCTATGCCACCGGCCTGTCGGTGATTTTCGGCATCATGCGCCTCGTCAACCTGGCGCATGGCGATTTAATCGTGCTCGCGGCATTCCTGATGCTGGCGCTGGCGGCGATGGGAGTTCCCATCGTGCTCACGCTCGCGATCGTCGTGCCGCTGATGTTCGCACTCGGCTACGCCTTGCAATCGGCAATGCTTAATCGCGTGCTCGGCCGCAATATCCTGCCGCCCTTGCTCATCACCTTCGGGCTGTCGATCATCGTGCAGAACGGCCTGCTCGAAACATTCTCCGCGGACACGCGCTTTCTCAATGTCGGGCCGCTGCAAGGCGCTTCACTGCCGCTCGGCGGCGGGATTGCGATCGGGGTCATGCCGCTGATCTGCCTTGCCACGGCGATCGCCATCATTCTCCTGCTCAACGGCGTGTTTTATCGCACCGCGCTCGGGCGGGCGTTTCGCGCCACCTCCGATGACGTGGAAATCGCCCAGCTCATGGGTATCAACAACAAGGCGATCTACGCGCTGACCATGGGCATCGCGCTTGCGGTATGCGCCGTTGCAGGATTCTTTCTCGGCGCCCGCGCCAATTTCGATCCGAGCATCGGGCCGGCGCGTCTTCTCTACGCGTTCGAGGCGGTGATCATCGGCGGCCTCGGCAGCCTGTGGGGCACGCTTGCCGGCGGCATCGTCGTTGGCGTCGCACAGACCGTCGGCGCGCATATCGACCCCGAATGGCAGATCCTTTCCGGCCATGTGGCGTTCCTGATCGTGCTGGTGATCCGGCCGCGCGGTCTGTTCCCGCGCGCGGTGGATTAAAGAGCCGCTGCATGCGCACAAGCGGATCGGCCAAGGTCGGGCGCGGCGAAAGCCATCGTGACGGAACGCATTTTTCCGTTACGACGGCGACGAGCGCATCAACCGTGACGCTCTTCCTCGCCATCCCCGCCATCGTCGTGTTGCTCGCGCTGCCGGCCTTCGCCAGCCGCGTGCTGCTTCAGGAGCTATTCTACGTCTTCACCATGCTGGCGCTGGCGCAGTTGTGGAATTTGCTCGCTGGCAGTGCCGGCCTGATTTCGGTCGGGCAGCAGGCGTTTGTCGGCATCGGCGCCTACGCGCTGTTCGCCTTCACGGTGGTGGCCAACCTCGATCCGGTGCTCTCGATCGTGTTGGCCGGAGCTATCGCCGGGCTGGTCGCCGTTCCGGCGGCGCTGATCGTGTTTCGTTTGCGCGGTGCTTATTTCGCCATCGGCACCTGGGTCGTCGCCGAGGTCTGCCGGCTCATCCTGGCGCAGGTCAAGCAATTGGGCGGCGGCACCGGCACGTCGCTGCCGCCGGAGGTCGCCTCCTCCATGGTCGGTCTCGATTTCGTGCGCAATCTGTTTGCGGTGCGCGGGCCCGCGGCACGCGACATCCTGTCCTACTGGCTGGCGCTCATACTGGCGATCGGCACGTTCCTCCTGGTCTATCGGCTGTTACGATCGCGTCACGGCCTTGCGCTGTCCGCCATTGGCGACTCCGAAGCCGCCGCCGAAAGCGCCGGCGTCGATGTTTCCCGCACCAAACTCTTTATCTACGTCGCCACCGCTGCCGCGACCGGCATGGTCGGCGCGCTCATCTTCCTGCAAAAAGCGAGGATCTCGCCCGACGCCGCATTCTCGCTGATCGATTGGACCGCCTACGTTATCTTCATCGTCGTCATCGGCGGCATCGGAACGATGGAGGGCCCGATCATCGGCGTTGTGATTTTCTACCTGCTGCAATATTACCTGGCGGCGCTCGGATCCTGGTATCTGATGCTGCTCGGCGCGCTCGCCATCATCCTCATGCTGTTTGCTCCAACCGGAGTCTGGGGCCTGATCTCCCGCTTCTACGACATCAGCCCCTTCCCGGTGCGGCGGAGGTTAATCGCGCCGGTGGGCAGCGTCGCCGACGAGAAGGAAAGCGCGCGCTGACGCCGGGCTCCGGGACTTTTTGGGGAGCAAAGAGCCGCGTGGGCATCGATGGGCGGGCCAAGTCAGAGCAATTGGGCGGACTTACTATTGTTCCAGCAGGCGGAATTCGATAGCATTTGGTCCATCTCGGTGCCTGGTAGAACCTGTTGGTTCCTCGCGTCTCGAGGTCATCCGCCGAAAAGGTGGATCGTTGGGGGAGGACCACAGAATGAACGTACCCGCACCGAAATTCATGATCGAAGGCACTTGGCACGGCCGCCTGTTTGGCGCCGAGTGGCATAATGCCGCCGGCGGATCGCTGGACGTCCTCGAGCCGGCGACCGGGGCCACGCTTACCCGCGTCGGCAATGCCGTTGCCGCCGACGTGCGCAAGGCCGCAGCCGAGGCGCGCGCCGCGCAACCCGGCTGGGCGGCGACACCGTATGAGAAACGCGGCGCCATCCTGCGCAAGGCGGCGCGGATCCTGGAAGACAATCAGGAAGAGCTGATCCCGTGGATCGCGCGCGAGACTGGCGGCATCCCGGCCAAGGCCGGATTCGAAATCCACATGGTGACGGAGATTCTCTATCGTTCCGCCGCCATGTGCACCGAGCCGCAGGGCCTGGTGCTGCCCTCCGACCCCGGCCGCATCAGCATCGCCCGCCGCCTGCCGCGCGGCGTCGTCGGCATTATTTCGCCGTTCAACTTCCCGCTGATCCTGTCGATGCGCGCGGTAGCGCCTGCGCTCGCCACCGGCAATTCGGTGGTGCTCAAGCCCGATCCGCGCACGGCGCTGACCGGCGGCTTCATCATCGCCCGCATCTTCGAGGAAGCCGAATTGCCCAAGGGCGTGCTGCAAGTGCTGCCCGGCGGCGCCGAGGCGGGCGAAGCGATCTGCACCGATCCCGACATCGCCATGGTGTCGTTCACCGGTTCGAGCAACGTGGGACGGCGCATCGGCGAGCTCGCAGGCAAGCATCTGAAAAAAGTGCAGCTCGAGCTTGGCGGCAAGAACGCGGTGATCGTGTTGGACGACGCCGATCTCGACGCAACGGCTTCGGCGATCGCGTTCGGCGCCTGGTTCCATCAAGGGCAGATCTGCATGACCACCGGCCGCGTGCTGGCCAAGGACAAGATCGTCGGGCCGCTCACCGAGAAACTCGTGGCCAAGGCCAAGCATCTGCCGGTCGGCGATCCGCTGGGCCAGGTGGCGCTGGGACCGATTATCAGCAGCGCGCAAGTCGAGCGCATTCACGGCATCGTCAAGGACTCGGTGGCGGCGGGCGCCAAGCTTGAAGCAGGCGGCACGTTCGACGGACCGTTCTATCGGCCGACCGTGCTGACCGGCGTGAAGCCCGGCATGCGCGCCTTCGACGAAGAAATATTCGGACCGGTTGCGGCGATCACATCGTTCTCGACCGACGACGAGGCGGTGGAGCTTGCCAACCATAGTGACTATGGACTGTCGGCCGGCGTGTTCTCGGCCGACGTCGGACACGCTCTCGCCGTCGGCAATCGTCTTAATACCGGACTCCTGCACATCAACGACCAGACGGTGGCCGACGAGCCGCATGTTCCGTTCGGCGGCACCGGAGCCTCCGGCAACGGGACGCGCATCGGCGGCCCGGCCAATTGGGAGGAGTTCACCCAATGGCAATGGGTGACGATCAAGGAGAAGCCGAATCCTTATCCGTTCTGAGCCGTCGCCGACGACGGTTAAACGCGTCCGGCGGCAGCGATGCCGCCGGACTTAAATTTTACCGATATGAATGATCGGCTTCACGGTAATTCCCCGCTCGCTGTCGCTCGCCGCTTCGTTGATGCGATCGAACGCGTACAGCTTGGTGAGCTTGTCGAATGGGAAACGTCCCTGCAGGAACAGGTCGAGAAGCTGAGGGATGAAAAGGTCCGGCACGCTGTCGCCCTCGATGATCCCGTAGATCGTCTTCGCCATCTGCATGAATTCGGTGACGTCGATTCTGATCTCGGTGCCGGGCGGCGCTGCTCCGACGATGCCGCACGTTCCCCGCACACCGAGAGCGTCGATAGCCTGACGCACGACATCGGGCAGAGCGGTGGTTTCGA
>Ga0302325_10027271_pt1 | contig 11846 bp, 13 predicted proteins | sample Palsa_T0_2_FD_201948 | JGI IMG/M metagenome (GOLD analysis project Ga0302325, IMG submission 201948) | Peat permafrost microbial communities from Stordalen Mire near Abisko, Sweden - Palsa_T0_2 | ecosystem: Environmental > Terrestrial > Soil > Palsa > Peat permafrost | place: Sweden: Abisko... | reverse complement strand
GCATCAACATGACCTACGAGGGGCTGATCCCGCGGATCCAGAGGTCGATGCTGTCCAAGGATCCTGAGGCGATGCAGCCGCACGTGCGGGCATTCGTGGACCGCGCGGTCACCTTCACCACGTGCCCGGAATGCGACGGGACGCGGCTCAGCCAGGAGGCGCGGTCTTCGAAGATCAAGGGCATCAGCATCGCCGACGCCTGCGCGATGCAGATCAGCGACTTGGCCGGATGGGTCGAGGATCTCGGCGAGCCGTCGGCGGCACCGCTGCTGGCCGCGCTCAAGCGCAACCTGGACTCGTTCACCGAGATCGGCCTGGGCTACCTCTCGCTGAACCGGCCGACGGTCACGCTATCGGGCGGCGAGGCCCAGCGCACCAAGATGATCCGCCAGCTCGGCTCGTCGCTCACCGACGTGACCTACGTCTTCGACGAGCCGACGGTCGGGCTGCACCCGCACGACATCCAGCGGATGAACGACCTGCTGCTGCAACTGCGGGACAAGGGCAACACGGTGCTCGTGGTGGAGCACAAGCCGGAGATGATCGGGGTCGCCGACCACGTGGTCGACCTCGGCCCCGGCGCCGGCACGGCGGGCGGCACCGTCTGCTTCGAAGGCACCGTCGAGGGCCTGCGGAAGAGCGATACCACCACTGGGCGGCACCTGGACGACCGCGCCGCCCTGAAGCCCTCACTGCGGAAGCCGTCCGGGCAGCTGGAGGTGCGCGGGGCCAGTCTGCACAACCTGCAGGACGTGGACGTCGACATCCCGCTCGGGGCGCTGATCGTGGTCACCGGGGTAGCGGGCTCGGGCAAGAGCTCGCTGATCCGCGGCTCGGTGTCCGGGCGCGACGGGGTGGTGACGGTCGACCAGGCGCCCATCCGCGGCTCTCGGCGCAGCAACCCAGCGACCTACACCGGGCTGCTCGACCCCATCCGCAAAGCGTTCGCCAAGGCCAACGACGTCAAGCCGGCCCTGTTCAGCTCGAATTCCGAGGGGGCCTGCCCCAACTGCAACGGTGCCGGGGTCATCTACACCGACCTGGGGATGATGGCCGGCGTCGCGACCACCTGCGAGGTGTGCGGGGGTAAGCGGTTCGACGCCTCGGTGCTGGAATATCACCTCGGCGGCCGTGACATCAGCGAGGTGCTCGCGATGCCGGTAAGTGAGGCCCTGGAGTTCTTCGGCGAGGGTGCGGCGCGCATCCCGGCCGCGCTCGCCATCCTGGAGCGGCTCGACGACGTCGGGCTCGGCTACCTCAGCCTGGGCCAGCCGCTGACGACGCTGTCCGGCGGCGAGCGGCAGCGGCTCAAGCTGGCCACCCGCATGGGCGAGAAGGGCGGTGTCTACGTCCTCGACGAGCCGACGGCCGGCCTGCACCTGGCCGACGTCGAGCAACTGCTCGCCCTGCTCGACCGGCTCGTCGAATCCGGCAAGTCGGTCATCGTCATCGAGCACCACCAGGCGGTCATGGCGCATGCCGACTGGATCATCGACCTCGGCCCCGGTGCCGGCCACGACGGCGGCCGGATCGTCTTCGAGGGCACACCAGCCGACCTCGTCGCCGCCCGCTCCACCCTCACTGGCGAGCACCTCGCGGCCTACGTCGGCACCTGACCGCGGCCCGCGGACCCAGGCGCCGCGTAGTAGGGCGGTTGGGCTCGGCGTCAGTCAATTTGCGGTGCATCGTGGATGCTGCGTTCCCGTACATCCGGGATGATTCGGGCGGCGGTCGCGAAATCCTTGTCGTCATGGAGGACGACCAGGTCATGCTGGGCGGCGGTGGCACAGATCAGCAGATCCACGGCCGACAGTGCACGGTGGGCTCCCTGGCGCAGCAAGCGATACTGAGCGGACTCTACCCACCTCCACGCTCCCTTGGAGAGCGCCGCATCCGGGTACAGCGCCTCGAACATCCCCGACATCTGCTCATACTCGTCAATGGTGCGGGCCGAGCGGCGAAACTCAACGCGCTGGGGCTGACAGGAACCAATCGCGCCCGCGGAGACGACCTCTGCCCAGGCCGCCCGCAGCGCATGGTCCCGCAGGATCCGCCACAGGGCTGACGAGTCGAGCAGGTAGCGGATCATGGGGCCGGGTCTTTCTCAACCGCCCGGCGGTGATCCCACCCTTCGAAATCCCAGCCTGCCGCCAGCGTCGCATAGTGCTCGAGGGCCGCGATCCGGCGGTGCCGGCCGGCGAACTCCCGCAGCGCTACGTTTACCGTTTCCTTCTTCGTCTTCGCCCCGGACAGCCGCATGGCCTCGGCGAGGGCGTCTTCATCAATGTCGATCTGGGTCAGCGCCATCAGCTACCTCGCGTTGTTGATGATGTATGTATCTAATGTAGGTCATCAACATTACACGGCGGGCGGTAATTCGCTGCGCCCTGATTCCTCGGTCTTGGCCTGCCTGATGCACCGGCATCGGATCACCTAGGAGGGAGCGCGGCCAAGGGCGTGCTGGACGACTGCGCCGGCCAGTTCCGATAGCCGGGTCTGGTCCTGACCGGGAAGCGCGCGGAGGATGCCGGCTACCTGGCGGCTGATCTCCGCGGCGCCCTGCGCTGCGAGCTGCTGGCCGAGGGCGGTGGAGGAGACGCGGATGACACGGCCGTCTTGGGGCGTGGTGGAGCGCTGGACGAGGCCGCGCTGCTCGGCGCGGTCGATGAGGCCGGTCACGCTGGATTTGTCGAGCTTGAGGTGGCGGGCTAGTTCCTGCATGCCGGGCTGGCGGCCGCGCAGGACGCCGAGCAGGCGGAGCTGGGTGCTGGACAGGGCGTGGCGGGCGGCGGCGTGGCCCAGGATTTCCTGGATCAGGAAGGACAGCTGCACCAGGTTGTCCACGGTCCCGGGATCTAGCTGCACGGTGCCGGCCGGGTCCTGGGCGTCTTCCTCGCGGTCTGCCATGGCCCCAGCTTAGTTGACTTAGTACGTGTCACCAACTACTTTGTTGGTGACACCAACTACCTATCTGCTGGAGGTGCGCCGTGCATGCCGCCGTCGTCCGCTCGTTCAGCGCCCCGCCCCGCTACGAGACCTTCGATACCCCCCAGCCATCAGGTGATCACCAGGTCATGGTGCGGGTCCTGGCGGCCGGCCTGCACCCGCGCGTCCGGTCCCAGGCCGGCAACTCGCATTACACCAGCACCGGGGACCTGCCGCTCATCCCCGGCATTGACGGGGTCGGGCGCCTGCCTGGCGGCCAGCTCGCCTACTTCGTCCTGCCGGACACCACGATCGGGACCATGGCCGAGCAGACCATCATCGACGTGCGCCGCAGCGTCGAACTGCCCGGGGACGCCGACCCGGTCCTCATCGCCGCGGCGATGAACCCGGCCATGTCCTCCTGGATCGCGCTGCGCCGCCGGATCAGTTTCCGGCCCGGCCAGAAGATCATGATCCTCGGCGCGACCGGCAGCGCCGGGCAGATGGCCGTCCAGATCGCCCGATACCTGGGCGCCAGCCAGGTCATCGCCGCCGGGCGCGACCAGCGGCGGCTGGACCAGCTGCCCGCTCTTGGCGCCGACGTCATCATTTCCCTGGCTGGGGACCCTGGCCCGGCCAACGCCCGGCTCGGTGCAGCCGCCGCCGACGCGGACGTGGTCATCGACTACCTCTGGGGCCAGCCCGCCGCCGACGCGATCACGGCCCTCCTCACCCGCCGCCCCGACCGGAGCGTGGCCCTGACCTGGATCCAGATCGGCGCGGTCGCAGGCCGTACCGCGCCGCTGGAATCCGCCGCGCTCCGATCGGCGAATCTCACCGTCACCGGCAGCGGCCAGGGCTCGGTCAGCACCGCTGACATCCTCGCTGAGCTCCCCGCGCTCGCCCGCGAGATCACCGCCGGCACATTCACCGTCCACGCGCGCGCAGTCCCGCTCTCCCAGGTAGAGACCATCTGGACCGCCCCCGCGGACCCTGGCGAGCGCATCGTCCTGACACCAGCCAGCTAGCCGGCGCGCGAGGCCGCCGATCGCCGCGAAGGACATCTCCGCCGCCGAAGCCGGTGGGCGCGATCCGGCTCACCGCCGGACAGCAGATTTACATCGAACCCCGAGACGATGCCGGGCTCAGCCGAGCTTGAGCCGCTCCGCGAACGCCGAGATCTCGTCCCGCTGCTCGAGTGGATCGATGGCCGCGGTGCTCACCACCAGCCGGGTCGTCCCCTGGGCGGCGAAGGCTTCGACATCGGCCGCGGACATGTCGATCGACCCCCAGCGCGTGTAGTCAAGGGCATCAGCGCTGCGGCCTGCGTCCCGGGCGGTCTGGCGCATGATCTCTATCTGGAGAGCCCGTTCCTGGCTGCCGATGGCGCCGCCGGGAAAATAGCCGTCTCCCCGCAGTCCGGCGCGTCGCGCGGCCGCCCGGCTTGATCCCCCGACGTGGACCGGGAGCGTTTCCGTGGCGCAGGGCTTCGGAAAGCTGCACAGGTTGGTGAACGAGAAAAACTCTCCGTCGAAGCTGACACCATTCCCGTCTCCGGCCCACAGCAGGCGCAGCACGTCGATGGCCTCGTCGGCCCGGCGGCCCCGGGTCGCGAAGTCGACGCCGGCTGCTTCCGCCTCACCGGGCAGGGAGCCCACTCCAACAGTCAGCAGGCGCATGCGCCCTTTCGAGAGCACATCGATCGTCGCCAGCCGCTTGGCCAGCACCACCGGGTGGTGATACGGCACCAGGAGGATGCCCGTCCCCAGGAGGATCCGCCTGGTCACGGCCGCTATGAACCCCAGGCACTGGAGCGGATCGGCGATCGGGAGCGATGGCGGGATCTCGGCGGGGCCCAGCATCGCCCCGGGATACAGCGCGATGTGCTCGGGCATGTAAAAAGACTCGAAGCCACAGTCCTCGGCGTGCTGGGCACACGCGACGATCTTGTCGGGGTCGGCGCCGAGAAAACCCGTGTTGTAGCTGATTCCGAACTTCACGGCATCCTCACCTGACTCCACTTGCTTGCCGTTGGCTGTGACCAGTCCCGGGATCGTCAGCCCGGCCATGTCTCACAAGCTAGCGGCCGTACCCCGGTACGGAGTCAAGAATGCCCGCGGCGGCGATCTGCGCGGGCCGGGCAGGCGGACGGCGGACTGGCCGGCCAGAGCGAGGCGGGTAGATAGTAGAAGCACGGCGAGTCGTGACGCAGACGAGAGTTCGGGAGTCGCGATGCAAGTCACGAGGCAGCATGTTGTTGACGTCCTGCGCAGGGCCGGATTCGCGGAGATGGCAGAGGAGGTCTCGCGGGCCCTGCCGGATCCGGTTGATATGGATGACGTCCATCGGTTCCTGGAGCCGCGCGGCATTTCGAGGGAAATGCTCACCAACCAGATGGGCGGCAGTCCATAACCGGGTCACCACGAAGGTAGAGGGGATGCGTTCAGTTACCCGGAGCGGCGACCGTGCGGGTCACCGGCACGGGGTTCTTAAAGAGGTCAAGGACGGGGCAGTGCTCGTCCACGGCGGCGGCAAGCTGCTGGTAGCGCTCGGTGCTCTCGGGCCCGTGCACGGCGACGTGGACGCGGATCGCGGAGAAGCCAGGCCGCACCGTGTCGTCGAATCCGAAGAACCCGCGAATATCGAGGTCTCCCTCCACCCGTACGGTAAGCGAGTCAAAGGGGATACCAAGCTGCTCGGCCCAGAAACGGTAAGTGATCGCCTGGCATGAGCCGAGCGAGGCCAGCGCGTACTGAACCGGATTCGCGGCCACGTCGGCGCCGCCGAGCGCCGGTGGCTCGTCCACCGTGAAGGTGTGGGCGCCGGTCCGGACGTCCACCTCGGTGACGCCGACCAGTGTCCCTTCCGCGCTGAAGACGGCCTGCGCGTTCGCGGCGTCGTCGGCGACGGCCTTGCGAGTGTCTGCGATGAGGGTGCTGAGCGACACGGCGACCTCCAGGTGAGGAGACATGGAACAGGCGCCTATTATCTATAAACTCGATCTATATTGTCAAGAATAGGCGCCGTCGGGGACGGCCAGGTCAAGCTGGCGAAGGCGCGCGGGGTCGGCGACCACGTCGATCTCGGTGATCTTCCCGCGCTGGATGGTGAAGTCGATCACCAGCAGCAGCCGTCCCCAGGGGGCCACGACGACGCCTGCGGATCCATTGACCAGCACTGGCTGGGCGAACTGGGCCCGGTGGGTGAGCTGCTGCGTGGCCACCGCCCGCGCCCCGTGGAGTTCTCTGGAGGCACCCGGGAGCACGGCGCTCCGGTCGGCCCGGAGCACGACATCAGGGTCGAGCACCGCGAGCAGAGCGTCGAAGTCACCGCCGCGCGTGGCGGCGAGGAAGGCGTCGACCGCCTGGCGCTGGCGGGCGAGGTCGGGGTGGCGGATCGTGGCGGCACCCTGTACCCGGCGGCGCGCGCGGCTCGCGAGCTGCCGGGCTGCGGCCGGGGAGCGGCCCAGGATGGGAGCGATCTCGTCGAAGGGCACGGCGAACATGTCGTGCAGGACGAACGCGACCCGCTCGGCGGGAACCAGCATGTCGAGCACCACCAGCAGGGCCAGGCCGACCGAGTTGGCCAGGAGTGCCTCGTGCTCGGGGCCGGTCTCGTCGTCCCGGCTCATGACCTGGTCCGTCCCGCGGGCGTCCAGCGGTTCCTCGCGCCGCGACGTGCGCGAGCGCAGCATGTCGAGGCACACCCGGCTGACGACCGTGGTCAGCCATCCGCTGAGGTTCCCGATGGCGCTGGTGTCGGAGCGGCTGAGCCGGAGCCACGCTTCCTGGACGGCGTCGTCCGCCTCGCTCAGCGAGCCGAGCATCCGGTAGGCCACCGCCGTCAGCCTGGCCCGGTTGGCCTCGAACCGCTCGGCCAGCCCCTGTTCGTCCATCGGTCACATTCTCCCGTCGTGTTCCGTCATAGCGGTGACGAACGAAACCCAGCCGGCGTGACACGCCGGCCAGCCTGGAGGAGACCGGTCATGCAAGCACGGATGAGCAACCCCGCGATGATCATTCCTGATGCCTTCGACGCCCTGCTAGCCCTGGGGAAGTCCGCGAAGAAGGCCGGACTGCCGGCCCAGACGGCCTTCCTGGTGCACTTGCGCGCGAGCCAGATCAACGGCTGCGCCTTCTGCGCTGAGATGCACTCGCGCGAGCTCAAGCAGGCGGGCGCGGCCGACGAGCGGGTTTTCGCGGTGGTGGCCTGGCGGGACGCGCCCTACTTCACCGATGCCGAGCGCGCCGCGCTGGCGCTGACCGAGGCCGTCACCCGGCTCAGCGACCGGGCCGATCCGGTTCCCGACGAGATCTGGGATGAGGCCGCGCGGCACTACGACGAGCCGGGCCTGGCCGCCTTGCTCATCGAGATCGCCTCGATCAACGTGTGGAACCGGCTCAACGTCGCCACCAGGCAGGTAGCGGGCTCGATCCCCCGCTGAGCCCGGCAGCCCGAGCGCGACGGCTGGCCGGCCGCCATGGCGGGAGCGGCCGCCGGCCGCGTTGGGTGTGGCAGTCTGGGGGCGATGAACGCGCAGCAGGCGATGGGGCCCGGGCCAGCGGACGGCGGGATCGCGCGGATGCGCGCGGTGATGGCCGGTCATGTCGAACGGGGTGAGATGCCCGGCCTGATCACCCTCGTGGCCCGGGGACCCCACGCCCATGTCGAGGTCATCGGCAGCGGCGCATTCGGGGACCCGGCGCCGCTGCGCCGCGACGCGATCTTCCGCATCGCGTCGCTGTCGAAGCCGATCGCCGCGGTGGCCGCGATGATCCTCGTCGACGACGGCCGGCTGCGGCTCACCGATCCCGTTGACGAGCTCCTGCCTGAGCTGGCCGGCCGGAGAGTCCTCCGGAGCCTGGACGCCGAGCTGGACGACACCGTGCCGGCGATCCGCAGCATCACCCTCGAGGACCTGCTCACCTTCCGGCTCGGCTTCGGATTGGTCATGGCCCCGCCGGGCCGCTATCCGATCCAGGTGGCCGTCGAGCGGCTGGAGCTGCGCACGCTCGGCCCTCCGTGGCCACCAACGCCGTACACGCCCGATGAGTGGATGCACCACTTCGGCACGCTCCCGCTGATACATCAGCCCGGCGAGCAGTGGATGTACAACACCAGCGCGCAGGTTCTCGGTGTCCTGCTGCAGCGAGCGACGGGACAGCCGCTGCAGGATGTCCTGGGTGAGCGGGTCTTCGCCCCGCTGGGCATGACCGACACCGCGTTCAGCGTGCCGCCCGCCAAGCTCGGCCGGTTCACGACGGCTTACTCACCCGGCCCCCGCCCGGGTGAGCTCACCGTGCTCGACCGTCCCGAGGGCAGCTACTGGGGCGCGCCTCCGTCGTTCCCCGATGCCTCCGGGGGGCTGGTGTCCACGATCGATGACTTCTGGTCGTTCACCCAGCTCCTGGTCAACGGCGGCACGCACCAGGGCCGCCGCCTCCTCCCGGAGGCGTCGGTCCGGCTGATGCTGACCGACCATCTGACGGCAGGCCAGCGCGCGGGGGCCGCCTTGTTCCTCGGCGACCACAGTGGCTGGGGGCTCGGCCTGGCCGTCCCGGCGGCCGACGCGCCACCGGCGGGCCCGCCGGTGGGCGGCACGGCACGTGGTTTCGGCTGGGACGGCGGCGCCGGGACCACGTGGCGTTCTGATCTGCGCACCGGCTTCACCGGCATCCTGCTCACCCAGCGGGCGATGACCTCACCCGGGCCGCCAGCGGTCTTCACCGATTTCTGGTCAGCCGCCTACGAATGCCTCGAATAAATGCGTGGCACGCAGTATTGCGTGCCACGCATGTTCGGGTTAGGGTGCGGGTATGGAAACGTCGCGGGCGGCCGGCCCGGGCCTGCGGGACCAGGGCCGCCCTGGCCTGCGGGAGCGCAAGAAGCAGCAGACCCGGGAAGCTCTGAGCTGGGCCGCGGTGCGGCTGGCGGTCGAGCGCGGCCTGCAGAACGTCCTGGTCGAGGACATCGCCGCCGAGGCTGGCGTGTCGCCCCGCACCTACAACAACTACTTCTCCAGCAAAGCCGAGGCCATCACCTGGCGGCACCTCGAACGGGCCCGCCGGACCGCGGACCTGCTCCGGGAACGGCCCTCCAGCGAGCCGCTGTGGGAATCCATCACCAGCGCCGTCCTGGCCCAGGCCGGCGACGAGCAGGCCAGGCCGGATCCCGAATGGACCGCGGGTGTCCGGCTCATGATCAGCGAACCGGAATTGCACGGCGAGTTCCTGAAAGCGAGCGCGGCCGCCGACCGGGAATGCGCGGTGGCGATCGCCGAGCGGACCGGCACGGACGCCGACCGGGATCTGTACCCGAGGCTGCTGGCCGCCACCGTCGGGGCGGCCATCCAGGTCGCCAATGACCAGTGGCTGAGGGCCGATCCGCCGGTGCCGCTCACGCCGCTGCTGCGTGACGCGCTGAGCCAGATCGAGGCCGGCCTGCCCGCCCCGAAGACCGGATAACCCCTTCTCCCCGCCCACCCTCCGGCCCGCCCCGGGCCGCTATCCCGCCATGCCCGCATCCGGCTGGCGGAGCAAGGAGACGTCCGATGACAACCGATGTCGTGATCGCCGGCGGCGGTCCCAACGGCCTGCTTCTGGCCTGCGAGCTGGCGCTGGCCGGCGTCCACCCGGTCCTGCTGGAGCGGCTGCCCGAACGAGCCGCCGCACCCAAGGCCAACGGGCTGGTCGGCCGGGTGGTCCAGGCTCTTGACTACCGCGGCCTGTATGAGCGGTTCACCGGCCAGGCCGCGCCGCCGGTGCCGGTGCCGGGCTTCCAGTTCGCGGCCCTGCCGCTGGATCTGGCCGCCCTGGACCACAATGCGCTGTACGCGCTGCCCATCCCGCAGCGCCGGATGGAGGAACTACTCGAACAGCGGGCCCGCGAACTGGGCGCTGAGATCCGGCGCGGGCACGAACTGACGGCGGTGAGCCAGACGGCCGACGAGGTGACGGCCGGCGTGCAGGGCCCGGACGGCCCGTACCAGCTCACCGCCAAGTTCCTCGTCGGCGCGGACGGCGGGCACAGCATCGTGCGCAAGGGGTGCGGCATCGACTTCCCGGGCGTCACCGATCGCGGCTTCGTCAGCCGCAGCGGGCAGGTCACCATCCCCCCGCCCGTCGCGGTGCCGGGCACCGGGGAGCTGGACGTGCCCGGAGCCGGCCGGCTGCGCCCGGCCACGTTCACCCGCACCGAGAACGGGATGTTCGCCTACGGGATGTTCCAGCCCGGGCTCTACCGGGTGGCCGTGTATGAGTGGGCGCCCTCGCCACTGGAGGACGCTGCGTCCATGCCGCTGGAAGAGCTGCGGGCCGCCGTGCGCCGGGTGATCGGCGGCGACGTGCCGATGAGTGAACCCGGCGGCGGTGAGCCCTCCGCGCTGCGCCGGTCGGCCGGCGCCAACTCGCGGCAGGCTGAGCGCTACCGGCACGGGCGGGTGTTCCTCGCCGGCGACGCGGCGCACGTGCACAGCGGGGTGGGCGGTCCCGGCCTGAACCTGGGCCTGCAGGATGTGCTCAACCTCGGGTGGAAGCTCGCCGCGGCGGTCAGCGGCTGGGCGCCGGAAGGGCTGCTCGACACCTACCAGAGCGAACGGCATCCGGTGGGCCAGCGCGTCATCATGCAGACGCGGGCCCAGGCGGCGCTCCTGTCACCGGGCGCGAACGTGACCGCCCTGCGGGACCTGTTCGGGGAGCTGCTGCGCGAGCCTGCCACCGTGGCGCACATTGCCGACCTGATGGCCGGGGCCGATGTTCGCTACGACACGCGCGGCGACGGGCCCGGCCACGCGATGGCCGGGAAGTGGATGCCGGACCTCGGGCTGCGCACGGGCAGCGGCCGGACCAGGGTCGCCGAGCTGCTCCGCCCCGCCCGGGCCATCCTGCTCAGCCTCACGGCCCGCACTGACCTGGTCCCCGCGGCCCAGGGCTGGCGCGACCGGATCGACGTGATCACCGCCACCACCAGCGAGCCACCCGCGGACGCCATCCTGATCCGCCCGGACGGCTACGTGGCCTGGGCGGCCGGCGCCGGCGAGCCCGGGGCGGCCGACGGGCTGCGCCGCGCCTTGCGGACCTGGTTCGGCGAGCCCGCCAGTGTGGTGAACTCTGATGGTGCCGCCCGTGAACCCGCCCTTGCTCTCCCTGACCGAGGTCAGCCGCCGCTACGGTGACCGGCTCGCGCTGTGCCCCCTTGATCTCACGCTGGCCGCCGGGCAGTGCGTGGCCATCCTCGGCGTGAACGGTTCAGGCAAGTCGACCTTGCTGCGCATCGCGGCCGGCCGCGACACGCCGACCTCGGGCCAGGTCGTCTACTGCGGCCGGGTGCTGACGGAAGACGATCTCGCGGTGCGGACCGAGATCGCCGTCGTCGGCGACCTGGTCAGCGCCTACCCGGACCTGACCGTCCGGGAGCACCTGCAGCTGGTCGCCGTGGCGCACGGCGCGGGCGGCGGCGCCGGGAACCTCGTTGACCGGGCGCTGCTGGAGTGCCGCCTGGACGGCCACGACAGCGCTCTGCCCAGCTCATTGTCCAGCGGCCAGATGCAGGCCCTGCACCTGGCCGCGGTGCTGGTCCGGCCGCGCCGGCTGATGGTGCTCGACGAGCCGGAGCAGCGGCTGGATCCAGCCGCGCGCCGCTGGCTGGCGGGCCTGCTGCGAGCCGAGAGGCAGGCCGGGGCGGCGGTGCTGATGGCCACGCACCACGCGGAACTGGCCGCATCGATCGCCGACCACGTCGTGGTGCTCAGCGACGGCGCGGTCATCGCGGAGGGGCCACCAGACGTGGCGCTGGCGGCGATCCGGTGACGGTCACCCGCGACGCGATCGTCATCCCGGACAGCACCGGGGAGACCTTCTCGCTGCTGCGGAGGCTGCGCCGGGGCCGGGGAAAGAAGCAGGCCGCCAGCATCGCCTACTGGA
>Ga0302325_10027269_pt1 | contig 11846 bp, 14 predicted proteins | sample Palsa_T0_2_FD_201948 | JGI IMG/M metagenome (GOLD analysis project Ga0302325, IMG submission 201948) | Peat permafrost microbial communities from Stordalen Mire near Abisko, Sweden - Palsa_T0_2 | ecosystem: Environmental > Terrestrial > Soil > Palsa > Peat permafrost | place: Sweden: Abisko... | reverse complement strand
CTCTCGTTGGCCACCCGGTTAAGCTTCTGCAGTGCCTCCCGTTTCATCTGGGGGTATTTCTTGAACACTTTCGCATCTCCCTGCCGCAGCAGTTGGGTCACCCACCCATCGGCTAGATGCCCCGCGGCCTGCGTGGGCCTTGCCCGAACGGCTGTCCGTCCGGCGGCGCGAGCGGACCGGCCAACAAACCGCTCAGCGCGATAATCAAAGTTCCAATCGTCAAGCTGCGTTGCATATAGCAAGACCTCCTGTCAAAAAGAGGCTCGTCCGGGGAATCTGCGGGTAACTGGCAGTCTCAGGGCTGGGATTGAGTAAGGAAGCGGTGAAACTTGCGGCAAGTGGAGTCGAAGGATCGCTGCTCGTCTCGCCAGCCGTTGTGGATGAGCGGCCCGCCGTCTTCATGGATCACGTTGCGGACGAGTTGTTCGGCGGCCACCTTTCTCAGATGAGGCTCTTGGTTCACGTCGCGGATGATCTCCCCGCCGAGAACCCACATATTGTCGACGTGGTTCTGGATGGTCCTTTTCGACAGGCCGGACCGGACGAGGTGAAGGAGGAAGGGCATGAAGTATTCCACAAGGTTTCGGCCGACTGGAAGATCCCTTTCTTCGCCCATCCAACGCTCCGGCCACTCCGAAAGGTCGCGGCAATCGCGGCAGTAGGGCAATAGCACGGCGGGCGTCAACGGGAGAGAATCGGGATTCGTCTTCATCTTCCTATCGACCCAGTCCATTCATTTTCATGCGTCTTCCCAGAATTCTGAACCAGTGCCACCCCATCCCAGGATTTGTTTACGGGCGAGGCAGCTTTGCCGACGACGAGCTGTCCATTCTGATTCCGGTTCGGCCGCGGAAAGGATCCGCTGCCGTTTGCTCGGGCTGTCATCAACCGGCGCCCGGCTACGACCAGTCTCCCACGCCCCGGCGGTTTGAGTTCATCGGCTTCTGGGGCTATCTGGTCTTTCTGGCCTATTGCATGCGCCGGGTCAACTGCAAGCAATGCGGGGTGCTGGTCGAACAAGTGCCTTGGGGCATGGGGAAGCGCAGTTCCACCAAGGTTCACATGCATTTTCTGGGGCATTGGGCGCGCAAACTGTCCTGGAAGGAGACCGCCGAAGAGTTTCGCACTTCCTGGGATAGGGTCCACGACGCGCTGGAGTATCTGGTCAGCTGGGGGCTGGAGCATCGCGTCCTCGGAGCGGTTCGCGCCATTGGCGTGGATGAGATTCAGCGCTGCAAAGGTCACAAATATCTGACCTTGGTGTATCAGATCGATCTGGGCTGTACCCGGCTGCTGTGGATTGGCAAGGAACGGACCGTGAAAACCTTCCGGGAATTCTTTACCATCATTGGCCCGGAGGTGTCGGCCAAGATCGAGTTCGTCTGCTCGGACATGTGGAAACCGTATTTGGGTGTCATTCGTGAGAAGTGTTCCCAGGCCCTCAACGTCCTTGATCGATTCCACATCGTGGCCAAGGTGAACAAGGCACTCGACGACATCCGGTCCGCCGAGGCCCGACGCATGAAGGGGGACGGGTACGAACCGGTCCTCACCAAGTCGCGGTGGTGCCTTCTCAAGCGGCCTGCCAACCTCACTGCCAACCAGAAAGTGAAACTGAAAGATCTGGTGCGCTACAACCTCAAGAGTGTTCGCGCCTATCTGCTCAAGGAAGACTTCCAGCAACTCTGGAATTACAACTCCACCGCCTGGGCCGCCAAGTTCCTCGACCAATGGTGTCGCCAAGTGATGCGCTCGCGGATCGAGCCGATGAAGAAAGTTGCCAGGACTCTACGTACCCACCGCGAACTCATCCTCAACTATTTCCGCGCCCGCAAAGAGTTCTCCAGCGGCATAATCGAGGGTCTAAACAACAAAGCCAAAGTCACTATGAGAAAATCCTACGGATTCCGAACCTTCCGAGTCACCGAACTGGCGCTCTATCATTCACTTGGCAAACTGCCTGAACCGAAGCTCACCCACAGATTTTTCTGACGAATCATCTTTTTCCTTGGCGCTTCCCATGCCTGCGGAGCCAGCGGGCACTGGCGGATGAGAACATCGCTGAATGTGCCTCCGGGTTGTTTCTTCGCCATGGTTAGTACGTCGGCGCGGGCCTGGGCAGCGATCCCGAGGGTCTCGGCCGCAGCCATGAAATGGTGATATGAATCGATGACATCGATGCCGGTCAGTTCGTAGCCGTATCCATCGAGGATTCGCTGGATGGCGAGCCGACTTACTTCCATACAGAACCGGGCATCCTTCTTGAGCAGGTCACGGAATGCGCGGCTCAGCGTCCGAGGGTCCGTGCGGCCGGTGTTGGCAAACTCAAGAGCGAGATCCAGAAAGCCGGCGTTTTTCGCCGCAGCAAACCACCGGCCGTTATCGCCGCTCGACACCGCCAAATCCAAAAGGATCTTCTTCCGGTCGCGGCCGGGATATTTCTTGATGATCGCCCGGAATGTGGCAAGGCCAGTCGAAGAGCCGCTCGCGGTCAACGCGTACTCGCATACGCCTCATCCGCTCGGCCGCTTTCGAGCAGGATTTCCTCGCACGTGGCGTCGATAACCGCATCCGGTTGGTTCAGGCCACGGGAAGCTTCCGCATAGGCCAATGCCTCATCCACTTGACCCTGCGATAGCAAGTGCCCGCATGCCGAACTGGCGGTCATGCCAGAATGGAAATCGCTGCAGCGCCAGCACCTCAAGCAGCTCCCTATGGCGGCCCGCCGCCAGCAGGCTGGAGAGGCAGACGCTGGTTCCTCGCACGTGGTTCCCGCGTCGCGGGTCGGACCAGGCGCTTCGAACCAAACCGAGGAGTTGGTCCGCCCAGTAAGAGGCGACGTCACTGGAACGGCACAGCTCGCCCCATCGGTCTTGAACCTGGGAGAGATAGGTGACGCCATCTTCCTCGATTGCCTGCCAGAGGCGGTCCAACCACTTGTCGCGGGTCTTTCGGTCGGCGGGAGCCTCGATGGCGATGGGTAATAACTCGTCTTGAGCCCAGTACACCGCGCCGCCGAGAGCGCCAGATGAAGTGTCGATATCTTGGAAGGCTGGCCAGATTCTCTCCATGAGGCGCACGACGCCGTCACCGGCAATCACTGGATCGATTCTGGCCGCCTTCTTGATCTCTGCGACGGCCTCTTTTAGCCGACGGCAGGCGAGATGCGAACCCCGCCATCCGAATGCTTTGGCACGCAGCCGGGTCTCGAAGGTCCAAGTGTGTTTCGTTGGCATCGACTGAAAATATTCGGGCATATGATCGCCTCTATGATCGTAGGAGCATTATGGTAGGAGAATGAAGAATCGCGACAGCCAGAAAACACCTATGGAAACGGTCGAAATCCTGCATCAGTTCGAAAGATTTAGCGGAAAGTTCGCACGCGCGGCGGTCGAAGCGGCCGTAGCGCGCCGGGAAGAGGTCACGCCCGAGCTTCTGCGCATCCTGGAGGGAACTGTGGACCGGGCGGCGCAAATCGACGCCGAAGGCGATTACATGGCCCATCTATATGCCATGTTTCTGCTGGCGCAGTTCCGCGAGACCCGCGCCTATCCGCTTGTGCTCCGCTTTGCATTGCTTCCCGAAGACTTGCAGTACTCGCTCTCTGGCGACTTCATCACGGAGAACCTCGGCCAGGTGCTTGCGTCCGTGTGTGGCGGCGATTTGGCCGGCATCCAGTCTCTAATCGAGAATGAGAGCGCCAACGAGTGGGTCCGGGGTGCGGCGTTGAGTGGTCTTGTGACGCTTGTGGCCGCGGGACAAAAGAGCCGCGATGAGATGGTGATCTACTTCGCCGGCTTGTTTCGCGGCAAGTTGGTGCGGAAGTGGTCCCTCGTCTGGGATACGCTTGTTTCTTATAGCTCCGATCTTTACCCCGAAGAACTGCTCGGCGATATCAAACGCGCTTACGATGAAGGTCTGGTTGACCCCGGCTACATCGGCTTTAAAAATGTCAAACGGGACTTGGCGCTCGGCAAGGACCACATTCTCGCGAGACTCGCAGGCGATCCTCATCGACGCCTTGTGTCGGACACCGTGGCCGAGATGGAATGGTGGGAATGCTTTCGGGAGGATAGCGCCAACCGTGCGAAGAACAGGCAAATTCCGGGCTGAACCTGGTTGCCGCAGCGCCGAAGTCCGGCCGGAACGAACCCTGCCCGTGCGGTAGCGGCAAGAAATACAATAAATGCTGTGGCCTTTGAGCGCCGCCGATCATACGGCTTCGATTCCGCTTCGTTGGACGAAGCCCTATCGATCCACGGTCTTCAGCGTCCTGGAGAGATTCGATTCTTGCCGCCCATTGAGTTCCACCAGGCGCGCAAGCGATTCGCGGCTGGATTCGGCGATAACCCCAAGCACGGCGCCCTTGCGGTCGGCTTGGGCTCGCCCGCCGGCGGCGTGTACTCACCTCGGGCGATCGCTAAAACCGTCCACATCCGGTGCTTGTGGTCATGAGGACCTCGGCTCTTACCACCAGGCCCGTACGACTCTCGGACGGCCTAAGCGTTGTCAAACCCAACCAAGCGATTGCGATCCGGGCCGTGCAGTGTTAACCAGGAACTCCGCCCATCCGGCCCGATCAAACCGGCACTGCAAACAAGGACAAGGGGGAGAAGTTCCTGGCTTTGCGATTCTCGGAGGTTCAACGGGGCGTCCACTTCAGAGTTTTCGGGTTCCTTTGGCAGAGCTGTGGGAGCGCGATTTCGCGTAGGCCAAGCTCCATAAGCGCTCCTGGAAAGCGATGAGCAAACGTACGAAACTTTGGTTAAGTCGCTTTTTGGGGGTATTTCCTGCAACGCCCTGTCCGGAAAGTGAGCCCGGCCACCGGCAACCGCCAGTTCGCGCCTCTCATACATTTGCTCAATCTGCCATATGCTCAATGTGGCATATGCTCAATCTGGCGGAGCGCTGGGATCTTCGCCCGGGCCAGAACCCGGTAGCCTGCTGCCTGCCTACCTTCAGGACCCGATTGTCTTGGCGCTCCATACCGGACTATGCTGTGGCGATATTTTCAACCTGCAATGGAAGGAGGTAGATTTTGATAGGCGTCGGTTAAAATGACGGTTAAATGCATTCGTGCGGAAAACTCGGCGCGTGCTGGGTCCGCGGATCTCAGGGCTGGATTCAAGCTGGCTTGTAAACAGGCGAGACTCCAAGGAGTGACCTGGCACACGCTATGCCATACTTTTTGCGTCGCCTCCTGGCGCAAGGCGCCGATATCCTTACCGTCGTCACGATGCGGTATGGACATACCAACACTGAAGCGACGGAGCGCGCGGTGCGGGCTTTGGGTACCGGCGCCAAACGAGTGACAGTACTACCCAAACCGCGTCGAAACAGGTAGTGACAGCAGTTCTCAAGCGATGAAATCAGGGTAAGATTGAAGACCGAGGAATGGGTGAGCGGTTGATCCTGTGTGGCGAGCGCCCCTTGTTCCGGGCCTTGGACGAATTCCAGCGATCATTATCACGGCGAAAGAAACCATCGAGGGAAAGGCAATCAATTGCTTTTCCCAGAGAGCGTGGTCCCTATTCCATTTAAGTCGAAGACCGAATTGACTGGGCGGTTCTGGGGTCCGTATGTTCACGTTTGTAAGCGGAAGACGCCGCAGGAAGCCAAGGCCAACGGCGGAGCTCGGGAGTTGACGGGGTTACGTTTGTGGAAGTGGAAGCGGGAGGTGAAGCGGAATTTCTCGATCCGCTTCGCAAGGAGGTGGTGGAACGGACGTGGTGGATTCGCGGCCGCGCCAGCAATGGCTTCAGCAGGCGGTGGAGAAGGGGCTACGGGAGGAGTTGGCCAAACTGCTTGTGGAAGTGAATGAGGAGAAGAGCCGTGGACTTGCAGCGAGGAGAGAGCTTCGGATTTCTTGGTTTCGAGTACCGTCGGATTCGGAGTCGCCGGGGACGATGGATGCCGCTGTTATTGCCGAAAGGCAAGAAGCGGACGGCTTTGCTCGGCAGGCTCATAGAGATTTTCCGGGCCTCTCGTTCCCAGCCGGTGGGCGGTGTGATCAAGAACATCAATCCAGTCCTGCGCGGTTGGGTGAAGTACTTCGCTATAGGCCACTCGAGTCGGTGTTTCTCCTACATCCGATCTGGCTAGAGACGAGGATTCGGCTCCATCTGGACCAGGCGTGCCGGCGCCGAGGTTGCGGCTGGAAACGCTGGATCTCGGCAGTCGCTCCAGTCTGATCGGCCCCATAACCCTTGATGTGAAGTTGTGCAGGGCGCATAGTGCGGAAAATCCGCACGCCACGTGCGATGTTGGCAGGGGCTGGAAACCAGTTCCGTGTCAGTGCCGGAATAAAACGCCCGCATTTCTGCCGGTTTTGACGACGGCAGCGGCGGGCCTCCGGCGGACGGCTGGCTCGTCTTTCCTGTTGACGTCAAGCGAAAACTACCCCACCATTGAAGACGGTCGGCGAAGCGGAGGCGATTGCTGGAGAGCACCGCCAAGGAATACCCGGCTGGACTCATCGCGGACGATGGGCGGGGCGCAGGCAACTGCGCCCGACTTGAAACACATCGGACCGATAGATCCTGATGCCTTCACTCTAAACCAGTTTCTAAATCGTTGGCCGTACGCGCGACTGCGGATCTTCTCGTGGACGGCGGAGAGGTTCAGGTTAAGATCCTTGCGCACTGCGGCACTCGATGCGCCAGCCGGGCCACAAGCGCCCGATAGCCGGACAGGCGACCAAGAACGTGACGCGGGATCTCCAACCCGAACCGTCCGCCACTGCTCATGCTCAGGCTCAGGCTCAATGCGCGGGGAGGCTAGCTGCTTGTTCTGACCACTCGCCGGTTGGGAATTCCGACACTCGCTCGCCACGGTCGCTGAAGTGGGCACCGGCTGGCCTGCGTGATAGTGTGCCTCGACGGCGCAATCGGTGGTGGGTGCCGTCGTCAAAACCGGCGAAACTGCGGTTGTTTTAGACCGGCGCTAACATTCACGGTCCGGATCGTGATGCACTCCTAACAGAAACGGGAGCACCGGACAGGCCGGACCTAATACATCACGGCGCCAGGCTAGACCTTACCGCGGATCGTATTAACTGGCGGTGGAGGCTCCGGGCTTTCAGAGCTTGCAGTTCCAGCCGTTCGATTTAGGTGGCGGGGAAACCAAGCGCCTGGACGGGCAATTGAACCTGACCAGTCAAGCGACGACAGTCAACGTCGAATCCGCGGTCGCGGTAGTTCAGACCGACACATCGATCATATCGGAGACGAAAGTGCATCTGGAGGAGAAGTTTCCTAAACCTTCCGCCGAAACAGGCCGATAAGTACCGTGGGTATGCAAACCAGGATCGCCCTATTAATTGCGACGTTCCTGTTTGCGGCTGCGAATAAGACAGGCGAGGCGCCATCGGCCGCCCCCACGAGCCCCACGAACAATAGCACTATGCCCAAGGGCCCCCTGGCAACGAGGTCGCTGACAGACCAATCCAGCATTACGTTCTCACCCAACGAGACTGACATCGCGCAAATTGTGAGCGCCAGTCCCCCCGGCACCGCCTTCCTATTCTCGCCAGGTGTGTACGAGAATCTTTCGATCGCAGCAAAGACCGGAGATACGTTTACCGGCGCGCTGGGATCCGACGGTTCCCGCCAGACGCTTTTTACTGGCGCCCAAGTGCTCTCGGGCTTCACATTGGAAGCGAACGGCGATTGGGTCGCCATGACAACCCAGGTCAAACCCGGCCAACTTGCGGGTGAATGCCAAACTTCCCATCCGAGCTGTAAGTATGATGAAGATCTTTTCTACGACGGCCAGCCGTATCTGAATATGACGGCCGGTGGCAGTCCGGCAACACTGCATCCCGGCGAGTATTACTTTGATTACGCGACCGGGACGATCTATGTGAAGCCGCTCAATCCCGCGGACAACGCTAATCAGCACCAAGTGGAATACAGCCGGACAAGATCCGCCATCACGGGAACGAAGGCCAACAACGTAACCATTCAAAATATCGCCGTGGAACATTATGCCTCGCCCGATCAGATGGGAGCCATTGGCGATCAGTATCCGGGAAGCGACTGGATCATCCATAACGTCGAAGTGAGTTGGAACCATGGGACCGGTGTGCGGCTGGCGAGCGGAGCCTCGCTGACGGACAGTTATATACATGACAATGGTCAAAAAGGAGTGGGCGGGAGCGGCATTAATATTGTGGTTGACGGTAACGACATCTCCCACAATATTGACTTTAACGGCACGGCTTGCGGATGGGAATGCGGCGGCATGAAATTCGTCACCACGAATCTGATCGTGCAAAATAACCAAGTTCATGACAACATCGGATATGGAAGCTGGAACGATGTCGATAGCTATAACACCTTGTATCAGAATAATGTCTTCGCCAACAATTCAGCAGCGGGTGTATCTTACGAAATAAGTAGCACTGCCGTTATCCGCTACAACACGTTTACCAATAACGCCCTGTGCAATTCTTGGCTTTGGTGCACGGCGATATTAATACAGAATTCGCAGAACGTTGACGTGTACGACAATACCATCGTTGTCGCAAATGGTACGGGCGGCGCTTTCAGCATGATCTACCAAAACCGGGGCGCTGGAACTTATGGGCCGTTCCTTACGCAGAATAATTCAGTTCACGACAACGATATCACCTTCCTTGGTGAGAATAGCAAGAACGGCGCCATAGCGGATTATGATGTCTCAGCGTTTTACGCAAGTATCAATCTGACGAACAAGATGGATGGCAACCATTATCATGTTCCCGAGGTTTCATATCCCTACTGGACTGAGAATGCCCGAAGCTACACATGGAGCGAGCTTCAAGCTTCGGGATTCGAGCATAGCGGGACTATCGATTTGAGTGTTCACCGCTAGGGTCTAGAATGGACGTCGCGCTTGCGCTCCGAGCGAGCAGATTCCGGCGCGCCATTTGAAGAAGTAGAAAGACCACCGCGATTCCAATCGCGTCGTCGCGGACGTCCCACCATTCGAAGCCCTGACGATGGTCGTAAACGAAAAACTGAACAACTTCCACGATGCAGCCGATGGCCAGGATTTCCAGTGCCGCTTCCAACTCTTCCCTGATTTTGTTTGCCAAGAGGCTTAACACCAGAAAGCTGGATCCAAAGGCGAAGAAGTGAACGAACCGATGCGCCGTGCCGACAGCAGCTCTGGTGTGTGTGCGCTTGTTTGCGCTTGCGTGCAACACAACCTTTGCCGAACCCGGCAACAATGATCCCACAATTACCGCGGTTATCCACAAACGTGCGAACCATCGCACCGTTCGACCTGGAACGACTATTCCCAATGCGGAGATGCGGATCGGTTCATTTGAATTCGGTCGGAGCAGCAACGGCATCATCCCACGATACGCGAGGATCGAGCCCGCGCGCCCGGCGAGCGACTGTTTTGACACGCTTCGCTGTTACTAGGATGACGCCTCATCTCACTCCCGCTAGTCGGCGTGCATACAAGCTCCTGGTAAACGGCTTGCCAAGCAAGTACTTCCACCCGCCGGGAGCCCTTACAACCTCACTCAGGGGAGTCCTCGGCTTCACGCCAGCCATGAATAGATATCGCGGATCGAACCATCTTAGAGCGGGTGCTTTTCTCAAGACCATCCGACGCCACCACCGAAGCTGCATTATGCCTGTCATACGAATTTGCAAAGGACCAGCCATCCCGAAAGTGTTTTCGACGTGCCTTAGATACAGTGCAAGAGCCGTATATTGCCCGTTTCTGCGAAACCGATTCTCGATTGCCGACCAGTCAATGTCGCTGTCGAGTCTGCGTCGAAGTAATACCATGTCATGCATGTTCTGAAGCGATGGCTTAATCCGTTGAGGATAGAAATCGTGAATCTGTGAATGCACGATGTGATGTATAATCAAGTGCTCCGGTGACGGGATGCGCAGTCTCACGCCGTCTAACTCTTTTGGTACAGAATTACTAAGCACTTCGGAACCAGGAAGTAAGGACTTAGCGGTTCCGAGAGCTAAGCTGCGGTGCAGGTCGATCTCCACGGAGTGCGGGCGCCGGAAAGGCGGGTAAGCATTTCCGATTATCGTTTCCACAGGATGTGCGTTCTGACAAGAGTAGCCCTGACTGATCAAGATCTTGATGGCCGCCGGGAAATCCGATTCGGGCAAAAGAAGATCAAGGTCGCCGAGAAATCGGGTCGACGGACTTGGGTAGAGGTCAAGGAGTAAATACGCGGCACCTTTCAGTACGACAGGCTCGATGCCGACCTTGTTGAACAACCCGGAAATCCATTTCAGATCCGAAAGAATGCTCTTGTTGCGCTCACAGTTTAGTTGTTTGACTGTCAAGAACAAGTTGAAGACATCGACGGGAAGTTCGTGTGCCAAGCCAGGCAGAGTGAGGGAATCGCGCATCGCCGAGAGGACCGTTTCATCGGCGGCCGTTTGAACGAACTTGTCCCAATTCCAGCGCGGAAATTGGCTGGGGAGAGTTGGCTGGTGGCCGCCCTCGTTTGTACTTAAACAAGAAGCTAAGAAGCCTCGATATGGATCGTCATGCATTATCGCGGTTGCGGCTCACAGACACCCGCTATTTCCAGGCCCAAGTCCACATACCTTTCGCCGAGTCAAGACCGCGCTGCGATACATTTTGCCCAAAGAGCCAAACATGTTCCCAACGAGCGGGCTGTAGCAAGGACCTAGGCGCGAGACTTTGATGCCGCATTTCGATAGTAGTAGACAAAGAGCAGCGAACGAGCGCCGTAAACGAAACAGAAAGCAATGATCGCACCTGTCATCCCCAGCAGTGCGATCAACGGAATCGCTGCGAACAGCGCAATCGCGGCCCCGGCTAGAGATGCCATGAAGACAAGCTTGCCGCGGGCAATTCCGTTAAATAGCGAGGCCAAGACTTGAGATAGATAAACGAAGGCATATGCGGTGACGAACATGCGCACGCCCTGACCCAGCTTGACGTATGGAGATGAGGCCCCGTAGACCAGACGGAGTGCAGGCTTCGGGAATAAGAAAAGGACAAGATAATAGGGCACCGCCAAGAGCGCTCCCTGTGCGCCATAACGCAGGGCAATCCGCTTGGCCGCATGAATGCCGTTTTTGGCCATGGCGCGTGCGCTCGCGGGCACGATCAAACTACCGACACTGAAAAGCAGCGGATGGCTAACGCTGACCAGATTCACCACCGCCTGGTACATCGCCGTTTGTGCGGGGCCTCGAGCGACAGCTAAGGTCCAGGGGAACACCTGGACCGTGAGCGCGCTTGCCAGACTTCCCAGCATGGGCCAAATCCCCAAGGAACAAAAGCGTTTTGCCACGGGCAGTATGTCGTGCCATGCCGGCGCCAGTACGCCCGCCTGCACCACTTGCAGGACCGCAGAAATAAGGGAAGTTGCGGCCATCACGGCGAAAGCGGCAGAGATACCGAGCGCCCCTTCACGAGCAACAATGATCAACGCAAGAACCTGGCCGAGATAGCTGATCGCATCTCCCCACAGGGCGTCGCGAAAGCGCAGTTCCGCCATGAGCGCGCGCCGCGTGGTCTCCTGAAGCAACCACGAGAACATCGCGAGAACCACCAGGGGTGAGAGCGCGGCCCGCCTCAGAAAGATGCATGCGCCAACGCAGACCAACGCCATCGGCACGGCGATGACTGCACCAAACACGAGGGCATACCCGTTGACGTGTTTTCTCTCGCGGTCCGTGGAATCGGCGCCGAAAACCGATAGCGGAATAGCAATGAACGTTGAGTAAAAACCACCGCCTGGAAGGCGGTGGCTGTAGTAACGGACTATAAGTCCTGTTCCGGCCGAAGGCCGGCACAATGGGCCCCGCACCAAGCGGGCTTCAAGAAGTAGATGGACTCAACCATCT
>Ga0302325_10027267_pt1 | contig 11846 bp, 10 predicted proteins | sample Palsa_T0_2_FD_201948 | JGI IMG/M metagenome (GOLD analysis project Ga0302325, IMG submission 201948) | Peat permafrost microbial communities from Stordalen Mire near Abisko, Sweden - Palsa_T0_2 | ecosystem: Environmental > Terrestrial > Soil > Palsa > Peat permafrost | place: Sweden: Abisko... | reverse complement strand
TTGCCATTTCTACACTCCTGTCTTCAGAACTACAACTCACAACCGCGGGATCCACACGCATCACCACGTAACCGCCAACCGCACCGGCCCCGAAACAAGGTGTAAAGACACGCATTGGCCGGTCAATTCGACCTTCTTGTACAGCGTCATGGACAGCCAGAAGAATGCTGGCGGATGAGGTGTTGCCCATCCGCTCGATGTTGAAGAAAATCCGGTCGCCGGGAATGCCGGCAGCCTCAGCCAGAGTAAGAACCATGTTCTTATTGGCCTGGTGCGGAACGACCACGTCGATCGCGTCGATCAGCGACCCGCCGCCGCCGTCAGGGTTGGGAAGCTGGCCCAACTCCTTCATCATCACTTTCAAATACCGGGTCACCAGCGCTTTGACTTCGGGCCCGTACACGGTGATGTTGTTGTCGAACTCTGGATTTGGCCAGATGATCGAATTCACCTCCGACCACGGACCACTGGCGTAAGTCTGGAAGTATTCGATGTCCGAGGGCGCGCCTTCAGGTGCGGGGCCGATCACGACTGCGGCTGCGCCGTCCCCAAAAATCATCCGCGAAGTGCGTACCGTACCGATCTTGTCGGAGAACTTTTCGGCACATACCAGGAGCACGGGCCGGTCAATCTCCTGTAACAGACGCACGGCTTCGCCAATGCCGTAAGCCATGCCGGCGCAGGCGGCAACGATGTCGCACGAGTTGTGGGTCTGCAATAATCCCAACTCACCCGAAAGCCAGGTGGCCACCGACGGAATCAGCCGGGTGCTGGTGCAACTGCAAAACAGCACGGCGCCAATTTCCGCGGGCCGCCGCCCAGATTTGGCCAGCGCACTCTTGGCGGCCAGCAGGGCCATTTCCTCCAGTGGCAGCTCGGTATAGCAGCGTTGCTCGATACCGGTCTTTTCGCTGATCTCCGCAGCCGTCATGCGCGACCAGCAGTAAGCGTGATTGCGGATCAGGTCCTCGTTGGTGCATGGGATCTCGCCTTCGTACACGGCAATGGCCTCGATACGAGGCAGGATCGAGAAGCGCTTGCTGACGTCGACCGCAGGATACGGCTTAATCGGCTCGCTTAAGGCAAGTGTGTCGGGCGCTTTGCGCTCCTGGCGAACTCGCGGACCCCAGGTGGTGTCCTGCTTAACGCGCTGGATGAAGCGCAACACTTCCTGGTTACGGGGATGGAAGGCAACTACATAATCGTCGTCCTTCAGGTTGCCGATTTCGCTTTGCACGCTCGTAGACGGGTCCCAGGGATACTGGTTGTGAAGAATCATGCACTGCCGCATCAAAGCCTCAAGTTCCGATACAGGATGCAGGCAATCAAGGACATCGTTATACGTGTAGCGCAGGTAGTCGGGATCGTAGGTGGTTAGCACGCGGGTGCGGTTCTTAGGATTGGAAAGTGCCTCCGCGACCGTAAAACGAATAGGCCGGAGTTCTCCACCCGAGCTAAGTTTGTTGCGAAAAACATCGAGCACAATACCGAAAGCGCGGTCCTCCAGATCTTCGTCCCACGCTGAAGGCAGCTCCCAGTAGCCAGCCTGGATGGCGGTCATGACGGCGGAGTCATCGCGCGGCTTATACACCGGGAGGAAGACATCGTGCTTATGACGCGGCAAATCTCCCCAGCGAGTGGGGCGCTTCTCGTACATGGTCAGCGTGTAACGATTCACCCACAGACGATTCAGCACCAGGTCGCGGCAAAGTTCATACCGGTTCTTGTAGTCGCCCGCTTGCAGACGACCGGCAATCTCCACATCGGTGAAGGCTTTCTCGCCGAAATCGCGCCGGATGACGGCGGCAAATTGCTTAAGGGTCTTAAAAACAGAAAAGTCCAGCTCGGGAAAAAAATTGCCTGGGAAGACAATGCGCCCGTGAGAATTAATAACGAAAGGTTTCAGCGACATGGACTATATTTTCATTTCTATGGAAGTTTTGATCGCAGCCGGCCAATTGCTGCGACCTACCAACATCAAACCTGAGTGGAACAACCGCTGTTTAATAAGCCACTTGTACGACAGAACTGGACGCTTACTGAAGTTACAACCTAGGGAAAGCTTATATTCTGCTACGAACACGTGCCTGTGACCGCAGACGTTTTCCGCTGTGACATGCGTCACCGACAAACCGCATACCCTCAATTAGATCACAGCCGTGTCACAACCAGGTCAATCAAATTCCACCAGCACTTGGTTGGCCTTCACTGAATCTCCCGGCGCCACCTTGACGGATTTCAACTTTCCTGCCACCGGGGCCGTGACTGCCGTCTCCATCTTCATTGCTTCCAGCATGACCATGAGATCGTTGACCTGCAACTGTTGCCCGGCAACAACTGGCACCCGGACGACGATTCCCGCTAGTGGGCTACGGCACAAATTGGCCTCATTGGCATCGGCATTCGAGGATGAACCGGGTCTTGGCGGCGTACGCAACACGGTCGATTGAATGGTGGCTGTAGCCGGCGCCGGATGATTGTCCTGGCTCTGCGGGGGATAGTCGTCTTCAGCTACTTCCACTTCAACTTCGTACGTCTTTCCGTCGATCGAGACTTGCAGTTTCATTGAATCTTCCACACCATAGATTTCGCTTCGTGACTCGCAATACGCCTGGGCGTTGTTCAGGGTCGCGTCGGGCCCAGGTTGTGCGAACCCTGGACCGTAACCCGTCCTTGGCGTACCCAGCGGCTGACCGCGTCCGGCTCTTCCAACATCTTCACCGAACGAATTCGAACCTTCTTGCCGAGGAACTCTGTGACGGCGGCGGCGATGATAGACACCGTCTTGGGCATAACCTCTTCCGACGCGTTTGATTTCGAATCCATTTCTGCTCCAAAGCTCCTACAGGGGTATCAGCCCGTGCTTCTTGGCTGGGCGAAGCTCGCGCTTGGTGTGCAGCGCCTCCAGAGCTCGGGCAAGATATCGCCGGGTCTGAGACGGCTCAATCACGTCATCCACCAGCCGCCGGCCGGCAGATACATATGGATTTGCAAATGTGTGGCGATAGAGTTCGATCAACTCCTCCCGCTTTTGGACTTTGTCATCCGCGGCATCGATCTCGTGGCGAAACACGATTTCCGCGGCGCCTTCGGCGCCCATAACCGCGATTTCCGCTGTCGGCCAGGCCACTACGCGGTCTGCTCCCAGGTCTTTGCAGCACATTCCAATGTAGGCTCCACCATACGCTTTCCGAATCACGACCGTTATCTTTGGGACGGTCGCTGCTGAATAGGCGAACAGGATCTTCGCTCCATGGCGGATAATGCCGCCGTATTCCTGTTCAACCCCAGGCAGAAATCCGGGAACATCGACAAAGGTGAGCAAGGGGATGTTGAAGGCGTTGCAGAATCGAATGAAGCGGGCAATCTTGCAGGAGGCGTCAATGTCAAGCGCACCAGCCAATACGGAAGGCTGATTAGAGACAATACCTACGGTACGTCCCTGGATACGCCCGAATCCGATTACAGCATTGGCCGCAAAACCCGGCTGGATTTCGAAGAAGTCCTGCTGATCGAGCAAGGGCTTGAGCACGCTTCTGATGTCATAGGCAAGTTTGGATTCGGTCGGCACCAAATCATTCAAGCTCGGATCGTCTTCCAGGTCCTGGCTGTAGGCCAGCCGCGGCGGGTCCTCCAGGTTATTCGAGGGCAGAAAACTCAGCAAACGGCGCGCCAGTGCCAGTGCTCCCTCATCGTCTTCGGCAATGAGATGAATGACGCCCGAGCGGTTCATCTGGGCAGCGGGGCCGCCTAACGCATCGGCGGTGACGGTCTCGCCTGTCACTTGTTTGATGACCTGAGGGCCAGTGATGAAAATCTGGGCTCGCCTGGTTTGAATGATGAAATCGGTGAGTGCCGGACTGTAGGCTGCGCCGCCGGCGCAGGGGCCGCAAATGATGGAAATCTGCGGCACAATCCCGGAAAGCATAACGTTGTTGTAGAACACACTCGCATAACCCGCCAGGCTGTCGATGCCTTCCTGCACGCGCGCGCCCCCGGAATCGTTCACGAAGATGAACGGACTCCCGGTCTTCAGGGAAAGCTTCATCATTTCGACAATCTTGGCGCAGTGCACCTCACCGGCGGCTCCGCCAGCCACGGTGAAATCCTGCGAGGCGAGGTGAACCAGGCGGCCGTCAATCGTCGCGCATCCGGTGACGACTCCGTCGGCGGGAATATCCTTATCGGCCATGCCAAACAGGGTGGCCCGGTGCTTGGCGAATAGACCGATCTCCTGAAAGCTTGCGTCATCCACCAGTTTGCCGATGCGCTCGCGCGCGGTGAGCTTGCCGCTCTCGTGCTGCTTCTGGATACGCTTTTTCCCGCCACCCTCTTCAATCTTCGCGCGCTTTTCACGAAGCTCAGCGGTGCGCTCCGCGATAGTTGCGCTTGCCGGTCTGAGCGTTGGTGTCGCCATGTTGGACCTCCTGGGTCGAGTTGGAAAATCGGAACCCTGATTTCTTAGACTACTTATTGCGCCGGTCTGACCGTGACGCTGTGTTCCTCCCCACTGACTTTGACGATGTAGGTCCGGGATTCTGCCGGCACCGCCTCGCCGCGGGCCGCTTTCAACGGTTCGATTGTGCCCCGAGCTTCCGGCGCCAGCTTCGCCGTGTCTCTCGAGCCGGCGGTTCGGGTCTGGAAAAAGCGCGTGGCTGCATTCGGAAACATGGCAAGAGTCAACGCGTCTTCATCGCTGCCGTTACTGCCCTGCGCCAAGGCCTCGGTGCGCCGTGTTTCCCACGAGGGCTCAAGCAAGTCAGCCGGACGGCAAGAGATAGCGGTCTTGTTCTGGCGGTTCGCCGCTTTGGCCAGCACTCCCTGGTCTTTTTTCCCAGCTGTTGTGCCGTAATAACCGAGCATCAGATCAGCGAACTCGCTGGTGATCGCGCTGTACTTGCCGTGCAGGACATTGAACATCGCCTGGGTGCCGATAATTTCACTGGCGGGGATGGCCAGGGCAGGATAACCGGCATCGCGGCGAACATTTTGTATTTCTTCCGCGACCTCATCGAGCAAGTGCGGCGTGCTTTGGCCGTCCAGTTGATACTCCATGTTCAACATGAGCGCGGCAGGTATCTGGTGGCGAAAAGTCTCTGGCTCAACTGCGATCGGCTGGTCAGAAAATTCGCGGTATCGGGGACGGACGCCGGCGATATGTCGTTTCACGCGGTGCAGACGTTCCACATCGAGGCGTGACTCGAAGCCGGTACCCTCCAGCATCGCGACCAGGCTCTCGGTCGGATTGTGTCCCCGGCCCAGTGCCAGGGCGCTGATCGCCGTGTCGACGATGTCGCATCCGGCTTCGATCGCCTTCATCAGCGAAACCAGGGTGACGCCCGTGGTCGAATGAGTGTGGACGCTGACCACGGTGTCGTTTCCGCACTTTTGCTTGATCCCCTTGACCAGGTCGAAGGCCGCCTGCGGTTTGAGGAGACCGTCAACGTCCTGCACGCAGATGGAATCGGATCCCAATTCCTTAATTTGCTGGGCGAGGTCTACGAATGACGCGATCGTATCCGTGGGGCTGGGGTTGTAGCAGATGGCGCCTTGGGCATGCTTGCCGGCTTTCTTCACCGCCTGAACTCCGGCTTTCAGATTTCGTACGTCATTCAGTGCATCGTAGGTGCGGAAGACGTCGATGCCGTTCAGAGCTGCTTTCTCCACGAACCGGCCGACGATGGAGTCATCAAAGTTCCGATGGGCAACCACGTTCTGACCGCGCAGCAGCATTTGCAGCCTGGTCTTGGGGAGCAGCTTACGGTAGGTCCGTAGTTTTTCCCAGGGATCTTCATTCAGAAATCGGAGACTGGAATGAAACGCCGTTCCGCCCCAGCATTCCAGCGACCAGTAGCCTGCGTTATCGAGATCTTCACAGACAGGGATCAAGTCATCGAGAGCGATGCTGGTCTCCAGAAGGCTTTGCTGCGCTTCTCTCAGCAGCAATTCAGTAACTTCCACGGTGTTTGTCATGTGAGGTCCTTCGCAACGCGGTTGAAATCAAGCCAACGGTGCTGGTGTCGTCGAGTAAATGGCAGACCACGATACTGAAGTCCGAAACCCCAACGCCTACAGAAATCTGGTTAAGAAACACGAGGATGGCGTTGGCCGCAAGTGTTTCTGCTGCAACGGCGTCCGATACTTGTCCTTATAGTGGCATTACCGGCCGCGGGTGAAAGGTGATTTATGTCACAAGCTGTCGGTAGCTCGTCACAAGAATAATCGATGGGTTAATCCCCTGCGTTTGCAGTCCGTTGCCTGTCACCATTGTAAAGGGTCATGAGCGTTTCGCGTGGCTTTTGAGGTTGGGCGTTACAGACGTCCCGTAATCGCTGAGATATAATCCCCGCCAACTTTCACAATTCAAGGCGGCGTTTATGATATCGACGCTCACTCCGTTGGAGTTTCTCTCCCGCAATGCCAGCGCCTATAGCGACTGCACAGCCGCGGTGGACGGCGACCGGCGCTTTACCTATTCGGAGATGCAGGGTCGAGTGCGCTCCTTCGGCGCCGCGTTGCAGCAGGCCGGCATCGCGCCCGGAGACCGGGTCGCCGTTCTGGCGCGCAATGGAGTGCTGCCGCTGGAGGCGCATTTCGCGGTCCCACTCATCGGCGCGGTGCTGGTTCCGCTAAACATCCGATTGCAAAGCGGTGAGCTGGCCACCATTCTGAGCCATAGCGGCGCCAGAATCCTGCTGGGCGATGCTGACCTCCTCGCCCCTCTACTGGCGATACGTGCCGAGCTTCCGCAAGTCGAACGATTGGTTTCCGCTTACGAAGCCTTCCTCAATGAGAGCAGTAAGCCCGTGGCGCCGCACCCTCCAGGCGAAGAGGACGTAATCTCCATTAATTACACGAGTGGCACCACCGGCGTGCCGAAAGGCGTGATGTATACCCATCGCGGCGCCTACCTCAATGCTATCGGAGAAGTAGTTGAGCACGGACTGTCGTACCAGTCGGTTTACCTTTGGACGCTCCCCATGTTTCACTGCAACGGCTGGTGCTTCCCTTGGGCGGTCACTGCGGTGGGAGGACGGCATATATGTCTGCCGGAGGTGAACGGCGAATGCGCCGTCAAGCTGATCGAGGATGAAGGTGTAACACATCTCTGCGGCGCGCCCATCGTGGTGCGGACGCTAACGGAATACTGCTCGCGCCATGGGATTCATTTCCACCGTGGATTAAAGATGGTGATCGCGGCAGCGCCTCCGCCGCCCGCCGTGATTCGGGCCGCGGAAGAGGTTGGCATCCATTTGACCCATGTTTATGGTCTCACCGAGACCTATGGGCCGCACTCGGTCTGCGCCTGGCACACCGACTGGGATGACGAGCCGCTGGAAAAGCGTGCCCTGCTGAAGGCGCGGCAGGGCGTTCCGTATGTGGTTTTCGGAACTGACATGCGAGTGGTGGACGAAGACATGCAAGATGTTCCCGCCGATGCAGTCCGTGTAGGGGAGGTCGTGATGCGCGGTAACAATGTGATGCTGGGCTATTACCGCGATCCTGAGGCAACCGCGAACGCGTTCCGCGGCGGCTGGTTTCACTCGGGAGATCTGGCGGTAATGCATCCCGATGGTTATATCGAGATGCGCGACCGCGCCAAGGACATCATCATCTCTGGAGGCGAGAATATCTCTTCGCTTGAAGTGGAGCGCGTATTGTATGAGCATCCTGCGGTGCTGGAAGCGGCGATTGTTGCCCGGCATGATGAGAAGTGGGGGGAGGTGCCGCACGCCTACGTGTTACTGAAGGAAGATGCCGTGGTCAGCGAACAGGAGCTGATCGACTTTTGCCGCGAGCGACTGGCGCACTTCAAATGCCCGAAGGCGGTACACTTTGGGGCATTGCCCAAAACCTCGACGGGCAAGATCCGCAAGAACATGCTGCGCGAACGAGCGCGCGCCGCAGGCGAAGGAGCATCGTAATGTCTGAATTGCAAACCGCAGCGACCAGTGCCAAGTACCAGAACATCCTGTTTGAGGCCGAAGGGCCGAATGCCATTGTGACGCTGAACCGGCCGCAGCGGCGCAATGCGCTATCCCTGGACTTGATGACCGAACTGATCGACTGCCTCAACGAAATTGGGCGCGATCGCGCCATGCGGGTCGTCGTGTTGCGTGCTGCTGGCAAAGTGTTTTCTTCCGGCCACGATCTGAGCGAGATGGTGGGACGCGATATCAACGAGTACCGCGAGGTATTCGATGTCTGTACTGAACTTATGACGCGTGTGCAATCGATTCCACAGCCGGTCATCGCCGAGGTGCAAGGCATTGCTACGGCAGCCGGATGCCAGTTGGTGGCGACCTGCGACTTGGCCGTGGCCTCCGACCAGGCGGCGTTTGCAACCCCGGGGGTGAAGATTGGACTCTTCTGCACGACACCGATGGTAGCGCTCACGCGGGCGGTGGGGCGCAAGCGGGCGCTACAGATGCTGCTGACCGGCGAGATGATTGACGCGGTGACCGCTGCGGAGTGGGGGCTGATCAACATGGTTGTTCCTGCTGCCGAACTGGCGGAGCAGAGCCGCAAACTGGCCGCGCGCATTGCCGACGCCAGTTCTTTTACGGTCGCGCTGGGCAAGCAGGCGTTCTACACGCAGGTGGATCTCGACCAGCCCAAGGCCTATGCCTATGCCAAGGAAGTGATGAGCATGAACTCCCTGGCCGCCGACGCGCAGGAGGGAATCTCAGCATTTCTGGAGAAGCGGCCGGCGTGTTGGACGGGGAAGTAATCAACCAGGAGAAGGGTTCGGTTCGGGTAGGACTCCCGATGGCGTTTTCTTCGATATTTGGTCTTCACGGCCCGATGTTGATGTAACATGACAGGCCAGAGGCAGTATGTGCAGCAACTTCGGATTCAACCATCATCCTGAAGGACCTCCTTGCGCGCTGGAGTCACACTGGTACTACACTCTGGTGCGATGGTTTGCCTGGTTGCGCCTGAGGTTTGTTACCAGGTCTTCTCAGATAACTGCGCAGAGCACTCACCCCCGCCGGCCGTTCTAAATTTAAGCACGATGAAGGCCGGGCTATACTGCCAGCAAGCCTGAGTAAATGGCCATTCCGACGACTGCGTCGATGCCGATTGCATCAAGCTCTGCTATCTCTTCGGCGCGGCAAATCCCTCCCGCCGCGATTAGCTGGCGTGACGTTTTCTGTCGCAGGTTGCGGACCACAGCCTTCGGGATTCCCTTCAGCAGTCCCTCGGTATCGATGTGCGTGTAGAGGAAGGCGGAACAGAACGGCTCGAGTTGCTGCATCATTGCTGCCGGCTCGATGTCGGTGATGGTCTTCCAGCCGTGAATGGCAACTCGCCCGCCGCGTGCATCCACGGCAAAGACAAGCCGTCCGATGCCGAATCGCTCGCTTAAGGTCTTGGCGAAGGTCGTATCAAGCGTTGCGCGAGGATTTCCGGCGCGACCTTCTTCCGTTTGTGCGGAGAGATGAACCAGAGATGAACCGACGATTACTCTTTTCGCGCCGCAACCAAGCACGGCTTGCGCATCGTCCAGGGACCGAATGCCCCCACCGACCTGGCAGGGCAGCTTGCGACAAAGTTCGGCGACCAGGGCGCGATTCGAGCCAGTGCCCATGGCTGCATCCAGATCAACTAACTGAACTAGCGGATAGCGCGAGAAACGCGTCACCCATTCGGAAAAGTTCTCGAACTCCAGGGCCTTTTTCTGGCCTTGAATGAGCTGCACAATTTTGCCGCCCATCAGGTCGATTGAGGGAATCAGCATGTGAGCCTCACGGAAATTCCCGCCGCCCGCAACTCCTGCTTGATGGCGTGTACCGACTCCAATCCGAAGTGGAAAACGGAGGCGGCCAGGGCGGCATCGGCAGCGCCGTGCTGGAAAACTTCCACGAAGTGCCGCGGCTCGCCCGCTCCTCCCGAGGCGATCACGGGAATGTTGACGCTGGTGGCGATGGTGCGGGTCAGCTCGCAATCGAATCCTGACTTGGTGCCGTCGCGGTCCATCGAGGTCAGCATGATTTCCCCCGCTCCCCGGTGCTCAGCCTCGACTGCCCACGTTTGCGCGTCGATGCCGACCGGCTTTCGCCCTCCCCACACATAGACCTCCCACGCGTCACCACCACGGCGAGCATCGATGGCAACGACCACCGCTTGTGAGCCATAACGTTGGGCAATCCTGGTGATCAGCCCGGGGTCGGCGACTGCGGCGGAGTTGATTGTGACCTTGTCCGCGCCGCAATCCAGCACCGCAGCAGCATCGTCCAGGGAACGAATGCCGCCGCCTACGGCGAACGGTATAAAGAGCTGGCTGGCGGTGCGGCGCACGGTTTCGAGCAGCGTGTTGCGAGACTCGGCGGTTGCCGTGATGTCGAGCAGGACGATCTCGTCTGCGCCAGCTGCGCTGTGGGCCGCCGCCAATTCGGCGGGATCGCCCGCATCGCTCAGTTGTACGAACTGAACGCCCTTCACCACCCTGCCCGCGTTGACGTCGAGGCACGCGATAATGCGTTTGGCCAGCGATTCAGATTGCACAGAAGTTCTCCAGTATCTTCATTCCGACATCCCCGGATTTCTCTGGATGGAACTGCACTCCGAACAGGTTGCCGCGCTCCACCGCAGCCGTGAAGGGCGCTTCGTACAGACATGTGGCAACTGTGTCCGCACACAGCGGCGCCCAATAGGAATGCGTAAAGTAAACGTAGGAGCCAGAGGGAATATCGCGCAGCAGCCGCGAGCGTGGCTCAGTCGCAATACGATTCCAGCCCACGTGCGGTGATTTCACCCGGTCGGAGAATCGCGTGCACTTGCCCGGAAATACTCCTGGACCACGCAGTTCACAGGCTTCGTCGCTGCCCTCGAACATCCATTGCAGGCCCAGGCAAATCCCCAGCACGGGTTTCTGGAGTGCGATTGCTTCTCGCAGAGCGCTGCCGAGTTGACCGTTCGCCAAAGGCAGAGTCGCGCGGAAATTGCCCACGCCCGGGATGATCAGCTTTTCTGCGGCAAGTACGACATCCGCGTCGTGAGTCACGACGCACTCGCGTCCCAGGCGCCTCACGGCTTTCGCCACCGAGGCCAGGTTCCCGGCGCCGTAGTCAACGATGGCAATCACAGCAATCCTTTGGTGCTGGGCAGCATGCGTCCGAGCTGGCGATCTTTGGAGCAGGCTACGCGCAACGCGCGACCGAACGCCTTGAACAGGGCTTCGATCTTGTGGTGGTTTGAGCGTCCGTAAAGTACTTTGGCATGCACGTTGGCTTTCGCGCCGCGGGCGAATCCGTCGAAGAAATCGGCGACAAGTTCTGTCTGGAGATCGCCCACCAGCCGCGTCCGAACTTTTGTTTCAACCACCGCAGCGCTGCGTCCGCCAAAGTCGACTGCGACGACTCCGAGCGTCTCGTCCATGGGCATCACGAAATATCCCGCGCGCAAGATGCCGCGCTTGCTGCCCAGGGCCTGCGCAAATGCCTCGCCCAGGGCGATGCCTACGTCTTCGACCGTGTGGTGTTGATCGACATCAAGGTCTCCATTTGCTTGCAAGTCAAGGTCGAATGCTCCATGTCGTGCCACCAGTTCCAGCATGTGATCGAGAAAGTGGATGCCGCTGCTGACCTTGGCGCGTCCATGGCCTTCCAGGGTGAGCGCGATCCGGATGTCGGTCTCGTTGGTCTTGCGGTGTATGCGCGCGCGTCTCATGCTGTCACCTTGCGAACCAGTTCCAGTTCGCACGCGATCTCTCGCAGTGCGGCCAGAAGCCGGGAGGTCTGTGCATCGCTTCCTATGGTGATACGCACGCAGCCTTCGCACCCCGGGTCGGTGGAGCGATCGCGAACCAGGATGCCGCGCTGCCGCATGGCCATCACGAACTC
>Ga0302325_10027266_pt1 | contig 11847 bp, 9 predicted proteins | sample Palsa_T0_2_FD_201948 | JGI IMG/M metagenome (GOLD analysis project Ga0302325, IMG submission 201948) | Peat permafrost microbial communities from Stordalen Mire near Abisko, Sweden - Palsa_T0_2 | ecosystem: Environmental > Terrestrial > Soil > Palsa > Peat permafrost | place: Sweden: Abisko... | reverse complement strand
ACGGGTCGGCCGAGACGAGCCGGCCGGCCAGGCCGTGCAGCCGGGTCAGCTGGCGGCGGGCCGAGGAGTCCACTTCCTGGCCGGACAGCAGCGCCACCACGTCGTCCGGGTGTACCTCGCTCGGATCCACCTGGGCGCGGATCCGGCCCTGCCGCAGGACCACGATCCGGTCGGCCAGCCGGAACATCTGACTGATGTCATGGCAGGCCAGCAGGATCGTCGTGCCCTGCTCCCGCAGCCGCGCGATCAGGTCCTCCACCAGGGCCGACTCCTGCACGCCGAGCGATGCCGTGGGCTCGTCGAGCAGCAGCAGCCGCGGGTTGTGGGCCATCGCCCGGGCCACCGCGACCAGCTGGCGCTGTCCGCCGGACAGGGACCCGACGCTGCGGGTCGTGTCCCGCAGCGGGATGCCCAGCCGCTCGAGCAGGCGCAGCGCGTCGGCGTGGAAACGGGTGTCGGACATCAGCTGACGGCGCCGCTCGTGGCCGAGCAGCAGATTGGAGGCGATGTCCAGGTTGTTGCAGAGCGCCAGGTCCTGCCAGACGACGGAGACGCCGCGCCGCCTCGCCGCGGGCGGCCCGGCGGGCACCGGCTTGCCGTCCAGCGCGATCACGCCCGACGTCAGCGGGATGTCCCCGGCGATGCACCGCACCAGGGTGGTCTTCCCGGCCCCGTTCTCGCCCGCGAGCGCGACCAGCTCACCCGTGCGGACCCGAAGGTCGACGCCATCCAGCGCGGTCAGCGGGCCGAAGCGGACACCAAGGCCGGACACCGACAGCAGGGGCAGCGCTGGCTCCTCCAGGCGTCCGGCGGCGGCGACGGTCATCTGCACATTGTGAGCCAAACCACCTGGTGACGCCACCAGGCCGGCTGCGGCTCCGCCGCCCGGGGGCACCCGGGGAAATGGGATGACGGCGAAACCTGGCGTTGGTAGGCTCTTGGCTCTTGTGCCCGCCGCGCCCTGCCGATCCCATGCCATCGAGGTGAGGACCATGCCCTCGGCCAGCCGGACACGCCGCGACCCGCATCCGGTCCTGAGCGCCGAACAGGCTTATCTGCGCCGTTCCCGCGACTTCCTCCGGCTCATGCGCGAAGACGTGCTCTCACTCCGGGCGCTGGGCGGCGACCCGGTCTCTGAGGAGTACCTCAAGGCCGACTTGCACCGCCGGGCCGAGTCCCTGGTCGACATGCCGGACACGCCGCTGTTCTTCGGCCGGCTCGACTACGCCGGGGAGGCCCGTGAGACGGGTGACGGGGTCGCCGGGCACCGGTTCCATGTGGGCCGGCGGCACGTGCACGACCGGGACGGGCACCCCGTGGTGATCGACTGGCGGGCGCCGGTCTCCCGGCCGTTCTACCGGGCCAGCCCGGCCGAGCCGATGGGACTCGAGCTGCGCCGCCGGTTCGGGTTCTCGGGCGGCGAACTCACCGCCTACGAGGACGAGACCTTCAGCCCTAACGATCCCCAGCGCCTGGTCCCCGATGCACCGGTCAGCCGGATACTGCTGGACGAGATCGAACGGCCCAGGTCCGGGCCGATGCGTGACATCGTGGCCACGATCCAGCCCGACCAGGACGACATCGTGCGGGCCGGCGCGGGCGAGACGCTCTGCGTCCAGGGCGCCCCGGGGACCGGCAAGACCGCCGTCGGCCTGCACCGTGTCGCCTACCTGCTGTACGCCCATCAGGCCCGGATGAACCGGGGCGGGGTCCTGGTGATCGGACCGAACCGGGCCTTCCTCGGCTACATCCGCAACGTGCTGCCCGCGCTCGGTGAGAGCAGCGTGGCCCAGGTCACGGTGCAGGACCTGGTGGCCGCGGTGCCGGTCCGGGCCGCCGACCCGGAGCGCGCGGCGCGGATCAAGGGAGATGCGCGGATGGCGGAAGTGCTGCGCCGGGCCCTGTGGGCCGCGGTGGCGGAGCCGGCCCAGGCGATCGTGCTGCCGCGCGGGTCGAGGCGGTGGCGGGTCCCGGCCAGCGAGCTCGCCGGGCTGGTCAGCCAGTTGCGCGACCGCGGGGTGCGCTACGGGGCCGGCCGCGACATGCTCGGCCACCGGATCGCGCACGTGATCCTGACCCGGATGGAGGAGGCCGGGGAATCCTGTGATGACCGCACGCATGAGGCCGTGCGGCGGGCCCGGCCGGTGCGCTCGGCGGTGGACGCCATCTGGCCCAAGGCGGATCCGGCCCGGCTGGTCATGCGGCTGCTGTCCGACCCCGCAGTCCTGGCCCGCGCGGCCCGGGGCGTCCTCGACCCCGCCGAGCAGCAGGCGATCTGCTGGGAGACGCCGGCCCGGGGGCCGGCGTCCGCGCGGTGGAGCGCGGCCGACGCGGTGCTCGTGGACGAGGCGAGCGATCTCATCGAGCGGATCCCGAGCCTGGCCCACGTGGTGGTGGACGAGGCCCAGGATCTGTCGCCGATGGAGTGCCGGGCGGTCGGGCGGCGGTGCGCCACCGGCTCGGCCACCCTGCTCGGCGACCTGGCCCAGGGCACCTCACCCGCGGCCGCCACCAGCTGGCCCGAGCTCCTCGCGCACCTGGGCAAGGCGGATGCCGGGCTGCGCGTGCTCGAGACCGGCTACCGGGTGCCCCGGCAGATCCTCGACTACGCCAGCCGGCTGCTGGCCGAGATAGCCCCGGGCCTCGCGCCGGCCAGGTCACTGCGCCAGGACCCGGGGTCGCTGGCCATCGTCGAGGCCACCGCCGGCTCACTGCCCGGCGACCTGGCCCGGGTGTGTGCCGCGGCGGTGAGCGGCCCGGGGTCGGCGGCAGTGATCGTCGCGGACGAGCAGGCTGCCGCGGTGTCCCGGCTGCTGCGCCAGGCCGGCCTGGCCCATGACGCCGCGGACGGGGCCGGTGGCAGCGGGCTCACCCTGGTGCCGGTGACGCTGGCCAAGGGCCTGGAGTTCGACGAGGTCATCGTCGTCGAGCCGGCCCGCATCGCCGCCGCGGAGTCACGGGGCCTGCACCGGCTGTACGTTGCCCTGACCCGGGCCGTGTCCCGGCTCACCGTGCTGCACACGGAGCCGCTGCCCGAACTTCTGCGCTGACCCGCCCGCCGTTCTTGGGCTACTGCTCCTTGATGACCGACATGATGCGTGTCGCGGAGTCCTCGAAGGACAGCGCGGTCGCCCGGAGGTGGTTGAAGAACATGTTGTAGCGGTCCACCTCGTCGACGTCCTCCACGTACAGCGCACTGGTCAGGTCCTCCAGGTAGACCACGTCCGGGTCGGCCCGCTCGGGGAAGGCCAGGATGACGAATGGCCGGCCCATGGCCGGGTGGGCGCCGGCGCCGAACGGGATGACCTGGATGACCACGTTGGGCAGGCGCGAGAGGTCGAGCAGGTGCTCGAGCTGGAGCCGCATCAGGCCCGCCCCGCCGACCGTGCGGCGCAGCGCGGCCTCGTCCAGCACGGCCCACAGCCTGGGCGGGTCCTCGCCGGTGAGCACCGGCTGGCGGGCCATCAGCAGTTCCACGCTGCGCTCGATGCCGTCGTGGTCGCCGCCGACGATCCCGGCCGCGATCACCGTGCGCGCGTAGTCCTCGGTCTGCAGCAGCCCGGGGATCAGGGTGACCTCGTAGATCCGGATCTCCGACGCGGCGCTCTCCAGGCCGATGTACGTGGCGAACTGGGGCTGGATCGTGTCGCTGTAGGCGTGCCACCAGCCTTTCTGCCGCGAGTCGCGGGCCAGCTGGACCAGGCTCGCCCCCTGCTCCGCCGACACGCCGTAAAGGTTCAGCATGTCGCGGACGTCCCGGGGGGAGACGGAGACCCGCCCAGTTTCGATCCGGCTGACCTTGGACGTCGAGCACTCGAGGTGCTCGGCTACTTCCTCGCAGGTGAGCCGGGCCGCTTCGCGGAGTCTGCGCAGCTCAAGGGCGAGCCGGCGACGCCGGACAGTAGGGCTGTGCTCAGCGGCCATGTGTCACCTCCCATCCCAGCCGTCACATCTGACGGCCGGCGCGGCCAGTTGGTTCCCCCTCCTGCCGTGACCATCCCGTAAGCCGGATCTTGCGCGTGCGAACAGGCGTTATGGCCAGTGTGGCGACCCGCCGGGCCGCCGTCCAGCGCGTCGGGCAACACGGTCATGGCCGCAGCGAAACGCGATCATGGCAACCATGGTTGCCCATGGGCAAGATTTAACCTTGCGAATCACTCTATGCATGTTGCAAACAGCAATACATGACGGCATTCTGAACCCTGAGGAAACTCTGTGCGTCTGCCTAGTTACTAGAGGTGAGCATGATGGCGATGGGGACCGAGCAGCGGGCGGGTCTATCCCCGCCTGACCTGGCGTACACGGACCGGCTCGACCGGCTCGGCAGCGCGCTGGTGCGCCGGGGGCTGCAGGTGAAACTCCTAGCCCCGGCCGGGCGCGTGCCCAGCCTGCACGTCGTGAATCCGGCCGTCCGGGCCCTGGCCGAGGACATTTACACGGGCTGCTGCGAGGACGGCCGGTGGTGGTTCTGGTGGTCGTGGGCGGAGCGGATAGCCGCCGACGACGAGCTGGAGAGCGCGGCGGCGCGCATCGGGCATGTCCTCGGCGCGCCGGACGAAACCTGAGCTGGCCGCGGCCGTCCTGGGATCAGTCGCCGCCGGATCAGTCGCCGCCGGGTCAGCCGGCCCGGGGTCAGGGAGCCGTCGACGGGGGCGCCGACGCCTTGACGGGGGCCCGGGCGGGCAGGCCGGGGAACGCGGTGGCCCGGCCGGACCAGGAGGTGGCCCGCAACGCGGCCGCCCGGACCTGCGCCGCACCCCAGGTCCGCAGCGCGGGGTCGTCGACCGCGACCACGCCCAGGTAGGCCGCGGCCACCCGGTCCTCGACGTAGGCCGCGAGCGAGATCGCGGCACGGCTGCTGTGCACCGGGAAGGGCAGCTGGTAGGCATCCTGCGCGGGCACCGGCTGCGCACCGAGCGACGTCAGCCTGGCCTCCAGCGTGTCCATGGCGACCTGGTGCACCGTCCAGTCCCGCTGCGCCGCTTCCTCGAGCGATCCGGTCAGGTGCGCGCCGGCCACCGCGTAGCCGTAGATCGCCGCGTGCTCGGCGGCCAGCGCCGACTGCAGGGCGCTGCGGCCATCGTCGGTCATCCGGTCCCTCCCCGCGACTGGAGCAGCTGGGCGTGGCTGGCCTCGGATGCGGCGATGCTGGCCAGCAGCTGGGCGAGCGAGGGGGTGACCTCGGCGAGATGGCGGACGAGGGCGTCGGCCGCGTCCTCCTCGGCGGCTTGCAGCGCGGTCAGGGTCGGGGCCTGCGGCGTGGCCGTCGGCGAGGACGCCGGGGCCGGGCTGGCCGGCCGGGGATTGACCAGCCGGGAGGTCAGCCGGGCCGCGTGCTCTTGGTGCTGGGCGAGCAGCGGGGTGAGGAAGGCCGCCTGCGCGGGGGAGCCGGAGATGGCCGCGTGGTACCGGGCGATCATCAGCTTCTCGGCGGTGATCGCGTCATCAAGCACGGCGACGTCCGGCCGCGGCCGCGGCGGCGTGCCGAGCGCCCTGACACCTTTGCATCCGGCCGCGAGCAGCGGGAACACCATCGCCGCCGCCGCGAGCACGCTCCGCCGCCGGGGTCCGGGCGGCCGGGGCCCCGGCCGCCTGGGTCCCGGCCGCCGGGGATCTGGCCGCCTGCGCTCTGCCGGCACCGGTCCTCCTGCCATGTCCGTCATTGCCCCCGCTGAGCGTAGGGGGGAGCGGGGCGTGGTCGCGTGCGGGGCCTTCAGGATGGCACGGCGCGCCGGCCCGGCGGCAACTGATGATCATCATCTGTGGGCTGGTGGGGCGGCGGCTGGGTCACCCCGCGCAACCGGCCGGTGCGCGCGGCGGCCAATGCCGCCGCTCGGTCCGGTTAGGCTAGACCAGGCTGGACAACAGCACAGGTGGCGGACGAGGAGGTCGTGATGCGCGGAAGTTCCGGTCACGGACCGTCACGTCCAGATCAGGCCCGGCGGCCGGCCGGGGAAGGGCCGCCGCCCCGCGGCGGTCGCCGCCCCGCGCGCCGCCCGGCAGATGCCCAGGCCGGCGGCCGTCCGCCGGCCGGCGCGGCGGCGCCGGGCCGCCCGCTGGGTGGCCAGCCAGCCGACGCCGAGCGCCTCACCACCCTGCTGGGGCCGGTGGCCGAGTCCGCGGGCATGGACCTCGAGTCGGTCCGGATCAGCGCCGCCGGCCGGCGCTGGCTGCTCCGGGTCGTCGTGGATGCCGACAATGGGCCCGGCCTGGATCAGATCGCACTCGTCAGCCGCTCCATGTCAGCCGAGCTCGACGCCTCGGAAGTGATGGGCCAGGCGGCATACACTCTGGAGGTTTCATCGCCGGGGGTGGACCGGCCGCTGACCGAGCCGAAGCACTGGCGGCGGGCCGTCGGCCGGCTGGTGCGCGCCCCGCTGGCGGCGGGCCGGGTCGTCGCGGCGGGGGCGGACGCGGTGACGCTGGACATCGATGGCCAGCAGCGGGAGTTCGGCTACCGGGACCTCGGACCCGGCAGGGTGCAGGTGGAATTCGGCAACGCGGGAGCCGCGGGGGCGGCTGCCGGAACGTCCGGAGACGAGGGGGAGCGGGATGGACATTGACCTGAGCGTCCTGCGCAGCCTGGAGAGCGAGAAGGACATCTCGATGGACCTGGCCATCAAGGCCATCGAGGACGCGCTGCTGGTCGCGTATCACCGCAGCGGTGGGGTGGCCGCCACGGCCCGGGTCGAGGTGGACCGCGGCAGCGGGCACGTCACTGTCTGGGCGGCTGAGACCGCCGAGGACGGCACGGTAGTGCGGGAGTATGACGACACGCCGAGCGGGTTCGGCCGGATCGCGGCGACCACGGCCCGCCAGGTGATCCTGCAGCGGCTCCGCGACGCCGAGGACGAGCTGACCTTCGGCGAGTACGCGGGCCGCGAAGGGGACATCGTGGCCGGCGTGATCCAGCAGGGCAAGGATCCCCGGGCGGTCCTCGTCGACCTGGGCAAGATCGAGGCCATCCTGCCCCCGTCCGAGCAGGTCCCGGGCGAGCGGTACGCGCATGGCGAGCGGCTGCGCTGCTACGTGCTGCATGTCCGCAAGGGCTACCGCGGACCGTCGGTGACCCTGTCACGGACCCACCCGAACCTGGTGAAGAAGCTGTTCGCACTGGAAGTGCCGGAGATCGCCAGCGGGGCGGTGGACATCGTGGCCCTCGCCCGTGAGGCAGGCCACCGCACCAAGATCGCGGTGATCTCGCGCCAGGCCGGGGTGAACGCGAAGGGCGCCTGCATCGGTCCCATGGGCACCCGGGTGCGCAACGTCATGGCCGAATTGCACGGAGAAAAGATCGACATCGTGGACTTCTCCGAGGATTCCGCGCAATTCGTGGCCAACGCGCTGTCCCCGGCCCGGGTGTCCCGGGTGATCGTGGTGGACGCGCAGGCCAGGGTGGCGCAGGTCATCGTGCCCGACTACCAGCTGTCGCTGGCGATCGGCAAAGAAGGGCAGAACGCCCGGCTGGCCGCGCGGCTGACCGGCTGGAAGATCGACATCAGGCCGGACACCGCGGCCGACGGGCCATCCGCCGCAGGTGGCCCGGCGCCCGCCCCCGTGGCGGCGGCCGCCGGGCGGCCCGAGGCGGGCTCCGCCGGGCCATCCGAGGCGGGCTCCGCCGGAACCGCGCCGGACCCGGCCCGCCCGGCGGGCGCACCCGGCGCGGGGCACGGTGCCGCAGACGCTCCGGCGAGGTAAGCTGACTTCGACAATGACCAGACGGTCCTTGCGGCCGGTGCGGGCCGCGCCTGTGATCCGGACATGTATAGGTTGCAAGGACCGTGCGGCCAAGTCTGACTTGCTGCGCTTGGTGGCGGCCGGGGACGACATCGTTCCTGACCCTCAGGCGCGGTTGCCCGGCCGGGGCGCGTACCTGCATCCCCGCCAGGAATGCTTCGAGCTAGCCCAACGCCGGAAGGCGTTCCCGCGGGCCCTGCGCCGGCCGGGACCGCTGGGTGCCGGGCGGCTCGCGGAGTACCTGGCGGTTCAGTAGCTGATGCGGTGCGAAGGGCCTTCGCAGGCCTGCCCGGGCTGAGCGGCCAGGGCTCGGCGGTCCAGGCCGGGCGGCCCAGGTTGGTCGGCCGGGTTGAGGCGGAAACGGCACTAGTGCCGGGAAAGCGGGATCAGTTGTGATGAGCGCGCGATGAGAACGCGGCGATGAGCACCAGAAGCTGACGCCGGCCGGAGCACGCGCTGCCCCGGACCGGCCACGATGGTCCGGGTGAGCCGGACCGACCAGAGGGAGCGCAGTGGCGAAGGTCCGGGTGTACGAACTCGCGAAGGAGTTCGGAGTAGAGAGCAAGGCCGTGATGGCCAGGCTTCAGGAAATGGGCGAGTTCGTCCGTTCCGCGTCGTCGACGATCGAAGCGCCGGTCGTCCGCAGACTCAAAGAGGAATTTTCGGCCCAGGCGCCGAAGGCCCAGGGGCGTAAGCCCAGGCCAGCGGCGGGGCCGTCCGATGGCACACCGGCTGGGGTAGCGCCCGGCGGAGCCGTGCCCGCGGGAGCAGGGCCTGGTGGGGCACCGGTGGACGGGCAGAACGGCGGCCGCAAGGCGCCCCGCCCCGGCCCGGCCCGGCCGCAGGCCCCCACGGTGGAAGCGCCCGCCGCCGGTGCCAGTCAGCCGGATATCAGCCCGCAGGCTACCGGTCCGGCCGCTGACCAGGCGGCGGCCAGCAGCCCTGCCGGGCCGGTCCCGGCCGCCGCAGGCCCGGCCCCGGCCGGCCCGCCCGCGACGCGCCCGTCGGCACCGGTACCGAGGGTTCCCATCGAGGACGCCCCGGCGGCGGGGCCGCCGCCGCGGACCGCGCCCGCGCCGGCCCCCCGGCCGGCCGCCCCGGGCCCGGCTGGTGCGCCGCCCAGCGCGCCCCGGTCAGGATCGCCCCGGCCCGGTTCGCGTGGCGCCCCGCGCCCCGGCCCGCGGCCTGGGAACAACCCATTCAGCTCGACGGCGACCGGGATGGGCTCCGCTCCGCGCGGACCCCGTCCCGGCCAGCCAGCCGCGCCCGGGACGCCCGGGACGGGGGCCGCCAGCCCCGGCCCGGCCGGAGCCAGGCCGGCCGGCCCGCGGCCGCCGGCCGGGCGGCCCAGCCCGGCTGACATGCAGCGTCCGGGTGGCCCGCGTCCGGGTGGCCCGAGGCCCAGCCCCAGCAGCATGCCGCCCCGGCCTGCTCCCGGCCGTGGCGGTCCCGGCGGCGGCGGTCCAGGCCGTGGCGGTCCCGGCGGTGCTCCGGGCCGCGGTGGCCCGGGTGCCGGTGCGGGCGCCGGTGCCGGTGCCCGTCCGGGTGGCGGCCGTGGCGGTCCCGGCGGTGCTCCGGGCCGCGGTGGCCCGGGTGGCGGCACGGGCGGCCCACGTCCGGGTGGCCTCGGCGGCGGAGCCCGGCCTGGCGGCGGCGGGCGTGGCCGGAGCGGCACCCAGGGCGCGTTCGGGCGGGCCGGCGGACGGCCTGCGCGCGGCCGGAAGTCGCGGAAGCAGCGGCGCCAGGAGTTCGACAACATGCAGGCGCCGGCTATCGGCGGCGTGCAGATCCCGCGCGGGAGCGGCCAGGCCATCCGGCTGTCGAGGGGCGCGTCCCTGAGCGACTTCGCCGACAAGATCGGGGTGAACCCGGCCTCGCTCGTCCAGGTGCTGTTCCACCTGGGTGAGATGGTCACGGCGACCCAGTCGGTAAACGACGAGACGCTGCAGCTGCTCGGCGCGGAACTCAACTACAACGTGCAGGTGGTCTCCCCGGAGGAAGAGGACCGGGAGCTGCTGGAGTCGTTCGACATCGAGTTCGGCGAGGACGAGGGCGGCGAGGAGGCCCTCACGGCGCGCCCGCCGGTGGTTACCGTCATGGGTCACGTCGACCACGGCAAGACCAAGCTGCTCGATGCGATCAGGCACACGAACATGGTGGCCCGCGAAGCCGGGGGCATCACCCAGCACATCGGTGCCTACCAGGTCATCACCGCGGTGGATGGCCAGGAACGCAAGATCACCTTCATCGACACCCCGGGTCACGAGGCCTTCACCGCCATGCGGGCCCGCGGGGCGGAGACCACCGACCTCGTGGTCCTGGTGGTGGCGGCGGACGACGGCGTGAAGCCGCAGACCACCGAGGCGCTCAACCACGCCCAGGCCGCGGGGGTCCCGGTGGTCGTGGCCGTCAACAAGGTGGACAAGGAAGGCGCCGATCCGCAGCGGGTGCGCTCTCAGCTCACTGAGTACGGGCTGGTCGCCGAAGAGTTCGGTGGTACCACGCTGTTCGTGGATGTCTCGGCGAAGGCGGGCACGGGCATCGACCACCTGCTCGAGGCGATCGTCCTGACCGCGGACGCCGAACTCGACCTGCGGGCCAACCCGCAGCAGCCGGGCCAGGGCGTCGCGATCGAGGCCCATCTGGACCGCGGCCGCGGCCCGGTGGCGACCGTGCTGGTCCAGCGCGGCACGCTGCACGTCGGCGACTCCATCGTGGCCGGCGAGGCGTTCGGCCGGGTCCGCGCCCTGCTGGACGAGAACGGCGCACCCGTTCCTGACGCGCCACCGTCCCGTCCCGTGCAGGTGCTCGGCCTCACCGCCGTCCCCGGCGCGGGCGACAGTTTCCTGGTCGTCACCGACGACCGGGTGGCCCGGCAGATCGCCGAACGCCGCGAGGCGCGCGAGCGCAACGCCATGTTCGCCCAGCGCCGGCCCAGGGTCACGCTGGAGGATCTGGAGTCCGCGCTCAAGTCGGGCGAGCGGGAAGAACTGCTCCTCATCATCAAGGGCGACGTGTCCGGGTCGGTGGAGGCCCTGGAGGATGCGCTGCTCAAGCTCGATGTGGGCGAGGAAGTGGTGCTGCGGGTCATCGGCCGCGGGGTGGGCGCCATCACCCAGGACGACGTCAACCTGGCCATCGCCTCGGAGGCGGTGATCGTGGGCTTCAACGTCCGGCCGGCTGGACGGGCCGGTGAGCTGGCCCAGCGCGAAGGCGTTGACATCCGCTACTACTCGGTCATCTACCAGGCGATCGAGGAGATCGAGGCCGCGCTCAAGGGCATGCTCAAGCCCGAATTCGAGGAGATCCAGCTCGGCACCGCCGAGGTCAGGGAGGTCTTCCGGGTACCGAAGATCGGCAACGTGGCCGGCTGCATCGTGCGATCCGGCACGATCACCCGCAACAGCAAGGCGCGCCTGGTGCGGGACGGCGTGGTCGTGTCCGACAACCTCAACGTGGACTCGCTGCGCCGGTTCAAGGACGACGTGACCGAGGTCCGCGAGGGTTACGAGTGCGGCATGGGCGTCGGCTACAGCGACGTCAAGGTCGCTGACGTGATCGAGACGTTCGAGATGCGGGAGAAGCCGAGAGTTTAGCCACCGGCCCCGGGCGCTCCAGATGGCGCGCCCGGGGCCCGGCTCGGCCGCCGCGGGAGAGGTCATCGTGTATGCCACGGCCGGGGAGGCCACCGTGTATGCCACGGCCGGGGAGGCCATCGTGTACGTCGGTGCCCTGACCCTGGATGTGCTGCTCGGCGATGTGCGATCGCTCAAGCAGAAACGCTCGGTGGTCTCCTCGCTCGTCGCTGAGGTCAGGCGCCGGCATCCCGGCGTGGCCGTGGCCGAGACGGGCCATCTGGACCGTCATCGGCGGACAGAGATCGGGGTCGCCGTGGTGGCCTCCACGGCGGCGCACGCGGTCGAGATGCTCGACGCGTGCGAGCGCCTGGTCGCGGAGCGCCCCGAGATCGAGCTGCTGTCCGCGCGGCAACGGCTGCTGAATGAGGAGGAGTGACAAGCCATGGACGCTGCCCGGGCCCGCAAGCTCGGTGACAGGATCGCCCGGATCGTAGCTGACATGCTCGAGCGGCGGGTCAAGGACCCGCGGCTG
>Ga0302325_10027265_pt1 | contig 11847 bp, 12 predicted proteins | sample Palsa_T0_2_FD_201948 | JGI IMG/M metagenome (GOLD analysis project Ga0302325, IMG submission 201948) | Peat permafrost microbial communities from Stordalen Mire near Abisko, Sweden - Palsa_T0_2 | ecosystem: Environmental > Terrestrial > Soil > Palsa > Peat permafrost | place: Sweden: Abisko... | reverse complement strand
ACATTAGTCACCGTACGCTTGATGAGCGACTTGTCCATCTCGACCAATGCTTCCGCCGGAGTCTGGAGGATCATCTTTATCCCCTTCTGCTCGCATCGCGACGCCTCGATCGCCACCGCCTCCGCCAGCACCATGTCCAGCCTGCCCAGCTTGAAGTCCGCCCGCGCGTTCTCGGAGAAGAAGAGCGCCGCCCGGATATACTCCCGCAGCGTGTCGGTGCTCCGCATCGCCAGCGGCAGCAATTCGTCGCGCAGGCTTTCGATCGGCACTCCTTCGGCGATGAGTTGCATGAGGGTCTGCACGGGGGTCACCAGGTTGTTCATATCATGCGCCATGCCGCGGGACATTCTACCCAAGAGTTCGGCCTCCTGCGCCTGCAATATCTGGGTTTTGAGGCGAATCTGGTTGAGCGCGAGGCTCAGGTTTCTCGCCAGCATGGCCAGCAGGTGAACGTCCGTCGCCGTGTACCGCTTGCCTTCCGCCCGCTCCCTGAGGAAGAGCAGTCCAAACGGCTCGGCCGAGACCATGAATGGAAAGCAGAATTCCGCTCCCGCCTCGGCCAGGCATGCCCGGGCCTCGGTTTCCTGCTCCTCGGAGAACCGGTCCCCCGAGGGGAGGTTGAGCGCGAGCTGCTCGGCCCGGCTCAGGCGGAAGTAATTGAGCAGCGGCGAGTCGGCGCCGATCATCGGCACATAGGGAGTCACCGATTCGGGATACTCCTGGAGCACGGTAAACTTGCGGCTCGAATCCTCGAGCATCACCAACTGGTATCCCGACACGCGCACCACCTTGGTCAGCAAGTCGTCCAGCCCCTCGAGCATTTGCGTCGCGTCCCCTGACTCCTGCACCGACACGATAAACGCCCGGATGCGATCATGGTACTCGAAGCGGTCCCCGAGGATGCGGCGCTCGATCAAGTCCGCGCCGGTGCCGAACAACCTGGGAAACAAAACCGACGCAACGCTGGTGCTCGCCACCACCACCACCAGCGCGATCACGAATGAGAAGGCCGTGAACGCCGCGGGCGAAGCCATCCAGGCCGCCAGCAGCAGCACCAGCGCGATCACGAACACGAAGCTCAGCCGCACCAGGCGCGCCGCCGCCTTGCTCATGGTGACGTGGATGTCGAGCAGCTCGTGCTGCAGGACGCTGTAGGCCACCAGCACCGCGTAGAGGTTCGCCGCCAGGTTCCCCAGCGGCACGAACTTCAGATGGATAAATGGATAATCCTTCATTCCCAGGATCGGCAGCAGATCGTTGGTGCCGCAAATCCAGAGACAGAACACCCCCAGCAGCAGCGCCGTGAGACCCGCCCGGTGCGCCGGCGGCGCCGTCCTCCGCTTCGCGTTCAAGACCATGACCAGCCACACCGTCTCGATGACGTAAAGGACCATGAACACGTGGAAGATCGGCCCGCCCACCGTCCAGTACCCGAACGAGGTCCTCTTCACGTCCGCCACGAACATGTCCCCCGGCAGCGAGAGCGCGAAGACGACGTGTGCCGCATACAGGTAAGGGATTGCCCGCCCGCGCCGCGAGTTTGTCAGGATCAGGCAGACGTGCAGCAGGCTGATCGGCATGAAGATCACGCCCAGTTGCAGAATCCTCGCCCAATACATCCCCCCCTCGATGGTCGTCTGAGTGGCAAGCACCGGCGCAGCCACATTCCAGATCGTCAACGAAACGGCCCAGCCAATATAGGCGCGGTGCAGCAGCGAGCGCAGGTCCCGTCTCACCACCAGGAGCGCCAGGCCCGTGTTGAAAACCGCGGCCGCCAATGATGATATCTCGAAGAATCCCATTACAATTCGATGAAGCGCTTGAAGATCAGGCAGGAATACCGCCCGCCGAATCCGGCGTTGAGATTGACCGCCGCCCGGATCGGGTAGGGGCGCGATTCCGTCACGTAATCGAGGTCGCAGCCCTCGTCCGGGGTCGTCAGGTTGATCGTCGGCGGGATATGCTGGTTCTTCACCGCCAGGATCGCGATCACCGATTCGACCGCTCCGGAAGCACCCATCATGTGCCCCGTGATCGCCTTGGTGCCGCTCACCGCCACCCGCCGCGCGTGCGCCCCAAACACCTCCTTGATCGCCAGCGTCTCGATGGGGTCGTTCCTGCGCGTCGCCGACCCGTGCGCGTTAATGTAATCGATCTCCTCCGGGTGCATCCGCGCCTGGCGGAACGCGCGCCGCAGCGCCGCCTTGTATCCCAGCCCCTCCGGATGCGGGTCGGTGGGATGATGCGCTTCGGCCGTCCGTCCATGGCCCGCGATCTCCGCGTAAATCTTCGCCCCGCGCGCCCTCGCGTGGGAAAGCTCTTCGATGATCACGAACGCGGCGCCCTCCCCCAGGATGAAGCCATCGCGCTTCCGGTCAAAGGCCCGCATCGCCTGCTGCGGGTCGCCGGTGTGCTCGCTCATCGAGCGCAGTTTGCAAAAGCCGACGTGCAGCATCTCGACGATCTCGTCGGAGCCGCCCGCGATCACCACGTCCAGCTCATCGTCCTGCACCATCCTCGCCCCGTAGCCAATCGCGTCATTTCCCGACGAGCATCCCGAGCAATAGGTCATCACCGGTCCCCGCACGCCCAGGTAGAGGCTGATGCTGCTGCTCCCCTCCCCGCAATATCCCGCGACGATATTGTAGGGATGCAGCGCCTGGTAGTCCCTGCCCGAGTGGAAGGCGCTGTAACTCTTGATCACGCTAGCCGATCCGCTGATCGTCGTCCCTTCCACCACTCCGGCCCGGTCCGGGTCCAGGGTCTTGAGGTCCAGGCCGGCGTCCTTGAGCGCGCATGCCGCCGCGGCAACGGCGTACTGGATCGTCCGGTCCAGCCGCTTCTCCTTCACGTCCGGCAGGTAATTCGACAGGTTGAATCCCTTCACCTCCGCCGCAATCCGCACCGGCAGCTTCGAGGCGTCGAATCGCGTGATCGGCGCCGCCGCGCTGATCCCGTTCTTCACATTGTTCCAGAACGGCTCGATCTCCAGTCCGCTCGGCGTGATCAGTCCTATCCCGGTCACCACCGCCCGACGGACCTCGTCGAATTCGCGGGAGTACTTCAGCGCCATGACCCTTCCCTCCAGTGGCCGGGCATGCCAGCCCTTTGGGAGCCCCGGTTTTGGCTCCGGTTCCAAGGAATCGTCTCAGATGGATGGGGGATCGTCATGATGGTTTAGCCGGGCGGCCAGGAAAGCGACCTTTTGCCCAGCAAATGGATGTGCAGATGGGGGACCGACTCCCCGGCGTCCGGCCCGTGATTAATCACCAGCCGGTATCCCGAGTCATACACCCCCAGCCGCCGCGCGATCTCCCCGGACGCCGCCAGCATCTTCCCCAGCACCGCCGCATCCTCCGCTTCCGCTTCTCCCACCCGCGCGATCGCCTTTTTCGGGACGATCAGCACATGCACCGGCGCCTGCGGATGGAGGTCCCGGATCACCAGGAAGTCCTCCTCCTCGTACACGATCTCAGCCGGAATTTCCCGGCGGGCGATTTTCTCGAAAATGGTCATTTTAGAACACCGAAAAGATCACCGGATGCGTTGCCGCAGCCAGTTGGTCGCGCAGGAAGGAGATGATTTCCTCCCGCAGCGCCTGGCAATCGCGCGCCCATATCTTCCGGGCGCGCAGCTCCTTTACACAAAGCTCCAGGTCGAACAATTCGAAGTAAGCCGCCCGGGCTTCGAGCAGTTGTTGCATGCCGCGGGCTAGAAGCTCAAAGAATGCCAGCTCGTAGCCAGAACCGGCCTTTTTCGCCAGCTCGAGCAGCGAGATGCGCGCCGGCGGCGGCCCGGCCTCGAAATGGGTCGCTACCTCTGCATACCCGATCACCTGGAGCACGGAGTTCACCGCATCCGCGAGGCGCGGCGCCGTCAGCACATTGCCCACGTACCGGTAGCGCAGATAATTGCTCACGCTCGCCGCCACATGTTCCGCCAGCCACCACTGCGGATAGCCCGCTTTTTCCGCCGCGTGAACGAGCCGGCGCGTCAGCCAGCCCGCGTCGAAGGCCGACACCTCGCCCCCCTCGAACTGCACCAGCGGCATTTCGTCGCGCGGCGCGATCATGTTTTTCCGCCTCCATTGATCTTGAAGAGCTCCGGCTGCTGGCTGCCGCTCTTGATCTTCCTGGCCAGCGACTGAATCTCGTTGATGAACTCCCCGATGTCCTGGAACTGCCGGTACACCGAGGCATACCGCACATAGGCCACCTCATCGAGCGCGTGCAGCTTCTCCATTACCTTCCCCCCCACCAGCTTGGTAGAGACTTCCCGCGGGTGGTTGCTCTCCAGGTCCTGGATGATCTCCTCCGCGGTCTTCTCGAGCTGCGCCAGCGATACCGGCCTCTTCTCACAAGCCTTCGTCATCCCAGCCAGCAGCTTATGCCGGTCGAAAGGCTCCCCGCGCCCGTCCCGTTTGATCACCCGGATGTCCGCCCGCTCGATTTCCTCGTAGGTCGTAAACCGGTACTCGCAGGCAATACATTCGCGCCGGCGGCGGATCGAAACCCCGTCTTTCGAGACGCGAGAATCAATCACCTTGTCTTCCAAACTGCCGCACTTGGGACAACGCATGAGGGAATGGGATGTTTAGAGCCGAATTGATACCACAACTAATGGTATTCGTCAATACCCCCTTCTACTATTACTCCACTTTTTTGGGTAATACATGCCCTATGGGGCTTATACCCCCCTTCCATTACCCGCTGGCGGGAAAAATGCTGCACCGCATTATCTGGAAAGCGCCGCGAACCGTCGCACCCAATATCATGCAGCTCGACCCCATTACTCATGTAGCCAAAGACGCGCGCATCCTGATCGTCGATGACGCGGAAAATAATATCACGGCCCTCAGCCAGATTCTTGGCCGCGCCGGCTACGCCATTTGCATCAGCATCACCGATGGCGCCGAGGCGCTCGCCAAGTTCGCGGACATCCGGCCCGATCTGCTCCTGCTCGACTGGCACATGGAGCCCATCTCCGGTCTCGATTTCATCCAGGAACTCAAGAACCGCGTCCCGGTCGACGACATGCCCCCCATTCTCGTCCTTACCGCGGACATCTCCCCGGAAACTCGCCGCGAGGCCCTCGCCGTGGGCGCCACCGACTTCCTTTCGAAACCCCTCGACGCCTCCGAGGTCCTCCTGCGCATCCGCAACCTGCTCCAGATGCGCCTCCTTCACGGCCGCCTTCAGGACTCGCGGCACGAGCTCGAAACCCAGATCTACCAACGCACTGTCGAACTCGAGCAAACCCTCTCCGAGCTGCGCTCCGTCCAGCGGCAGGTCACCCACCAGGGGCCTGCTTCGGAATATCCATGACGATCTGCGGATACACCTGGGCGATGATCTTCTGAATCATCGTGTCGGTTTCCGCCTCATCCTTGCCGAATGGCACCAGCCCCTTGGTCACCGTGGCCGCCACCGTCACATAGGCCCACCGCTGGTTATACCCGTGCAGCAGCCGGTCCTTCATATCGATGTACTCCCGCTGGAAATGCGATGCCGTGATATCCGAGTACCCGATGAACCAGTAGTAGTTCAGGTTGTAAATCTGGACCACCCGGCCTTTCTCCGGGCTGATCTGCTGCAGATTGTGCAGCCGCGTCACCGGCAGCAATCCCCCGGGCGCACCCGCCACCGGCAGGTTCAGGCTCCTGGAATCCTCGATCGTCCATCCCTGCGAGGGCAGGCAGCGCTCCGGCCGGTGAATGCTGTTGTCCAGGTCCTGCCCCGAGAGCACGATGGAGACCAGCACCTGGTCCCCGAAACCATCGTCATACACCTTCCGGCAAAATTCCGTATCCTTCGCCAGCACGTCGCGCTCCCGCTGCGTCACCACCGCCGGCTTGCCCACCCACTCTCCCAGCATCTCCGGCAGCTCCATGCGCACCCGGCATGGCTGGATGCTCGTCTCCCGCGGGATGAAGAAAATCGTCCCCAGCCCGCAGGCCAGCAGCGCCTGCAGGATCAATAGGCGGCTAATAGTCATATGGCGGCGGCTCGTCCTTCCCGTTCCCCAGCTTGACCTTTCCGGTCCTGATCGCCTTCGCCGCTTCGAAAATGGGCAAATCCAGCAGCCTGCTCAACAGCACCATCGCCCCCAGCGCGATGGGGAAGGAGATAAACCCCGACCAATGATGAAATGGCCCCCCCGCGAAATCCGCCCCGACGTACTTCGCCACCACAAAAATCGCCACAATCCGCCCCGCGTTCCCGATAATCGCGAAACCCGTCGAGAAAAAGAGGATCGTCGCCTTCTTCCACATTTTTGTCTGCGTCAGGTGCACATAGACCGCCGTCACCATCACCATCGCCATCAGCGACCGGATGCCGCTGCACCCTTCGGCGATGTCGAACCCCCCGAAACTCTGGTCCACGGGCCGCAGCGTCGTCCCCACCGCGTAAAGCTGGATGCCGATCAGGCTGCACACCACCCGCGCGATTCCCGTCACCAGGAATTGGAGCCGGAACGTCGCCTGCTCGATCGCCACCACCGGGATCATGAACACCAGGAACGCGATCGGAAACAGGAGAATCCGCGCCACCTCCTTCCCCCACAGATAGAGCACGATTCCGTACAGCAGCACCGGGGCCGCCGCCATTCCCACCCGCCCCTGAAGCGTCCGGGCCCCGATTGCGAAAATCAGGCATCCCGCCGCCACCCACAGCAGCCCCTGGTTGCACCCCTCCTTCTTCGCCTTCGCAATCTCAGCCCGGTGATACCACACCAGGAACGCGACAATCAGCGGCACCAGCTTCGCGTGCTCGAAATTGTACTGCGGCGCATACCGCGCCCATGCCCAAATGCTGATCGGAATCCCCTGATAAATTCGCGTGACCCCGTAGAAATAATAAAGCGTCCCCCCTATTGCCGCCAGCAGCGCCAGCTTCAAAAAATCGGCAGGCGTCCACCGTCGCTTCAAAAAGCTCAGGTAATCGACTTCATCATTCGCCATCCGGGAGACATTATCGCCCCCCTACCGAAACGCAAATGGCGGATATATCCTCATCCTACACCTTCCAACCGCATTAGCGCCCCTACATGCGCCGCCGCAGCCGCCCCCAGCCCCGCCAGATCGTACCCTCCCTCGAGCACCGAGATCACCCGTCCCCCCGCGTGCCTGTCAGCGATCCCCATCACCACCCGCGTCATCTCCGCAAAATCCCCGTCGGTGAGCAAAAACCCGCCCAGCGGGTCCCCCGCCCTCGAATCGAATCCAGCCGAAATCAGCACCATCTCCGGCCGGAACATCTCCGCGGCTGGCTCGAGCTCCTCCCGCATCGCGCCCAAGACTTGCGCCCGGCCCGCTCCCGCCGCCAGCGGACAATTGATCGTCAACCCGCTTCCCGCCCCCGTCCCCCGTTCATTCCGCCGCCCCGTCCCGGGATAGAGCGGCCACTGATGGGTCGAAAAAAACAGCACCGATCCATCCTCGTAAAAGACATCCTGCGTCCCATTCCCGTGGTGCACATCCCAGTCCACGATCAGCACCCTTTGGATGCCATGCGCCTCCTGCGCGTGCCGCGCCGCCACAGCAACATTATTGAAAATGCAAAAACCCATCCCCCGGTCCGGCGTCGCGTGGTGCCCGGGCGGGCGCACCGCGCAAAAAGCGTTCTCCACCCGCCCCGCCATCACCGCGTCAACCGCGCTCACCGCCAGCCCCGCCGCCCGCACCGCCGCGTCCCACGATGCCTCGCATACCATCGTGTCCCCTGTGCTCAGCTCCGGCACGCCCTCCTTGATCTGGCGCTCCGTCCTGTCGAGGTAATGGCTCGTGTGCACCCGCCTCAATTCCGCCCGAGTCGCATCGCGTGCCGGGATGCTCGCCAGCCTCTCCGCCAACCCCGCTTCCTCGAGGCCCGCGATCACCGCCTCGTAGCGCTCCGGGCACTCCGGATGCCCGAATCCCGGGTTGTGCTTGAGGCACAGGATATCCGCGGCCAGCCCGGTCATTCTGCGGCCAGCCAGGAAAATGCCGCCTCGATGTCCCCTTGCGTCATCTCGTGCCCGCTCCTTTGTGCATGCTCCGTTACCGTCGCCCCGGCGCTTTCCAGCAGCTTGCTCAAACGCCTCGTCTGCTCGGCCGTCGCCATCGGATCATAAAGTCCCGTCGCCAGCAGCACCTGCGTCCCAGCCAGGTCCGGAAGTGCCCCAGGCTCAAGCGGTACCATCGCCCGCATCAGCACCGCCCGCGGGAAGCGCGCCGCTCCGGTCAGCAGCATCGCGGCCGCGATGTTCGCCCCATTGGAATAGCCCAGCGCCATCACCCGGTCCGCGTCGAATCCATGCTCCCGCGCCTTCTCCCGCACAAACTCCCCCAGCTCCGCCGCCCGCGCCTTCACATCCTCGACGTCGAAGACCCCTTCCGCGAATCGCCGGAAAAACCGCGGCATCCCATTCTCCAGCACCTGTCCTCGCGGGCTCAGCAACCCCGCCCCCGGCAGCACCGCCTCCCCTATTCCCAGCAGGTCCGTCTCATTCCCGCCCGTCCCGTGCAGCAGCAGCAGCGTCTCCGCCCGCCGCCCCGGCACATACCGGTAAATGATCCCGCTCATCGCGGCAGCGTGACCGGTTCCAGGCCCGCCTCGATCTGCTCCCGCGCCCCCTCCAGCCACGGCGGCAGCTTCAGCGCCTCCCCCAGCTTTTCCTTCGGCTCATCCGTCGCGAAGCCCGGCTCATCCGTGGCGATCTCGAACAACACACCGCCCGGCTCCCGGAAGTAAATCGAGTGAAAATACTGCCGGTCCAACACCGGGCTCACATTCATCCCCGCGTGCACCAGCGTCTTGCGCCACGCCAGTTGATCCGCGTCGTTCGGCACCCGCCAGGCAATATGGTGCACCGTTCCCGCCCCTCCGCGCGCATGCGGTCCATCGGGCGTGCACAACAGATCGATCATCCCATAACCATCTCCCGCCCGGTACCGGAACCGGTTCCCCTCCTGCCCCACCTGGGTGAACAGCAGCGTCTCCGTCAGCAGCTTCGCCGTCATCTCGTAACCCTCCTCGTGCGCCGTCACGCCATGCATTCCGCGGATCGCGTACTCCTCCGGCACACCGCCGCCCGTCCAGGCCGGACGCGCGTCATCCGCCGCCACCAACTCCAGTTGCATCCCGCTGTTGTCCTGAAAAGGGAGCACCTCCTCTCCGAAGCGCTTGAGCGGCAAATCCGAGGTCACCCGCCTGCTCTTGAAGCGCTCCTGCCACCATCCCAGCGAGCCTTTCGGCGCGGAGAACGCCGTCGCATTGACCTGCCCGCTGCCCGCGCGCCCGGGATAAGCATTCGGCCACGCAAAAAACGTCAGGATCGTCCCCGGCGCGCCCATCTCCGTGCCGTAGTAAAGATGATACGTCATCGGATCGTCAAAATTCACCGTCCGCTTGACCAGGCGCAGCCCCAGCACCCCCGCGTAAAAGTCGATATTCCCCTGCGCGTCCCCGGCAATCGCCGTCACGTGATGAATTCCGTTTACGCTCATTGCCGGCTCTTACTCTCAGCCCGGAAGCCGGGATTTTCCATCCTTTAAAAGCTCCGCATAGGCGCGCGCCAGTTCCCTTCGCGATACCTTCCCCCGCTCGTTCACCGGCATCTCATCCACCAGCCACACATCCTTCGGCACCTGCCACCCGCTCAGCACCGCCCGCGCGTAGCGCAATACCTCCTCCGCCGCCACGCTCCCACTCACGCACGCCACCGCCTCCTCATTCCTGAGCGCCGATGCCACCCCGAATACCACCACCTGCCGTACGCCAGGGCATCGCGCCAGCCGAGCCTCGACCTCCGCCGGGTTCAGCTTTCGGCCCGCGATATTGATCACATCCGTCGCGCGTCCGGCCAGGTACATCCCCCGCTCGCCCATCCGCACCAGGTCCCCCGGCACAAAGCGCCCGCCTCCCAGCGTTTCCGGCTCGGGCTCCGGGTAATACCCATCGGCGACCGCCCCGCTTCGCACCGCGATCTGCCCCGCTTCTCCCAGCGGCGCGATCTCCACATGCCGCATCGCGCTCCCCACGAAGCCCTCCTCGTACACCCGCTCTTCGCTCCCGTCGTAGCCGATCCCACCGCACTCGCTCGACCCATAAAACGTGTGCACCTTCCGTAAAAAGCGGGCATTGAACGCCTCCCCCACCCGCCCCGGCAACGGCGCTCCCGCGGAGATGCACAGGCGCAACCGAGGCAGCGCCGGCCCATCCGCCATTGCCGCCAGTTTCTCATAAAACACCGGCATCCCCGGGAATACCGTCGCCCCGGTCCGCTCGAGGCCGTTTAAAATTGCCCGCGGCAGGGGGTCCTCGCTGGCCGCCAGCGGCACGCCCCGGCACAGCAGCGGCGTGATCAAATTGCTGAACCCGTAGGAGTGCGAGAACGGGATCACCCCGAAATTCAGGTCCTCCTCTCCAATTCCCATCGTCTCGCAGATATTGTCGCAATCCGCGGCCAATTGCCCCGCCGTAAAGCGGATCGCGCGCGGCCTCGACGTCGTCCCCGAGGTCAGCTTCAGAAAATCGCATCCCTCCAGCCCAGGCGCCATTTCTCCGCCCCGCTCCTCGACCTCCCCCATCCCCGTCACCAGCGCCCCTGCCCCGCATGTCGCCAGCGCCAGCTCCCGCTCATCCCGCGCCATGTGCCGGCCCAGCGGCAGCGGGATCAGCCCCAGCCGCATCGCCCCCAGCACCAGCGCCGGCCAGCTCGCGCTATTGCCCACCTCGATTGCCACCACCGTCCCCGGCTGCCAGCGGCCCAGCTTTTCCACCCATTGCCCGGCCTCCCTCTCAATGTCCGCGAATGTCCTCTCCACCGCTCCATCCGGTCCCAGCACCGCCGCCTCCGGCCCCCTCCGCCCGAGCGTTCCCGCCCAACGGTCGAGGATCGCGTTATTTATATTTTTCATTGCGCGGCGCATCGAATCGCGTACCTTCTACTCCCTTTTCGACCCATGAAAGCAGAGATTCATCCAAACTACGTCCAGACCACCGTCACCTGCGCCTGCGGCGCCGTTTATCACGTGGGCTCGACCCGGCGCGATCTCAAGATCGGCATCTGCGCCGCCTGCCATCCCTTCTTCACCGGCGAGCAAAAATTCGTCGATACCGCCGGCCGCGTCGAGAAATTCGCACGCCGCTTCGGCAGCACCAAGGCTCCCCGCTCGGTCAAGAAAGCCGCCGCTTAGGGAACCATCTCATTTTCTCCCGACGGTGATCGTGCCCCCAGCCGGTCACCGTTTTTCTTTGTCTTCTGGCCTCTCCCTTCAGCCTTTAGCCTTTAGCCTTTAGCATGGATTTCGCGCCCCTCGTTGAGAAAAAAGCCGACCGCTTCCGCGAGCTCGAGGCCGCCATCACCTCCCCTGACTTTTTTTCCAACCCCAAAAAAGCCAGCGTGATGATGCGCGAGCACACCCGCGTCAAGGAACTGCTGGCCCAATGGGAAGCCTGCCGCAAAGCCCGGATCGAGCTGAGGGAAAGCCAGGAACTCGCCAAAGCCTCCGATCCCGAGCTGGCCGAAATGGCCGCCGCCGAAATCCCCCGCCTCGAGCAACGCATCCACGAGGCCGAAAAAGAAATCCAGATCTTCCTTCTTCCCCCGGACGAAAACGAGGACCGCGACGCCATCATCGAGATTCGCGCCGGCACCGGCGGGGACGAAGCCGCCCTCTTCGCCGCCGATCTCTACCGCATGTACAGCCGGTACGCCGAGGCCCACAGCCTCAAGGCCGAGCAGCTCGAAAGCAGTCCCTCGGAACTGGGCGGGCTGCGCGAGGTCATCTTCAAGGTTTCCGGCCAGGCCGTCTTCCGCCAGATGCGGTACGAGAGCGGCGTCCATCGCGTCCAGCGCGTCCCC
>Ga0302325_10027263_pt1 | contig 11847 bp, 7 predicted proteins | sample Palsa_T0_2_FD_201948 | JGI IMG/M metagenome (GOLD analysis project Ga0302325, IMG submission 201948) | Peat permafrost microbial communities from Stordalen Mire near Abisko, Sweden - Palsa_T0_2 | ecosystem: Environmental > Terrestrial > Soil > Palsa > Peat permafrost | place: Sweden: Abisko... | reverse complement strand
AGAACGGCGTGCGCAAGGTGATCTACCGCGACCCCGACGGCAACGAGATCGGCTTCGGCGGCGCGCCGTTGAAGTGACCGGCGCGTTTCGCCGGGATGTCGAGGCGATCGTGACGGCTCCGACACTGTGGCGGGATCGTTTCCGACGACACCTCCCAAGGAGTTCCGATGTCCCCGACCACCGCAGGGTCCGCTCGCGTCGTCAGCGTCGCCGCCGGCGTTGAGCAGACCGACCGGACGGCGCCCGTCCGCGACGGCCGCCACCAGGCGCTCGCGGTCCTTATCGGCAAGTGGATCAACGAAGGCCACACGGTCCAGACCGCGGAGGTCCCGTCGGTTCCGATCCTGACCAGCGATGTCTACGAGTGGGCGCCCGGCGGGTTCTTCGTCGTGCACTCGCCCTTCGGGAAGATCGGCGAGACGAGCGTCGGCGGCGTCGAGATCATCGGCGCGGAGGGCGAGGCATACCGCTCCACGTTCTACGACAGCTTCGGCAACGTCCACCGTTCGCGGCTGGAGATCGAGGGCGACGTGATCAGGTGGATCGGAGACCGGACGCGTTGCACTGCAACGATGTCCGACGGCGGCATGACCCAGGTCGCCCACCACGAGTCCAGCGCCGACGGCGTGAGCTGGACCGCATCGATGGACGTGACCCTGCGCAAGGTCGCCTGAGCGGCCGTCCGCCTTTACGGGCCTTCGCCTTCGCGGGCCTTCGCCTTCGCGGGCCTTCGCCTTCGCGGGCCTTCGCCTTCGCGGGCCTTCGCGTCTCCTTACCTGCCTGGTGTGCGACAGGAGTGATTCCTGGGACATACCGTCCCGCACCGCTGGAACATCGGTCCGCATAGGACCGGACCGGTGGAACATCGGGCCGGCCGATCATGCGGCCCGATGTTCCACAGGGCCGGCCGAAAACTACGGCGGCGGCGGTCGACTGAGGCGTTTTTACGGGATGCCAGCCCCCTGCTCGACCGCGCGGAGGCGTGGCGAACATGAAGGCCAGCGTGCAAACCGGGTAGCGCCGGGAGGTCAGGCTGTACCGCGTCGTCATGGTTTGCGAGTGATGGCGTGCGACACGGGAGTGTTAGTGACGGCTATCTGACCACCCCGCCATATACAAACTGTAGGTCGTTGACTACGGTAAGCAACGTAATGGAGCCGGGCACGCCGTGACCGGCCCAGCCAAGCCGCGGGGGCTAGCCCCGGCACTAGGACAAAGGGGACATAGTGAGGGGACAGGTTATGCGCGCACGACCGAACGATCATGCCAGCGCTGGCCATCGTGGGAGGACCTCAGTCCGCTGGCGCGGCGCCGCCGTCGTCGTCGGGGCGGCCGCGCTGTCGCTGACGGCCGGCGCGATGCCTGCCTGGGCGGCAGGCGGTTACTCCGTGACCGCCACCATCGCGGTAGGCAGCTTCCCGTCCGGGGTGGCCGTGGACTCCGCCGCCGGGACCGCCTACGTGGTCAACTCCGGCGGTGGCTCGGTGTCGGTGATCGACGAGGCAACCGGCACCGTGACCGCCACCGTCAATGTGGGCATCGCACCGACCGGGATAGCGGTGGACCCCGCCGCCGGCAGCGTCTACGTGGTCAACCACGCCACAAGCACGGTGTCGGTAATCGACGAGGCGACCGACACCCTCACCGCCACCATCCCAGTGGGCGCCGGCGCGGCCGGAGTGGCGGCCGACCCCACCACCGGGAACGTCTACGTGACTGATCACGCCGCCAGTTCGGTGACGGTGATCAACGCGGCGACCAACACCGTGACCGGCACCATCGCGGTGGGCGTCGAACCGGCCGACGTGGCGGTCGACTCGACCACCGGGACCGTCTACGTGACCAACAGCACCGATGGCACGGTGTCGGTGATCGACGAGGCGTCCGGCACCGTGACCGCCACCATCCCCGTAGGCGTCGAACCGGCCGGAGTCGCAGTCGACCCCACCACCGAGACCGCCTACGTGAGCAACACCACCGATGGCACGGTGTCCGTGATCGACGAAGCGACCAACACCGTGACCGCCACCATCCCGGTCGGCACCCAGCCGGCCGGAGTCGCGGTCGACCCCAGCACCGGGACCGTCTACGTGGACAACGCCTTCGCGGCGACGGTGTCGGTGATCGACGAGGCGAGCGGCACCGTGACCGCCACCGTCCCAGTGGGCATGGACCCGAGCGACGTGGCGGTCGACCCGGCCACTCACACCGCCTACGTGACCAACTTCAGTGACGGCACCGTGTCGGTGATCAGCGCGGCCCCGGCCCTGCCGACTCCGGTCGTCAGGGTGACCTCTTCGCAGCACCCGAGTACCTTCGGCCAGAAAGTCACCTTCACCGCGACGGTCTACCCGGTCGACGGCGGCACCATAACGTTCAGCAACGGCACCACCGCGCTGTGCAGCGCCGCGGCCCTGACCCAGGTCAGCGCCTTTAAGTACCAGGCCACCTGCACCACCCGGGCCCTGCCGGCCGGCGAGCTCGTCACGGTCACCGCCGTTTACCCAGGCGACGCCAAATACGCCACCGCCACCGGCACGCTGACCCAGACCGTCATGCGCGCCCCGACCACGCTGACCGCGCGCATCCACGTCGGCGGACACGGCCTGTACACCCTCCTCGCGACGCTGACCGGGGCAGGCCACCGGGTCAGCGGCGAGCCCGTGTCGTTCAGCACCGGAAGCACCCACCTGTGCACCCCGGACACCGGCACCCGCGGGATAGCCACCTGCGCGCTCACCAGCGCCCAGACCAGCCTGGTGCAAAAGGACAAGGACACCATCCGGGCCACCTTCTCCGGAGACACCAACTACAAGACATCAACAACCACGGCGAGCGCGGGCTAACCCTCGACGTCGAGCGCGAGCAACGCTGTCCGGCCGGCTGGCCGGGCAGCGTTGTTCGTTGAGTGGGGGCTCACGTCTACAAGCGGGATTTACGTCAGCTGACCGATGTCTCCTGCTGCAACTTGCAGCAGGATGTGTCGTGCAACCGGCACTGGCGCCTCGCCGCCTGCGCCTAGTCCGTACACCCGGCCGCTCAACCCCGGGTCACGCGGGTGAGGGGTCCCGGTAGCGAGTCAGCGAGGACGGGCATGGCCCGCCGCCGCCCTCGCTGCCGGGGCCTTTCTCGCTCGAAGTGATCTCATCCCTGGCAGGGAGCAGACCGTGACAGTTCACGCCCGACCCGGCGCGACATTATTCGCCGCATGCCGGCAGTTGTTCAGTTGCTACCCGCTCGCGGTCACGCCGGCCGGCGCGGAGGACGGCGGCCGGTCGATGGTCCTGGTGAACAGGGCGGCCGGGCCGGTCATTTTTTTCGTCCTCACCCAGGCCCGCGACGACCTTTTCGTCTTCCGCTCTTGGCACCGCCGCGACGGGGTTCACCAGGAAATCCGGCCCGCAGAACCCGTCTCCGACAGCACCGGCCACGCGATCACCGCCAGCATGCCGGTCCCGTACGACGGCGCCCTGCTCGGCTGGGTCACCGGCCGGCAGGTCACCGCCCTGCTGACGGTGCACTGCCGGGCGCCGCAAAGCTGGGACGACCCGGTTCCTGTCCCTGAGATCCAGGTCCTGCCGATGGCCGGCACCAGCGACCCGCTGCACTGGCCGCCGTTCACCGCCAGCCCCCTGGACGACGTACGCCTATGGGAGTACGCCCGACGCGGCCAGATCGTGGACATCGCCCCCCTCATCACCAACAGGCCCGGGCAGGCCTTCTGGGTGCCGTCCCCGGACAGATGGAGCACCCGGCATGAAATCGGATGCATCGTCGTAACGGGCAACCTGCCAGCTCATGGTTACTGGCTGCCGGCCGGGGTGTACCTGGACCACTGGACGCTCCGCGAGGGCATCCCGGCCCCGCCCGCCGGGCGCCTGCTGGCCCTACCCGCCGTCGTCGACCTGGCCGCCAAGGTCCGCCCGGCATGAGACCGCTACCGGGCTCATCTCGCCGATCTCGCGGCTCGGCCGGGAAAGCGGGCGCCGCTAGCCTGGGGCATGATCACTTGCGTGGTTGAGTACGTCATCGTTCCCGAGAAGATCGACGCCTTCGAGCGCTTCGGCCGCCGCTGGATGGAACTGGTCGATGCCCATGGCGGCGTGCATCACGGCTACTTCCTGCCGTCCGAGGGGGCCAGCGACAAGGCCCTGGCGTTGTTCAGCTTCCCCAGCCTCGCGGCCTATGAGCAATACCGGGCCCGGTTCGGTGCCGACCCGGACTTCGTCGAAGCGGACCGCATCAGGGACGAGAGCGGCTGCGTGCTTCGTTACGAACGGACCTTCATGCGGCCGCTGCTGCCCGGGTAGGAGGTCTAGGTCCGCAGGCCGGCGGGGGGCGTCGGCGGAACCGGGAGCTTCCGTGCGGTCAGGCCGGCCTCGATGGCCGCGACCACCGACTCGGCGACCTTTACCCGGGCCCACCGCTTGTCCTCGGCCTCCACCAGGATCCACGGTGCGGCTACGTGATCGGTCCGGTCCAGCATCTCCTCGACGGCCGCCTCATACTGCTTTCGCTTCTCGCGATTCCGCCAGTCTTCCGCCGTCAGTTTCCAGGCCTTCAGCGGCTCGCGCTGGCGCGCCTTGAACCGCCTGAGCTGCTCCTCGGACGACAGGTGCATCCAGAACTTGACCATGATCATGCCTTCGTCGGCCAGCGTCCGCTCGAACTCGACGATCTCCCGGTAGGCACGCCGCCACTGCTCCTCGGTGGCGAAACCCTCGACCCGCTCGACCAGGACGCGACCGTACCAGGACCGGTCCAGCACCGCCATGCCGCCCCAGCCGGGCAACTTCGGCCAGAACCGCCACAGGAAGTGGTGGCGTTTCTCGTCAAAGCTAGGCGCGCCGAACTGGGCGACCCGGACGTGCCGCGGGTCCAGCGGCGCGACGAGCCGTTTGATCGCACCACCCTTGCCCGAGGCGTCCCACCCCTCGAAGACCACACAGACCGGCGGTCCGAGCTGCGGATTGTCCCCGATCAGGCCACCCAGCACCAGCCGCAGCTGCAGCAACCGGTCCTGAGCCGCGGCCAGGCGGGCCGCTTCCTGACTCGCCGTGAGCCTCAGGCTGAGATCCAGTTCACCGAGCACCCCGCCCTTGTCGGCCATACGCGATGCCTCCCCTCATCCACCCCCACCGATTTACCCGGATTCGAGTTCGTTATAAACAGCGAAGCGGTGCCGAGCTCCAACCAATACGGCGAGGTCTTCACGTTGGTCCTGGCGGCCGGTCAGGTAGTACGAACCTGCGCAGCGCCGCAGTGGTCACAGGAACCCCGCCCGCCGCAGAAACGGAGGGACATATCCAGTTATCGTGGTGGATCCGGGCTCCGCGGTCGATCCGGTGCATCCCGCCACACCCGATTCACCACCAAGCCCGGATCCACGTGCGGAAACCCGCCAGCGAAGCCGGCTGAAGCGGGCATAAGGGATTAGTTTCCGCTGTAACCGGCCACGGCGAACACGGCTAGCCCGCGATAGGGGCGCGGCGCCCCAGGCCCAAAACAGCGTGACAGCCTGAAACGTGGGGACCTGGCGGTGATCACCACGGTACGGTGTCAACCTGGAGAAATGCGCGGGGGTCGTCTTATTGTGCACAACTGGTCAGGTACCCTGCGGGCTGGCGCCGTGGCGGGCGCGCTCGTGATGGCGGTGGCGGGATGCGATGCGGCCCAGGCGCCCGCCGCGCCGCACCGGGACAGCCGTCCGGCTGCGACGGCGGCCGCCGCGCCATCGCTGCACGGCACCGCGGTGCTGTCGGGTACCTACCGGCTGTCCGGACCGGGACCGCAGGTCGTGACGCTGCCCCTGGAGAAGGCCGCGCCGACCGGGGATGCGGTGCTGGCGGCCACCGCGGCCGGGCCCGGCGGACCGTGGGGCTACGCACCGGTCACGGTGGCGTCGTCCGGCCGCTCTGTCACGCTCACCGCGGCCAGCGGCTCGCTGGTCACCGTGCTCGGCCTAGCCGTCGCGCCGCTGCGGCAGGACTTCACGTCGTTCTTCGCCAGCATGGTAGAGGGCGCCGGCGGCAGCACTCCGGCCAACCCGCCGTCGTGTCCGGATCAGCAGGCGGCCCAGTCGGGCTACCAGGCGCAGGCCACGGGGAGTACGGGCATCTCGTGGTGTCTCGGGATGCGGAGCGGCCGCCCGGTCCTGATGATCGTGAACACGCTCGCCTACCCGATGGAGATCAGCCACCTGGGGATGCCGGTCACCGAGGCGGCGTCGGCGGACTCCTTCCAGGTCTCCGCGCTGTCTGGATCGCTGTCCGGCTCGGACTCGATCCTCGAGCCCGGCCAGCAGATCGGCTACGGGATCACCGCGACGTCGGGCGCCGCCGTCCAGGCCGCGACGCAGTACGACGGCCTGGCCGAAGGCCTCTACGAGGTGCAGAATGGCCTGGACACGCTGCTGAACATCCTGACCGAGATCGACCCGGGGCTGGGAGGAGGCAGCGACCTGCCGGGCCTGATGAACGCCGCGGTGCGGACGCCCGGCTGCGCCGACGCGCTGCTGGACCGCAACCCGGTCGCGGTCACGACCGGCTGCCTGACCCCGGACGCCGTGGTCCGTAGCTTCCAGGCGGCCGGCCTGGGCACGACCGGCTGGCTGGTAGCTCCGGCGGTGGCGGGCGACAACACCGGGTCCTTCCTCGACCGCGAGTTCCAGCAGATCCACACCGCCCTGGCCAGCCAGGACGACATCAGCATCGTGGTCGGATCGCACGCCTGCCCGGATGCCGCGCAGGTGCTGGCCGCGTGGAACGCCTCGCCGGCCAGCGCGCGGCAGACGTGGACGAGCCCCGCCGTGGCCATCTCCAGCTTCGAGGACATCAGCTGCTGGGGCGGCTGGGTGGTGGCCTCGCCGGTCGGTGAGGGCAACGGAACGTTCGTGTTCTCGCAGGTGGACGGGCTGCACGTGCTGCCCGTCCCGGACCTGCCGGAGTTCAGCAAGGCCGTGTGCTCGACCAGCGAGTCGCCGTCGGACTGGAAGAGCGCGGCTGAAGGTCCGGCGATCTGCAGCTCGTGACGCACCAGGACGACAGCGACAGGAGCCGCGAGCGCCGTGGATAGGCTTCAGGCGGGTGACCCGGCTAGCGTCGGCGGCTACCGGCTGCTGGGCCGGCTAGGCGCCGGCGGCATGGGCCAGGTCTTCCTGGGCCAGTCGCCGGGTGGCCGGATGGTCGCGGTCAAGCTCATTCATCCGGCGCACGCGGGCACTCCGCACTTCCGCGAGCGGTTCGCCCGGGAGATCGAGGCGGCCCGGCGGGTCGGGGGCTTCCACACCGCGCCGGTGGTCGACGCCGACCCGCTCGCCGACCCGCCCTGGATGGTCACCGCCTACATCGAGGGGCCGTCGCTGCAAGACGCCGTCGGCCGGTACGGGCCGATGCCGCCAGACCGGCTGCGGGCCCTAGCGGCCGGCCTGGCCGAAGGCCTCGCCGCCATCCACGCCCGCGGGCTGGTGCACCGCGACCTCAAGCCGGCCAACGTGATCCTGGCCGCGGACGGGCCGCGGATCATCGACTTCGGCATCGCGCGCGCCGTCGATGCCACCACCGGGCTGACCACCACGGGCACGGTGATGGGCACGCTCGCGTACATGTCGCCGGAACAGCTCCGCGGCGAGCCGGCCGGCCCGCCCAGCGACGTCTTCTCTCTCGGCAGCGTGCTGGCCTTCGCGGCCACCGGCCGACCGCCGTTCAGCGGCGACTCGGCCGCCGCGGTGATGTTCCGGATCGTGAACCAGCCGCCGGACCTGACCGGGGTGGCTGAGGCCGGGCTGGCCAGGCTGATCATGGGATGCCTGGCCAAGACGGCCACCGAACGACCCCGGGTGCCCGCCGTCCTGGCCGCGTTCACCGGCCAGAGCACGGCGTTCGCCGGAGGTACGGCGTTCGCCGGAGATACGGCGCTCGCCGGAGGTTTTGCGCCGCCGACACCGGTGGTCAGGCCGGCAGCCGCCGACGGTCCGCTGACACAGACCCAGGTGCCAGGTCACGCTGTGATCGGGGCTACTCGCGCCCCTGCGGGCGCCACGACCGGAAGAGCGCACCCCCGGCGGGCCCGCCGCCGCCGCGGCAAGGTCCTGGCCGGCTGGCTCGTCGCCGCAGCGGCCGCCGCGGCCGTGACCGTGGCGGCACTCGCCTACGGTGTCCCCGCCCTGACGGGCCGAGCCGAGCCGCGGACCACGGACCTCAGCGTGAGCGGCCCGGTCCCGGTACGAGACCGGACCCTGTCCACGCAGGCTGGCGCCCAGTTCGGCGGCATCTCCTTCAGCCCGGATGGCCATCTCCTGGCGGCTGGGAGCGGCGGCCAGACCTACCTATGGAACCTCGTCACGGGCCAGCGCCTCGCCACCTTGGACGACCCGGGCGACGGCGCGGGCGCGGAGGTATTTAGCCGGGACGGCAAGCTACTGGCCGACGGGGACAGTGTCCTCAACCGGGTCTACCTGTGGGACACCGCCACCGGGAGGCGCGCCGCCACGCTGACCGCCCCAGGTTCCGGTGGCATCGACGGAATGGCGTTCAGCCCGAACGGCAAGCTACTGGCGGCCGGGGACAGCAATATGCACGTGTACGTGTGGGACGTAGGCACCGGCCACCTCGCCCTCACTCTGGCCGACGCGAGCATCGACGGCGGGGTGGCGTTCAGCCCAGACAGCAAGCTGCTAGCCGCGGCGGGCGTCACCGGCCACAGCGGGCTGACCTACCTGTGGAACACGGCCACCGGCCACAAACTTGCCGCCCTCCGCGATCCAGGTGGCCAAGGCGTTAACGCCGTGGCGTTCAGCCCGAACGGCAAGGTGCTAGCCACGGGTGACAGTGACGGCAGCGTCTATGAGTTCGACACCGCCACCGACCTCGCCTCGACCGGGTGGACGCCCCCGGGCCAGCACGGCCCGGTGAACGCCGTGACGTTCAGCCCAGACGGCACGCTGCTGGCGGCGGCCGATGGAAACGGCCACGCCTACGTCTGGAAGGCATCCACCGGCAAGATCGTCGGCAGCTACGCGGGCACCGGCGGATGGCCCGTGTGGGCGGTGGCGTTCAGCCCGGACGGCCAGCTGCTGGCCATTGCCGACGGCGACGGGAACCTCTACGTCCGGGTCACGAGCCAGCTTCTTTCGGCTACGGTCCGCCTGCAGGCGACGCCCGGTCCGGGTGCCAGCAATACTCCAAAGTCGCCCGCATCGCCGACGCAGGCCACCAGCTTCGCGTGCAAGGTTTTGCTGCTAGACGCACAGACAAGCTCGAGCGAAGAGTTCGCTGTCACGACGGCCGGCGGGAGCAGCTACGTGGGCACCGTGACCGTTAATTTCTACGGCACGCCAGGCTCTGGTGAGGTGTTTCCCGCCACCACCGTGGACGGCGCGACCGATGCGGCAGTCTGGCATCAGGTACCTGCAGCCGATATTGGTGCGAGCGCCGAGCCGATCACCTGTTCCGCCTCGGCCGGGTAAGCCGATGGCGGGCCTGGTGGTGGCTGCGCTCGTCAGGTCGGCGGCCCGGTCCAGGAGTGGCTGGCAGCGGAGGCGGGTCGCGATGGTGCGGGCTTCGTCGACGGCGGCGGCGGCGGCGGCGTCGGGGTCGGGGTCGGGGTCGGGCAGGCTGAGAAGGTGCTGAGCCTGGTCGAGCAGGCCGTGGGCGAGGTGGTACGGGGTGCTCAGCTCGCGCAGGCTGTTGATGGCCGTGGCGAAGGTGGGCGTGGCGGACGGGTCATGGTCGGCGGCGGCCAGGCGGGCGAGGGTCAGGTCGCGTTCGGCCCGCAGCATGGGGGGCAGGTACCCGGGCGGGGAGGCGGCGAGCAGGGCGAGCAGCTCGCCGGTGGTGGCGGTGTCGCGCAGCTCATGGGCGGCGCGGGCGGCCAGCGGCCACGTCCAGCGCACACAGTCGTGGCTGATCCCAAGGGTGCCGATGTCGGCGAGAGCGGTCCGGGCGTGGCGCAGCGCGGCCTGCGGCTGGAGCCGGGCGGCGGCGGTGAAGCCCTCCACCAGGCTGACCATCCCCGTGTCCTGCGAGTCCTCGCTGGCGCGCAGGTCTGTCAGTCCCGCGAGCGCAGCCTGGGCGGCAGGGACGTCGCCGCGCAACGCCGCCAGCCAGGCCCGAGAGCTGGTCAGGAACTCATCGTCGCCCAGCGCGTCGGAGTCCGCAGCCTGGGCGAGTTCGGCCTCGGCAGTGTCCCAGTCGCCGAGCATCATCAGCGCCTCAGCCAGGTTGCCGATCGTGACGGCCAGGGCGGACCGGTTGCCAGCCCGGCGCAGGTGCCCGGCGGCGGCCCGCGCCGTCTCCGCCGCCGTCCTGGGATCGGTGGCCACCACGATGTCCGCCAGGTTGAGCAAGGCTGTCCCCAGGTTCCGGCTGTCGCCGGCCTGATCAGCGAGCCGGGCGCTTTCGCGGTAGTAGGCAGCGGCTTCCGATCGCCGGTTTGTCTTGGTGAGGTAATACCCGCGGGCCCTGAGCAGTTCACTGAGCTCACGGTCGCCGACGCCGAGGGCCTGGCCCAGGGTGAGCGCCTCAGTGGACAGGCCATCCGCGACGGCTGAGCCGGCGGCAGCCTCCACGCTCGCCAGGCTTCGCAGGCCGCGCACCGTATCGATATCAGGATCTGCCCGCAGGACCTCCACGGCGGCGGTGAGCTGCTCACGTGCTTCGGCCAGCCGGCCCCAATAAGACAGCGCCCGCCCGGCGATGGCCCGGGCACGAGCCGCCGAACGGGCATGCCCGTCCGCTAGGTGGTAACCGTGGGCCCGGCCCGCCAGCTCGATCGCCCGAGCCCAGTCGGAGTTAGTCTCGGCGGCTTCGGCGGCGCGTTCCCACAGCACGCCGGCCGACGGCTGACCGGCCGCGGCTTCGGCTCCGCTAGCCGGGTCGGCCAGGCGCAGCTCGGCGGCTGCGCTGTAGCTGGCGGCGGCCCGGGCGGGGGATCCGGTGCGCTCGGCGCGTTCGCCGGCCCGGATCAGCGCGCTGATGGCCTGCGCGCGGATCTGGCTGGCGTCGGGGTCGCCGGGCACGGCCTCAAGCGCGTCCAGGTAGTGCCGGGCGATGACGTCGGTGACTTCCTCGCCGTCGCCCGGGAAGGCGGCGTGCAGGTGGACGGCCACCTTCAGGTGGCGGGCCTTGCGGTCACGCCGGGACAGCGTGTCGTAGGCGACCTGGCGGAGCATCTGCTGGGAGAACCGGTAGCTGCCCCGCTCGGGGGACAGCGGATCGGCGGACACGCTGAGGACCTCGCGGCGGACCAGGGCGGCCAGGGCGGCCCGTACTAGGGCCTCTGGCTGGGCGGACACCGCGATCAGTGCCTCGGCCGGGAACGTGCTGCCCAGCACCGCGGCGTCGGCGACCAGCCGCCGCACCTCCGGGTCCAGGGCGTCGAGCCGGGCGGCCAGCAGCGCGTGCAGGCTGTCCGGGACGGCCAGCTCCCCGATGTCGCCGGCCAGCCGGTAGACCCCCTCGACCGGGCGGACGATGTCCTGGTCGATCAGCGACCGCACCATTTCCACAGCGAACAGCGGGATGCCCTGGGCCTGGCCGGTGATCTTGGCCCGCGCCGCGGCGGGCATGCCTGGCACGAGGGCCTCGACCAGCGCGTCCATCGACGCCGAGTCCAGCGGGTCCAGCCGCAGCGTGCTCCGGTTCCGCCCGGCGCCGAAGGCGGGCCGGGCCTGACCCAGTTCGGGCCGGGCCAGCACGAGCACGTAGATGGGCAGGTCACCGGTCCAGTCGATGAGATGGTCCAGGAAGTCCAGCAGGTCCGGGTCGGCGTACTGGGCGTCCTCGATCAGCAGCACCACCGGATACTCGGCGGCCAGCCGCTCGAAGAACAGGCGCCAGCCGGCGAACA
>Ga0302325_10027262_pt1 | contig 11847 bp, 11 predicted proteins | sample Palsa_T0_2_FD_201948 | JGI IMG/M metagenome (GOLD analysis project Ga0302325, IMG submission 201948) | Peat permafrost microbial communities from Stordalen Mire near Abisko, Sweden - Palsa_T0_2 | ecosystem: Environmental > Terrestrial > Soil > Palsa > Peat permafrost | place: Sweden: Abisko... | reverse complement strand
GCGCGGCGATGCGCTCCAGCGAAGGTCCAGAGAGTGTTGCGGTTCGCAGTGACAGGAAGATAGCCGGGAAAGTCCGCATTGGCGAGGCATGCCCAGAATAGATTCCAAAACCATCCCACCTGAAAATCAGTGAGACCCCGCGGTGGACCGATAGATCCATCCACGGGCAGGGGAACCCACTTAAGTTTTGGCTCCGGCATGACCAAAGTAGGACTAACAGGTTGCCGGCGACGCGGGAAGGAATAGTTTTAGTTCTTCTTTTCAAATGCTGTGTAAAACGGAGAAAAGTTGTGGGCGGTAGGGGAAAACGTGTCACGAGGCTAGAGGGTTGGTGATCTCAACTGCTTGGATCTAGAAAGCATCGGTTTGGCATCACCCTGCTCCGTCATTTATACTTAGGGTTTGCCCTAACACTGTCGATGGAATCAGGAGCAGCTATTTTTCATGCCCAAGCGTACATTCCAGCCCAACCGGCGCAAGCGAAGCAAGAAACATGGTTTTCGCACGCGCATGAAGACTCAGGGCGGCAAAAAGGTGATTTCCCGCCGCCGCGCCAAGGGGCGGAAGCGGGTTTCCGTGAAGCCCGGCTTCCGCGAGTAGCTTTTCTTGTGCCGCTCACTTCCACAGTCGAGACCCTCAGCTGCCTGTCACTGCATGAGGGCACAATGGCTGATGCGACGCTGAGAACTCGGTTGGACTCCGCTATGCGGCCAAAGAAAGCAGCACGATTCCCCCGCACCGCGCGCCTTCTGCGCCACGCGGATTTCGAGCGGGTTTACAAGCAGGGGCGCCGCCACTTTTCCGCCTCCCTCACCGTTTTCTATTTTCCTCGCCCGGAAGCACAAACCCTGGTCGCCAAAACCGCGCCCAGTTTACGGACGACCGCCGGCCTCCGCGTTGGATTCACCGTGGGCCGCGCCCTCGGCGGCGCTGTCCAGCGCAATCGCATGAAGCGCCGCTTGCGCGAGGCAGTTCGCATGTCTCTTCCGCAGGCTGGCGTTGCCGCCGACGTTGTCATCAACCCGAAGAAATCGTTGCTCACTACCGACTTCCCCGCAATACTCCACGAAGTCGCGCGCGCCTTCGCCGTGATCGAACAGAAGCTGTCCGAAACTCCGTTAGAGACGGCTGGGCCACACGCAACGAAGAGAATTGCGGGGAGCCGAAAGCCAGAAGCCGGAAGCCACTCTTGAATCAGTGCGCCAAACTCGTTACGCTGCAACTGCTGCGGGCCTACAAGTGGGCCATTTCGCCCATGCTGCCTTCAGCCTGCCGCTACGTGCCGACCTGCTCCGAATACGCCATGGAGGCCGTCGAGCGCTACGGCGCCCTGCGCGGCGGATGGATGGCCGTCACCCGCATCCTCCGCTGTCATCCCTTCGCCCGCTCCGGCTACGACCCGGTGGTAAAACGGGCGACCGGCTGCGGAAAACTGTGATCCGGGGAGGGACCAATTCAGGGGCGGAGAGAGCCAGGGGAAGCGCAGATCAGAGGGGTGGAGCAGGCCTTCCAGGTCAGCATTGGTGCTCTCGCATTTGGATTGGGGCTTAAGCCTCCGAGGTAGCTAAGGCAAACTTTGGCCGAATTCAAAAATCCGCAACAGGAACCCGGCGCCGAGCGCCGCCTCCTCCTGGTCTTTCTTCTGACCTTTATCGTCCTCATTATCTTCCAGCCGCTGCTGAAGAAGTACATGCCGCAGTCGCCCGCGCCGCAGCCCCGACCGCAAAACCAGACTGTGCTGGCTCAACCCGCCGCCGCTTCTTCCGTCCCAACACCATCGGCTCCGCCCACGGTCACCACCAACACAGCAACCAAGCAAGCCTCCACCGAAGCCCAGACCGTCATCGAGAACGACCTCTACCGCATCACCTTTACCAACCGCGGCGCCCAGGTCAAGAGCTGGATCCTTAAGAAATTCGACAACGACGCCCAGAACGGCCTGCTCGATCTCGTCAGCCCCGCAGTAGCTCAAAAATACGGCAATCCGCTCTCCCTCTGGACCTACGACGAGACCCTGCGCAATCGTCTCAACTCCGTACTCTACGTGGCATCGAGCGAAGGCCAACTCTCAGCCCCGGCTCAAATCACCTTCGAGTACGCCGATCAGGATCTCGTGGTGCGCAAGACTTTCCGATTCGACCACACCTACGTCTTGAACGTCGAAATTTCGGTGGCTTACAAAGGCGCTGAGATCTTCGCTCCGCCCGCTTGGCCCGCCGGATTCGGCGACCAGCTCACTCCCGCCTCCTACGCCGCCGCTCGCATCGACTACCACAGCGACGCCTCCTCCGACCGCACCGCCCTGATCTTTCCGAATTTCGTATTGCGCCTGCCCGTCAAAAGCATCAATGGCGGCAACACTTTGAAAGGACCATTCGAGTGGGCCGGTACGGGCGATCAATACTTCACCGCCATCTTTAGTCCCGACGATCCCTCCTCGGCCGTCATGGTCACGCTGCGCAATCCCCTGGAGATTCCGCAGAAGCCCGGCTTCAATCCCGTTGGTCCCAGTTCCAAAGACACGGCCAACGTCGACGTCCTGGGTGCCGCCGTCGGCAGCTTTCGTGGCCCAACCACCGAGCGCATGTACGTCGGCCCGAAAGAGATCGCCGTGCTCGACTCCGTCTCCGTCCCCACCATTAAGAACGACAACTCTGATCTTCGCGGCATCGTCGACTTCGGCTGGTGGGGCGTCCTCGCGCGTCCGCTTTTCCTCTGGCTCAAGTGGACCTACAAGCACATCGTTCCCAACTGGGGATGGGCCATCGTTCTCCAGACTCTCGTCATCACTATCGCGCTGCTGCCTCTGCGGATTACCCAGATGAAGTCGATGCTTAAGATGCAGCGCATCGCTCCCCAGATCAAGTCCGTCCAGGAGAAATACAAGAAGTACAGCCTCCGCGATCCGCGCAAAGCCGCCATGAACGAGGAAATTAGCGCACTCTATAAAAGAGAAGGCGTCAATCCCGCCGGCGGCTGTCTGCCTCTTCTCATCCAGTTCCCGTTCCTCATCGCCTACTACCGCATGTTGGGCGTCGCGCTCGATCTTCGCCATGCCCACTGGCTCTGGATCAGCGACCTTTCCGCGCGCGACCCTTACTTCCTGCTGCCCATCCTGATGGTCATCAGCATGTTCGCCATGCAGCGCATGACCCCGCAAGCCGGCATGGATCCGGGGCAGCAGAAAATGATGATGTGGATGATGCCCCTCATGATGGGTTTCATCTTCTTCAATCTGCAAGCGGGATTGAATTTGTACTACGCTGAAACCAATTTGATTTCGATCGCGCAGCAGGCCATCATGAACCGCACCAAGCTGGGCCGGGAAATGCGCGAAATGATGGAAAAACGCGCTCGCAAGAAAGAGAAGTGAACCGAGCGATTGGCTCTTAGCCTTTAGCCCTTAGCTGGAGGCGCAACAGCCGCCAGGATTGCGATAAGATTTGTTGCACACAAAGGGTTACCCTGTGAACCTCTGTGTCCTCTCGGGTAAAGGTTCTAGCCGCAGAGGAAAAGAAAACTGCCAGAAACTACGCCGATCAAGCTGACAACTGACGGCTGAAAGCTGCCCTATGGACAAACTCGCCGCCGCCAACCGCATCAACGAATTCCTCCAATCCGTCGTCACCAACGGCGGACTTCACCTCAAATACCGCATCGTCGTCGATCCTCCCGCGCAAAGCGACTTTGAGAAGCCCGAAATCTTCGTCGACTTTTCCGGTCCCGATTCCGCCCTGCTCCTCGATCGGGGCGCCGAACTTCTCCGTGCCCTCGAACTGCTGGCCCTCGAAATCCTGCGCCTGCCCTCCGCCGATCACGAAAAGATTTCCTTCGACTGCAAGAACCAGCGCTCCATGCGCCTGCAGGAACTTCGCATGGCCGCCACCGTGGCTGCGGAGAAAGTTCGCCAAACCGGAACTCCCTTCCACTTCGCTGCCATGTCCTCGCGCGAGCGTCGCATCGTCCACCTCGCCCTGCGCGACCAGCCCGACCTGCGCACCGAAAGCGACGGCGAAGGTTTCAATCGCTCGGTAGTCCTCTATCCCGCGGACTACAAACCCGCCACCAAGCCCACCCGTCATACGGTCCCGTAGGCGGAGGCGGGAGCAGCCGCGATTGGCGCAAGCATGCAGCCCACGGCGTAAGCCGTGGGTGGAAAGATGGACAGTGGATGAGCCCCAAAACGGGCGAAAGACAAATCCTTTTGGCGAGCGTCGCGTCGATATCCGGCAAGCCCAAGAGAACTTGTGCATTGCCGGAGCCCTATCAAATTCAAAGGAGGCACTATCCCACGACCCCCAACCACCCAAGCTCTATACTTATCCCCGCCCTCTCAGGCAAAATAGACCGCTCCACCGATTCGCCCTTAAGAGCCCCTCTCATGCATCCAGTTCGCCAGGCAACAATTCTGTTCGCGCTCCTAGTGCCAATGATGACCCTGCTCTCCGCCGCCCAGACTTCGCCACTCGTCTATCCCCAAGCCCGCCGCAGCGATCAGGTCGACGACTACCACGGCACCAAGGTCGCCGATCCCTACCGCTGGCTCGAAGACACCGATTCCGCCGAAACCAAGGCCTGGGTCGAGGCCGAAAATAAGCTAACCTTCCGCTACCTCGAGCAGATTCCCTACCGTCAGGCCATCCACGACCGCCTCACCAAGCTCTGGAACTACGAACGCTTCAGCGTTCCCGAACAGGAGGGCGGCCGCTACTTCTTCCAGCACAACAACGGACTGCAGAACCAGAACTTACTCCTTGTCGCCGAGTCCCTCAACGCCGAACCACGCGTCTTGCTCGATCCCAACACGTTCTCCAGCGATGGCACGGTCGCGCTGGCTGGTGCTGCGGTCTCCGACGACGGCAAGTTGTTGGCCTACGCCATCGCTACTTCCGGCTCCGACTGGACCGAGTGGCACGTGCGCGACGTCGACACCGGCAAAGACCTTCCCGATGACATCAAGTGGGTAAAATTCTCCGGCGCCTCCTGGACCAAAGACAACAAGGGTTTCTACTACAGCCGTTACGACGATCCCAAAGGCGCCATGATGCGCGACGCCAATTATTTCCAGAAGCTCTACTATCACCGCCTGGGCGCCGCCCAATCCGAAGACAAACTCATCTACGAGCGCCCCGACAACAAAGAGATGGGCTTTGGCGGCGACGTCACGGATGACGGCCATTATCTGATTATCACCGTCACCCAAGACAGTTCGTCCAAGAACCGCCTCTACTACAAAGATCTCACGCAACCGGATTCCCAAGTCGTAAGACTGCTCGACGACTTCGATGCCCAATACAGATTCATCGATAACGACGGTCCCGTCTTCTGGTTCCAAACCGATCTCGACGCTCCCCGCGGACGCCTGATCGCCATTGACACCCGCCATCCCGAGCGCGCCAACTGGAAGACCATCGTTCCTCAGGGCCCAGACAAACTCGAGTTCGCCAATGTCGTGGACAATGTGTTTCTGATCGGCTACCTGAAAGACGCCCGCACCGACGTCCGCGTCCACGACCTGAGCGGCGCCTTCCTGCGCAACGTCGACCTGGCGGGCATCGGCACCGCCGTAGGTTTCGGCGGCAAACGCAAAGACAAAGAAACTTTCTACGCCTTCACCAGTTTCACCGCCCCGGCCACGGTCTATCGCTACGATCCGCAAGCCGGCAAAAGCGCCGTCTACCGCCAGCCCAAGGTCGACTTCGATCCCGCCCGCTACGAAACCAAACAGGTTTTCTACCACAGTAAAGACGGCACCCGCGTCCCCATGTTTCTCACCTATAAGAAAGGACTGAAGCTCGACGGCCAGAATCCCGTCCTGCTCTACGCCTACGGCGGATTCGATATCTCTTTAACCCCGTTCTTCTCTGTCCCGAACCTGGTCTGGCTCGAAATGGGAGGCATCTACGCTCAGCCCAACCTGCGCGGTGGCGGCGAATACGGCGAGGAGTGGCACCAGGCCGGAATGAAACTGAAAAAGCAGAATGTATTTGACGACTTCATCGCCGCCGCCGAATGGCTGATCGCCAACCACTACACTTCAACTCCCAAGCTCGCCATTCGCGGCGGCAGCAACGGCGGATTGCTGATCGGCGCATGCCTAACCCAGCGTCCCGATCTTTTCGGCGCAGCCTTGCCCGAAGTCGGCGTCATGGACATGTTGCGTTTCCACAAATTCACCATCGGCTGGGCCTGGACCTCCGACTACGGCTCCTCCGACAATCCCGAAGAATTCAAAGCGCTCTACGCCTACTCGCCGCTGCATAACCTGAAACCAGGAACAAAATATCCCCCCACTCTGATCGCCACGTCGGATCACGACGACCGCGTAGTCCCCGGGCACAGCTTCAAATTCGCCGCCACCATGCAAGCCGATCAAGCCGGACCAGCCCCCGTCCTGATTCGCATCGAAACCAAAGCCGGCCACGGCGCCGGTAAATCTATCACCAAGCTGATCGACGAAACCGCCGACACCTGGTCCTTCGTAGCCCACAATCTCGAGATGAACGGGATCCCGCAATAGCAGCGGACTCCGACCCCATTCGAGAATTGTCATACTGAGGCCCGCGCCGTTTGCGGGCCGAAGCAGCAGCCCTGAGCTGGTCGAAGGGACCCATGCAACCAGCCTTCGCGCCACCCACGCCGCGGGCATTCTCCGGGAAGCCGCTCTTGCAATCGATGGTTTGGAGGAAAGGAACCGGGCCTGTCAGAAGGTGGGTTGAACCGATTCACGGAAATGGGATTGACCCTCTAACGAGTCCAGCCAAGCCTGAAGGGCAACTCCCGAGTCTTTACTGACGTACAAGAAGCGCAGGCCCATCACAAAGGAGTCACTCCAAACTACATCCGCCTTTGCATGAAAAGCCTGTGGGTCGAGGCTGGGAAGCTCGAACTCCACGGCTACGACGCCTTTGAGTCGCAGCGGATCAGTGAGCTTGATGGCCATCCCGCCTTCACTCACGTTCTTCATCCTGGCCGTGAAGGATTGCCCAAGAGCATTGTGAAACCGCACAGGCACATCCACGTAGTATCGGAAATACCTACGATGTTCGCGTTCCATCTTGGGAACGGTGCCCTCGAGGATGCTGCGTAGTCGGGCCTGCTGAATCGGTTTACTGATTGTGAGGTCGGCCCCTAGATCGAGAGCTTCTTGGGCGCTGGTCATACCATTTAGAATCGCCAAAATAAGGGTCTGCTTGTTTGCGGGAGCGCTCCGTAGCGCGGGCAGTACCCTTGCGCCTCCGGGCACATCATCACAGTCGACCACCAGTCCATCTAGATGCCGGCGGGAGACGAACTCGATCGCACTCGCGCAATCTTGGCGGAGGTGAAGCGAGGCTCCGTGCGAACCCAAACCGGCTTGGACATGACCTAACAGGGCTGGGTCGCAGGTCACGATCAAGCACTCTAAATCCATTGTGCGATCTTAGCGAATTGCGCACCCGCGGCCAAAGTGACAAACGTGCATGGCACTTGTGTTGTCATCCTGAGCGAAGTGGCTAATTCGAAAGAGCTGGTTTGCGAAAGCGAACCAGCCACGCCGTCGAAGCACCCCTGGCGGTGCCGTCCACTACCAGTGTCTTTCAGGTTGGTCAAACATAGTAGACGGCAGGTCAAAGCGGCAGCTTTGAGTTTTTCGGCGCACCTGGGCCGGATGCCCTCGGCCCTAAAAATTCCGAGCACCCGCCCGTCGGATGAAACTCCTTGCGGTTCAAACACAAATCGATCCTGCGACGAAAAACAATGACGCCCCACGCGCTACCGTTCTTCATCCGCCGAAGGCCCATACACCGAAGGCACCGGCAATCCATTCAACCGCAAATAAACTCCCAACTGGGCCCGATGATGAATCATGTGGCTCATCACCATCCGCCGCATCGCACCCATCCGCGAACCATCATAGAGCTTTCTTTCCCCGATTGAGAGCTTCCAGTTCTTGGCCCAATGCTCATCACTGGCACCCGCAATCCCCGCCCGCAGCGCCGCAGTATTCTTATCGAATAATTCCAGCACATGCTGCCGCGACTCCGCCACCGTCGGCTTGCGCGCGACCTCGCCGGCCGGACGGTTGCGAAAATCCAGGGCCTCATCTTTCAGCACACGCACTCCCATCCCCGGCAGCTCCGCAATGTGTCCCGCCAGCCGTCCCAGCGTCATCGACTTCTCATGCGGCTTCCACGCTAGCTTGTCCTCCGGGATCCGCTCCAAAGTCCGCCGAGCCGACGCCATCTCAAGATCAAACTCGGGCAGCAACTCCGCACTCATTCCCATCGCACTCTCCTAATCTAAAAGGTTTTTGAAGAAGCCAAAAAGCTCATGTGGGGACAGCCGCCTCAGCCTGCCCTGGCGAAGCCGAAGAGGTTCTCCAGCGAGCGAAGCGAGTCTGCAGTAGGACGAACCGCACACCACTGCCTTGGATGTACTCGCAACCAATTCGGTTCTCAAAAGTTGTCAGGAAGAAGTTTCTTGAGAAAAGAAGGCCACTCCACGGTCTTCAAGACCATCGATCCGTATATCCAGCAGCCGAATCAACCGCTAAAATGCTCAGAAAGTTCCACTATTACCAACCTGATTCGCACAAAACTCGCTCCGGCCCGAGCGAATCTAAATTCCACTTCTATCGAGCGCCACGCCCAGCAGATCGATAAAGGGGCGCCACAAGCGCTGATCGATCCCACCAGCTAACCACCCAGATTCGTACCAATAGGAATTCCCCCTGGACCATCCGTGGTGGAGGGGTTTTCCTCGGTCCAAGAAGAAAGAGCGGCCGAAAGCCGCTCCTCTAGCAACTCGAAACTAGCGACTATCGACCAGCCGCCGCAGCCGACGGCATCATTCCCGCAATCGCCATCCCTTCAATCCGTGCCAGCACATTTTCCACGCTCGCCCCCGTGTCGGTGCAAGCATCCACATAAGGATGCCGGCTTCCATCCGCGTGCATCACCAGCACGCTAACTTCTGCTTGCGCCTTCTTCACCGTATACGGCAGATGATGCCGGTCATTGCGGCTAAGTGTCGGTCCCAATACGAGCAGGTCGAACCTGGCTTTGCCAATCGCCTCTTCCACGGCCTTGCGCCCGACTGCTTTCTCCACCGTGTGCCCCGCCTTCTCCAATGCCGCTGCCATAGCCGCCTGTGCTTCCCCATCCCCTTCACCGTAAAGAATCTTCAGCCGCACCGCTGTCGCCATGAGTTTTCGCCCTCGCTCTGTACCAGTGTTAATCCCCGGTACTCGCCACTCACGGTAGCAACCCACCCACCCGCTGAGTACATCACCGAAGACCAGCAACGAACGGGGCTTGTGATGCTCTTGTGGAAGAAATGTTCTTGTGGAAGAAATGTCTTGTGGAAGGAATGCTCGTGTGGGACAGCCGGCTCGGTTGTCCGCCCGGGCGAAGCCTGGCCCCTCCAGAGACCAGAACTCAAATCCTCTTTCCCTCTGCCGGTTTCGGCGCTACACTCTTGCCCCAGAGGGTCTCCCATGTTCCGCGCTCGCTTCGTCGTCGCCGTTCTTATTCTGCTCACACTCACTGCCGTCTGCTCAGCCCAATCCGAACCCACCACCGCCACCTGCAATCTCGATGACGGCCGCCAGGTCTACATCCGCTACAACCCCGTCAGCGCCAAGAACGACAAAGCTCCCAACGGCAAGCCCTGGGCTCCGGGCGGCGCTCCCATGACTCTATTTACCGAAGCCCAGCTCAACTTCGCCGGTGCCACCATCCCCATGGGCGCTTATACGGTTTACCCCATCCCCGCTCGAGACAAGTGGACCCTCGTCGTCAACAAGAACGTTACGCCCGGCGCCGCCTACGACGAGAAGCAAGACCTCGTCCGCGCCGCAATCGAGACCGAACAGGTAAGCCAACCCGCGGACGCCCTCGAAGTCGCCTTTGCCCATGTCGGCGCCAGATGCACGCTTCGCATCTACTTCGGCAAGACCGCCACCTTCGCCGATTTCACCGCCAAGCAGTGAAACAGAATTAAAGACTGTCACCCTGTGCGCAGCAAAGGACCATGCAACTTGCCGTCAGCGCCGATTCTGCCGGCGCTTAACTCCCGCGCAATTGCTGCCGGCCACCTCTTCCCGTTTTTTTCTGCGACAATCTCCCCATGCGCACTCTACTAATCCTCCTCGCCACTACCGCCGTCGCCCAGCGCAGCCCGCAAACCCATCCCTCCCACACCACCGAAAACCTCCGCGGCGCCAGTACTGTCTCGCAAACTATCGCCTGGGCCTCCGGCACCCACGGCACCTATCTCCTCACCACCGATGCCGGCCGCACCTGGACTCCCGCACAGGTTCCTGACGCCGCCGCCCTCGACTTCCGCGCCGTAGTCGCCTTCTCCGCCAGCGAAGCCTTTCTCATGTCCGCCGGTCCCGGCGACCAGTCCCGCATCTACCACACCGCCGACGCTGGCCAGCACTGGCAGCTCCAATTCACCAATACAAATCCCAAAGGCTTTTTCGACTCCATGGTCTTCTGGGACCCAACCCATGGCATAGTTCTCGGCGATCCCATCCCTGATGAGACCGGCAAAGACACCGGCAAACTGAAATTCGAACTTCTGATCACCTCCGACGGCCAAACCTGGACACCCATCCCACCCGATCAACTCCCGCCAGCTATACAAGGTGAAGCCGCATTCGCCGCCAGCAACTCCTGCCTAGCCATCCTCTCCAGGACCTCGATGATCGCGAACTCACAAAGCTCCGTCATCCCGAGCGCCCACACCCTTGCCATCCCGAGCGAAGCGAGGGATCTTGGTTTCGCCAGCGCGACCCATGGCGCCGGCCCCAACTCCACTGCGCCGACACTACTGTGGAAGAGCGGCGCTTCAGCGCTTGATCAGTCTTCGGAAAAAGAAGCGGCTTCAGCCCCCGACCCCAACATCTGGTTCGCCACCGGCGGGCGCGCCGCCCGCGTCTTCCACTCCCCCGACCGCGGCCAAACCTGGCAAGTTTTCGACACTCCCATCCTCCACGGCCCCGACTCCGCCGGCATCTTCTCCATTGTTTTCCGCGACCCAACTCACGGTGTAATCGCCGGCGGCGACTATAAACATCCCACCCAGGACGGCCCCAACCTCGCCTTCACCAACGACGGCGGCAAAACCTGGAACGTCTCCCAAATCTTCCCCCAGTCCTATTACTCCGCCGTAGCCTACGACCGGGGGCGCAGGAATCCCAAAGCCCAAGACTTTGCGGAAAACCAGGCGCACGTCCGCCTTTTCCTCGTCGGCCCCAAATTCATTTATGATTTCCGCCCACCGCGAAACCCCACCAGAATCAGCCCGCCCAAAAAGTCCGGCCTCCAATTCAACGCCCTTAGCCCATACCCCACCGGCGGCGCCTTAGTCGTCGGCCCCAAAGGCTCCATCGCTATCATCCCCTAACCCCGCCCTGCCCTGTGTCCCCCATGGTTAAAGCTTTTGCCTTCAGCTGCTCGGAAGCCCCCCTCCCGAAAGTTCGTCGAAAATTCCAAACAACCCTTGCTCGTCCGCCCGAAACCCAGTACCCTATCTCTGGCATCGGTAATGTTTACCCCGCACCCCAACCTGGCGGATGACGTCAACCACGCCATCATCCAATCGGAGATCGAAGGCGGAGTTTTCCTCCACGATCTTCCGCCTTCGACCGTTCTCCACATTCAAACCATGCATCACTGCTACACCGCCGTCCTGCTCGGGGGCAGCGACGCTCTCATCTCCGGCCATCCCGAATTCTGTCCCGACCCGGTTCAAGTCGCTATCGCCGGCTCCACCTGGGGAGGTTCCATGCTCAAGCTTCAATACGTAGGCCGCGGCATGCACCTTGAATTTCGCCACCCCGAATACGACACCCTCATG